>Ga0310690_10000109_pt1 | contig 182949 bp, 134 predicted proteins | sample AusTroGonzalo_MG_2_FD_207661 | JGI IMG/M metagenome (GOLD analysis project Ga0310690, IMG submission 207661) | Bovine rumen microbial communities from tropical cattle in Woodstock, Queensland, Australia - Gonzalo_04 (v2) (version 2) | ecosystem: Host-associated > Mammals > Digestive system >... | reverse complement strand
ACGGGTACGAAACGGACGTAGGGCTGAAGTGTCAGATTGTTGGTGTTGGTTGTGATGGTTTCGCCTGCTTCATCAGTCTTGGTCTGAGTGAAACCATAGCCGGCACCCAGCGCCACTTGCCAATGGCAGTTGAAGGCATAGCCCACCTCGGGAGCAATGGAGAGATTCGTGTAATTCTTTTGAATGAATCCACCCAAGCCGCCACCAATCCAAACTTGAGCGTTAGCTGTGAAAATGCCTGCAAAGGCTAGAACTAAGACTAAGAATAACTTTTTCATTTTTTAATGATTTTGATGGTTAATAATTTGTTGATTAGGTTTATTTCTCGATAAATGCAATGGTGTCGCCCTTGCTGACGCGCTTGCCTTGTTCAGCCGTGGCCTCAACAATCTTGCCCGACCAGAGGGCGTAGACAGGCTCCATACCGTGCTCGCTGTTGATGGCGCATAGCAGGTCGCCTTCCTTATAAGCGGTGCCGGGGGCAGGCGCAATGCTCTTGTCGTCGAAGTCGACTTCCCACATCACGATACCACTCACGGGAGCTATGACGGGTTCGGCGTTGGGATGACGCAAAGCGCGTAGGTCTGGGATTTTGGCCTCGCCGCCAGCCTTTTCGAACTTGGCCTTCATCTTGGCCTCCAACTCTTGGTTGAAGCGACGTTTGGCCTCGCCCGACTTGTACTCGCGGTATTGCTTTTCGTGCATAGCGAACTCAAACAATTCTTCGTCGTCCTGACCGCGGTCCCAGCCTTCCTTCTTCATCTCCTCGATGAAGTGCGGCAAAGCGTCGGGGTAGTTGTCTTGCGGGTTGCCCGTGAAGAATTCCAAGCCTTTCTTCTTGGCCAGTTCCACGATTTCGGGCGCCAAAGTGCCAGGCAGCTTACCAGCCTTGCCGAGGATCATATCCCAAGCGGCGGGGTCGATGGAGGTTTCGTAACGCGGCTCGCCCTTGCTGAGCGCAAAGAGGTTCATCAAAGCGATGTTCTTGGTGTATTGGCTGAACGGCGTCACCAAAGGCGGGTTGCCGAGCTTGGGCCAAATGTCTTGCACCTCCTGGAACATCTCGACGAGCATTTCGTCCTCGCTGAGTTCCGGTAGGCCGTCTTTCTTGCGATTCATATTGATAGCGGCGTGCACTGGCTTGAGGTCGGCCATGAGCGAGCCCATCATGCCGCCCGGCAGACCGCAACCTAACAGCAACGAGTTGATGTAACGGTTGCGTGGGTCGATCCAATAGCCGAGGAAGTCGTCGATGAAACTCTGCGTCATGCTGCGGGCAGCCATGTAGGTCTTCATGTCGATGTCCTTGACGAGGAAACCGGCATCTTTCAGCATGGCCTGCACACTGATGACGTCGGGGTGGACGGTGCCCCATGACAGCGGCTCCATGGCCACGTCGACATAGTCGCAGCCAGCCTTGCAGACCTCGAGCATCGAAGCCATCGAGAGGCCAGGAGTGGTGTGGCCGTGATATTGTACCTTAATATCAGGATGTTGTTTCTTGATGTGCTCCACGATGCGACCCAAGCTGACGGGGCGACCCACGCCAGCCATGTCCTTCAGGGCAATTTCCTTAGCACCGGCCTCAATGAGTTGGTCGGCGATGTGCATGTAATACTCGGCGGTGTGCACCTGCGAGTAAGTGATGCTCATGGCGGCTTGTGAAATCATGCCGGCTTCGTTGGCCCATTGGATGGACGGGATGATATTGCGCACGTCGTTGAGGCCGCAGAAGATACGGGTGATGTCGACGCCTTGGGCTTTCTTCACTTTGTACATCAGTTGGCGTACATCAGCGGGCACGGGGTTCATTCTCAGGGCGTTGAGGGCGCGGTCGAGCATGTGGCACTCGATGCCGCCTTTGTGCAAGGCAGCAGTGAAAGCGCGGACTGACGGATTCGGGTTCTCACCATAAAGCAGGTTCACTTGCTCAGCGGCGCCGCCGTTGGTCTCCACGCGGTCGAAGCAGCCCATGTCGATGATCAAAGGGGCGATTTGCTCCAGTTGGTCCTTGCGTGGCACATATTTGCCTGACGACTGCCACATATCGCGGTAAACCAGGCTGAATTTGACTTCTTTTTTCATTATAATTGTGTGTTTTATGCGATTTTGATTGAGGCTGCAAAGGTACAACTTTTCCCGCGAACAAAGTCTAAAAATCGTCTTGTTTTGCTTGCTCAAACAAAAAAGTTGTATATTTGCTGCGGTTCTTTTGGCGGACATTGTGCCGTCGACATTTAGAAACACGAAGCGTTATGCTCGTCTTGCTATCGGAAACGTGAGAAATTTCCAAGATTATTACGCAAGTGGGTGTAATAGTTCGCGCATTATGCGTGGACTGGTTACTACATCTACGTAATAAGGTAATTCTCACGACCTCCGATAGACGAAGTGGTATATCAGTGCCACGCTTCTTTTTTTAGTAATTGTCTTTTGAGGTGCTGAGAGGGCAAAATAAAGGTTGCGCCCGATGACATATTAGGGTATATGTTAATGAAGAGAATCTTTTTTATGGTGATATTATTGCTCGTCACCGTGAATGTACACTCGCAAAAAGTAGAGCAATCACTTGAGGCATACGGAGGAATAAGCATTGACACTTACTCCAAATATTCTTTCGGATCATCATACGAAATTGGTGTAACTTGGAATAACAGGTTTCATCTTGGAGGAGGTGCTGGGTTTAGGTATACAGAGGCATTATACTATACTTCATCGCTGACACACAGCAAATCGTACGATGGAAAGTATCTTATTCCTGTTTTTGCAAGAGTTGCGGTAAATTTAACGAAAGAAGGCGTGAAGCCTTTTCTCCGTTGCGATTTAGGGTATACTTTCGATGTCGGACAGAACAAAAACAAAAACACTGAAGGGTTCTTTTTCCATCCAGCAGTAGGTCTCGATATTACAACAAGTGAAAAAAGTTCCTTGTATTTTGCGTTGGGATTAAATGTACAGCATACCCATTACGAACATTTTGGTGTGCCATCTGAAACTGTGGTAGGATATACCAGTAATCTAATATTATCCATAGGAATGAAATTCTAACAAGTAAATAAAATGAGACAGAAAATTATTTTCGCACTAATTACGGCAAGCATTGCCTTCATGTTATCTTCATGCACTAAAGATGATAATGGAAACCAAAGTGTAAACAGAAGTTACTCGGTGACCTATAATGGCCACTACAATTCTGCGACCATTAATGTTTTTGAGTATGACAGAAACGGCGACCCCATATATCATGTGGGTGGAAAATTTTATCAGGGTAAGGCGAAGGAGTTTACAGCTCAAAGCTCTACAATAAAGGTGAAAGTACATGTGGAATTGCCATTTGATATTGGATGGGTTCCGACAGCATACTCGATTTCAACAACCCCTTTAACTATAGTTATTGATGACAATACGAGATTAGGAGCCGAACCATAATGGAAAGATGGTAAATATAATAACACCTTCTGTTTTTCTTTCAGATTGAAATCAGAAAGTCTTGAATATCAGCATTTTCAATGCGAAAAGCAAAAGAAAGGGCGTGCCGAAAGGTGCGCCCTTGTCATACAAGAAGGTGAGTAAGGACGATGCTACTTGTCCCCATAGTGACCGTAAGCCGTGAGCACATCAACGTGAACCACCGTCTCGATGATTTCGTAGACCAAACGGTGCTTCTTGGAAATGCGCCGGCTCCACAAATCGCCACCACCCTTAAGCTGTTCGGGTTTGCCGGTTCCTGTTCGGGGATGTTCGTAAAGCTCGGAAATCAGGCTGAGGGCCTTTTGGTAGACCTTTGGTTCGCTTAGTCTCAGCTTCCGAAGGTCTTCTTGAGCCAGCTCTTTGATTACAACGCTGTAGCGGATCATAGGCTTTGTATGTATTGGTCAAGTTGCTCAACATTGTCGAACTGCTTGCCAGGTTGTTTTCTTGCTGCTTCGACACGTGCGAAAAACTCTTCCTTACTCATGAATGTGGGGTCGGCTTCGCGCTCTTTCACAAGTTTCTTGGCATACCGCGTCAGACGGCGCATCAGCGGCTCGTCGTCGGCGATGGCTCCGATGCTCTGCCAGAGTTCAATGTTCATGTTGTTCAGCTGTACTGCAGTCATGATGAATAAGTATTTGATTCTGCCTGCAAAGATAGACAGATTTTTTGAAACCGCAAAGGGCGGGAGGTTTGTCGGGGAAAAGCCTTCCGCCTTTTGCGGTTTGGTTTGTGAGGATATTCTATTAGAACAGATTCTCCAAAACCTTGTCCTCCACCAAATTCGGTAAAGTGACCTTCAGTTTCGGTTCGGCCTCCATAGCGCGCTTGATGGCGAAGGTTGCGCCTTCGTTGCGGGCCCAGTTGCGACGGGCGATGCCGTTGTTCACGTCCCAGTGTAACATACAGTGGAGGCGCCTGTCGGCGTCGGTGCTGCCGTCGAGGACCATGCCGAAGCCGCCATTGATGACTTCGCCCCAGCCTACGCCGCCACCGTTGTGGATGCTCACCCAGGTGGCACCACGGAAACCGTCGCCGATGACGTTCTGCACGGCCATGTCTGCCGTGAACGACGAGCCGTCATAGATGTTGGAGGTCTCGCGGAACGGGCTGTCAGTGCCGGAAACGTCGTGGTGGTCACGGCCCAGGACGACGGGTCCGCTCAGGCGACCGTCAGCAATGGCCTTGTTGAACTCGGCAGCAATCTTGGTGCGGCCTTCGCAGTCGGCATAGAGGATACGAGCCTGCGAGCCGACCACGAGGTGGTTTTCTTGTGCGCCACGGATCCACTGGATATTGTCACGCATTTGCTGCTGGATTTCAGCGGGAGCAGTGCGGGCAATGTTTTCCAACACTTCACAGGCGATGTCGTCGGTGACGGCGAGGTCCTCCGGTTTGCCTGAAGCACACACCCAACGGAAGGGACCGAAGCCGTAGTCGAAGCACATCGGGCCCATGATGTCCTGCACGTAGGAAGGATAACGGAAGGTGCCGTCGGCCTTCAGGATGTCGGCACCGGCACGGCTGCTTTGCAGTAGGAAGGCGTTTCCGTAGTCGAAGAAGTACATGCCCTTGGCGGTCAGCTTGTTGATAGCGGCCACATGGCGGCGCAACGAAGCCTGCACCTTTTCCTTGAACAATTCAGGATTTTCAGCCATCATGGTCTTGGACTCTTCAAACGATTGTCCGACAGGATAATAACCACCTGCCCACGGGTTGTGGAGCGAGGTTTGGTCGGAGCCGAGGTCGACGTGGATGTTGTGTGCGGCGGCATATTCCCAAAGGTCAACGACATTACCTTGATAGGCATAGCTGCGGGCCTCCTTCTTGGCGATGCTGGCGTTGACGTGCTTGAAAAGTTCTTCGATATTGTCATACACTTCATCGACCCAACCTTGCTGATAGCGTTTCTGAGTGGCGGCAGGGTTGATTTCGGCGGTGATGCTCACCACACCAGCGATGTTGCCCGCCTTAGGCTGGGCACCGCTCATGCCACCGAGGCCAGCGGTGATGAACAGCTTGCCAGCCGTGCCGCCACCTTGTTTGCGAGCTGCGTTCAAAACGGTGATGGTCGTGCCGTGAACGATGCCTTGAGGCCCGATATACATATAAGAGCCAGCAGTCATCTGGCCATATTGCGTCACGCCGAGGGCATTGTAGCGCTCCCAGTCATCGGGCTTGCTGTAGTTCGGAATCATCATGCCGTTGGTGACCACCACACGCGGGGCATCTTTATGTGAGGGGAAGAGTCCCATCGGGTGACCGCTGTACATGGCCAGGGTCTGGTCTTCGTCCATGTTGGCGAGGTATTGCATCACAAGGCGGTATTGTGCCCAATTCTGGAAAATGGCGCCGTTGCCGCCGTAGATGATGAGTTCGTGAGGATGCTGTGCCACGGCAGGGTCGAGGTTGTTCTGGATCATCAGCATGATGGCTGCGGCCTGCTTGCACTTGGCGGGATATTCCTCAATCGGGCGAGCGTACATCTTGTAGGATGGACGGAAACGGTACATGTAAATGCGACCGTATTTCTCTAGTTCCTCGGCAAACTCAGGGGCCAACGTGGCATGGAACTTCGCGGGGAAATAACGCAAAGCGTTGCGGATGGCCAATTTCTTCTCGGCCTTGGTGAGGATGTCCTTGCGCTTGGGCGCATGGTTGATGGTAGTGTCGTAAGGTTTCACTTCCGGCAATTCATCGGGGATGCCGGCAAGAATCTCTTTTTGGAAATCGTTGAGAGTATTCATTTTATGATGCTTTTGTTGTTGTTTGCAACTTGTCTCTTAGAATCTGCAAAGGTAAGAATTTTACGGTGATGTATGCATTGTTTTTGTATTTTGTGTAAGTTTGCACCCCGAAAACCCTCAATTCTTCAACCTATGAAATACAACAGAGTACTTCTGAAACTCAGCGGCGAGGCCCTTATGGGCAGCCAGCAATACGGCATTGACCCACAACGTTTGGCCGACTACGCCGACGAAATCATCGAAGCGGCCCAAGCCGGCGTGCAAATCGGCATCGTCATTGGTGGCGGCAACATTTATCGCGGCCTGCAAGGGGCCTCGAAGGGCATGGACCGTATTCAAGGCGATTACATGGGTATGCTTGCCACCGTCATCAACTCAATGGCCATGCAGTCGACTTTGCAGGGCAAAGGCCAAAAAGCCACCTTGTTGTCGGGGCTTTACATCGACCGCATCGCCGACACGATGAGCAGCGCCAAGGCCATCCGCCTGCTTGAAGAAGGTCATATCGTGGTGATGGGAGCCGGCACGGGCAATCCTTTCTTTACTACTGACACAGGCTCGGCTCTCCGCGCCGTCGAAATCAAGGCCGATATCATCCTGAAAGGCACTCGCGTGGACGGCATTTATACCGCCGACCCCGAAAAAGATCCGACTGCGACCAAGTTTGAGCAGATCACTTACGACGAGGCCTACCAGCGCAATTTGAAGGTGATGGACATGACCGCTTTCACCATGTGCAAGGAAAACGACATGCCGATGTACGTCTTCGACATGAACACGCGCGGCAATCTGATGAAGGTGCTGAAGGGTGAGAATATCGGTACTTTGGTGACGAAATAAGGTTGTTTCCCGAAGGCTCGAGTATGCCTTTTTATGAACTCAACGTTTTAAGGAATCAAATTCTATCAAGTTTCTTGGTTGCAGGAAATTGGGCAAATCCATGTCGTACACCGCATCGCGCAGCATCTTTCCAAAAGATTCTGTTGAAACTTTTTTTTGTTCCTCAACTGAGATCACGGGCCCGATGCCCACTCTGACTTGTTTTCCAGTTTTGTTGAGCACTTCGCGAGGCAGACGCAAGATGCGCACTTTCCAATTGATGAGGCCCAAGAAATAGAAAAGATTGGAATTGCGGTCGAAGAAGCGGATGGGGACAATCGGAACCTTCATCTTCTGTATCAAATGGATGGCAGAGTCTTGCCACTCTCGGTCACGGATAGTGCAACCTCGGAAACGGAAATCGGACACGGCGCCTGCCGGGAAGATGCCCAAAGGGTGGCCATCCATCAGCTGTTTTATGGCTTTACGCACGCCTGCAACGCTTTCCTTGGAGACTGCTTCGACGTCCTTGGTGTTGGGCACCACGCTGATGAAGTTGTCTTTGATGGTACCTACCATGGTGAGAAACTGATTGGCCATCACTTTGAAGTCGTCACGGAAATGCCCGATGAGATCGATGAGGACAAGGCCGTCCATGCCGCCGTAGGGATGGTTGCTGACGGTGATGAACGGACCTTCCGCCAAAGTTGCCAGATTTTCCAAGCCCCCCACCTCATAGTTGACGCCAAGGTCTTTTAAATAGGCATCCACAAATTCCGGCCCCGACAAGTGCTCATATTTTGCATATCGCACAGCCAATTGGTCAATTCCAGTCAAGCGCAACAATCTGTTAGCCAGTTTGTTCCCTCTCTCTCCTTTGAAAATAGGCGAGATCCGTTCTATGTCATCCATTGTAATCAGCGCCATGACTTGTCTCTCTCTTTCTTTTTTTGAAAATCACAAATTCATTAATCATGAAGTTGAAGATGCCTGAGACGCAGAGCGCAATCAGGTTGCAGATGACGACATCCCACTTTGTGAGGTATTGTATCAGCATCAACACTCCCATTTTGATGAAGAAAGCGCCTGTGCATGAAATATTGTATGCCGCATAATGGCGAAAGAAGGTTTTTTTTGTCTTTTGGGTGATTCTGTCGTTCCAGATGAAATAATAGCTTACCAGAAAATTGGTGAACACGGCACATTCAAACGAGATGAATGGAGAGATAATGACCTGCCCCACATAGTGTCTAAACACAAAATGCGAGAACACCCACAAGACCAACGTGTCGACCAAAGTACCAACCAGATTGCCCATGAAAAACTTAGGTACACGCTTCAATATCAATTCCTTGATATCAATCATGCTTATGTTTCGGATCAATCTTGGAGTAGTATTTGGCATCTTGAGCTATGGTCGAGAAATAGATGATAATCAGTGCTACTAAAAGGAAACCGCCAACGACATCAAGTGTGCGCAAGGTGAGGTCGCCTACAATCCAGGGGATGGTGAAACTAAACGTCTGTAAGGGCTTGATGGCAATGATCAGAATGCAAGCGACAATGCAAACGAGACGGAACTCTGTTGGCCCTAACTTACCATAGGTCAGGCAGAATTCGCCTTTTAAGTGCGTGTTCATCGCAACGTTGAGCGACAGCATAAAATAGAAGATAAGCAACACGCAAGAAAGGTCGAAGCGCATGTAGGGTGACATGCCTGCGCCCAAGAACATAAGCAACTCATTGATGGCGTCCATGGTGTGGTCAACATAGAAACCATAAATGGGCCGTTGCTCATTGCGTACTCGGGCGAGGGTGCCGTCCAATGAGTCGCCGTACCAGTTGATGACAAAACCCACCACACACAACCACAGGAACTGTGCATTCAAGTTGGCGAGGTTGAATCCAATGGCGATAATTACCGCCCCCATAAAACCGATGAAGGTTAGTTGGTCGGGATCGGTCCAGCGCGGTAATCGGTTGGCTATCTTAATCAACACCTTCTTTTCCGCCGCATTAAGAAGAGAGGTCTGTATCCTTTTCGATTGTACTTTCTTTTCCTCCATTTATGAAATTTTTTTGCAAAAGTATGGATAATTTCCAATACTTTAAGTGGTTTTCATCGTAAAGGTTTTATTTTTCAATAAAATTGCGGAAATATGTCTAATTTTGCCGTCGCTAAAGTCAAGAAAATGAGGAATCACCATCTTCGAAAACCGAAAGTCCTTTCAAGCCATAAAGTGGACTATATATTAATTGGTGTTATCGTTGCGGTGGCGGCTGTGTTGCGCTTGTGGAAATTGGGTCAAGTGCCGTTCATGCACGATGAGTTCAGTGCCCTGTTGCGCACCCGCTTCGACAACTTCCACGACTTCATCCAGCAAGGCATCATGCCCGACAGCCATCCCATTGGGGTGCAGATGTTCCTTTGGGGCTGGGTGAAATTGTTCGGAATGAACGAGTTATGGGTCAAACTGCCCTTTGCCTTGATGGGCATCGGCTCCGTATACCTTATTTATTTGATAGGGCGGCAGTGGTTCAATCGAAAAGTTGGCTTGTTTTCGGCAGCGTTTTTTGCCGTCAGCCAGTTCACGGTGTTTTACAGCCAGTTGGCGCGACCTTATTCGGCAGGGCTTTTCTTTGTCCTGTTGATGGCCTACTTTTGGTATAGAATTGTTTTCGAAACGAAAACGCCGACCATCGGCACTTATGTCGGCTTCGCGCTTTCGGCTTGGGCCTGCTCGCTGATACAGTATTTCTCCATCGCACAGGCGGGATTGATATTCCTCACGGGTTTGTTTTTCCTGCAGAAAGAACGGCGCAAAGCCTACTGGCTCAGTGGTTTAGGAGCGGTGGTCTTGTTTGCGCCCACTTTGCCCATCTTTTACCAGCAACTCTTTGTCAGCGGCAGCATCGGCGGCTGGCTGAGAGCGCCCAAGGCCACTTTCTTCACTGATTTTCTGCAATATACGATGAACTACGACATGCTGTTCATGTTTTCCGTGGGCATCATCATCCTCTTGCCCATCATTCTCGGCAGGCGCGACAAAAGCAAAAACCCCTTACGCTGGGCGGGCATCGCGTGGTTTGTCATCATTTTTGGCCTCGCCTTCGCCTATTCTCTGCTCCGCGAGCCGATTTTGCAACATAGCACGCTGATTTTCAGCTATCCTTTCCTTATCATCGTGGCGTTTTCGCTGTTCATGAACCGCACACTTTCGCCGTGGCAAAACGCTTTGGTCGTGGCGGTCATCCTGTTTGTGGGGACGAGCTCACTCATCATGACGCGCCGCCATTACGACTTGATGTATCACCAGGGCTTTGACCAAATTGCCGTTGAAATTCAGAAAGATAGGGAACAATTCGGCGAACAAATCCAGTTTGCCACACGCACCGAAATTGGTGAGGCGGCAGAGTTTTACCAGAGCCAAACGGATGTGGAAGACCGCATCGTTTTCAACCGTTACAGCAGTTTGGGCGAGTTCAACCAATGGCTCGGCGAGCACAAGGGAACGCCCATGCTTGGCTTCGGCTGGACCGATTATGTAAACCCCGCATGGGAAGTCACCGCCGTGGGAAATTATCCTTACCTCATCGAGAAAAAGGACTGGTTTACCTCGCGTTATCTCACCTTGAGCCAAACGCCGACGGAGAACAGCCGATATGCCCTCCACACGCTTGACGATGAACCTTATCCTTACATCGAAGGCCAGGAATGGGGGCGCACAAGCACTTTCTCCTGCGATTCATTACCTGATGACGTGGAGGCCTTGGGCATCGTGGCACACTTCAACGCCGAAAACGAAATCAGCAACTGTATGGTAGTCATTGAGATACACGACTCCGAAACGGATTCGTTGGTCTTTTGGCACAGTTCCTTGCCCGAGGACGGGAATTTCATGGCAGGCGACAATGTCGTTGCCGATGCCCTCCTTTTCGACGACAACCATTCGCCGAAAGGTAAGACCGTCAAGACTTACGTTTGGAATCAAGGCATGAAACCATTGGTTTTGAACAAGATAAGCTATTATTTCACCCAAAAAGACCCAGTCTTGACGGGGTTGTATGAGCCGCTGAATTAGCGAAAAATTGGCAGGGTTTTTGGACGGAAATGAAAAAACAATTATTTTTGCGCCCAAAATTTGAAAAACTATGACTGAAGATTCTCAATTTGTATTAGACGAGGCCACTGAAAGCATGGACAACACCATCAAGCACTTGGAGCATGAGTTCCAGGGCATCAGGGCAGGAAAAGCCAGTCCGGCAATGCTGAACGGCGTTATGGTTGAATACTATGGTACAACGGTGCCCATCGAGCAGACCGCCAACATCGGCTGCACCGACGCACGCATGATTGTGGTGCAACCCTTCGACAAGAGCGCACTCAACAACATCGCCAAGGCCATCTTGAACGCCAATCTGGGTTTCAATCCCATCAACAATGGCGAAATCCTCCGCATCAGCGTGCCCGCCTTGACCGAGGAACGCCGCCGCGACCTCGTGAAACGCACTAAGAACGCCGCCGAGGAAGCCAAGGTCGGCATCCGTGGTATCCGCCGCAACGCCAACGACGACGCCAAGAAACTTGAAAAGGATGTGATTTCCGAGGACGAATCAAAGCTCCTACAGGACGAGATTCAGAAACTTACGGACAAATACATCAAGAAAATCGACGACTTGACCGAGTTGAAGTCGAAAGACATTCTCACGGTATAATACGGAATGCAGAATTAGGAATGCGGAATGAAGCGAAGCATTACAGCGCATCGCGACATTCCGCATTCTACATTTATAATTCCGAATTATAATACGTTTTCAAGCGCCATTCCAAACAACTGTTGCAGCGTCAGGCCGAAACAACGTGCCTGAGCGGGGATAATGCTGGCTTCCGACATGCCGGGGACGATATTTGCCTCGATGAAGAACACGCCCTCGTCGCTGACGATATAGTCCATGCGGACAAAGCCTTTGCATTCCAGTTTCTCGTACAGCATTGCCGTTGTCCCCTTGATTTCAGTTTCGATGGCCTCATCGACTTGGGCGGGTGTCACCTCATCGCACTTGCCAGCGGTGTATTTGGCCTCATAGTCGAAAAACTCGTTCTTACTGCAAATTTCGGTCAGCGGGAAGACCATCATTTTGCCTTTGTATTCCATCGCACCGCAGCCGAACTCGCGTCCGTCGACGAACTTCTCGCACATGATTTGTCGGCCGGCTGCCCGAGCCGTATAAATGGCAGGAACCAGCTCTTCCACTGTCTTCACTTTGGTTACGCCTACGCTGGAGCCGTTGCAAGTCGGCTTGACGAACAGCGGTAGCCCCAACTGCTTGATGATTTCGTCGGCATCATATTTCTCGCCTTCATTAATAAGGATGGACGGTGCCACTTTGACACCATAGGAAGCCACCAATCGCTTGCAAAAATCCTTGTGGAAGGTGAGGGCGCAGGTGGTCAAAGGTGATGAGGTGCAGGGAATGCCCAACAGCTCTAAATAGCCCGAAAGAGGCCCGTTTTCGCCTGGCTCGCCGTGCACCGCGTTGAAAGCCACGTCGAATTTCATCTTGTGTCCATGCACCTGAAGGGAAAAATCGTTCTTGTCGACCTCCACCCGGGTGCCATCTTTCAAGAGGCCGTACCAGCCCTTTTTAGAGACCACAACAATCTTAGAATCATACAGTTGTGGGTCTAAGTTCTTCTTCACCACTTGCGCACTTTTGACGGAAATCTCGAACTCGCCCGAATCGCCGCCACAAATAATTGCTACGTTTTTCATATTTTTTGTAATTTTGTCGGTTTAAACTTCATAACAATAAAAACGCTCAAAATTGAGTTGTAAAATCACGGCTAAAATACGAAAATATGGGACGTCTTCAGTTTCTTAAACAAAAGAAATTTTATTTCAACCTGCTCGCCATACTGCTGCTATGTGTGGTGTTACTATGGCTAACGTTCAGGTTGTTAGACAAATACACCCGTCATGATAAGGTTTATTCCATGCCGGATTTCATCGGAGAGGACTACCGCCAAGTGAAGCACGACTACGCAAAAGACTTCCATTTCATCTTGATTGACAGCGTTTATCCGAAGGGACAACAGCCAGGCTCCATCTATCAGCAAGACCCGCTTCCCTTCTCGAAAATCAAGAAAGGACGCAATGTGTACGTCATCATCGTGGCCGAAACGCCAGAGATGACCGTCATGCCTAATTTGAGAGGCATTTCGTTGCGCGAAGCCATCGGGCGCTTGGAATCCAGCGGATTGGATGTGGATTTCCTTGAATATCAGGATTATTCTTACAAGAACAATGTTATTGAACAATATTATCACGGCAGTCCCATTGCGCCTGGCACCGAATTGGTGAAAGGCAGCAAGGTCGTGTTGCGTGTCGGCATCGGGCAAGACAAGTTGAACATCAAGGTGCCCAACCTCATCGGCAAGCCCGCCGCCGAAGCCAAACGCCTGTTGAACCTCGCCGGACTGAACCTTGGAACGGAGACGAACGAGGACATTGACAGCCTTCAGTATATGCGTGTACGGCGCATGAAACCCGGTCCCAGTTCGGGGTCGGTCAGGCCAGGCACTTACATCGACCTGACCTACCATTCAAGCCGTACTCTCGATTTCAAGAAGGAAATGTCGGAGCTGCTGCATGAGGACTCCTTGGTTAATATGCCGCAGAAATTTGAAATTGACACAGTTACAGAATCCATAGAAACCACTGACTATGAATATGAAGATGAATTTTAAGGCCATCCTTTTGGTGTTGGCGCTCAGCATCGGCGCGGGTCGTGCTTTCGCCCAGGAAATATTAACCGGCTTTCAGCGCGAAGTTGTCCCACAAACATCCCGTTATGTCAATGATGAGGGGATTTTCCTGCCTTTTTTCGATGATTTCAGCAAAACGAGTGTCTATCCTGACTCGACCAAATGGACCGACCGCAACGTGATGGTCACCGATGGTTTTCCGCTGAATCCGCCCACGCGCAATGCTGCCACCCTTGACGTCCTCGACCAATACGGACGCGTTTACGACTATGCCATCAGCAATGCTTTTGTGGCGGAATATCTCACCTCGGCGCGCATCCGCTTAGACTCGATTCTTGATCCTGAGCCTCGGGCCATCACGCCCGCCGATTCGGTCTATTTTAGTTTCTGGTACCAGCCTCAAGGCAACGGCAATCCTCCCGAGAGCATAGATTCGTTGGTGCTGCAATTCGGTACTGCAACGGAGCGTCAGGAGTTTCTTTACATTGAGTATCAAAATTTTAGTGTAGCCGATGTTTTCGCCCAAATGCAAGTCGATACCTTGTTCCCGGGCGATACGGTTTGGTCGTTTGGGGGCTGCACTCCGGGCTTGTATACCATCATCCCCGACACCTTGACGACTGTCACCCAAGGCATTATCTCCATTCCCTGCGACTCGGTCTTCATCACTGTGGCCGACACCACTTGGACGAATGTTTGGAGTACTCCAGGGCAAAGACTTACTACGTTTTTGGAGGAAAACGACGGCCAGTATTTCAAGCAGGTGTTGATACCCATTCGCGACTTGAAGTTTTTCACCGACCATTTCTATTTCCGCTTCTACAACTACGCCAGTATCGTAAACTCCACATTGCCAAACAATCGCGGCGAGGAAGACATCTGGAACATTGATATGGTCTATCTCAACATCAGACGCACGATGTACGACACGTCCTATCCCATGCTGGCTTTTTCGGGGCAGCGCCCCAGCTTCCTCAGCCGCTATCAGTCTATGCCTTACCGCCAGTACCGCGTCAATCCCAATTCGGCTATCCGCGAGAGTTTGAGCCTCGACATTGCCAACTTGGACAATGTGCCGCATGAGGCCAATTATTATTACACGGTGCAGCAAATCGGTGGTGGTCAGATGTATGCACGCGCTGTGGACCCTGTCATCGTTCAGCCTTATCAGGAATTTGGCTATCTGTCTTGTCCTGAAAGCGGCGAATCGCCGGCATGTCCCTATGTCGGCGAGTTGTTCGCGATGAGCATGTTGTATGACTCGGTGGCATACGAAATTCGACATTATCTGTACGACGACAACTGCACGCCACCTTTGGTGGATTCCATGGTTTACCGTCAGGGATTCTACAATTACTACGCTTACGATGATGGCATTCCCGAGATGGGTTATGGCGTAGAGCCAGCCAATGGACGCTTCGCCGTGAAGTTCGAGTTGGCCGATTTCGACACCATCCAAGGCGTGCAACTGCTTTTCAATCACACGCTTAACGATGCCAACAACAAATTCTTCGACATCGCCATTTGGAAAGAGGAGAACGGGCGTCCGGGCGAGGAAATCTACCGCTTGTCGGGACAACGTCCGCAATGGGGCGACCAACCTTACCAATTCCAATACTACAAGTTCGACCGCCTTGTGATGCTGTCGGGCATCTTCTATATTGGCATCGTGCAACAAAGCAGTGGCTTGATTAACATCGGTTTTGATGCCTCCATCGACAACAGCCAATACAATTTCTACAACGTCAACGGTTCGTGGCTGCAAAGCGAAAAACACGGCTCGGTGATGATTCGTCCTGTGGTCGGGCCTTCTTATTACATCGGGGTGGATGAACATGAGGTGCAAGCATCCAACTTGGAGCTCTATCCCAATCCGGCAAGTAACGTGTTGAATATCAATGTCAAGAATGGTCTGGAGGTTGTCCAAACCAGCATTTACGACCTCGTGGGTCGCAGGCTGTACCAAGGCGTTTTTGAACCTGTGGTTTCCGTTGCTGATTTTGTGGAAGGGATGTATTTCATCAGCCTCACCACCGCCGACGGACAAATAATCACCCAAAAATTCATCATCAAGAAATGAGTGACTTTCAAGACGAGATATTGGGCAACGAAATTGTCGAAAACGAGGATGAGTTGTTGGAACAAAACGAAGCCGCCGAAGAGGAGGAAGGTGGAGATTTGTTTGAGCACATACGCATCACCGTTGATGGCGGCCAGGATACGGTGCGCATCGACACTTTCCTGACTTCGCGCATCCACAGCATCTCGCGCAACCGCATCCAGAATGCGGCCAAGGCAGGCAACATTTTGGTGAACGACAAGCCCGTCAAACAGAACTATAAGGTGAAGCCTAACGATGTGATTTCCATCGTGTTTTCCTATCCGCCTCGCGAAACCGACATCAAGCCGCAATATATTCCTTTGGACATCGTCTACGAGGACGACGACGTCATCGTCATCAACAAGCAGGCGGGCTTGGTGGTGCATCCAGCGCATGGCAACTTTGAAGGAACGTTGCTGCACGGTTTGGCCTATCATTTCGAACAAACCCACCAAAACGTCGAAAACGGAATCGGCTATCTCGTCCACCGCATCGACAAGGACACCACTGGCCTGATGATTGTGGCCAAGAACGAACCCGCGCAGACGGTGTTGGCGCGTCAGTTTTTCGAGCATTCCATCCACCGCCGTTACAACGCTCTCGTTTGGGGCGATTTCGACGAGGACGAAGGCACCATTGTGGGTAACATCGGGCGCAGCAACGCCAACCGCCGCAGGATGGCCGTATATCCCTATGGTGAGAGCGGAAAGGAAGCCATCACCCATTGGAAGGTGCTGGAACGCTTTGGCTATGTGACACTTAACGAATATCGTTTGGAAACCGGCCGAACGCACCAAATCCGTGTGCATTCCCAATACATCGGGCATCCGTTGTTCAACGATGCGTTGTATGGTGGCGACATCATCCTGAAAGGCACCACTTTCTCCAAATACAAGCAATTCATCGACAACTGCTTCAAAATCATTCCCCGACACGCACTCCATGCCAAGGAATTGGGCTTTGTGCATCCCACCACGGGCAAGGAGATGCTGTTCACCTCTGAACTGCCTGACGACATGCAGCAGGTGCTTGAAAAGTGGCGCACCTATATGAAAGCGCGCAATCTGATGGAGGAATGAAAACGGCGGAAACCGTTTGAGAATCAAGGCAGTTTGATTTCTTCTGGCATAAACTTCGACACGTCGCCGCCGTTCTTGTAGATGTCGCGGACGACGCTCGACGACACGCCCACCAGCTCGCTCTCGGTGAGGAGGAAGATGGTCTCCAACTCAGGGTGCAGTCGCTTGTTGGCGTGCCCGATCATGTTCTCATACTCGAAATCGCTGCCGCAGCGCAGGCCTCGGATGATGACGTTGGCGCCCACTTTCTTGCAGAAGTCGGCGGTGAGGCCTTGGTAGCTCTCCACCTTAACTTGAGGATATTTGGCGAAGACATCGTGGCACCATTGGATGCGGTCTTTCAGCTCAAAGGTGGAACGTTTCTCCATGTTGATGCCGACGGCGACATAAATCTCGTCGAACATGGGCAAGGCGCGCAAGACGATGCTACGATGCCCCAAGGTGATGGGGTCGAAGGAACCGGGGAAAACGGCTATTCTTTTCATTGTGTAATATTTACGTTTTAGAATCGGGCCCTTCAACAGGCTTAGGGACCCTAAAGCAACATGAACAGCCAAGGTCGTTGAGCCTGTCGAAACGCCGCTGCAAAAGTATTATTTTGCCACGATTTGGCGCAAATCTTTTCCAAGAATTTCGCTTATCGAGCGGAAAGTCTTTTTCAAAAAGCTGTCAACTTCTTCTGCGCCAATCAGTTTCACTTCGCTGATGCCTTCCTCGGTTTGTGGCTTGGCTTGAAGGTCTGCTTCGCTTTGCATTAGGTACCAATAAGTGCGTTTCAGCTTCCATTCCTCATGCTCAAAGTAGCAGTGCCATGTGGAAGGCAATGGGTTGACAATCTGTAATTTGTCAATATTTGTCTCTTCCTCCACCTCGCGCAAAGCGGCTTGTTCGGGGCTTTCACCTTGTTCTATATGCCCTTTCGGCAAGTCGGGGATGTCGTGGCGCACGATGCTGACGATTTTCCCGTCTTTGACGACGACTCCGCCCGCTGCAGGGGCCATTTTGAAAGTCTGTTTTAAGGCCGAAGCCACGGCGTTTGGGCTCACTTCGTGGATAAAAGTGTCGCCTTGGTCATGGTCGTCGAGCCATTCGGGAAAAAATTCGCACAAAAGTTCGGCGTCGTATCTGTCAGATTCTTGGGGCGTTGCGTCGAAATTTAATGCATCAACATCAATTTTTGGAAAAATCAATGCTTTGTTTTCATGAAAAATCTTGTACATTTGTAGCCAGTTTTGAATGGTTTCGGACGACAAAAATACAAATTTATACTTCGAAAAACCCCAACCGCCATGAAATACGACGATTCAGCATTGACCTTGGCTCAGCATCTGCTTCAGATTAAGGCCGTGAAACTCAGCCCTAAGGCGCCTTTTACATGGGCTTCAGGCCTCAAAAGCCCCATTTATTGCGACAACCGCATCACCCTTTCCTATCCTGCCGTGCGCACGTTCATTCGTCAGCAGTTTGTGGAGAAAATTGTGCAGAATTTTGGTATGCCCGAAGTGATTGCAGGCGTGGCCACAGGTGGCATTGCCCAAGGCGCGTTGGTGGCGCAGGAGATGGGTTTGCCGTTCGTATATGTACGCTCCGAGAAGAAGTCGCATGGGATGCAGAACCAGATAGAGGGCGTCATCAGTGCAGGGCAGTCGGTGGTGGTCGTTGAGGACTTGGTCTCCACGGGCAAGTCGAGCCTGATGGCGGTCGATGCCTTGCGCGAGGCAGGTGCCGAGGTGAAGGGCATGGTGGCCATTTTCACTTACCAGATGGAGCTCGCCAAGCAGAACTTCGAAGCGAAGAACTGCCAGTTGGTCACTTTGTCGAACTACGAGACGCTGATTCACAAGGCAGTGGAAGAAGCCTATGTCACCGAAGAGGACGTGGAATCGCTGAAGGAATGGCGCAAGGACCAGCAGGCATGGAGTGATAAGTGGAATGAGTGATTCTCGGAAACAAATTTGTTTCTAAAAAACAAACTTGATTTCCTTCACATCAAAACAAAAGGAATTATTGGTTTCATCAACGAGCATTAGCCTCCCAAACGAGTCAATTCCCGTCATAAACAGCCGTAAAACTTTACCGCCAACTTCGTAATCTGCCCAAGTGCGGTAGCGATACAACCGTTGCAGATACTCCTCCTCAATGGCAGTGGGGGAGGACTTCAGAATTTCCACCTTATTATATATGCTCTCGACGACCTGCTCCATCAGTGGCTGCAAGGCGTATTCCTTTCCCGTGATTTGTTGCAGAGAAATCGGGTGTGTTGGCCAGTCTTGGAATTGCATTTGGTTGACGTTCAACCCGATGCCGATGATGGAAACGTCCATCATATCGGCTTTGATGGTGCTGTTGATAAGGATGCCGGCGAGTTTTCTGTTTTCAAAATAGAGGTCATTGGGCCATTTGATGCGGAGTTTTTCTTTGGGAACAGACGGGTACAGAGCCTCATAAAGCCCCAAGGCCACGGCTTCGGACAAGAGAAACTGCCGCTCGGCGGGAAGAAAACCCATGTCTACGGCCAAAGAGAAAGTGAGGTTCTTTCCAACCTCACTTTCCCAGCCGTTGTTGCCCATGCCTTTGCCTGCCGTTTGCTCATCGGTGCTGACCACCCAATTGCGGATGTCGCACTCCGATTGCTGGCGCTGCAGATAAGCATTAGTGGAGTCAAGTTGCTCGAAATGATGGTATTGGAGCATCACTTTACTACGACTCTTTGTGTCTCGCTTCCCACCTGAATGGCATAAACGCCTGCACCGAAACGCTTCATGTCAATTTGGAGCTGTCCGTCGCACTGGCCATCGAAGACGCGCTGACCTGTCATATTATATATGGTGACGTTTTGTCGGCCTTCGCCAACGATGTTGATGATGCCAGAAGTGGGGTTGGGGAAGATGCATGCGGCTTCGACAGTGTTTTCTTCGGCGCTTACATACACCTCGTAGGAGAACTCGTTGCTCTCGCTACTGCCAAATTGTCCGCCCGAGAAGAGGGTGGCACCGCCTGCTTTCAGGCCGTAAAGTCCTTGCCCGTCGGTGAGGCCGTCGCCGCCTGCGTCGAAGATAGTGAAGTCGTAGCAGCCGTCTTCGGTGATGTCAAGGGTTTCGTTGTACATCGTGTTGGCCGTCTCGTATGGGCCTCCTGAGAGCACGACTTGTCCTGTAGCAAGGTTGGTCACCTGCCAAGTGGTCTCCTGCGGGTTGTTGTCGGTGCGGATGCTGAGTTTCAGGACTTTGCCGATGGTTTCGGGTGCGCCTTCGATGTTGAGGGAGGCCAAGTTGTTCATCGACGCTTCGTCGATGCCGCCGTTGACGCTTGTGAGGCGCACTTCCAAAGCGTTGCTGGTCTCGACCGCGAAACTGATGTCACCCAAATCGATGGTCTCCGAAGCGAAGGTGCTCAAGTTGCCGTTCCAGGTCACGGTTTTTAGGGGCTCGCCGTTGACGGAAATCTCCATCTCGGCGGATGTCAAGGCGTTGCTGCCGAAGTTGGTCAGCACGACCCTGGGTTGGGCTTCGCCGCTGCAATTGACGCTTTTGACGTTGCTGATGTCGCTCAAAGCGGCTTCATTGGCATAGAAAGGTTCGATGCTTTGGCTCGACTTGCAGGCTTGGTAGACCTCTTTCGTGTTTTGGTTCTGTAACCAGGCGATGGCATCCAATTGGCTCATGTCGTAGATGTTGGCCAATTCCCAGGTGAAGGTGTAGGCGAAATAGTCGCCGGCGGCCACGCTCCCGATGTGGGTGCCTGACGCCGTGGGTAGCAGTTTCTTCATCACGCTGTAGAAGTCGCGCTCGCCGTTGGTGCCTGGGGCAGAGTTGAAGTGGATTGCCTTCTCAATGACACCCACATAGAGCTTCACGGTGCCCTCGATGGCGGTGGAAGCCCGACCCATCACGTGGACGGTGATGGTGTTGGCGGCCTGGTCGACTTCGTAACCGAGACGCATCTCGAATGGTGACTCGATGTTAAGCCATTGGTTGACCATGTTTTGGTTGAGGGAGCTGGGCACGTTGGAGAAACGAATGCCGTCGACGACGGTGTGGGGCACCGCGTTGATGTTGTAGACACCCTTGCGGGCGTTGTTGTCGACGGTGTTGTGCAGATACATCGGGTCGTTGCTGCCTGGCCAGCTCATGTGGTACTTGATGGCGGCCACATGCTCGCTGTTCGCCTCGATGAGCGCGTCAAGGGCAGGATTTTGTTGGGCGCAAGGGCCGCAACTTGTGTTGGTGAAGCACTCAAACAGCAAGACACGCTCGTTTTGTGCGTTGACTTTCAGGACAAAAAGCATCAGGAGCGATGCCAAAACAAAGGATAAACGTTTCATAAGAGTAGATTTTGAATGAATTTTGCACAAAATTAGGCATTTTTTCAAAATTGGTGCATTTTTTGTAGCGAGATTGGAAAAAGTTTTGCATTTTTGCAGTTTGAAAACAAAAGTATCAGTAATTAAAAATCTCAAATTATGGTCAAAGAATCTATTTTTACCCTCATTCTTTTAGCTGTAATCGGTTGTGTTTCAGCACAAACGCTGCAATTCGAGTGGAATGGCACTGTCTTCTCGGAAGGCGAAACCATCGTTTGCACCAACGATGAATACGAAATTGGCGAGTACATCCAGCACATGCAAATCCGCAACCTCACCTCGGCTGACCAGAATGTCATCGTCGAGAAGGAAGTGGTGGAGCCTTTGGAAGGCACGATGAACTGGTTCTGCTGGGGCATGTGCTTCGGCCCTGACACTTACGTCAGCCCGTCTCCCGTCCCCGTGCTGGCCAACAGCCTCAACACCGATGACCTCTCGTTCCACATGATGTTTGAAGAGCCGATCTTCGGCGCGGGCATCATGCGCTACTACGCCTATGACGAGCGTCATCCTGAGGAGCGCATCAGCATCGTTGTCAAGTTCCACAAGTCGGGCGTGGGCGTCAACGAAATCTCGAGCCCTGTGATGAGCCAGGCCTATCCGAATCCTGCCTCTTCTGTGGTGAAGTTCAACTACGCCATCGAGGGCAACCTGACCGCCGTGGTCTACAACCTGCTGGGCCAGGAAGTGCTTCGTGAGGAGCTGAGCGCCAACAGCGGCCAACTAAGCCTCTCCGTCTCTGACCTTCAGGACGGCATCTATTTCTGCACCATGATGGTCAATGGCCGTGCCGTGACAACGGAAAAGTTCGTCGTGAGGAAGTAAACCAACCTTTTTCATCCCATCGATGGAAGAATCGTAATGCCGTTCGCAAGAACGGCATTATTTTTGTACGGAAACCTTGGTTCGACACACAAAAAAAATTGAAAAATGGAAAACATGAAAAGACTTGAGAGAGACATGCAGCACAAGGTGCTGGGTGGCGTGTGCGCCGGATTGGCCAACTATTTCGGCATCGATGCGGTCATCGCCAGGGTGCTGTTTGTGCTTGCCTTTATGGCGTTCAGCGCGGGCTTCTGGCTCTACATCATCCTTTGGATTGTGATGCCCGAAGGGAGGCCAGATGAAGCCCCATCCTACATCGTGACAGAAGACGGTCAGGCGCTACCGGAGACGACAAGCCGCAAAAGCAGTATGACCGCTGGCCTGATCCTCATCCTCGCGGGCTGCTGCTTCCTGTTGGGCAACCTGGTTCCGCGTTTCACATGGCGGACATTTTGGCCGATTGTGCTGATTGGCCTCGGCCTTTTGTTGATAGTTCCACTTAAAGACAAAAAGTCATGAAAAGCAGAAATTTAATCCTCGGCATCTTCATCCTGTTCATCGGAGTGGTGTCATTGTTGGCTTCGTTGGATGTGATTTACCTCAGCTGGCGCATCGTGTGGCGCTTGTGGCCCATGTTGCTCATTTTCATTGGCATACTAATTCTTCCCGTCAAGGATTGGCTGAAGGCGGTGTTCTTGGTGATTGCCTTGGCCGTCGGGGTGCTGCTCTACCAGCATGAGGCTGAGAAGCGAGTCGATCGTGTTTCCAACTGGTGCGGCACGGGTGTGTTGCGCGGCTGGTGGGATGAGATTGACGACCGCTTTTTCAATGTCTTCTGACGGATTTTGTCCGCTTTATACAAGTCCCATTTGGCCTTCCATATTGGCCTTTGGGACTTTTTTTTGTCATTTTGAGTCTTTTTTCTTCGACAATTCAAGATAATTTGTTTTCTTTGCATTTTTTTAGAAGAGAACAAATTTGATTGACATACTATGAACAAATTTCATCTATCGAGACTGCTTTTTGCGGTATTGTTTTTTCTGGGAGCTACGGCTGCCTTCGCGCAAGACAACAGTGTGAAAGGCTTTGTCTATGAGGAATCCACGGGTGAGCCGATGATGTTCACCAACGTGTACCTGAAAGGCACCACATACGGCGGCTCCACCAACGAGAACGGCTATTTCAACATCAACCGCATCCCCGACGGACATTATGTCCTGTACATTACCACGGTCGGCTACGACACCATCTCGGAGGCCATCAACCTGTCGAAGGGGACAATTCTCAATAAGAAATACTATCTGAAGGAAACCGCGCAGAAGCTTGAGACCGTGACGATTACGGCCGACAAAATCGAGTCGCGTACCGAGACCAAGACCTCGGTCATCACGGTGACGCCCAAGACCATCACGAAGATTCCGAGCGTGGGCGGTCAGGCCGACTTCGCACAATACCTGCAAGTGGTTCCAGGTGTCATCTTCACCGGCGACCAAGGCGGACAGCTCTACATCCGTGGCGGCTCGCCCATACAGAACAAGGTGATTTTGGACGGCATGGTGGTCTACAACCCCTTCCATTCCATCGGTCTGTTTTCGGTGTTCGACACCGATATCATCCGTAATGCCGACGTGTTCACGGGCGGTTTCGGCGCCGAATACAGCGGCCGCATCTCGTCCATCATGGACATCTCGACCCGTGACGGCAACAAGAAACGCTTCTCGGGCAAGATTGGCGCCAGCTGCTTCGGTGCCAAAATCATGCTCGAAGGCCCCATAAAGAAGGCCAAGACCCCCGACGAGGCCTCGGTCTCTTTCATCCTCTCCGCCAAGAACTCCTACCTCGAACAGACCAGTAAGTTCCTCTACAGCTATGCCTCGGAGAATGGCTTGCCCTTTAACTTCCAAGACATCTACGGCAAGATTTCGCTCAATGCCCCCAACGGCAGTAAGGTGAACCTCTTCGGTTTCTCGTTCAACGACCAGGTAAACAACTACATGGCGCTGTCCGACTTCGGCTGGAACTCGTTCGGCGGCGGTACCAACTTCCTCATCATCCCGGGCAAGTCGCCGGTGATGATTGAAGGTAACATCGCCTATTCGAGCTACAACTCGCGCATGGTGGAGGAGAACAGCCCCGAGCGCTATAGCAAAATCAACGGCTTCAACATGGGCTTCGACTTCAGCTATTTCCTCGGCAAGAGCACGATGAAATACGGCGTGGAGATTTTGGGTTACACAACCGATTACACGACCTACAGTCTTTATGGACACAACAAGATTTCGCAAAAGGTGAACTCCACTGAAATTGGCGCCTACGTGAAATACAAGGCAGTGTTGGGCAAGTTGTTGCTCGAGCCGAGCATCCGTTTGCAATGGTACGCCTCGCTGCCCGACTTCTCGCCCGAGCCGCGTTTCGCCCTGAAATACAACGTCACCGACAACTTCCGCCTGAAGGCCGCCGCCGGTTTGTATTCGCAGAACTTCGTGGCCGCCACCAGTGACCGCGACGTGGTGAACCTCTTCTACGGCTTCCTCTCTGGCATCGACAACCTGCCGGCCACCTACAACGGCAAGCCCATCAACAGCTACTTGCAAAAGGCTGCGCACGTTGTGGGCGGTGCCGAGTTTGACATCCTCGACAACCTCACCGTCAACGTGGAAGGCTATTGGAAGGACTTCATCCAACTGACCAACATCAACCGCAACAAGATCTACAGCGACACGCCCGAGAACGCCGAAGTCGACGACCTGCTCAAGAAGGACTTCATCGTGGAGACCGGCGATGCCTACGGTGCCGACATCTCCCTGAAGTATGAAGACAAGCACTGGTACATCTGGGCCGTGTATGCCCTCGGTTTCGTGACGAGAGAGTACGAAAAAGTCACCGAGGAAGGTCCCAAGATTGTCCAATACGCGCCCCACTTTGACCGCCGTCATAACATCAACCTCATCGTGACCTACACGACTGGTGCCAAGCGTCAATGGGAGTTCAGCGGACGTTGGAACTATGGTAGTGGCTTCCCCTTCACCCAGGTGCAGGGCTTCTATGAATACTACTCCTTCCAAGACGGCATCAACTTCGACTACACCATCACCAACGGCGATTTGGGCGTGCTTTATGCCGACCTCAACCAAGGCCGCTTGCCCGACTATCACCGTTTCGACATCGACATGAAGCGCAGGTTCTACTTTAGTGAGAACGTCAACATGGAGGTCGACCTCAGCGTTACCAACGTGTACAACCGCAAGAACGTGTTCTACGTCGACATCATCACCAGTGAGGTGGTCTACCAACTGCCCATCATACCCGCCTTGGGCATCACCCTGTCGTTCTAAGCTGCCATGAAAAGATTAGCCTTACTTCTCGCCGCTTTCCTGCTGAGTCTCAGCGGAATGGCACAGAAACAAGCCCGATATACCGAAAACGACGTCAAGCAGTTCTACCGCACCCTGCAAGGCGACTACGATATCGCCATCAACGACTCGACCCAAGTGAGGCTCCACATTACGCCCATTTGGGAAAACGATGCCTTCCGTTGGCTCTATGTGGAGGCTACGCGGGGCAAGGACGTGCTGCTGCAAAAGGTCTTCGAGGTGCAGCCCAAGTCTGACAAGGTCATCAAGGTGGCCATCTACAACCTGAAACAGCCCGAACGGTTTGAGGGGAAATGGGCCAACCGCAACTATTTCGATGGTTTCACCAAAAACATCCTCGGCAGCAGGACGAAGGTCTCGTTTTTCAAGACCGCCGACTACACCTACCAAACCCACTGGGTGCGCGTCAAGCCATTGGACTGCTTCCCCAATGGCGACCTGCTCCATTTCAAGTTCGTGCAGGCTGAGGAGAGATGCTATGTGAAGCGGATGCCGGCCAATGAGACCAAAATCATCGGCTACCATGGAGAGAAGCAACCTACAGACTGACCTCAACCGCACAATAAACGGCGTCGGCGCTCGTTCTTCTTAGGAAAATTCCTATTTTTGCAACCTGTTTTAATAAGTTCATGAGCAAATACAGTTTATATAATAGATATGGGACGCGGGACTACGGGATGCGAGTCCTTCGAAAGGCATTGTTTCTGTTAGCCGTGCTCCTCGTTCCGAGGCTTGCGCAGGCGCAAGACCCCTGCGAAATCACCTGCAGCCAGGAGATGCCTATCTGCAGTCAGTCGGCGGTGACGCTCAGTGTGCCGGCCAACTACCTCTACCATTACCGCTGGTCGAACGGCAAGACCTCCAACAGCATCACTGTGAAGCCCTTGCATACCACCACTTACGACGTGCTCATCCTCGACCAGGACTCCATCGAGCTGTGCCATCCCTCCATCACCGTGGAGGTGCTGCCGCGTTTTCAGGTGAAGTTCCGCCAGGTGAAGCTCACCTGCAGCAACGCCGAGGAGGAGAACGGGCGTAACGCCCAAGTGCTGGCCATGGTCGACAGCCTTTCGGGGATCTACAACCCGCCTTACACCTATCAGTGGGACGTCAGCCCGCTCCATATCGCCCCCAACGACCCCACCTGGGCCATCGGCCTTGAGGCCTACAAATACTACAAAATTAAGATTACCGACAGCCGAGGCTGTATGCAATGGGACAGCACCACGCTGCGGGCCTATCCCAATCCAGTGGTCGAAATCAGCACCGACCCGGGCGACACTGTCTACCTGCAAAACCCGCACGTGGTCTATTCCTTCGAGAACCTCTCCGCCGACACCTTGCCCATCAGCAATTTCTACTGGATCCTGAACAGCACCTACAACATCACCTCGACTGATGAACATCCGCGTTTCACCTACGTGGAACAGGGCGATTTCACCACAGAGCTGAAGGTCTACAACCCTCAGAGTTGCGACACCTCTTATTATAAGACCATCAAGGTGAACCCTGTGAAGCTGAAGATTCCGAACGTCTTCACGCCCAACAACGACGGCATCAATGACTATTTCATCATCACCCTTGACGGCGGTAGTGACACGCCCCGTGGTACGAGAGACTACATGGACGGTGGCTCCGAATACGACAACTACGAACCCCTCAACCGCTATTACGAATCCACCGAGCTCACCATTTTCAACCGCTGGGGACGCATCGTGTTCCAATCCAAGGACTACCAAAACGACTGGGACGGCGGCGGACTCTCGGACGGCACCTATTTCTATGTGCTCAAATGCCACGGCCTGAAGCAGGACGCCACTTACCAAGGCTCGGTGATGATCATCACAGCTCAGAGACAACCCTAAGACATCTAATCAACCCCAAGCATAATGAAACGCCTTTTCATAGCACTGGTTCTCGCTTCCTGCCTCCTCAGCGCCTGCAACAACGGCCCGAAGGAAGGCCTCTCTACCGATTTGGTCACCAACCCCAAGTCGGCGGAACAAAGTAAGGGCAAGGAGGCCGTCATCACCTTTGATAAGATGGATCATGACTTCGGCTCCATCTTGCAAGGCGAAGTGGTGAGCTACTCGTTCCACTTCACCAACTCGGGCGGCGCGCCCCTCATCATCAGCAACGTGAGCACCAGCTGCGGTTGCACCGTCGGCGACTACCCGCGTGAGCCCATCGCCCCTGGCAAGGACGGCGTCATCAAGGCGACCTACGACAGCAAGAGTCACCACGGAATGCAAAACCGCTCGCTCACCGTCGTGTCCAACACCAACCCCGCCACCACCAAGCTTCACTTGAAGGCTATGGTTCTGACGCCAGACCAGTATTAAGTATGAGTTTTAAATCTTAAATCAATAGAAATGAACAATTTATTCATCCTCTTACAACAGCAGCCCCAACAAGGTGGCAGCATGTGGTCAAGCCTCATCTTCATCGTCCTGCTCATCGTCGTCTTCTGGCTTTTCTTCATCCGTCCGCAGTCGAAGAAAGCTAAGGAAGAGCAGAAATTCCGCGACAGCCTCAAGAAAGGCGACAAAGTGGTCACCATCGGTGGTTTCCACGGCAAGGTGGTCGAGGTGAAGGACACCACCGTCGTCATCTCCATTGCGCCTAACACCGAAGTCGAGGTCGAAAAGACGGCTCTCCAGCAAACCGGTGCCCGCGTGGGTCAGGCCTGATAACATGACCGAACTTAACATCAATCCCAAAACCGAGCGCAAAAACAAGCGCTCGTTTTTGACCTTTTTGGTCTTCCTTGCCTTGTCGTCGGCCCTGTGGCTGCTCATCAAGCTGTCGGAAGACTACACCACGCAGACCCTGTTCGGCGTGACGCTCGTCGATGTGCCCGCTGAAAAGTGGCTGGCCTCCGACACCCCTACCGTGAAGCTCTCGTTGGACATCAACGGCTTCCACACTCTCAAGCTTACCACCATCCGTCAAGAGAAGCGCACCGTGACCCTTTCGCTGGCCGAGGTGCCTTACCACTTGGAAGACGGTACCAATTATTCTCTCAGCAGCCAATACGTGGCCGAAAAGGTCGCCGACCTCCTCGGCATCAACGCTTCCGACATCACCATGAACGAGGCCAAGGTCTACTTCAGCCTCGTCCCGCTCAAGTCGAAGTTGGTGCCAGTGGAGTTGCAGGCCGACATCAAGACGGCGCGACAATACGGCGTCTACGGCATCCCCATCCTCGACCCCGCTTCGGTCACCATATATGGTCCCCAAGAGGTCATCGACACGGTGAAGACCGTTAAGACGGTCCTGCTGTCGCATCCCAACGCCGCCGCCGATTTCGTCGAAACAGTGCCCTTGGTGCTCTATGACGGCCTCATGCAGTGCAAAACCAAGTTCGTGAAGGCCACGGTGAACATCGAGAAATTCACCGAGACCGAGGTCAGCGTGCCCATCACAGTGCCCGACAGCCTTCGCCTGCGCCTCTTCCCAGATGCGTTACAGGTGAAGTGCCTCGTCGCCATCAGGGACTACGGCAACCTTGTGCCCGAGAACTTCAAGGCCGAGTTCGACATGGAACAGCTCCGCGCCTTGAAGCCCCTCTTGGATGTCAGACTCAAGGCCTGGCCCCAAAACGTACAAGTGATTGGAACCCGACCCGACAAAGTGGAATACGTCATCGTGCAATGAAACACGTCGCCATCACCGGTAACATCGGCTCGGGCAAGACCTGGGTCAGCCAGCTCTTTGCCGAGCATTTGGGCATCGCCGTGTTCGACAGCGACCGCGAGACGAAGCTGCTCTACGGCCTCCCCGACGTGGTCGAGGCCATGGAGGCCCACTTTGGCGAAGGGCTCTATGACCCTGACGGCAACCTCCGCAATGCCCGCCTCGCCCAGCTGCTCTTCGACGACCCTGAGGCCCTGCGCTTCGTGGAGCAACTGCTTTATCCCATTCTCTTCGACCGCTTCGATGACTGGGCCGAGGCCCATGCCGACCAGCCCTATGTGCTCTTTGAGTCGGCCATCGTGATGGAGAAACGTCTGGAGTCGCGCTTCGAAGCCATCGTGATGGTGACGGCCTCCGAGGCCACGCGCCTGCGTCGCGTGATGCTCCGCAACCGTTGCAGCGAGGCCGTGGTGCGCCAGCGCATGGCCCTGCAATGGCCCGAGGACCTGAAGTGCGCCTTGGCTGACTACGTCATCACCCACGAGGCCGACGACGAGAACGCCGCCCTGCTGCGGCAGATTCGGCGGGTGCATCGTGCTTTGTGTGGTCTCTGATATCCTATGTCTGTGTATGTCCCCGACGTTGCGCTGCGCTTCACGTCGGGTTGAGATGGGGACGCCCCTTCGGGGCTTGGGGAGATAAACAGAATCCGTCGGCAACGTTGTTGCCGACGGATTCAAAAAATGAAAAAATTTATCTTGATCTTCTTTTATTTGACATGATTCGGCCCTTCGGCGGGCTCAGGGACCTTTGCTTTTTCATTCGTGAAGGGCGCCTGAGCCTGTCGAAGGCCCCGATAGCTTATTCCTTGCGCCTCTTGGCCACGGCGTAGGCCGCGCCCATGCCGAGCAGCAAGGCGATGCCGCCACCTAAAGGAGCATCCACGTCATCATTCCAGCCGTGGTTAGGCAGGTTGATGTCGAGGGTAGCTGGGTCTCTAAGCAGCGTGAAGTAGTTGCTACCATTGGTGGCTCCGTAGTACACCTCATCGGAGACGTAGCCGCGTTCAAAGAGTCCTCCGTTTTGCGCCATGGCACCGACGGTCATTCCGAGGACGATTGCGATTGTTAATGTCAGTTTTTTCATCGTATTTCGTGTTTAATTGTTTGTTTTCTTGTTTAGTTTGTTTTTTATTGCTTCTGGCTTTTGGCTTCTGGCAGTCTTGCTTGTGTTGTCATTGCGGGCTTGACCCGCAATCTCCTGAAGCGCCTGCCAGTAGCCATAGGCCCGTTGTCATTGCGAGGCCGTAGGCCGTGGCAATCTCCTCTTTGGGCTGGATTGCTTCACTACGTTCGCAATGACGCAAAGCGCGTTCATTGTACCACAATCTTTTGCGTCTTAACGTCGTTACCGTTCACTAAGCGCATCACATACACGCCTTGGGCCATGCCGTTGGTGGAGACCGTGTTGGCGCCGTTGGTGCTGAGGACGATGCGGCCCATCATGTCGACCACCTGCAGGGTGGCGTTGGCAGAGGCGTTGACGACCCATTCGCTGCCGTTGAAGAAGGCGAAGGTCTCTGAGCCTTCAGTGTTTTCGGGCATTGAGCCTGTCGCGCTGAACACCAAGCGGAAGCGCGAGGCATAGTCCGTGGTGCGGGCGTTGAAGGTGTAGCTCGGGGTTTGGAGCAGGTCCACATCCGCGCCGGTCATGTTGTCGATGAGGTGGAGGTAGTCCATCTCGGCGTTCTCGGTGCTGAAGCTGAGCGTGTAGCTGCCGTTCTCGGCGGCCTTGAAGTTGACGGGCATTTCGCCTTCGGCGTTGCTGTACACCACGGCGTAATCCTTGCTGCCCTGCGGAATGTAGAGCATGGTGCCTTCGCCAAGGAGGTTGAGCTTGGGCAGGTTGTTGCCTTCGCTGAAGCTAATGCGAGCAACATCGATGATACCGGCCTCGCCTCTTGTCTGGGCTTGATTCAGGGTGATGTTCACTTCGCCAGGGGCTGCACTGGAACTCGGAGCCGTGGTGGTGAAGGTGACTTTATTGTCCTCACTATTGGCAGCCACCACAAAGATGCCTTCGCCAGGCTTGATGGCGGTTGTTGCCGATGCGGCGGCAATAATGGCGTCACCAGCAGCGTTCATGCGATAGTAGTCGCGGTTGATGTAGGCATCGCAGGTGAATGGGTTGCCGATGAGGTTGACACCTGTGAAGACCTTTCCAGTATGATAATAAATTGTGACGTCTTGGTTGTCATTGGTGGCAAGGCAAGCATTGCCATAGTCATGTCTTCCGATAACAACCGTTCCCGTAGTCTTCCTGGCATAGAGGTAACCTTTTGTGCGTTGGATAGCAACCATGCCAATACCTGAGGCTTTGGCGTTTCTCCATTCGGCTCCTTCATTGTCTTGTTCGAACCAGTACAAGTCAATATCATTGGGATTCTCCTCATAAAAGTCTGCAGCTCCCGCATCGACATGCGTGGCTACGAGATAGTAGCCGCCGTTGCCGGTTCCCGTGTAGTTTTCATAGCCGGTGAAATTTTTCTCCATTTGGCAACGCACGCCATTGGCGGTCTTCAGTTGGCCACCGTCCTTGATGACGAGATTGGATGTGAGGTTGTTGACGATTCTTCCGTTAACTGTTAAGGTTCTACCAGAAGGAATAATTGTTTGGCTTTCGATGGTTGCAACATAGCCATCAGCAACCGTAACATCCGATTCAATTTCGTGGGTAGTAGCGTTTACGGGAATCGTTGTAGTCGTAAAAATAGTAATAGGACCAACACCAATATTGCTACCATGAACAGACTTGATAATCTTCACATAACGTGTTGAAGATGCAAAGGTTGTTGTTGTTTCAAGATTCAAAACAGCGTTTGAACTACCACTGATAGTCAATTCATCTACATCAGTAAAATCTGAACCATTTGAAGATTGTTGTACCTTAATCTTAGATGTCGTTGCACCGCCAAGCATTTTCACGCCAATAGTTACCTTGACAGGTTGGACATCAGTCTTGACTTGAATGTAGTCGCCTACTCCATCCATTTTCACACGGTAAGGAGCATTGCTTTCTGCATAGTCAGAACCCAAGCCATAGGTTGTAACTCCCGTCACAGCAGCAAGCGCATCCTTTGTTCCGCCAGCCCAGATAAACGGCAACGTGGTATAGTCAATCACAGTATAGGAAACCGAAGCAATTTCACTGTTTGCCATTCCGTCTTTTGCAGCAAAGGCCTTAATGGTCATAGCCGTATTGATGGTGATGGCACTGCTATAAGTGCTGCTGCTTGTCGTTGGGTCGGTGCCATCGGTGGTATAGTAGATGGTGGCACCATCCGTTGTAGTAGAAATCGTAACCGTCGTTCCCTTATCGACTTCACCTGCAGCCACAGAGAAAGTAGGCGTGGCGCAAGGTTCGGCGATAGTGTAGGAGGCTATGGCTACATCACTGTTGTCCAGACCGTCTTTCACAGCAATAGCCTTAATGGTCGTAGCAACTGTGATGGTGGGCTTGCTGGAGGGATTGTATGCCGTGCTGCTGGAAGTAGGAGTAGTATCATCAGTGGTGTAGTAAATAGTTGCTCCTTCGGTAGCGCAAGTAATGGTCACCTCAGTTCCCGAAGCAACCGCTCCGCCGGCAGGGCTAATGACGGGCGTGGCAACTTTCGTGAGAGGTGCTTGTGAACCCTTCAGCACGATGTCGTCCAAGCGGACGTTGTTGCTAGTGGTTGATGTAAATACGATCGTGATGTTTTCTGTTGAAGTAGTAACACCCTTAAACGTTATTTTGTGCGTTTCTTTTGTGTTGAACGTTAAACCTGCTCCTGCATCTGCTTCACCGTCAACGGTAAGACCTGTTGTGGTAGTTTTTACGTTAAGAGCATTTGCATTCGTTTTATATGTAAGTGTCAAATCGCCGTTATAACAATTAGTAGAAGTCAAAAGCGGGATGGTTGCGCTGAAAGTACCATTATCCTTTGCAACAAGAAGTTCTGGTGAAGTGCCTCCTGCGTTGTTGTCTGCATAAATCTTAGTTGTACCACCACCATTTGTGCAAGCATAAGAATATGTGCCTCCGCTGGGCACGTCATTTGCATTATAGGCAGAGAAATTTTCGGTCCAAATTTCGACAGCGTCAGGATCCTCGTTAATTACGGTCATTTCATAGGTATCAGAGCTTGAATTGTATGTTGCATCGCCGGCATAGGAGGCTGTAAAGGTCACTGTGCCTGCGCCAACAAGGGTTACGACACCATTGCTTGCATTGATAGTGGCAACAGCATCGTTATTGCCGCTCCAAGTAACAGATGCTTCTGGAACAGCCATGGCTGGTTCGCCATAGGTAACAGATGCTGATAATGAGCCCGCTTCTGTGCTAACATATTTGTTGGTGTTTGTAATGCCTGCATCAGAAATAGTGGTTGTGGTGGCTGTGCCAGAGCCGCCGCCGGAAGTTGTGGTTATGGCAACGCTTTTCACATAAATGGAGTTCGTAGAGCAAGTAACTGTTATATTCACTTTCCCTGTTTCATATGTCGAATAAGTATATGTCAAAGTTCTGTCCGTAGTACCACCAGAACTTGTAACGGATTGAGACTTTGCTGTTCCGCTACCTACTTTCATAGCAATAGAACCAGCTCCGGCACTTGCATTTGTACTGTATGTTACTACAATCTGTGAAACATTCTCAAAAGAATCGCCAGAAGTTCCGTTTGCTCCCGTGGCACCTGTCGTTACTTGTACACCACGCCCACTTGTAAACTGATTGCCGTCTTTTCCAGAAGTCCATGTGCCTCCATTATTAGCAGCCCATGCCTTTGTCGAGAAAGTACAAGTTGTTGTAGTTTCCGTTCTTGTTTGTCCCCATCCCACCAGAGCTGGTGTCATGAAGACGAGCAGCGCTACGGCTGCGATCAATTTTGTAAATTTTTTGTTCATGATGTTAGAATTTTAAGTTGTTAGTTATTAGTTGTTTAGTTGTTTAGTTGTTCAGTTTGTTGTGCTTGTTTATTGGGTTCGCGGCGGGTGTCCCAGAAGGCAACCATCTTACTCTCATACAGCATCGGCATATTGAAGTTCTTCACTCGCAAATTCTTCTTCCAATTCGCGGAACATGTCTTCCGAGTCTTGCCATTTCCCTTCGGCAAATTCTCGTTCGCCCTCGGCCACCATGGTGTGCAGTTCCTCAAGGGTGTATGGCATTAAGTCTTCGCTTTCGGCGTGCTCAATAAGGTGTTCGGCCAGCCATCGTTGGTTGCTTGGCGTGAGGGCACCGTAGAGGTATTCTAGCAGGCTCGATAATGTTGCTTCGTTCATTTTATAAATGTTGTTTAGTTTGTAGTTGTTCAGCCTCTATTTATCTTCCGACTGCAAATATAGTAAAAAACGCCTTGCTTCGGGTCAGGGCGGGGGAAAAGACTTCGAGATTTTTTTCAACAAGGGTTGTTGATAGCTTGTTAATTAATTGGATGGTAATAGGTTGTATTGCTGCTTCGTTGGCCTGTGGATTATATTAATAAGGTGTCGCAGCCGTGATTTGGCAAGGCCGAAAACTGCCGTTGAAACAAAGATTGCAACATTTTTCTTGTTCGTGTCAAAATAATGCGTATCTTTGTGCCACATCATATAAAGAACAAGATTTTAGAATATATGGAGAAATTATTGCTTTTAGGCGATGAGGCCATTGCACAGGGCTTCATCGATGCTGGCGGCTCGGCCATCAACAGCTATCCGGGCACGCCTTCAACCCAAATCACGGAGTATGTCATCAACTCGAAGCAGGCCAAGGAACAGGGCGTGATCGCCAACTGGTGCGCCAACGAGAAGACGGCCCTCGAGGCCTCCATCGGCGTGGCCTACGCCGGCAAGCGCGCCATGACCTGCATGAAGCATGTGGGCCTCAACGTGTGCGGCGACCCCTTCATGAACGCCGCCATCATCGGCACCAAGGGCGTCCTCGTCGTGGTGGCCGACGACCCGAGCATGTTCTCGTCGCAAGACGAACAGGACAGCCGCTACTACGGCCACTGGGCCATGATCCCCATGCTGGAGCCTTCGAACCAACAGGAGGCCTACGACATGGTGCACTACGGCTTCGAACTCAGCGAGCAGCTCGGCACGCCGGTCCTCTACCGCATCCCGACCCGTCTGGCCCATAGCCGCGCTGGTGTGGTGCGCAAGCCCGTGCGTCCGCAAAACGAGCTGACCGAACCCGCCGACGCCAAGTCGTTCGTGCTGCTGCCGGCCAACGCCAAGCGTTTGTATCGCAACCTCATCGACAAGCAGCCCGCCTTCACTGAGGCCTCGGAAACCTCAGGCTACAACAAGTATTTCGACGGCCCGAAGAAGAAACTCGGCATCATCACCACGGGTATCGCCTACAACTACCTGATGGAGAACTTCCCCGACGGACAATGCCCCTATCCGGTCGTCAAGATTACGCAGTATCCGCTGCCTTACGACATGATTAACAAGCTTTATGACGAGTGCGACGAAATCCTCGTCCTCGAAGACGGCCAACCTTTTGTTGAGGAGCATATCAAGGGCTTCCTCGGCAAAGGCAAGAACGTGATGGGCCGCTTGGACGAGACCATCCGCCGCGACGGCGAGCTGAACGCCGAAAAGGTTGCCAAGGCCCTCGGCATGGACGTCCCCGCCATGTATAAGGTGCCGGAGGTCGTCACCAACCGTCCGCCCGCGCTCTGCCAGGGCTGCCCGCACGTCGACAGCTACAACGCTTTGAACGCCGTGATGGCCAACCACAAGGGCGGCAAGGTGTTCGGCGACATCGGCTGCTACACTTTGGGCTTCAACATGGGCGCCATCCAGACCACCGTGTGCATGGGGGCCTCCATCACCATGGCCAAGGGCGCCAGCGAGGTGGGCATCTTCCCGAGCGTGGCGGTCATCGGCGACGGCACCTTCGGCCACAGCGGCCTGACGGGCCTTATGGACTGCGTCAACGAGAAGGCTAACGTCGTGGTCATGATCCTCGACAACGACATCACTGCTATGACGGGTGGTCAGCCTTCGTCGGCACACAACAAGATTCGCCGCATCTGCGAAGGCCTCGGCGTCGAACCCGAGCACATCCGCGACATCATCCCGCTGCCCAAGAACCACGAAGAGAACGTCAAGGTCATCGAAGAAGAGGTCAACTACAACGGCGTGTCGGTCATCATCCCGCACCGCACCTGCATCGTGGAATTGAAGAAACACATGAAGAAATAAGCTGTCAGCCATCAGCAGTCAGCTATCAGCTTTGGTTTGACCGAGCTGACGGCTGATTGCTGAAAGCTGAAAGCCAATAAAATTAGAAATCTTGAATTTTAAATCCAGAAATATGAAAAAAGACATAGTATTATGCGGCGTGGGTGGCGATGGCATCGTTTCGGTGGCCAAGATCATCTCCGACGCGGCCCTCAACATGGGCATGAACCTGAAACAGAGTGAAATCCACGGAATGTCGCAGCGCGGCGGCTCGGTGTTCTCGCACCTGCGCCTCTCCGACGACGAGATTTTCGCCGACGTCATCCCCGAAGGTCAGGCCGACATCATCCTCTCGTCAGAGCCGATGGAAGCCTTGCGCTACCTGCCTTGGCTGAGCAAGGAAGGCTGGGTGATCACCAATAACGATCCCTTTGTCAACATCGACAACTACCCTGACATGGAGAAGATTAATGGCGAATTGGCCAAGCTCGACCATGTGGTTTCCTTTAACGCCAACGAAATCGCCAAGCAGCTGAAGGCCCGTTCGAACATGGTGCTTTTGGGTGCCACGGTGCCTTATCTCGGCATCGAGATGGCGAAGGTCGAAGAGGCCATCGCCCATATCTTTGGCAAGAAAGGCCAAGAGGTCGTCGACCTCAACGTCCAGGCTGTACGCGCCGGCTACGAGCAGGCCACGAAATAACCTTGTGGATGTTCATCAACAAAAAACGCCCGATGACTTCGGGCGTTTTTTCGTTTATTTCTCTCCCCATTTGAGCGGGTAGTTCGGGCAGGTGCAGTAGCCCGTTTCGCGAAGGTAGTACCGAATGACGTCCACCTGGCCGTTGCTGCCTTGAGTGGCGTAGGCGTTGAGCCAGCCGTAGCAATAATCGTCGTCGATGTTGTGTCGCACGCAGATGGCGTTCATTTGGCCACAATATACATGGTAGTCGCGGCTCCACCAGCCCACTTGGTTGATGTAGAGGTCGTCGCCAGCCACGCTGAGTTCCCAGTCCTTCGAGCCGATGATGTAGGGCGTTTCGTACTGGAAGCAGATTTTCAGGTCAGTGGCGCCGTCTTGGTCGAGGTCGAGTTTGAGGGTGTCCCAATACTGTTCCTCGCTGTTCATCACATAGTTGATGTTGAGCGCGGGGCTGTAGGTCTTGTGCAGGATTTTACCTGTCTGTCCGTTGTATTCCACCTTTTTGCAGGCGGTGGCAACGACAATCATCAGGAGCAAGAGTGCAAGGGTTGACTTATTCATGGTCGGTGGAAGTGTTTGGTTCTGAGTTGGTTTCTGTTTCGGCAACGGCGTTTTCGGGGGTTTCATCGGTGCTTTCCGAGGGTTCCACATCCTCGAGTTTCAGTTTGCCGTCCTTCACGCGGATTCTCTTCTTCACCCGCAGCGGCGCGATGATGAGCAGCATCAGCAGTTCAAGGATGTACTTCAGAATTGGGATGGGGCCGGTGGCAATGAATTGGAACGTGATAAGCACAAGTGTGCCCAAAACGAAAAGGGCCTTGCCATAGACTTTTTTGCGGAAAATCTGTATCAGGCTGAAAACCAGCAAGACAGACAGCGCTAATTGGATGATTTGGTAGAGAAAGTCCCTCGAGTTGAGTGTGAGTTCCTCTTGGTTGAGGTAGAACGCGTCGAAGTAATACCGCCTGAAGACCACGGTGAAGACTTCGAAGACGAGCAGCAGGCCGTAATAGGTGATGGCGAACGTGGCCGCCAGCTTCATGGCGAGTGTCAGCTCGGGCTTGATGTTGAATATTTTTCCTTCGCGTTGCTTCATTGTGTCAGTTCTTAATGGCGGGTCCTTCGACAGGCTCAGGAGCCCTAAGGCCGCTGAGTTTGTCAAAACGCCGTCTCAATAGTTGGTGTCAGTGGATTGTTGGTTCTCAATTTGTTCCTTGCGCTTGAAATAAAGGTAATACATCAGGATGAACATCGCGGTGAGGAGCAGGTCGTAGGTGAATGGCGAGGGGTGCTGCAACGGATACACATACACCGAGGCGTTGATGAGCATGAGGATTTGCGAGATGCTGTAGATGTGGAAGCCGCGCTTGTCCCATTTGAACATCCTCAGCACACCGATGAGCGAGCCCATGAACAGCACCAGCATGAACAGGTAATACTTTGGGTTGATGCTGGTCAGCAGGGCCATGCTTTCCATCATGGTCTGGCGCATCTCCTCTCCGAAGGTGGCGATGAAAGGCTCCATAGCGTCCTCAAACTCGCCGTTTTCCACCATCTTGGCCATCATCGGGGTGCTGAAATACATAATGACGGAACGCAAAATGTTCCAACACGCGTTGATGAACGACAACACGAGGAAAATGGTCATGGCCGTGGGCCGTTTTTTTTGTTCGGTGGTTTCCATTTTTGTAGGGGCGGACCCGTGTGTCCGCCCTGTTTTATTTCGTTTTTCGTTTTTAGGTGGACCCATGTGTCCGCCCAATTGATGTTTATTTTGTTTTCGTTAGCAGGGCGGACACATGGGTCTGTCCATTTATCATACCATTTCGTTTCTGTTATTAGGGCGGACACATGGGTCCGCCCCTACAAGGTTTATTCGTTTTTCAAATCATCAAACGCCAACGGATAATTCTTCACGAAATCAACCGATTTGGCAATTTCGGTGTACATCACCTTATCGATGCGCACGAATTCCACATTTTTGCGGTATTCGGCGACGAACTTTTCGATGATGGGCGATGACTTCAGCGGGCGGCGGAATTCCAAGGCTTGTGTGGCGTTGAACAGTTCAATGGCCAACACGCGTTCAAGGTTTTCGGCCACACGCAAGGCCTTGGTGGCGGCATTGGCGCCCATGCTGACATGGTCTTCCTGACCTTGTGACGACTCGATGCTGTCGACTGAGGCGGGTGTGCAAAGTTGCTTGCTCTGGCTGACGATGCTCGCAGCGGCGTATTGCGGGATCATGAAGCCGCTGTTGAGGCCAGGTTCGGCGACGAGGAAGGACGGCAGACCGCGCTTGCCGCCAATCAACTGATAGATACGGCGCTCGCTGATGTTGCCCAACTCAGCCATGGCGATGGCCAAGAAGTCCAAAGTAATGGCCAAAGGCTGACCGTGGAAGTTGCCCGCGCTGATGACCAAATCCTCATCGGGGAAGATGGTCGGGTTGTCGGTGACGGCGTTGATTTCCTCGCTGAATACAGAGGCAACATAGTCGATGGCATCCTTGGATGCGCCATGCACCTGCGGCATACAACGGAAAGAGTAGGGGTCTTGAACGTGTTTCTTTTCCCTGACAATCAGCTCGCTGCCCTTGGTGAACTCGCGCACACGCTTCGCGGTGACGATTTGTCCGTTGTGATGGCGAATCTGGTGCACCTGGTCGAAGAAAGGCTCGATGCGGCCATCGAAGGCTTCGAGGGACACCGTTCCGATGAGGTCGGCCAAGTAGCTGAGGCGGAAGGCCTTCAGCAATACGTAGGTGCCGTAGCTGCTCATGAACTGTGTGCCGTTGAGCAGGGCCAAGCCCTCTTTCGACTGCAAGGTGATGGGCTCCCATTTGAACTTTTTGAGGATCTTCTCGGCAGGGTAAATCTTGCCTTCATAATGCACCTCGCCCAAACCGAGCAAGGGCAGCATGAGGTTGGCCAAAGGCGCCAGGTCGCCGGAGGCGCCGAGCGAGCCTTGGTTATACACAACGGGCAACACATCGTTGTTGAAGAAGTCGATGAGGCGCTGGACGGTGACGACCTGCACGCCGCTGTTGCCGTAGCTGAGGCTCTGCACCTTTAATAATAGCATGAGGCGGATGATTTCTTCGGGCACCATTTCGCCTGTGCCACAGGCGTGCGACATGACGAGGTTCTTCTGCAAGGTGCTCAAATCCTCTTTGGAGATGCTGTGGTCGCAGAGGGAGCCGAAGCCGGTGGTCACGCCGTAGATGGGTTTCTCAGGATTCTCCATCTTCTTGTCGAGATAGTCGCGGCATTTCTGGATGTGCTTGACGGCATCGGCGCTGAGTTCGAGCTTGTAGCCCTTGGTGAGTATTTCGTTTACCTGTTTGAAGGTCAGTTCCTTGGATGAGATTTTATGGGTTTTCATATTGTTGATTGTTTAATTTGTTGTCCCTGTAGGGGCGGACCCATGTGTCCGCCCTTTTGAATTTTATGTTTTTGTTTTCAGGGCGGACACATGGGTCCGCCCCTACGGTTATTTCATTATCGTTTCCACCAATTTGTTCGCGTCCACGGTTTCCTGCGTGCCTTCTTTCATCCATTTCACGGTGAATTTCCCCTCGGCTACCTCTTGTTCGCCCGCGATGACGACAATCGGGATGGCGCGTTGGTTGGCGTATTTCATCTGTTTCTGGATCTTGGCCGCGTCGGGATAGATTTCCGCGTTGATGCCGTGTTTGCGCACTTGGTTGAGGTATTTCAGGCAATATTTCTCTTCGTTCTTGCCGAAGTTGAGGAAAATGACTTTGGTGCTCTCCGACATGGTCTCGGGGAAGAGGTTGAGGCCTTCGAGCACGTCATAAATCCTGTCTGCACCGAAGCTGATACCCACGCCAGACACATTCGGCAGACCGAAGATGCCTGTGAGGTTGTCGTAGCGACCGCCGCCAGAGATGCTTCCAATGGCGAAGTCCTTGGCCTTCACCTCAAAGATGGCGCCGGTGTAATAGTTCAGGCCACGGGCCAAAGTGAGGTCAAGCTCGGTGTCGATGCCGAGTTCCATGTTGTCGATGTAGTCGAACAGGGTTTCGAGTTCCTCGATGCCTTTTTGGCCTACTTCGTTGTTCAGTAAGGGCTTTAGTTGGGCAATCTTTTCTCTTGTGTTGCCTTTCATGAAGAGGATGGGCTGCAGCTTGTCGATGGCGGCTTGCTCCAATCCCTTTTCGGCCAGTTCTGCGTTAACGGCCTCGATGCCAATTTTGTCGAGCTTGTCAATGGCAATGGTGATGTCCACCAAGGCGTCCGACTTGCCGATGTACTCCGCGATGCCCGCCAACACCTTGCGGTTGTTGATTTTCAGCATCACATTGATTTTCAGTGCTCCGAAAACTTCGTCCACGATTTGCACCAATTCAGCCTCATTTAATAAGGAATCGCTGCCGATGATGTCGACGTCACATTGGTAGAACTCGCGGTAACGGCCTTTTTGCGGACGGTCGGCACGCCAAACGGGTTGGATTTGGTAGCGCTTGAAGGGGAAGGCGATTTGCTCGCGGTACATCGTGACGAACCTCGCGAAAGGCACGGTCAAGTCGTAACGCAGGCCTTTCTCACTGATTTTCGAGGCTAATTTCATGGATTCAAGCGGCTCGCCGTTTTGCTCTACGCCGCTCATGAAATCGCCGCTGTTGAGCACACGGAACAGGAGCTTGTCGCCCTCGTCGCCGTACTTGCCCAAAAGGGTGCTGAGGTTTTCCATCGAAGGGGTCTCAATCGGCTGGAAGCCAAAGCGTTTGAAAACGTTTTTAATGGTGTCGAAGATATAGTTGCGGCGCACCATGACTTCAGGAAGGAAGTCGCGGGTGCCTTTTGGTATGCTGGGTTTTTGTGCCATATTCGGTTGGTTTGCAATGGTTTAGTTGTAATACAAGGTCAGGTACTCCGTCATGCGGTCGGTAATCAGATGCGACAACTCGGTGCGTTCGTAGCGTTTGGCTACTTCGCCCCAGTGTTGCAGCAACGACATGGCCTCTTCGATATCTTCTTGATAATAAACACTGAACTTGGGTTTCATGCTGCCATAATAGACGATCTTGTCGCAATAGTTCTGGACGATGGTCTCCATGAATTGGTCGCCTTTTTCGGTGGCGCCGCAGACGTAGTACATCTCAGGATATTGGTACAAGCGGATGTCGAAGGGGAACTTGTCGTTCGGGAAGAACTCGATGTACTTGTCCATCACGATGACGGCGGAGTCGTATTGGCCGTGGTTGGTCAGGCTTTGCGCCAAGCGCGAGTAAGCCAACTGGGCGTATTGCGATTCGCGGACGCTCTCGCGGTCGGGCACCACACCGTCTTGGTTCAGGTTGCCCCAAATGGCCTTGTTGACGAGCAGGTCGTAGCTGCCGTCGCGATACACGCCACCACGGTAAATCTTGTTGTAGTCTTCCGCCTCCACGGGGATGAAGCGGTAGGCCAGACCTTCCATGTGCAGATATTTATCGATGCCGAGCACGCTCGACATGTCGCTGAACGAAGTGAAATACACTGGGCGTTGCCAGTTGTTGGTGGCCATGAAGTCCAAGAGCAGCAGGGCATTTTTGTAAAGGTTCTGGTCCTTGATTTCCCAAGTGATCTCATCCACCATGCGGTCGGCCATGCTTTCCGGAACAATGTTGTTGCGCAGGCAGGCTTCCTTGTCGACGGTGAGCTTCACGTTGCGGACGGGCACATAATTATAGGTTTGGCCCATGTAGTTTCTCACGGCCTTCGGGTTGTGGATGAAGTCGATAACCTGCTTCAGTTCCACGCACTTGTCCTTGAAGTAGGGTTCCTCCTCGACGGGAACGGGTTCGTTGACGCCGTTGTCGTATTCCTTGGGGGTCAGCGTGAGGGGCAGACGCTCCGAGTCGTACACCTTGCGGGCCATCTGGTGGGCATACCAATAGCCGCCCGAAAGCATGTAGTTGACCACGCGCACGTCGGTGCGGAAGCCTTCTACCTCTTGCACGTACCACAAGGGGAAGGTGTCGTTGTCGCCGCGGGTGAAGATGACGGCGTTGGGCGGCAGTTGCGCAAGGTAGTTTTTCGCCCAGTCGCGGGCCGAGGTCTTGCCGGAGCGGTTGTGCTCTTCCCAGCCGTTGGCGCCGAGCACGCAAGGCACGGCCAAGAAACAGACCAGTCCGACAGCGATGGTAGTGACCATGCTGTTTTTCTTGGTCAGTTTGTTCACCATGTCGATGAGGGCGATGACGCCGAAACCGATCCAGATGGCGAAGGCGTAGAACGAGCCGGCGTAGCTGTAGTCGCGTTCACGGGGCTGTCGCGGTGTTTGGTTCAGGTAGATGACGATGGCCAAACCTGTCAGGAAGAAAAGCAGGAAGATGATCCAGCTTTGCTTTTGGTCGCGCTTGAGCAGCCAGAACAGGCCGCACAAGCCGAGGATGAGCGGCAGGAAATAGAATTTGGTGTGGCCTGGGTTGTCCAAACTGGCAGGAATATTGTCTTGGTCGCCGAGACGGGCATTGTCGATGGCGCTGATGCCGCTGATCCAGTTGCCGTGGTTCAGCTCGCCTTGGCTCTCGATGTCGTTTTGGCGACCCACGAAGTTCCATAAGAAATAGCGCCAATACATCCAATTGCACTGGTAGCTGAAGAAGAATTTCAGGTTTTGCCCGAAGGTGGGCTTGCTCACGGTGACGGTCTGTCCGCGCAGGTTGCGGAACTTCATGTTTTCGCCGACGATGTTGCCGTTGGCATTCTTGCGGTAGCCCTCATACATCTCGGAGTGGTTGTTTTGCGAGCTCCACATGCGCGGGAAGAGGGTCTTCATCTCCTGCGGATAATCGGGTACGCTGTATTTGTTGTCGTCGGTGATAACATAGCGTCTGGCCTCCTCGTCCTTGACGTAAATCGGTTTGCCGTCTTTCACATTCGTCATAGGGGCGTTGTAATAGGGGCCGAAAAGCAAGGGCCATTGGCCGTATTGGTCGCGGTTGATGTAGGCCAGCATCGAGAGGGCTTCCTTCGGCTCGTTCTCGTTGATAGGCGTGTTGGTGTTGGCGCGGATGATCAGCATGAAGAACGACGAGTAGCCAATCAGGATGAACATGAGGCAGATGATGGCGGTGTTCCAAATCATCTTGCCGCGCTTGGAGGTGAACCAAAGTCCCCAGACAATCAGTCCGACGATGAGGGCGAAATACACGATGGTGCCGAGGTTGAACGGCGCATGAAGCGTGTTGACGAAGAAGAGCTCCATCTTGCCCGCTATGTTGATGACCTGCGGCACGAGGAACATATTAATGAGCCACAGCAAAGCCACCGAAACCACACCAGCCAGCACGAAGCCACCAAACGTGGTCTTTTTCCATTTCTTGAAATAGATAACATAGACGATTGCAGGGATGCACAGCAGGTTGAGCAAGTGCACACCGATGGACAGGCCAATGAGGAAAGCGATGAAGATGATCCATCGGGTGCTCTTCGGGTCATCGGCCACCTGCTCCCATTTCAATATGGCCCAGAAGGTAACGGCGGTGAAGAACGACGACATGGCGTAGACTTCGCCTTCGACGGCGTTGAACCAGAACGACTCGGTGAAGGTGTAGGCCACAGCGCCGACAAAGCCGGCTAAGAGCACGCCAATCTTATTCACCCACGGCGCGTCCTCGCCTTCCTTCATCCACACCTTGCGGGCCAGCATGGTGATGGTCCAAAAGAGGAAGACGATGGTGAGGCCGCTGCATAAGGCCGACATCACGTTAACCATCATGGCCACCTTGGTGACGTCGCCGCCAGCAAAGAGCGTGAAGAATCGCCCAATCATTTGGAACAGCGGTGCCCCAGGGGGGTGACCCACTTGCAGTTTGTAAGCCGTTGAAATGTACTCGCCGCAGTCCCACCAGCTCACGGTAGGTTCAAGGGTGAGGAAGTACACAATGGTCGCAATCAGTCCTGCAAACCATCCTGTGATGTTGTTTAACCTTTTGAATGTCATGGTGATATAAAACTAATTTGTTGATTTTCGTTTTGCTTTTGGCTTTGCCAAACGGCAAAAATACGGAATTTTGGCTTACCCTACGTTGCGAAAAAGGTAAAAAAGAGTTTTCCTTGGTCAAAACGCGCTTTTTTTTTCAAAAAAATCAAAAAAATGCTTGCGCGTAATGAAAATAGTTGTACTTTTGCAGCCGCATTCGGAAACGGATGATGTCGAGTGGTGTAATGGCAGCACTGCAGATTTTGGTTCTGCCTGTCAAGGTTCGAATCCTTGCTCGACAACTTAAGGTGGAAGAAGGAAAAACCTGCTACTTTGAGTAACAGGTTTTTTTGTTGGGTATTGGAATCGGGAATGTCTCCATTGTCGTCATTGCGGGCTTGACCCGCAATCTCCTGACAAAAGAGGCAAAACCCAAGTATCAGGAGATGGCGGATGTTCCTCCGCCATGACGACCATGGGAGTCAAAGACGCAAAGAAAAAAAACGAAGAACAAAAAAATGATAAACAAAGAACAAATAACCGTCTTATGTGAAGAGGCCCTCGCCGAAACCGACCGCTTCCTCGTGGAAGTGAAGGTGAAACCCAGTAATGTGATTGAGGTTTATGTGGACTCCGACACGGCCGTCAACATCGACCAGTGTGCCGAGTTGAGCCGCTTCATCGAAAGCAAGCTCGACCGCGACGTGGAGGACTTCGAACTCAGCGTGCTTTCGTGGGGCCTTTCGGGTGCCTTGAAAATGGATCGCCAATTGCAGAAATATGTGGGCAAGGACGTGGAAGTGAAGGCCAAGGAGCTGGGCAAGCTGCAAGGCAAGCTCGTCCGTTTCGACGCCGAGCAGGTGGAAATCATGCCTGCACCCAAGAAGGCCTCGAAGAAGAAACCCGTGGAAGAGCAACCCAACTTGATTCTCGACCGCAAAAAGACGGAAATCAAACCCGCAATCATATTCTAACATAGGGGCGGACCCACGCGGTCGCCCGTTCAAAAACTCCGATAAAAACAACAAAACAAAAAACATATACGATGGACAATTACAAATTAGTAGAAACCTTTTCGGAATTCAAGGAATTCAAGAACATCGACCGCGAGGCCATGATGCGCATCATCGAAGACGTGTTCAGAGGAATGCTGAACAAGAAGTTTGAAACTGACACTGAGGACTTTATCGACATCATCGTGAATGTCGACAAGGGCGACTTCGAGATTTACCACAACCGTACCGTGGTCGACGACGACGAGTTGAAAGACCCCGCACGTGAAATCAAGCTGTCGGATGCCATCAAGATTGAGCCCGACTTTGAGGTGGGCGACGACGTGAGTGAGGTGCTCCGTATCGAGAGCTTTGGCCGCCGCGACATTCTGGCCCTCCGCCAGAATCTCCAGACCAAGGTGTCGGAGTATGAGAAGGAGAACATCTTCCAGAAGTATAAGGCCAAGGTGGGCGAAATCGTCACCGCCGAGGTGGTTCACGCCTGGAAGCGCGAAATCATTGTGGCCGACGACGAGGGCATTGAGCTGACGCTACCCAAGGTCGAGCAGATTCCGAGCGACATCTACAAGAAGGGCGACACCGTCCGCGCCATCGTGAAGAGCGTGGAGAGCGTCAACGGCTCGCCGGTGGTCATCCTTTCGCGCACGTCGGAGGTCTTCCTCCAGCGTCTCCTTGAGGCAGAAGTGCCCGAGATTTACGACGGCCTTATCACGGTGAAGAGAATCGTCCGCGAGCCCGGACAACGCGCCAAGATTGCCGTCGAAAGCTACGACGACCGCATCGACCCCGTGGGCGCCTGCGTGGGTATGAAAGGCTCGCGCATCCACGGCATCGTCCGCGAACTGCGTAACGAGAACATCGACGTCATCAACTGGACCAACAACCCGAAACTCTTCATCCAGCGCGCCCTCAGTCCGGCCAAGATTACCGAAATCCGCCTCAGCGAGGACAATACTATGGCCAACGTCTATATGGAGAACGACCAAATCAGCCTCGCCATCGGCAAGGGCGGCTACAACATCAAGCTGGCCGGCAAACTGACGGGCTATGAAATCGATGTCTATCGCAACAGCGAGGCCGACAACGTCGAGGAAGACGTCGACCTGCAAGAGTTCGCCGACGAAATCGACCAGTGGGTCATCGATGCACTCATACACATGGGTTGCGACACCGCCAAGAACGTGCTGTCGTACAGCCCCGAAGAGGTGGCCAAACGCGCCGACCTCGACATGGAAACCGTCAACGACGTGTTCCGTATCCTGAAAGCTGAATTTGAAGCAGATGCCGAATGATGCCAAGGCATTGAGATAACAAAACGAGAAACAAAGAGAAAGAAACTATGTCCGAAGAAGCAAATTTCACCATTCGATTGTCGAAAGCGGCAAAAGAATTCAACGTGGGTGTGACGACCATCCGGGAATTCCTCGCCAAGAAGGGGTTTCAGGTGGACTCGTCCCCAAACGCGAAACTCACGGCAGACATGTATGAGCTGCTCGTGAAAGAATATCAGGGCGAAAAGGAAGTGAAGAATGAGGCCAAGAAATTGGGCAACATCTCTTACAAGGGCGGCACTGTTTCCGTTGATTCGGCACTGCAGCCACAGAAAACCGAAGAGGAAGAAGACCATGACGAGGTGATCATCCGCAGCAATACGATGAGCCTCAACAAGAAGACCGTAAAGGAAACCCCGGCGGAGACCACCGTCGAGGCACCCGAAACCAAGGCTAGCGCTCCAGTGGAAAAGGCTCAAGACGTTTCCGCGTCCGAAAAAGAGGAATCGCCCCTCAAGATTTTGGGAAAAATAGACCTTGACAGCCTCAACCCGAAGTCGCATCCGGAAAAGAAAGCCAAAGATAAGTCCAAGAAGGATCAGAAAGAAGGCAAAAAGCCCCAGCAACCTCAGCAAACCCAACATCAAGAGCCCAAGGCCAAGCCTCAGGAAACCCCTCAGCAGCCCAAACCCGCCGAGAAGAAAGCCGAAAAACCTGAGGAAAAGAAGGTTGAAAAGCCAGCCGAGCCGAAGTTCATCAAGATGGAGGTGCAGAAGTTGGAAGGGCCTAAGATTTTGGATAAGATAGAGTTGCCTGATGAGAAACGTCGTACTAAGGCCACGCCCGAGAAGAAGAAACGCAAGCGCATCAAAGGCAGACCCGAAGGTTCGTCGGAGAACCCGACTGGCCCGAACGTGAATCCAGGTCCCAAGAAAGGCGACAACAACAAGCCTGGCAAAGGTCCCAAACCGCAAGGTGGCGATGCCAACAAAAAGAACCAGAAAGACAACGCAAAACCCAGCAAAAAGGACAAGAAACTGCCGAGACGCGAAGAAAAGCCCGAGATGACCGAAGAGGAAATCTCGAAACAGATCAAGGACACCTTGGCACGCTTGGCTCCTACGGGTAAGTCGAAGACCTCGAAGCACCGCCGCGAGAAACGTCAGCAGGTGGCTGGCAACCTCATGGAGGAAATGATGCGCCAGGAAGCAGAACAGAAAGTGTTGAAGGTGACGGAGTTCGTTACCGCCAACGAGTTGGCAACCATGATGAACGTCCCCGTGGTGAAGGTCATTGGCACCTGCATGAGCCTTGGTATGCCCGTTTCCATCAACCAGCGCCTTGATGCTGAAGCTTTGACCGTGGTGGCTGAGGAGTTCGGATTCCAAGTCGACTTCGTCAGCGCCGATGTACAGGAAGCCATCGCTGAGACGGACGAGAAAGACCGCGAGGAAGACCTCGTGCCGCGTGCTCCTGTCGTCACCGTCATGGGTCACGTCGACCATGGTAAGACCAAACTCTTAGACTATATCCGTAACACCAACGTGGTGGCAGGCGAGGCAGGTGGTATCACACAGCACATCGGTGCCTATGAGGTGACCACTGAGAGTGGAAAGAAAATCACCTTCTTGGATACGCCTGGTCACGAGGCCTTCACAGCCATGCGTGCTCGTGGTGCCAAGATCACCGACGTGGCCATCATCGTTATCGCCACTGACGACAGCGTGATGCCGCAAACCGTTGAAGCTATCAACCACGCTCAAGCAGCTGGTGTGCCTATCGTTTTCGCTCTGAACAAGATAGACAAGCCTACCGCTAATCCCGACAAGATTCGTGAGCAGTTGGCCAACATGAACATACTTGTCGAAAGTTGGGGCGGTAAATATCAAGATCAGGAAATCGCAGCCAAGATTGGTTTGAATGTCGATGCTTTGCTGGAGAAGGTTTTGCTTGAGGCCGAGTTCCTCGACTTAAAAGCCAACCCAAACCGTTTAGCCAAGGGCACGGTCATCGAGTCCGCTTTGGACAAGGGCCGTGGCTATGTGGCCAAGATTTTGGTGCAAAACGGCACCCTGAAGGTTGGTGACATGGTATTGGCCGGCACGACCTATGGTAAGGTGAAAGCCATGTTCGACGACCACAACAAGCCGGTGAAGGCTGCTGGCCCGTCAACTCCAGTGCTTTTGCTCGGCTTGAATGGTGCACCCATGCCGGGTGATGCCTTCAACGTGATGACTGACGAGCGCGAGGTGAAGGCCATCGCCAACCGTCGTGAGCAGCTGCAACGTGAACAAACACGCCGCACCAGCCCGCACATCACCTTGGACGAAATCGGCCGTCGTATTGCCATTGGCGACTTCAAGGAACTGAACATCATCGTCAAGGCCGACGTGGACGGCTCTGTGGAAGCTTTGGCCGACAGTTTGCTGAAGCTCTCCACCGAGGAAGTACAAGTCAATGTTATCCACAAATCGGTGGGTGCCATCAGCGAGTCTGACGTCATGCTGGCTTCGGCCTCCAATGCCGTCATCGTGGGCTTCAACGTGCGTCCCACGGCGCAGGCCCGTAAGATGGCTGAAAATGAGAAGATTGACATTCGTCTGTACTCCATCATTTATACTGCCATCGAGGAAATCAAGGCCGCTATCGAGGGTATGTTGGCTCCCGAAATCGAGGAAGTGGTCACCTGCAACCTTGAAATCCGCGAGACCTTCAAGATCAGCAAGGTTGGCACCATCGCCGGCTGCATGGTCTTGGATGGCAAGGTCACCCGCAACACAAAGATTCGCGTCATCCGCGATGGCATCGTGGTCTACACAGGCGTGCTTGGCTCCCTGAAGCGTTACAAAGACGACGTGAAGGAAGTCAGCGCCGGCATGGACTGCGGCCTCAACATCGAGAACTTCAACGACATCAAGGTTGGCGACATCATCGAAGGCTACACCGAGAAGGAAGTCGCGAGGAAATTGTAAGGCGGTTTCCTTGTTACAATGAAGAATGGCGATCCATTTGGGTCGCCATTCTTTTTGTTTTCAAATAAACGCTACGGCAAACGCAGCTTAACCATCAAAGGCCGATGGTCGGAGGCTTCGGGTTCGTCTATCACGCTACATTCTATCGTTACAGCTGGCCTCGCTTTGAACGAACCAATGTAGTCAATGCATTCCGTTGGTTCGTCGGCGGGGAAAGTGGGTTGGTCGCCGGAAAGGATTGTGAAATACTTTGTCAGCTCTTGTAGCAGTTCCGAGTCGGGGGCATCGTTCAAGTCGCCAGCTAGGATGAAAGGCTTCTGCCAACGTTGGGCTTCCTCCACGATGAGGGGAACTGATGCCAAACGTTGCTCCTCTTCGAGGTCCAAGTGGGTGCAGGCCAAGACATAATCCTTCATCTCAATCACTAAAAGTACACGTGGCTCCTCGCCGGGCAAGGGAATGCGTTTTGTGCTCAAAGGCTGTTCGCGGGTGAGAATGCCCACACCATATTTGCCCCCATCATAGTCGATAGCGCACCCGAAAACTGGATAATACCCTGTACGGATAGCCAACTCGCCCAACTGGTATTGTTGTCCGCTTCGACCTGTCATGCTGTCCAACTCCTGAAGTGCCACCAAATCAGGATTTTGCGCCGAAATCACGGCAGCCGTGCGGTCGTAATCCAAAACCATATCCATGCCCGCGCAATGGCGCACATTATAGGTCATGATTTGCACCGATGTTTCCTGTTGGTTCTGTCCAACTGCTGCAAAGGTGATGCCCAACAGCAGAGCCAAAATGATTCTTGGTTTCATACCTTTACATGAGATTTATTTTACTTTCGCCACTACCTTCAGCATCTGCTCACCCAAGCCAATCGTATAGCCCTGCTTCACAAAAATCACTTCGCTGTTGGCGTTGGCGATGATGAAGATGGGGAGGGCTTCGGTGTTCAGGTGCAGGCCGTCGGCGATTTCTTCGCGGATGGTGCCTCCGTCAATGCCGTAAACAATGCCATCTGGTAACTCGCTGAAATTCTTCAACTTGAACTTGTCGTATTCTTCTTGGTTGCTGAAAACAAAAATCATGGGCAGGCCGCATTGTTCGAAGTCTTTGCGGAAAGCGGCGATGTCTTGCATGGCGTGGGTGGTCGGCTCGCTGCCTTGGTCTAAGAGGCCGAGGATGAAGAAATCACCCTTGATGAGTTGTTTCGGATTGCATTCCTCGCCCGTTTCGGGGTCGGTGAATTTGCTGTCGGCATAGAAACTGCCGATGACACGGAGGTTGTCGTCAGGTTCTCGCAGCACGAGGTCAACGGTGGTGGTTTCTTTCGCCTTGATGGTGAAGAACTGGCTGTGGGTCAGGGCGGTACCGTCGGGGAGACGATTGCCCGAGGTGAGGATGTAATAGCCAGCCTCCAAAGGTGTGGGATGCTCGAAACTCGACAGAGTCATGCCGTCGTCTATGCCTGGGTCTTGGGCGTCGTAGGCAAGGAGTTGGAAGCTATTGCCGTCAAACTTCTTGATGCTGAAATGCGTGTAATACTTCGGGTCGGGCATGGAGGCGATGGGGTTGTAGCGGATGTCCAAATAGCCGATTTCCGCGATTTTGGGTTGCTCAGCCTCAAAGTCCACATTAATCCATTCATTGTCAAAATATTGCACCTTGCCCGTCACAGGGTGGATTTGCGCGGCGATGCCCAAACTGCGGGCCATGGCCACGAAGAGTATGTCTCGGGAATGGCGGTCGGCCTTGCGGACTTTCAGCACGCCGATGGGTGAAATCGGGATGCGCTGCAAGGCTAATTCATCGTCAACGAAGATGTTATGCTTCACCCAATCGACCAACTGGGCGGGATTGTCGTGGTATTTTTGGGCTTCATTCTTGGGGAAGAACTCGGTGAGGGTCTTGCGCCACGGCACAATCATTTCGTTGCTGATGCGCGGGCTGAGGATGTATTCGCCGTACAACTCGGGCGGCATGGAAACGATGGACGAGGTGAGGTCGGGCGTGTGGTCGAAATGGTCTTTCAAGACTTCAAGGCTGATGTCGCGCAAGTCCTTGTCGGAAACGTTGGAGAGCAACTCTACCGCCTTGATTTCATGATTCTTGCCTTGGGCATATTTCACGAAGTCGGCTATAGTTTGGTAATTGCCCCAAGTTTTTTCGTAAATGCGGCAGAGGGTCTTGTTGCCCGTGTTGGCGATGATGTCCATTTGGGCGTCCTTGCAGGCCTTGATATAGGCATTGCGTAAGGAGTCTTCGTATGCCCCACGGCGGTCGTTTTCGGCGCGCATCTCAGGCGTGACTTCAGGCAAGACGCAAGTCGGCGGAGGCGGGACCATCTCAAACTCCATGACTTTTTCCGTGCCTTCCTCATGGTCGAGGACAATGGTAACATTCTCGTTTTCACCCGATTTGAAGACTTGGTAGCCGAACTTGCCGTCCTTGGTGGCGTAGGCCATCATGTAGCCCATGCCTGCCGTGAGCCAGGTCTGGCCGTTCGCGTCTGTGGTCTTTTTCACGACGGTGCAAAACTCGGCGTAGTTGTAAATCTTGAACTCCACGGGAAGGTTGGCTTGTGGCGTTCCGTTCTCGTCCACAATGGTGAAGGTTGTCTTGGCGGTCTTGCCGTAGTTGTCCACTACATTGATTTCCGTGTAGTTGGGGCTTCGGCTGATGACCTCCTCGGGTCCGTCGTAATCGCCGAAAACGCGGGTGTGTAATAATAAGGTGCGCGAGGCCGGCTCGTTGAACCAACCCAAATCGAGCACCGGTTCCGGCTCGCAAGCACCAAGGAAATGCCATTGGCCGTCCACCCAGGCCTCCACCCAAGCGTGGTTGTCGTCGCAATGCGCCCAGCGGGGCGTATAGACCTGTCTTGCAGGGATGCCCACGGTGCGCAAGGCAGTGACTAAAAGTGTCGATTCCTCGCCGCAGCGTCCCCACGAGGTCTTGACCGTCGCCATCGGCGATGAGGTGCGGCTGTCAGAGCCTTTGTAGTTCACGTGTTCGTGACACCAGTGGTTCACTTCTAAAACAGCATCATACAGCGAAAGGTCTTTCACGCGGCCTTTCAGTTCCTCGTAATAGGTACTACGGAAAGCATCCAAATTCTCATTATTGACGCGCACAGGCACCACGAAATGCTTGAACTCGCGTTCGGGGATGCTCGCACCCCAAGGCATTTCTTCCTTGGCGCGGAAAGCATAGTTTATGCACTCGCGATAGTATTCTTCCGAATAGTCCACGCTGTCGCCGAGGGGCATATAGGCGTAGAGGAATTCAAGGGCTTCTTTTTCAGTGAATTGCTTGTTTTGTTTTGTTTCTCCAGTTCCCTTGCAGGCTGAAAGCAGTAGGGCGGAGGCGGTAAGGAGTATTAATAAGGTGTTTTTCATAATTAGATTATTTGCGGCAAAGATAACAATCTTAATCATGGTTTCCCGAAAAAAGTGTATTTTTGCCGAAAACAAGGGCACTTCAGTGTCCTCTCCAAATTTGAACAACAGAAAGAAAAGAACAAACTGACATAACACAAACCAAGCATTAGCTATTATTCGCGTTCAAAACAAAAGCGTCGGAAACTCTTGATTTGAAAAATCGGATAAAAGCCATTTCACGGAAGCGATTGGTTCCGTTGTACCCTTTAAAGTTGATGCTCACATTGAATAGGTGTGGGCAATTTCTAAGGGTACAGCGGGGTTCTCCGACGCTCCTCGTGAATGCGATAGAAAGGTCCGCACCTTTCTTGTTTCCCGAAATAGTGATTGATAGCATTGCGAAAACTATCAATCACGATGGCAAACAAAAACTTGAATCAAGCGAAAAACGCAAAAAAGGACGAGTTCTATACCCAACTCGTTGATATTGAGAACGAATTGAAGCATTACAAGGCGCATTTCAAGGGAAAAACGGTGCTTTGTAACTGCGACGACCCGCGTGTGAGCAACTTTTTCCATTATTTCAGTTACAATTTCGAGCAGTTGGGCCTGAAGAAACTGATAACCACCTGCTACAAGAACCAAAATCGCGACCTGTTCAGCCAAAACGATAGCGAACGGGCGATTTGGTTGGAGTATTTCGGCGACCGCAACGGCAACCGTGTGCCCGACCCCGAGGAAATCGGCATCCATTATTTCAAGGGTGATGGCGATTTTCGTTCAAAGGAATGTATTGAACTGTTGAAAGAGGCTGATATTGTGGTAACTAATCCGCCTTTTTCATTGTTTCGGGAATATGTGGCGCAGCTGATGAAGTATGAGAAAAAGTTTGTGATTGTTGGTAATGTAAATGCTGTCAATTATCGCGAAATATTTCCACATGTAATGCATAATATGCTATGGCTTGGATTTGGTTCTGGAAGCAAGGTGTTCGAAGTGCCTTCTGATTTCGATCGTGGAAACACTTTTTTGGGTGATAATGGAAAGAAATATGCAAAATTTGGGAATATCTGTTGGTTTACAAATCTTGATATTCAGAAACGTCATGAAGAACTTATTCTATATAAACATTATTCACCAGAAGAATATCCTCGTTATGATAATTATGATGCTATTGAAGTGGGCAAAGTTGAACACATTCCATGTGACTATGATGGAGTAATGGGTGTTCCTTTGACATTTCTTGACAAATATAATCCAGAACAGTTTGAGATTATTTGGAGAAGCCATGATATTGAATGGGCAGAAAACGAATGTACCTTCTTTCGTCCGCCAACATCTGAGAAAATGAACAAGTACAAGAAAGCTGATAGAACATGGCGTGTTCAAATCCCATATGTGACAGATGCAAATGATAATGCTAAAATGACATACCAAAGAATTTTTATCCGTCGCAAGCAATCTGCTCCCGTGGCTTATATCCAAACAGAACCACCCGTAACGATGGCGGCGGAGGATGGAGAAGGATAGCGTAGCGTGGCGTGGGCGACAACGGGGCATGCCCCGTTGTTCCTACCGGGCGACAGGCCAAGCCACGCTGCGAGAGAGCAACAACCCAGCCCCGTAGGGGCGAAGGATATTAGGCAGGTTGTAGAGCGCAGCGCAACTCCTGCCGAGAATGAAACAAGCCCCGTAGGGGCGAAACGACATCAACCCGATGCAAGCGCAGCGCAGCTTCGGGCAGACACAAACAACAGAAAAAATGAACATAGAACTCCACAAAATCACCGTCCGCGAGTTGACGAAAGGCTACGCGGACAACAACGAAAACGGCGTGCGTGCCTACGGTGGCAAACTCGACGTGAGGCCGCCGTTCCAGCGCGAATTCGTCTATAAGGAAAAACAGCGCGATGCCGTCATCGACACGCTCACGCAGGGCTTCCCGCTCAATGTGATGTATTGGGCCGTGCGCGAAGACAACACTTACGAAATCATCGATGGCCAGCAGCGTACCATCAGCATCTGCCAGTTCGTCAACGGCGACTTCGCCTTCAACTTCCGCTATTTCCACAACCTCCAGCCCGACGAGCAGGAGCAAATCCTCAACTACGAGTTGCAGGTTTACATTTGCAGCGGCACTGACAGCGAGAAACTGAAATGGTTCCGCACCATCAACATCGCGGGCGAGGAACTCACCGAACAGGAGTTGCGCAACGCGGTGTATGCCGGCCCCTGGGTGAGCGACGCCAAACGCTATTTCAGCAAAAACGGCTGCCCTGCTGCGAAAATCGGCAGCGACTACCTCACGGGTTCGGCCATCCGTCAGGACTACTTGGAAACCGCCATCGCATGGATTTCGGACGGCAACATCGAGGTCTATATGTCGAACCATCAGCACGATGCGAGCGCGGCACCCTTGTGGCAGTTTTTCCAGTCGGTCATCACATGGATTGAAACCTCGTTCCGCCCGACCAAGGAGCGCAAGAAAATCATGAAAGGTGTTGACTGGGGAATGCTCTACAAACGTTACAAAGACCAAGTGTTTGACTACAAGCAGATTGACGAGGAAGTGAAACGCCTCATCCTCGACGACGACGTGACCAAGAAAACGGGCATCTATCCTTACATCCTCACGCGCAAGGAGAAATATCTTTCCATCCGCGCCTTTACCGATGCTCAAAAATTAGCGGCATACGAACGTCAGATGGGCTTTTGCACTGACTGCGGCCAGCATTTCGAACTCTCACAAATGGAGGCCGACCATATCACACCGTGGCATCTCGGCGGCAAGACCGTTGCCGAAAACTGCCAGATGCTTTGTAGGGAGTGCAATCGACGGAAGAGCGGGAAATAAAGTGCCCAAAGTTGATTTACCACCAAAAAAGGTGGTAGGCTTACCACCTTTTTTAGAAAAAAATGCGCTAAAGCCATTCAATTCAACAAAAATGTGTAATTTTGTCGGCGAAATGGTGGTAATGTTACCACCAAAATAGGTGGTAAATTAAAAACGAATACTGAAATGGAGTCAAAAAAACTGCAAGCCGCGTTGGAGAAATGGAATGCAATACAGCCTTTGTCGGCATTGGACAGGGAACGGTTGAGTCGGAAGTTTTCCGTTGATTTCAACTACAATAGCAACCATATTGAAGGCAATACTTTGACATACGGCCAAACCGAACTGTTGTTGCTGTTTGGCAAGGTGATTGGCGAGGCTGATTTTCGCGAATATGAAGAAATGAAGGCGAGCAATGTTGGACTGAAAATGATGTCCGTGGAGGCAGTGGAAAGGGATAAGCCGCTCACTCAGAATTTTATACGGACATTACATCGAACATTGCTTCGTGAGGATTACACGGTGTATCGGACATTGCCAGGCGGGGTGCAAACCAGTTATGTCATCCATGCGGGACAATACAAAACCCGTCCCAATAGTGTCATCACACGTTATGGCGACCGTTTTGAATACGCCTCGCCCGAAGAAACACCTGCTTTGATGACCGACTTGGTGGACTGGTATAACCAAACGGAGCAAGAAGGCTCGCTTTCTCCTGCTGATTTGGCCTTTCTTTTTCATTACCGCTATATCCGCATCCACCCGTTTGAGGATGGCAATGGCCGTATCGCCCGACTACTGATGAATTACATCTTATCACGACACGGCTATCCAATGATTGTTGTGCGCAGTCGTCAGAAAAGCGATTACCTTGAAGCATTACACAAGTCCGATTTGAAAGTGGGCAGTGAGCCTCCGGTGGGTGCCAAGGCTACGTTAAAGCAAATCAAGCCTTTCCAGAAGCACATGACGGATTTGATGGCTCACGAGATTGAGATGGATACGCTTTTTGTGACCGAGAAATCGGAAGATGTGTGGTGGTATGACGGACAAAGAATCAAGTTCCGCACACCCACATACGGAAAGGTTTTATATGAACTACAAACAGATTATCGTCCGACCTACGCTTCGTTGCAAAAAGCGACAGGAGTAAACCGCTCTGCACTTCAGAAAATGATTCAAAACATGACCGAAAAGGGATATATTGAACGTGATGATGAGGGCGGCTGGCGCGTGTTCATCACCCCATCAATGTAAAAATATTGGCTAAAAGGTGGTAGGGTTACCACCTTTTAGCCAATATTTCTCTAAAATCAAACCATAAACTCCTCCAAAGTGGAATGCAGAATCTCCTGCAATTCGGCTTTATGCTCGGGCGGGGTTTGTGTAAACAGGAATCCCCAGATGCTCATGGCGGGGTTCATGATGTCGCGGGTTTCGAGTACGCCGTGGAAGTGTCGCTTGATGCGCTCGAAATCGAGTTTGCGGTTGGTGTCGTATGGTTTGTCTAATACGACGAAGCTGAACACATCGTTCTCGATGCCGTTCCATTGGGTGGCGTAGTCGGGGTGGGTGCCTTCGAAGTAAGCCTGCACGGGAAGCAGGTGGCAGGTGTGGCGCGTGATGTCGTTGAGGCACATGCCAGCGAAACGCAACGGGTTTACCTCAATCGGGATGGCGCGACCCGTGTTTTTGTCCACGCGGAACTCCACATGCATGGGGAAGTTGCGCAGCCCCAAAGCACCGTTCAGGTCAATGCAGAACTGGTTGAAAGCGGGGTAGTTGCTCTCAAAAATCTGCTTGCTCATGCAATACAGGCGGTCGCTGACGTCGGTCTCATTCTTGAAGATGTGGTGGAAGATGTTGATGATGTTAGGCTTGCCCTCAGCATCATAGTAAGCATCCACTGCATATTCCTCGCCTTCGATAAACTGCTCAAGCACAAACATCTCGCTGCGCACAACGGTGTCGGGGAAGACGGCGCACTGCTTGGCAAAGTTGCGGTCGATGTCGTCCAAAGCGGCCTGCCATTCGGCCTTGTTGCGGACGATATACACTCCCACGCTGAGGAAGCCCACAGCAGGTTTCAGCACGAGCGGCAGCGGCAACTCATCAGGATTGAGGCTGCGCAAAGCCTTCATCTCCACCTCTTTATAATAGAAGTCGGGATAAATTTGCTGGCAGATGCGACGGAATGCGACCTTGTCCTTCAGAATCTTGACTTTCTTCACCAATTCCGAATCGGGCAGTTGGGCATAGAGCCACACCAAAGCGTTCTCTGAAACGGCGTAAAGTTGCCCTTTTTGCAGATATTGCTCTTTGAACTGCTTGTCATCCAACAAATTGAGATGATGACCTTCGGCAGTGAGTTGTGCCGCCATGTCGTTGTGCAGCACGGGAATCTGTTTTTCTTCAAGGTAAGCCACCAATGGGGCCGAAACGTATGGTTTTTCTAAGATAATCATGATGATAAGTTTTGAATTGAGGTGCAAAAATAGGCAAATTATCAACACGAAAAGCCACAATCACCGCATCAAAACATGCCCGATGCGGCATTCGAGGCAGCGTTTGCGCTTGCAATATATATTAAATAGGTGCAGCAAAGCTTGCGTTTGCATGGCGTTTTGCGCCGTGATGCCGCATTGAGCGAAGTGCCGGATGACGGTGTTGTCCTCGGCGGCGGTGGCTTCCAAGAATTGCAGGGCGGTGTCGCAGAAGGTTTCGTCCTTGTGTAATTTGCCGTAGCAAAATAACAACGGAACTACAGCGTTGATAATCAGGATGTCGGCAGTGGCGGCACCCAATCGTTTAGGCGTTTTTTGACTGCCGTGGTACGACAGATTTACACCAAACCGATAATGCGTCTCCCAATACTCCGATGCGGCCACATCGAACAGTTTTTTCACTTCGTCAACGGTTGCGGCCTCGCGGATTTTGGCGAACAACGGGCCGTTTTTGTGAATCAGTTGGGCCATTTGCGCCAAGCGGATGGTCGGGAAGTTGCTCGGTCGCATTCGCATGAATTTCCAGCGTTCGGCGGGCATGATCAGGAGGTTGAATTTGGCTTTCATGACGGCAAATTCGCGCTGGAGCAGTTGCGGATAGTCTTCGTCGAACTCTCCTTCAAGCAAACCTGCGCAACCAAACAACATGGCTTCCACTTGCAAAAGGTTGTCGGCGTGTTTCAACAAGGTCTTGAAAGGCAGCATCTTGGCCAAAGTCTCAAAGGCTTCGTTGTTCACTTTTAGGCCGAAATAGCGCATCATGAGCTGATAGAGTGCGTCTTCCCAATCGAACTGGTTGGTGTTCAAGATTTTAATGACGGATTCAGACTTGCTTTCAAGTCGTTCCACGGCCATGCGGTCAAGCCACGAAAGTCGTGTGAAAGGAGGCACCTGCACGATGGAGTTTGCGCAGGGAATCCATGCCTTGGAGGAGATAAACCTCTGATAATTAGTGAAAAGTGTTTCGTCGAAGTGGCCTTTCAGTTCCAAAGTCGGAAGGTCGGTGGCCTTGGCGTCGTCTTCATACACCACGTGCAGTATGACATTTTTGTAAGCCTTGTCGCTCCCGTGTCCGTGTCGGTTCCAGTCTGAGGCCTTCACGTGGATTTCCACCTGTCCGGCCCAAAGCTTGTCACCGATTTGGATTTTCGCCTCAAGGAAATCTGGGCCCGAGTTGGTGTTGCGGTAGCCCGTCGAAACCACCTCAACGGCCTCGCCTTCGGTGGTTTGCAAGGCTTTGTCTATCAAGTGGTTCTCCCACAGGTAGTATAAAAACTCTTCTTTCATTGTTTGTTTTTCTGTCACAAAACTTTCAAAACTAACAAAACTTGTTTTAGGTGTGGGAAGCACGCCAACTGGCTGCTTCCCAGCGGCGATGCGGTTGCGAGCCGCTCAAGTATTACATGAGGTTTTGCATGTTTTGTGGGTTTGTGATTACTTAATCTTCCAGCAGTTCAAAGGTTCCGAGTCGAGATCGCCTTTTTGTTTCGCCCATTCGATGAAGAGAGAGCGGAGGTCGCGGTCGCTTTGCCAGACGACGTGGTTTTTGATGTCCTCCTGCGCCCAGCCCACACCGTTGATGAGGTGGTTCCCGCCACCCATCGAGCGGTAGGAGTTCATCACCACGTTATAGGTTTTCTCCATGTCGAAGGGCGTGCCGTCGGCCATGCTGAGGATACGGATGCGCTTGCCCATGGGGTTTTTGTCGGTCACTTCATAAATCAGGCCTGCGCCCGAATCGAAGTTGTAAATCGGTTTTTTCATCTCGTAAGCGTATTCGAGGAAATCCTTCACCTCCTTGCCCGTCATGGCCATGACTGACAATGCGTTTTCGAAGGGATACCAAGTAAAGAAATCTTCGACAAACAGTTTCCCGCCTTGGAGGGTCTTGCCGCTGCTCAGCGGTGCGGCCATTGAGATGTCGGCATGGATACCCTCAGCCTCGACGGTCTCGAATTGGCAACGGTGTATCTCATCGACCCAGAGGCACGGTCCTTTGAAAGCATCGTCGGAACAAATGTCAACGGGCAGCTCGGCCACGATTTGCTCCTGATACTCCCTTGCGCGGTCGAGGTGCGGCTGGAGCAGAGCCAAAAACGCCTCGTCTTTCTCTTCTCCGTCGGTGGGCATGAGTTCGATGCTGATTTGTGGTTTTGCACCTTTTTTCGGTTTCACTTCAGCCTTGGCCAAGCCTTGACTGCGATGTCCCGAATTGAGTACGCATACCGTATCACCAACCACATTGACCAATTTCTCAGCACGAGCGCGATGGTCGTGACCGTAAAAGATGATGTCAAAACCAGGCACATTCTCGGCCACCCATTTCGTGGCGTTCTCGCGACCCAGCGGATGGTCGGGCGGCAGGTTTTGCACCATAGGCTCATAGCCCGAGTGGAACAGTCCCACCATCAAATCTGGCTTTTCCTTTTCTTGGATGAGTTTCACCCACTTTTCGGCGGAAGCTTCAAGTTGCTCAAATCGCAGCCCAGGTCGCAGGCGGTCGGGCACCCAAGTGACGACGTAGGGTGTGAGCAGGCCGAGCACCGCAATTTTGAAATCGTCGCGGTTCAATATAATATAAGGTGTGAAATAGGGTTCACCCGTCGCCTCGTCGATGACGTTGGCGGCAAGCACGGGCATTTTCGTTTCGGAAAACACGCGGTCGAACACCTTGCGACCTGCCTCAATGTCGTGATTTCCAACGCAAACCGCATCGTAGGAGAGGTTGTTGAGCACTTCCGAAACCAAGTTGGGATGGTCGGCGTTTTGGTTGGAACAATACTGGAACACTGTGCCTTGCAAGTTGTCGCCGTTGTCGAGAAGAATCAGTTTGTCACCCAGTTCAGCTTTCATCTGTTTTAGACAATGGGCATCGTTGGCAAATTCGTCGTAACGTCCGTGTGTATCAGTGGTTTCGATGAGGGTTAGGGAGGTTTCCTTGGGTGTGCAGGAAGCCATAAGTGCAATCAATGCAATCATAAGTGTGTGTTTGGTGTTCATGGAGACGTGGTTTTAGAGCGATAAAAGTAGGGCATTTTTCGCTATGTGCGACATTTTTGGGGAAATTTTTCGAAAAACATACGCGGCTAAAGGTAAAATCCGTATTTTTGTGGCACAATTCCAAACCGATTGCAAAATGGCTGACTTGAGCATTATAGTATCCGATATTGAGGTGAAATTGAGGAAAATGCTGGATGTGAAAGCTCAGTTGGCTGTTGAAAACAAGCGGCTTACGGAGGAAAATGAGGCATTGCAGCGCGAAAACCTTGCCTTGCGTCAGTCCGCCGGGGAGTTGAAGGATAAAATAAATAAAATTACAATTGTTAACGCACTCGACAACGAGGGAGAATTAGAAGAAGGAAGGAAACTCATTAAGGAGTTGGTGAAGGAAATTGACCGATGCGTTTCGATTTTGAACAGTAAGGAATAATTCAGATACTTGACAGTCAGCAAGATGGATGAAATCACAATCAATATCACCCTGTTGGACCGCCCTTTCCGTTTGGCGGTGGCACGTGCTGACGAAGAGAGGGTCAGGAAGGCAGCCTCACTCATCAACGAGCGGGTGAAGTTCTACGCGAAGCACTATGCTTACAAGGATGCGCAGGACTTGCTCTCGATGACCGCGCTGCAATTTGCCACCTCCGTGGTCAAGATGGAGTCTGAATTGTCCTTCAAGGATCAGGACCTGGAACGCAAGTTGAACGACCTGAACGCCTTATTGAGCGACCCACAAGCATAGTCCGTGGGTGTCGCGGAACGTGGTTCTTTGAAGAGCTGAAACTGTCTGTCCATCGCATTTGGTAAACTCAACATTATCAACACAATAATCGGTTTACTCGCGCACTGCAAAAACAGGCCTCATTCCCTTCGGGGAAGCACTTTGTGCCGGTGGACGTTTGCGCAACGCGGTGGCCACAAGCGTATTCTTTGGGGTTTACACACTTCCAAAGGACAGGCAGTTTCTTTTGTTTCTTCCATCAGAGTCGGGCAAAAACTGAGTTTAAAATGTTATTACTCAACGCAACACTGTTTATCGGCATCGGAGTGGCCTTGGTCGTGGGCCTCGCGATTGGTTATTTCATCACGGCCACCCTGCTTAAAAAAGCAGTCATCAAAGAACAAGTAGCCTTGCTCGAAGAGGCCAAGGAAAAGGCGGAAGTCATCAAGAAAGAGCGTATTCTGCAAGCCAAGGAGAAGTTCCTCCAGATGAAAGACGAACACGAAAAGGCCTGCAACGAACGCAAACGCGAGTTAGCCAGCGCTGAAAACCGCATCAACCAGTTGAAGCAGGACGCCAACAAGAAGATGGAGGAAGCCCAACGCAAGTCTAAGGAGGTGCAGTCGGCGCAACAGGCCATGGAAGCCCAGATGGAAAGCTTCAACAAGAAGAAAGCCGACCTCGACCGCATCTACAGCGAGGAAGCGAAGAAATTAGAGACCATTTCGGGTCTCTCGGCCAAGGAAGCTAAGGAACACCTCATCGAACTCATCAAGGAAGACGCCCAGGCTGATGCCATGGTCTACGTGAAGGAAGTCACTGAGGAAGCCAAGATGAGCGCGGCCCAGACGGCCAAGAAAATCGTGTTGGAGACCATCCAGCGCACGGCTTCGGAGACGGCGGTGGAGAACACCGTCAGCGTGTTCAACATTGAGAACGACGAAATCAAGGGCCGCATCATCGGTCGCGAAGGCCGCAACATCCGTGCTCTCGAATCGCTCACGGGCGTGGAAATCATCATCGACGACAGCCCCGACGCCATTCTCATCTCCGGCTTCGACCCCATCCGTCGCGAGATTGCTCGACTCTCCTTGCAGAAGTTGGTCACCGACGGCCGCATCCATCCCGCTCGCATCGAAGAGGTGGTGCACAAAGTGGAAAAACAAGTGGAACAGGAGATTGTGGAGACCGGTAAGCGCACTTCCATCGACCTCGGCATCCACAACCTTAACCCCGAACTCATTAAGATGGTGGGCCGCATGAAGTATCGCACTTCATACGGACAGAATTTGTTGCAACACTCCATCGAGACCGCCAAACTCTGCGCCACGATGGCCGCCGAGCTCGGTTTGAATACCAAGGCTGCCAAACGTGCAGGTCTGCTTCACGATATTGGTAAAGTGGCTGAGAACGAGGAAGAACTGCCGCACGCCATCCTCGGTATGAAGGTGGCTGAACGCCTCAAAGAAAAGCCAGACATCTGCAACGCCATCGGTGCCCACCACGACGAGGTGGAGATGGACAACCTGATTTCGCCCATCGTGCAGGTGTGCGACGCCATCTCAGGCGCTCGTCCGGGTGCCCGTCGCGAGGTGGTGGAGGCTTACATCCAGCGTCTCAACAAGTTGGAGGAGATTGCCATGAGCTATCCGGGCGTGGTGAAGACCTACGCCATCCAAGCGGGTCGCGAGCTGCGCGTCATCGTAGGCGCCGACAAGGTGACCGACCAAGACGCCGACCGCATCGCCTACGACCTCTCGAAGCAGATCCAGACCGAAATGACCTATCCGGGCCAAATCAAGATTACGGTCATCCGCGAAACGAGGGCTGTACAATACGCGAAGTAAAAAGAAGTAGATTTGTTTATTTCATTTTTTTGAAAGATGGCTACCCAGCTGGGTAGCCATCTTATTTTTGATTATATGGGGAATGCTCTTGTCATTCCACTCCGATGCGCATCCGGCCCATGAGACGGAACAAGGGAGAAAGGAGGGTGAATAGCAAGTCGTAAATCAGCAGGCCTGGCAACAAGCCTCTCTCACCCAAACGCTTGGAAGCCTTGTAGTAGATAAAGAGTTGGGTCCCAAAGCGTAACAAAAAGAAAAACGCCAAGATGGGAATGTAATACACCGCCCCAAAGGAGAGTTGGAACGCTGGATTCAACACGAGCAACGTGATGAAAGAAGCGTAGAGAAGGAACTGCGAGATATAGAACAGACTCAGTGAGAGTCTGGCTCTCAGGCTGTATTGCGGTATGGTCGAGTAGCGGCTGCTCTTTTGCCGCATCCAGAGCCTGAAATTGCCGGTCGGGTTGGTGCGGATGGCGTTTTCGGCGTCAATCAAAACCTCGGTGTTCTTTTTGTTGGCGGCTTGGCCGATGAACAAGTCATCGTCTCCGACGGAAGTGGTATAATGCGAAATAAAACCTTTGTTCCTGTAAAACAGCTCTTTGCGGTAGGAAAGGTTCCTGCCGATGCCCATGTAGGGATGCCGTTTCAAGGCGGCAGAGAGGTAGAGCAAACCCTGTTGCAAGGCATCGAAACGCATGAGGCGGTTCAAGATGCTCTTTTTCTGCACGTAAGGGCTGTAGCCTATGACGATTTCGGTCTTGCTGCCATAGCAGTTGACCACACTGCGCAACCATTGGTCGTTGGTGGGCATACAGTTGCATTCCGTGAGGATGAGCAGGTCGTTTTTGGCCGACTTGATACCCATCGAGAGTGGGAACTTCTTGCCGTTGAAGAAGTTAAGGTGTTGCTTGAGTTGCACTGGTTTGATTCTCGGCTCCTTGCGTTCGAGGTCTTTCAGGTATTCCTCGGTCTCGTCGTCAGAGCAGTCGTTGACGATAACGATTTCAAAATCAGGGTAATCTTGGCTGAGCAGGGCGGGAACGAGTTCGGTGAGGTATTCGTAGGCATCGCGGGCGCAGATGACCACGGAGACGGGCTCCAACGCTGCATCTTCATTTGGTTTGGTTTTCTTCTTGTAGAAAGCCACCTTTGAAAAGACGCCCCAATGGTAGAAAAGTTGGATGAGGAGGGCAATGCCAAAGCAAACTAAAACAATGAAACTGAATTGGTTGTAGAAAAACTCGATGTACACGGTCTTGCGTTTATAGGTTGTTGCAAAAATAGGAAAAGTTGTTGAAAAAATTCCTACTTTTGCGCAAAATTAGCGAAGATGAAGTTTAAAGTAGTTTCCAGCGACTCCAAAAGCGCGGCTCGTGCTGGAGTTCTCCACACCGACCACGGCCCGATTGAAACCCCGATTTTCATGCCTGTCGGGACTGCGGGCACGGTGAAGGCCTGCCACCTCCGCGATGTGCGCGACGAAGCCAAGGCGCAGATTATTTTGGGCAACACCTATCACCTCTATCTTCGTCCAGGCTTGGATGTGCTCGAGGCTGCAGGTGGACTGCACAAGTTCAACGGCTGGGACAGGGCCATACTCACGGATAGTGGTGGTTTTCAGGTGTTTTCGCTCACGGGCATCCGCAAGATGAAGGAGGAGGGTGTCACGTTCCAGTCGCACATCGACGGCTCGCGGCACTTGTTTACGCCCGAGCGCGTGATGGACATCCAGCGTAGCATCGGAGCTGACATCATCATGGCTTTCGACGAATGCACGCCTGGCACCGCCGATTATCAGTACGCCAAGCAAAGCATGGAGCGCACCCATCGCTGGCTCGACCGCTGCTGCGACCGTTTCGCCGAGACCGAGCCGAAATACGGCTACGAGCAGGCTTTGTTTCCCATCGTGCAGGGTTGCATTTACCGCGATTTGCGCGAGAAATCGGCGGAACACATCGCATCGAAGAACGCCGACGGCAACGCCATCGGTGGCTTGGCCGTGGGCGAGCCGACGGAGAAGATGTACGAGATGATTGAGCTGGTGAACACCATCTTGCCGAAGGACAAGCCGCGTTACCTAATGGGCGTAGGCACACCTGCCAATATCCTCGAATCCATTTCGCGCGGCGTCGACATGTTCGACTGCGTGATGCCTACGCGCAACGGGCGCAACGGCATGATTTTCACCTCAGAAGGCATACTCAACATGAAAAACGAGAAGTGGAAAACCGACTTCTCACCCGTCGACCCGAACGGCGAAACTTTCGTCGACATGCAATATTCGAGGGCCTATCTGCGTCATCTGTTCACATCGGGTGAAATCCTCGGCCCCATGATTGCCAGCCTGCACAACATCGGGTTCTACCTGTGGCTCGTCCGCGAGGCGCGACAACACATTATCGAAGGCGACTTCACCACTTGGCGCGACATGATGCTGCAAAAGGTCACAAGGAGGCTATGAGTCCCGCAGTCAAAAATCACACTGAATGAAGAAGTTAGACCTCTACATATTCAAGAAGTTCATTGGCACGTTTTTCTTTGCCATCGCCATGTTGATTGTGATCGTCATCATTTTCGACCTGTCGGAGAACCTCAACAGCTTCTTGAAGCATAACGCGCCGTGGCAACGGGTGCTGTTCGACTATTACATCACCTCGATACCTTATTACACCAACCTCTTCATCCATCTGTTCGCCTTCATTGCGGTTGTGTTTTTTACTTCGAAGATGGCCTCGCACAGCGAAATCGTGGCTATCCTCAGCAGTGGCGTCAGTTTTTGGCGTTTCCTTTACCCTTATATGTTGGCCGCCATCACCATTATGATCATGTCCCTGTATTTCGGCAACTTCTTGATTCCCAAGACGAACGAAATCCGCAGGAGGTTCAAGGACGAGTATATGGAGAAGTTGACCCATAGTGCGGGTCGCGACATCCATGTCCAAATCGGGAAGGATGAGTTTGTCTATGTGGAGAGCTATAACATCTCGAAACAATACGGTTACAAGTTTTCATGGGAGAAATACGATGGAAACGAGTTGAAATTCAAGGCTTTGGCAGATATTCTCTATAAGGACACCACAGGGGTCAACAATTGGCGCCTCGACCCTTACATCGTTCGTTATTTTGACGGTGACGAGGAGCGTTTGGTGCAGAGCCGCAACCTCGATACTGTGTTGAACCTGCTCCCCACCGACCTTTACATGATGAAAGAGGATTTTGAGGAGATGAACTACTTCGAGCTTCGAGACCATATCGCGGAGATGAAACGGAAAGGGACCGAGGGCGTGAAGGCCTACGAGGTGGAGATGCACCGCCGCATGGCCGACCCCGCTGCTATCCTCGTCTTGACCCTCATTGGGGCGGCTTTGTCGAGTCGGAAGGTGAGGGGTGGCATCGGCCTGCATCTCGGCGTCGGCATCACCATTGCTTTCTCCTACATCCTCTTCATGCAGATTTCCAAGTCGTTTGCCATTTCGGGCAACCTCTCGCCGACTTTGGCGGTCTGGATCCCCAACATGATTTTCTGCGTCCTCGGCGTGTATCTGTTGAGGAAGGCGCCGAAATAAGCTGATTTTCAGCTGTATGTCATTTTTCTGCAAAATTTTATGCCCGCATTGACGACTTTTGTTTAATTTAGCCACTTCATTCGTAACGCAAAAAACTAAGCACTATGCACATCGCAGTAGCAGGCAATATCGGCTCTGGGAAGACCACGCTCACGGGACTTCTCGCCAAGCATTTCAATTGGACGCCTCATTATGAGGAAGTTGAGCACAACCCTTATTTGGACAGTTTTTACGAGGACATGCAACGCTGGTCGTTCAACATCCAGATTTTCTTCCTCAACAGCCGCTTCCGCCAGGTGATGGAAATCCGCAATAGCGGCAAGAATGTGATTCAAGACCGCACCATCTACGAGGATGCCAACATTTTTGCGGCCAACCTCTACTCAATGGGGTTGATGGAAACACGTGATTTTGAGAACTATAAGTCGCTATTTGAGCTGATGACCAAGTTCCTCCAGCCGCCCGACTTGCTGATTTACCTTCGTGCTTCGGTGCCGACTTTGATTCGCCACATTGCGAAGCGCAACCGCGAGTTTGAGCAGTCGATTAGCATCAGCTACCTGACCAACCTCAACGAGCGCTACGAGGATTGGATCAACCACTACAACGACGGCAAACTGCTTATCGTCGACACTGACAACCTTGAACTGGAAAACCCTGAAGATTTAAGTACAATCATCGAGCGCATTGAAGGCTCGCTTAACGGATTATTTTGAAAATGAGAGTAGTAGGAATTATACCAGCCCGTTACAACTCGACGCGCTTTCCAGGCAAGCCTTTGTCCATGATCAAAGGTAAGACCATGATTCATCGCGTTTGGGAGCAGGCATGGAAATCGAAATTAGATGCCGTCGTGGTAGCCACTGACGACATGCGCATCGCCGAAGAGGTGTTGGGTTTTGGCGGACAATATGTGCTGACCGATCCCAACCATCGTAGCGGAACCGACCGTTGCCGAGAAGTCTTATACTCGCTTGAGAACCAATATGATGCAATAATCAACATTCAAGGCGACGAGCCTTTCATCGATCCTGCACAAATCGATCAGGTTATCGAGTTGATTAGCCGCGACGACACACAGTTGGCTTCCTTGGCCAAGCGCATTGAAGACGAGGAGGAACTGTTCAGCTCCAACACGGTCAAAGTGGTGATGGATAATAGAGGTAATGCGCTGTATTTCAGTCGCAACCCGATTCCGTTCATGCGCAATCTCGACCACGAGAAATGGTTGCAAAAAGGGGTGTTTTACAAACACATCGGGCTCTATGCCTACAAAATTGAGACTTTGTGCCAAATTGCTGAGATGCAGCCCACAAGCCTTGAAATGGCCGAATCCTTGGAACAGCTGCGCTGGCTCGAAAACGGCCTGAGCATCCGCATGGGCATTACGGAGAGCGAGAATGTGTCGGTCGACCTGCCGAATGACATAGCAAAAGCCGAGCAATTCGCTCAAAACCATTCTTTTGAACCAAGATGATAACGATTGCCGAAGCCATATCAGACTTGTTGTTTGTGCGCGACACCGTAGTGGTGCCGGGCTTGGGCGCGTTTATCAAGAAACCGGTTTCGGCGAAGGTGAACCCTGTGGCGAACTATTTTGCCATGCCGTCGAGCGAAATCACATTTGATGCCAATCTTCGTGAGGACAACGATTTGGTAATCAATTATATATCAGAGAAGAACGACATTCCTGAGGACGAAGCCAGACGTCTGCTGACCATGTTCGTCTCCGACTGTTTTAACAACTTGAAGGCGGGCAAGAATGTGGTTTTGAAGGACATTGGGCGGCTGTATTACGATTGGGCCGACGACCTTGTCCTTGACCCAGCCAACACGCTGAATTACAACGCTGATGCCTTTGGCTTGTGTGACTTTTCACCCATTCCCATAGTGCGGTCAAAGTCGAAAAACGAAATCAAAGAGGAGATCGAGCAACAACAGAAGGACAAGAACACGCCCATGACGGTCGACGAACAAGCTGTACATGAGGAATATGAAGACTTGGAACGCCGTCGTGGCTGGCTGTGGATTCTGTTGGCGCTGTTGCTGTTGGCAGGGGTTGGATTCGGATTGCAGTATTTCAAGGTAGTGGATTTCAAGCAATTGCTAGAATGCCAGGAGAAGCCGACAGAGTTTGTCCCATGGACAGTCACCTTCCCGAGCGAGGTGAAGACCTGGAAAACGGAAGTGGCCGTGCCTGAGGTCATAGAGTGCGACACAATCAAGGAGACCTCGGTGGAAATTGAGCAAGCGTCTGATCCAGTAGAAGTTGTGCAAGAATCTGAAGCTGTAGAGATGACGCAGGAATCTGATCCAATAGAGATTGCGCAAGAGTCTGAAATCGTCCAAGAGCCAGAACCTGTGAAACCCAAGGCCAACATTCGCATCATTGCAGGTTGTTTTGCTCAGGAGGAGAATGCCATTCGTTTGGCCAATTCGTTGAAAGACAAGGGCTACCAAGCTGCTTTTGTTGAAAAACGCGGCAGCAAGTGGTTCGTGGCCTTCGGTCGCTATGCCAACGATGAAGAAGCTTTCTCTGCTTTGCGTGACATTAGAGCCAAAGGTGATGACAAGGCCTGGATATTAAAGTGAAAACCAGCCCCGTAGGGGCGACAGATATTAGGCAGGCGGTGTAAACCTCTGCCGGAAAAGCGGCAAATGGGTGTAAACCCTGCCGAAAAAACGGATTATATGTCAAAAAAGAACAAATTAGCCAAATTCGCCGAGAATAAAACCTACCCCAACCTGTTCGAATACAGTTACGAACGCATCATGGGCGAAGGTTTTCCGCTGCAAGGGAAGTGGCACTCCGACTTCTTCCGCAACGACAACCCCATCGTTTTGGAGCTGGGCTGCGGCAAGGGCGAATATACCGTTGGACTGGCGCGGGCACATTGCGACATTAATTATATAGGTGTCGACATTAAAGGCGCTAGGATTTGGCGAGGACTGAAGCAAAGCAACGAGGAAGGCCTGAAAAACGTAGCTTTCTTGCGCGCCCGCATCGACCAGATAGAGCATTTCTTCGCCAAGGATGAAGTTTCGGAAATCTGGGTCACCTTCCCCGACCCACATCCAGGCGAGGGCGCGCGCAATGCGAGGCACCGCCTCACTTCACCGGAGTTCCTTGACCGTTACCGCAAAATCGTCCGCCCCGACGGCATCCTCAACCTCAAGACCGATAGCCCTATCATGTATGAATTTACCCTGCATGAGGTGGTGGAACCTCAAGGCCTGCCGTTGCTCTATGCCACTGACGACCTCTACGCCACCGAAGAAGCCTTAGAAGTGAAGACCATCCGCACCTTCTACGAACAGATGTGGCTCGACCAAGGGCTGACCATCAAATACATCCGATTCAAAATCAACAAAATATAAACATTATGTACACAGACGACAACCAACTTTACATTGCTCATTGCGACAACGGACCCCTCTATATGGTGGGCAAAATGGCCAACCGCCACGGCTTGATTGCGGGTGCTACAGGTACTGGTAAGACCGTCACGCTGCAAGTGCTGGCCGAATCCTTCAGTCAGGCGGGCGTGCCTTGCTTCATGGCCGACATGAAAGGCGACCTCTCGGGCATCAGCCAAGCGGGCAAGATGAGCAGTTTTATCGAGAAACGCTGTCCCGAGTTCGGCATCGAGAACCCGAATTTCCACGGCTGCCCGACACGCTTCTTCGACGTGTATGGCGAGCAAGGCCATCCGCTCCGCGCCACCATCTCCGACATGGGACCGCAACTGCTGTCGCGCCTGCTCGGCCTCAACGAGACTCAAACTGGCATCCTCAACATCGTCTTCAAGATTGCCGACGACCGCGGCTTGCTCCTTATCGACATGAAGGACTTGCGTCTCATGCTCGATTATGTGGCCAAAAATGCCCGTGAGTTCACGACCACCTACGGCACCATCACCTCGGTGAGTGTGGGCGCCATCCAGCGCGCACTGTTGGCCTTGGAAGCCGAGGGTGCCGACCTCTTCTTTGGCGAGCCGGCCTTCAACGTGTTCGACTTCCTGCAAACCGAAAGCGGTCGTGGCGTGATGAACGTGTTGGCTGCCGACAAACTGATGCTCAACCCGAAGCTCTATTCCACTTTCCTGTTATGGTTGTTGAGTGAGCTTTACACCCAATTGCCTGAAGTCGGCGACCTGCCGCTGCCCAAGCTCATCTTCTTCTTCGACGAGGCCCACATGCTGTTCAAGGATACCTCGAAGGCTTTGGTCGACAAGATTGAGCAGGTCATCCGCCTCGTGCGCTCGAAGGGCGTGGGTGTGTATTTCGTCACACAAAGCCCCGACGATATCCCGGAAGCCATTGCAGGACAGCTTGGTAACCGCATCTTGCACGGATTGCGTGCTTACACGCCCAAGGAGCAAAAGGCCGTGAAGGCCGCCGCACAGACTTTCCGCGCCAACCCGAACTTCAACACCGAGGCTGCCATCCTCGAACTCGGCACGGGCGAGGCCTTGGTTTCGTTGCTCGATGAAAAAGGTGCGCCTTGCATCGTGGAGCGTGCCAAGATTCTGTTCCCACTCAGCCAAATCGGAGCCATTACCGATGACCAGCGCAACGACTTGATTCGCAAGTCGCGCATCTATGGTGTCTATGACAAGAGCTTCGACCGCCAGAGTGCCTACGAAGTCCTCATTGACCAACAGAAACAGGAGGAAAAACGCCTTCAGAAAGAGGCCGAGGAGGAAGAAAAACGCAAGGCCAAGGAAGCCAAAGAAAAGGAAAAAGCCAAGTCTTCAAGCAAAAAGACGACCACCACGCGCAAGAAGAAATCGGCGGGCGCAAAAGCCCTTGAGAAAACCCTCAACACAACAGCCACGACCATCGGACGCAGCCTCGGCAACAAAATCGTGCGCTCTATCTTGGGCGGAATTTTCAAGTAGCAGGTGCTCTTTTTGTTGACTTTTCATTTTGGGCTGGCAAGGTTTTGCTGGCCCAAATTTGTTGGTTTTCAGCCCTGTTTTGGAACGATTTTTGCGGTGGTTCAATCGTATTTCAAAAAGTTAAACCCTTAAAATCGCATCCTATGAAGAGAATTTACATTCTTTTGCTTTTGTCGGCATTCTCATTACAAAGCGCCTTGGCGCAAAACGACAACCTGAAACATCCTTCCGCCGTTGCCAAAGAAGACGGATTCAGTTACCGCTCGCTGTTGAAACTGCTTGATATGCACAGCATCTATATCGGATCAAAGTTTGAAAGCGGCTACCATGATTGGCTCAGCATTTTGTATTCGCGGATGGGACGATACAAGGAAGCAAGACGCGAGGCCGAGGCTTGTGGGACGCAATTCATCGACAACATGAGATTCAAGCATAATTACAAAGATGCGAAAGCCATTCCTTTGTCGGAGGTGATGGACAGTATCATCGAGAACAACCGCGTCATTATGATGAATGAGATGCACTTCAATCCTCACAGTAGAGCTTTCGTAATCAGTTGGTTGGAGAAATGCTACCAAAACGGCTACCGCTATCTCGCTGCTGAAACTTTAAGGGCATCAGACTCGCTCCTGAATCAAAGACGCACTGTATTGAAAGGTGAGACCGGATGGTATAGCGACGAGCCTGTGTTTGGCGATCTGTTTAGGACAGCCCTCAACTTGGGTTATACGCTTGTGCCTTACGAAGGCTCCGGTTTTGGTGTTGACCGTGAAGTGAATCAGGCAAAAAATTTGGTTCAAAACATCCTTGACAAAGACCCCGAGGCGAAATTCCTGCTTTTGGGCGGTTTTGGACATATCGCCGATCGAAACGGATGGTATTCAATGGGCCGGTATTTCAAGGAACAGTCCAGCATCGACCCTTTTACGATGGACTGTGCCATGTTTTTTGACGACCCGTATGGAGAAGCGGACTCTTTGCTGACTACCTATTACGACCTGATTGATGCCATGCCTGTCCGCGAGCCTATTATATTCTACGACACAATAAAACGGGTTTACATCAACCTGTCGGGTATGGATGTCACCTGCTGTTTGCCGCGCACACGCTTCATCGAAGACAACATCCCCGACTGGAAACTCTACAACGGCAAGGTGCTTTTCACCCTCGACCGCCGCTTCATCGACGAAAACGGCTTCCCCGAAGGCTGCGTGAGCGCGTTTTTGAAATCGGAGGGAGAAGAATGTGTCCCCATTGACCAGTATATGTACGGCAAGGACGAAAAGGAATTCAAATTGGCACTTTACAAGGGTGAGTATCTGTTGCGTTTTGATGACGGGAAGGAGTATAAATATGCGACAATCACCGTAAAATGACCATGTTATGAAAAAGAACTCTATTCTTGCTTTGCTTTTGCTTTTTCTTGCTTCATCACTTTTGGCACAGTCGGGGAAGGAAGTATTCACCGTGGAAACTTTGGTGTGCGACACTGCAGGCGCATCCATCAAGGATGTGGCCATATATGACGCAAAAAACAACCTTCGCAGCGTCACCGATTACGACGGCATCGCCCGTATTGCGACACGCTTGGGCGAAACGCTGTATCTCTCACACTTGAGTTTTAAGAAACAAGCGGTCCGAATCGAAGCCAAGTCGCTGATTGACAACGAAGACGGACGCAAAACGATGTTTGTCGTAATGCAGCGCAAGACGAACATCTTGACCGAAGTCACCGTCACGGAAAATGCACCGCATTTGGCTTATGAGAACAAGCTGGTCTGGGTGGTGGATTACAAGGTGCAAGATGACGGCATCTATATGGTGGCAGGCAACGGCGTAGGTTATGCCCTGCTTCACCTTGGCTTTGAGCAAGATACCATCTCGCGCAAGCCCATCTCCCAAAAGTTTCAGGAACTCTATCGCGACGCTTTCGGCAACTTGCAACTCATCAGCGGCGACTCCATCTATCAGGTCTATTGCGATGGCAGGAATTTACATCTATTATACGGCAATTCCAAAGAGACCTTCAGTCAGAAACTGAAACCTGTAGTGGCCACAACGGACAGCCTTCTTGTGCTTGAAAAGCGCAGATACTACGGCCAAGAAGTGGCTTTCGTCGCGGTGAACCGAAACAATGGGCAACGCTTTTTGCTTGAAGACATTGGCGGCGCAACGGTGGAGATGGCCAGAAACTGGCACCTTGACAACTACCGTGAAGCATTGATGGAAGCCGCTAATCTGGAAAACAGTGATGACCGCAATTTGACCACTACCATGCTTTCAAGGGATTTCAAGGTTAGGGAAGATGCTGCTGGCGAAGTCAGTAACTTAAAGGACAGTGTGAAAAAACGGGTTATGTTGCGTTCGGTGTATTGTCCGCTGTTCGGCATCGGCAACGAACTTTATCTTTTCGCCTTCCCTACAGATGAACTTTATGTGTTCGACAACATCGGCCAGTTGCAACGGAAGACAGAGCTGGATTTCCACAAATTTCTGGGCGAGGGTTTGAGTAAGCACTTGGTTTCCAATAACCCGTGGGACAGAAACCTGATTTTCGACCCCGTGCGAAAGATGGTGTATGCCCAGTTCAAAGGTGCAGATGGCATCGTCACCTTGAAAGAAGTCGATTTAGGCGATGGAAAGACGAAACGCGAAATCCAACTTTCGCGTCACGCTTTCCCGCAAAACATACAGATTTACGATGGCGAGGTGTATTACCTTTTCTTGGATAATCGCCAAGCGGGACAAGACCGAAGGAGCCTTTATAAGATGAGATTGGAATGAATATGGCGGTTACCCGTTCAAAGCCTCAGCGCCGCCCACGATGTCAATTAGCTCGTTGGTGATGACGTCTTGGCGGGCCTTGTTGTACTGGATTGTCAGCTCTTGCGAGAGCTGGTTGGCATTGTCGGAAGCGATGTGCATGGCCGTCATGCGGGCACCGTGCTCGGCGGTGAAGGTGTCGAGCATGATGGAGTAGAAAACGGTGCGCACCACCTTGGGAACCAGCGCGTGGATGAAATCTTCCTTGTTAGGCTCCACGAGGTAATCGATGCTTTGGGCAGTCGGTAGGGTGTCAGTTCTTAACGGCAGAACGGCCTCACGCTGAGGTATTTGCACACCCGCACTCTTGTAATGGTTGTAAATCATCTCCACGCGATCCACCTCATGCTCCAAAAACAGTTTGACCATCTTGTCGCTGAGCTCCATGGCAAAGTCGTAAGCGGGTTTGTCGGAGGCAGGCTCGTAATATTGCTCCACGGGAATCTGTAACTTTTTGACGTAATCCTTGACTTTCTTGCCCGAAAGAAAGACCATAACATTCTCTTTTCCAAGCTTTCCCGTATATTCATCGTAGGCCTGCTTGAAGAGCTTGCAGATGCTGGAGTTGTACACGCCGCACAAGCCGCTGCTCGAAGAGAAGGCGATGAGTGCCACCTTTTTCACCTCGCGGTTTTCCGCCAAAGGGATGTTGACTTCGCCTTCGAGCGAGCCGAGGTAATTCGACAGCGCCTCGCTGAGCTTGTTCTTGTAAGGCACGAAACTCAGCGTGGTTGATTCGGCTTTCTTCAGCTTGGCTGCCGACACCATCTTCATCGCGCTTGTGATTTTCTGCGTTGAGGCGACGGAGGCGATTCTGGCCCGTATTTCCTTTAGTGATGCCATGTTCTCACGCTTTTGGTGGCGTTTCGACAGGCTCAACGACCTTAGGTCCCTGAGCCCGTCGAAGGGCCGCTAATTATACATTAAAATGTTCGCTCAAATTCAGAGCCTCTTCCTTCAGCACGGCCTTGATGTCGTCGTCAATTTTTCCGGCTTTCAGTTGGGTCATCACGTCCTTGTGTTTCACTTCCATCAGGTCGAGGAACTGTTTTTCATATTCAAATACCTTGTTTTCAGGAACTTTGCTCAACAGACCATTGGTGCCGCAGAAAATGATGGCGATTTGCTTTTCGACGGGCATGGGTGAGTATTGAGGTTGTTTCAGCAGCTCCACGTTTTTGCGACCCTTGTCTAAGATAGCCAAGGTGGCGGCATCGAGTTCGGCACCGAACTTTGCGAAAGCCTCCATCTCGCGGAATTGCGCTTGGTCGAGTTTCAAGGTGCCGGCTACCTTCTTCATCGACTTGATTTGGGCGTTGCCACCCACACGCGACACCGAGATACCCACGTTGATGGCGGGACGAATACCCGCGTTGAACAGGCTGGTTTCCAAGAAGATCTGTCCGTCGGTGATGGAGATGACGTTGGTTGGGATGTAAGCCGACACGTCACCCGCTTGTGTCTCAATGATAGGCAGTGCGGTGATGCTGCCGCCGCCTTTCACGATGTCCTTGATGCTGTCGGGCAGGTCGTTCATCTGGCGTGCCACGTCGTCGTTTTTGATGATTTTGGCGGCGCGTTCGAGCAAACGGCTGTGGAGGTAGAAGATATCACCTGGATAGGCCTCACGCCCCGGGGGACGGCGCAAAATCAGGGAGACCTCACGGTAGGCCACGGCCTGCTTCGAAAGGTCGTCGTAGATGACTAAGACATGTCGACCCGTGTCGCGGAAATATTCAGCGATGGCGCATCCTGCGTATGGCGCGTAGAACTGCATGGCGGCAGGGTCGGAGGCGGTCGCGCTGACCACGATGGTGTAGTCCATGGCACCGTGTTGCTCCAGGGTATTCACGAGGTTGGCCACCGTGCTACCTTTTTGACCTATAGCCACATAGATGCAATAAATCGGGTCGCCATTCTTGAAGTTCTCTTTCTGGTTGATGATGGTGTCGATGGCGATGGCGGTCTTGCCCGTCTGGCGGTCGCCGATGATGAGCTCACGTTGGCCGCGCCCGATGGGAATCATGGCATCGATGGCCTTGAGGCCGGTTTGCAGCGGCTCGTTGACGGGTTGGCGGAAAATGACGCCTGGGGCCTTGCGCTCCAAGGGCATCTCGTATGTCTTGCCTTGGATGGCTCCCTTGCCGTCGATGGGGATGCCTATGCCATTCACCACGCGGCCCAACATGCCTTCGCCCGCCATGACGGAGGAGATACGCTGGGTGCGCTTCACGGTCTCGCCTTCCTTGACACTCTCGGTGGGACCGAGCAGCACCACACCGACATTGTCTTCCTCAAGGTTGAGCACCACGCCCATAGTGCCGTTCTCGAACTCGACGAGCTCGTTCGACTGCACCTTGTCGAGACCGTAGACGTGTGCCACGCCGTCGCTCACTTGCAGCACCTTGCCGATTTCCTCGAACTGAACTTTATTGCTCATGTTCTGAAGCTGCATCTGCAAAATGCTTGATATTTCACTTGCTTTGATGTTTGCCATATATGTTGTTGTGTTTATTGTTTCAAATTGTTCTTCAAGGCATTAAGTTGCCCAACTACACTTGCATTCATGCGACTGTTCTCGATGTCCAAGATGAAGCCTCCGATGAGGCTCGGGTCGATTTTCACCTCCATTTCGGCCTCAGCGGAGAAAGTCTGCTTGACGAAGGCCTTGATTTTATCGAGAGTCGCCTCGGGCAGTTCGGTGGCCGTGGTGACTTTTGTACTCAGGATGTGGTGCTTGTCGCGGTACATCTCCATGTATTTCATGGCGATGAAGAACATCTTGTCCTCGCGTTTCTGGTCGACCACAAAGGCGATGAAGTGTTTCAGGCAGTCATGAATAGGTTCACCGATGGTCATCTCCAACAACTTCATCTTTTCCTCCTTGGCCACGATGGGGTCGCTCAGCACCTCGTTAAACTGGCTGATGGCCAAAAGATAGTTGTGGGCAAAGCGCGACAAGCCCTCATAAACGGCCTCCTCGCAGCCTTGCTCTTCTGCGGTCTGGAACAGCGCCCGCGCGTATCTCACCGATAGTTTTCCTTTATCCATAGCCTATGCCTGAATCTGGGGTGGGTTGTTTCGGAGCAGTTGCTCGATGTAGTCGCTTTGTGACTGCTTGTCGTTCAGTTCGCGTTGCAGCAGTTTCTCCGCGATGTCAATGGAGAGAGCGATGACCTCGTTCTTGATTTGCGCCATGGCCTCGGCCTGTTCCTTTTCAATCTTCTGGCGGGCTTCGATCACGATTTTCTCGGCTTCATTGCGTGCTTGGGTCTTCGCCTCTTCTATGAGCTGGGCCTTCAAATCCTGGCTTTCCTTCATCATCTTGATTTGTTCAGCTTGTGCTGCTGCCATCGACTCCTGCCGTTTCTGCTCAATGCCAGCGAGGGAGTTATTGGCCTCTTCGGCAGCTAAGAGCGAGTCGGAGATGTGGGTGTTGCGTTGTTCCACCGCACCCATGATCAGCGGCCAGCCCACCTTGGCAAGGATGACCAGCACGATGAGGAAGGCGATGAGCATCCATATCATCAATCCGCTTTCGGGAAGAAATAGATCCATTTTCTTGTGTTTTAAGAGGTTAAGGCTTGGGGTTTGGCAAGCCAAACCCCAAGCGGGAGTTGGATTAGCCTTGTCCAGCCAACAGGCAGACAACGATGGCAAACAGCGTCACACCTTCAACGAAGGCGCCGGCGATAATCATGCTGGTGAAGATTCTGCCACCGGCCTCGGGCTGACGGGCAATGGCTTCCATGGCCGATTGTCCAATCTTACCAATGCCTAATGCGGCTCCAATCACTGCGATGGCGGCTGCGACAGCTGCGATGGCAGGTACGTACGACACTGCCTCAAGAATGGTTGATAATAACATGACGTTTAATTGTTTAAGTGTTTATTTGAGTGTTTGATTCAAAGATTTCAAGATTTCAAAAACTCGCAACTCATACTTCATACTTCTTACCTCCTAATTATTACTCGTGTTCAGGCTCCTGTTGCGCCATGCCGATGAAGATGGACGACAACATGGTAAATACATAGGCTTGGATATATGCCACCAGCAACTCCACGGCGGTCATGAAGACGCTCATGAAGATGCTGACGATGCTCATCACGCCACCCATGCCTGCGCCATACATGCCGCTGATGATGAAAATCAAGGCCATCAGCACCATGATGATGATGTGGCCGGCAAGGATGTTGGCGAATAGACGGACCATCAGGGCGAAGGGCTTGGTGATGGTGGAAATCAGCTCGATGATAGGCATGATGGGGATGACTTTCAGGAAGATAGGCACATCGGGCCAAAGGATGTCCTTCCAATAATGCTTATTGCCGAACACGTTCACGAAGAAGTAGGTCAGCAGTGCCAGGACCAGAGTAATGGACAAGTTGCCCGTCACGTTGGCGCTGAAGGGGAAGAAAGGAATCAGGCCGAACAGGTTAGCGAAGAAGATGAAGAAGAAGACAGTTAACAGATAAGGCGCAAACTTCTTCACTTTCTTTTCGGGGATGTTGGGGCTGATGATGCCGTCGAGCACCATGTAGGTGAGCCATTCCACCATGCCTTGGTACTTCGTGGGTTTGTCCATCGGCCTTTTCTTGTACATCCGCGCAGCGGGCAGGAAGAAGGCCAGCATGAAAGCGCACACAATGAAGATGCCAAAGGCGTTCTTGGTGAAGGAAATGTCGAAGGGGCGCGAGAGGCTGCCGTCGGCCTTCACCTCCACTAATTTGCCGGGATATTTTTCGGCCTTGATAGGCTCGACGCGGAAATGGGCGCCCTTGTGCTCAAAGGTCTCGTCGTCCTCCAGCTCGCAGATGTGCTTCGACGAGAAGCAGTGCCAGCCGCCGCCGTCCTTGCACTTCACGATGACGGGCAGCCATACGCAAATGGGTTTTTCGTTGATTTCCGTGATGTGGTAGCAATAGCTGTCATTCGTATGCCCGAAGATGAACGACTTGGAGTCGAATTTCTCCGCTTTTTCACCTTCTTGTGCGAATCCGTTGATAGGCGTAAAAGCTAGACAAACGATTGACAGTAAGAGTGTTATATGTTTTAAAACAGTTTTCATTCTTTCTTGTTGTCCTGTTTTTTCATGAAATGGGCGTAAATCGAGGTCTCCACCGCCAATGCCACAAGATAGGCCGCCGCCGTAACGATGATGAAGGCCTTGCTGTTCTCCTTGACGAGCACCATGTAAAGCACCATTGCGGCCACGGTCAGCACCATCTTGATGATTTTGTAAGCCATCAGCCAAGTGAGCTTGTTGGGGTCGGCCTCCACGTTTTTTATCATCAGGTGGCAGTAGAAGGCGCCCAGGATCATGAAGAGATTGGGGGCCATGACCATCCAGTTGTTCCACCAAGGCTTGTCGGCGAAGCAGCAGAGCAGGATACCGTCCAAGACGAGGCAAACGAGCAGAAATATGGCCAGATATTTTGTCAACAAGTTCTTTTTCATAGCTCTACGCAGACGGTTAGGTGGTTGTCGTGGTTCTCGGTGAAGCCGCCCTTGATGGCAAACTCGTGCTGCTCGCCACTTTTTTCGGTGAGGCTCACTTTGCCTTCCTCAAGGATGGCGACGATGGCGGCATGATGTTCCAGCAAGGTGAAAGGCCCCATTTGGCTTGGCACGGTGACCGAGGTGGCTTCGCCCTCAAACAGTTTCGCGTTCGGTGAGATGATTTCGACTTTCATTGCACCTTATAATTAATTAGTGGCGTTCTTCAGCAGCTCTTCACCCTTGGCAATGGCATCGTCGATGGTGCCCACCAGGTTGAAGGCGGCCTCGGGATACTGGTCTACTTCGCCATCCATAATCATGTTGAAGCCTTTGATGGTATCCTCAATCGGCACCATCACGCCTTTCATGCCCGTGAACTGCTCGGCGACGTGGAACGGCTGCGACAGGAAGCGCTGCACACGACGGGCGCGGTGGACGACAATCTTGTCCTCCTCCGAGAGTTCTTCCATGCCGAGGATGGCGATGATATCCTGTAGTTCCTTGTTGCGTTGCAACAGTTGGATGACACGCTGGGCGGTGTTGTAATGCTTCTCGCCAATAATGTTCGGGTCGAGGATGCGCGAGGTGGAGTCCAAAGGATCCACGGCGGGATAGATGCCCAACTCGGCAATCTTACGGCTCAACACCGTTGTGGCGTCCAAATGCGAGAAAGTGGTGGCGGGTGCAGGGTCGGTCAAGTCGTCAGCGGGGACGTAAACGGCTTGTACTGAAGTAATTGACCCGCTCTTCGTCGAGGTGATGCGCTCCTGCATCTGACCCATCTCAGTGGCCAAAGTGGGCTGGTAACCCACAGCCGAGGGCATACGACCCAGCAGGGCCGACACCTCCGAACCGGCTTGCGTGAAACGGAAGATGTTGTCGATGAAGAGCAGGATATCGCTGACGCCGTCGCCCAGCTTGTCGCGGAACGACTCGGCCACTGACAGGCCAGAGAGGGCCACGCTCACACGTGCTCCAGGCGGCTCGTTCATTTGGCCGAAGACCAAGGTGGCCTGCGAGGTGGCGAGGGCTTTCTTGTCGATTTTCGAGAGGTCCCAGTCGCCTTCCTCCATCGCCTTGACGAACTCGTCACCATATTTGATGATGCCTGACTCGATCATCTCGCGGAGCAGGTCGTTACCCTCACGGGTGCGCTCGCCCACGCCGGTGAACACCGAGTAGCCGTTGTGCCCCTTGGCGATGTTGTTGATGAGCTCCATGATGAGTACGGTCTTGCCCACGCCGGCGCCACCGAAGAGGCCGATTTTTCCGCCTTTCAGGTAGGGCTCCAGCAGGTCGATGACCTTGATGCCGGTAAACAGCACCTCCTTCGAGGTGGCCAAGTCTTCATATTTGGGCGGTTCGCGGTGGATGGGATATTCCTCGCTGCGGTCGAGGGGGCCGATGCCATCGATGGCGTCGCCTACTACGTTGAGCAGGCGGCCCTTGATCTGCTCACCGATGGGGATGGAGATAGGTTTGCCTGAGAGGGTCACCTCCATGCCGCGCATGAGGCCGTCGGTGGAGTCCATAGCGATGGTGCGTACCGAGTCCTCGCCAATGTGCTGCTGGCATTCCAGTACCACGCGTTTGCCGTTCGGGCGGATCACTTCAAGGGCATCGTGAATCTTCGGGAGGTCGGCCTCGCCGCCTTCGAAATAGACGTCAACCACAGCCCCGATGATCTGGATGATGCGGCCTTTGTTGCTTGAGCCTGTTGTAGGTTGGTTTTCTTTTGACATATTTCGTTTTCTGTATTCCAAAATTAAGCTGCAAATTTACCAAATAAAGTGTTCCGAATGACGAAATTTAAACAAAAAGAAGAAAAAGTTTCCGAAATTTTGAAAACGAACCTCATAAAACCCTATTTTTGCAAAATGTTTACGATAAAAGAAGTCACGACAAAAAAGGCTTTGAGGGCTTTTGTGCATTTCCCGAATGCGTTGTACAAAGGGAATCCGTGCTATGTCCCCCAAATCGAATCGATGGACCGCGACACGCTGAACCCTGCGAAAAACCATGCGTTTGAGGTTTGCGAAGGCAAGTATTGGCTGGCTTATGATGAAAAAGGTGAGGTTGTAGGACGCGTAGCAGGCATTATCAATCGCAAGTACAACGAGAAAACGGGAGAGAAAGCTTGTCGCTTCGGCTGGATTGACTTCATTGACAATCAAGAGGTTTCGAAGGCGCTGATGGATGCCGTTGAGCAATACGCCAAGGAAAAAGGCATGGACACGATGAGTGGCCCGATGGGTTTCCTCGAGTTTGATGCGGCGGGCGTTTTGGTGGAAGGCTTTGACCAGCTGCCCACGGCTTACGGCAAATACAATGCGCCTTACTATGAGCAGCATCTCCTCGATTTGGGCTATGCCAAAGATGTTGATTTCGTGGAATATCGCATCCTCGTGCCTGAAGTCATCCCGGAACGTTATGCGCGCATGTCGCAGCTGGTTTCCATCAAGAATGACCTGCACGAGGCCCCCGTCCGCAGCCGCTCCGAACTGGCACCTTATCTTGACGGCGTCATCAAATGCCTCAACAGCGCCTACATGCAGCTACACGGTTTCACAGAGCTTTCGAAAGGCCAGTGGGACGACCTGAAGAAGCAGTTTTTAGGCAATGTCGATGTAGACTACGTGTCGATTATCCTCGATGCTGAGGAGCAGGTTGTGGCTTTCGGCGTGGGACTGCCTTCTTTGGCCAAGGCCATGCAGAAGGCCAACGGGAGTCTGTTCCCCTTCGGCTGGATACCCATGCTGAAGGCTTTGCGACAAAACGACACCATCGACTTGCTGCTCATTGCCATCGACGAGAAATATAAAAACAAAGGTGTAAACGCCATGATTTTCCACAAGTTTGCGCAAGGTATCACCAAAAACGGCATCAAGTACATCGAATCGACGCGCGAGCTGGAAGACAATACCAGCGTGCAGAACCTCTGGCATTATCTGGAACACACGCTGACCAAAAGAGCAAGAACATATAAAAAACATATCGGATGAAAACTCATTTATTGAAACAAAACTGTGCAAAATACACGGCACCGCAGGAAGCCAAGGCCAAAGGGATATATCCTTACTACAAACCCATTGAGTCTGAGCAGAGTACGGTGGTAAAGATCAACGGGAAGGACGTGCTGATGTTTGGCTCTAACAGCTACCTCGGCCTCGCCAACGACCCGCGCTTGAAGGAAGCCGCCATTGAAGCAGTGAAAAAATACGGCACAAGTTGCTCAGGCTCAAGGTTCTTAAACGGCACGCTCGACATCCATGTGGCTTTGGAGGAAAAACTGGCCAAATTGGTCGGTAAGGAACAAGCTGTGTGCTTCAGCACGGGATTTCAGGTCAACCTCGGCGTGGTGTCGGCGGTTTGCGGAAGGAATGATTACCTGCTGTTGGACAGCCTCGACCATGCCTCCATCATCGAGGGCAGCCGCCTTTCGTTCGGCAAGGTGTGGAAATTCAACCACAACGACATGGACAGCCTTGAGTCAAAACTCAAGAACTGTGCCCCCGAGCAAATGAAACTCATCGTGGCCGACGGTGTCTTCTCGATGGAGGGCGACATTGTGCCGCTGCCGCGCATGGTGGAATTGGCTGAGCAATACAACGCCGACATCATGATTGACGACGCCCATGCTTTGGGTGTGTTGGGTCATCAGGGTCGCGGCACTGCCAATCATTTCGGCTTGACCGACAAGGTGGATCTCATCATGGGCACCTTCTCCAAGTCGTTCGGCTCGTTGGGAGGCTTCATCGCTGCCGACTTCGATGTTATCAACTATCTGAAACATAACGCTCGCTCGCTCATCTTTAGCGCCAGTATGCCGCCCGCGAATGTGGCCGCGGTGAGCTGCGCCATTGACATCATGCTGGATGAGCCCGAAAGAATCCAACACCTTTGGGATGTGAGCAACTACGCTCGCAAGCAGTTCCAAGACCGCGGCTTCGATACGGGTCACAGCGAGACACCTATCATTCCGCTCTTTGTGCGCAACTCGGAGAAGGCTTTCTGGCTGTGCAACAGACTCTTGGACGATGGTGTGTTCGTCACGCCCGTCATTGCGCCTGCCGTGCCTGAAGAGGATGTGCTGATTCGTTTCGCACTGATGGCGACGCATACCTTCGAGCAGGTGGATGAGGCTGTCGATAAGATTACCAAGGCGTTTAGGGAGATTGGTGTGATAGGATAGCCTATTGGGGATGCTGTCGTAGGTCGCGACTTGCGGTTACTGAAGTATCGCCCCATTGGGGCGGGTTTGGACACAAATATTTGAAAATCTGTTGAATCCGTGAAATCTGTAGTTTTCATTACCGGCATATCATCCGGTTTCGGCCTCGAGACGGCAAAGTTGCTGTCCCAGGAAGGCTATGTCGTCTATGGCACAGTGCGCCGCGAAGTGGAGGCGCTGCCCAATGTAAATTATATAAAGGTGGATGTCCGCGATTGCGAAGCCGTGATGCAAGCTGTTGGCGAAGTCATTGAAAAAGAAGGTCGTATCGACGTTTTGGTCAATAATGCCGGCATGGGCATTGGTGGTCCGTTGGAGTTCGCCACCGAGGAGGAAATCCGCTTGCAGATGGACACCAACTTCATGGGTTTGGTGCATTGCGTGGATGCCGTGCTGCCCCACATGCGCAAGCAGGGGAGCGGGAAAATCATTGCTCTCAGCTCCATCGGCGGCCTGATGGGACTGCCGTTCCAAGGGTTCTATTCCGCCAGCAAGTTCGCCATCGAGGGCTATTGTGAGGCTCTGCACTTAGAGACTAAGTCAATGGGAATCAAGGTGGTGGTGCTTCGTCCCGGCGACTTTGCCACAGGATTCACGGGTAGTCGCAAAAAGGTGGCTGACGAAGCTGCGCTACAGGCCTATCCCGTTTACCGCACCGCCATTGAGAAGGTGGAACACGACGAAAACGGTGGCCTCAAACCTATTGTTTTGGCCCAAAAAATCAACAGCATCATCAAGAAAAACAACCCGCGAAACGGCTATGTCGTCGCGTCTTTGGAGCAAAAGCTTTCCGTTTTGCTGAAGCGCATCCTGCCTGCGAAGTGGTTTGCGCGGATTTTGGGGTCTTATTACTATCTTTCCAAGTAACCAAATTTTATTCTGCCAAAGCTTGCCTGATGGCTCTGGCCAGTTGGTCGGGGCAGGAAGTGCCTTTGAAGCCACAGCGGATGCCTTCCAATTTGGTGATGACATCCTCCGCTTTCATGCCTTCCACCAGGATTGCGACGCCCTGCGTGTTGCCGTTGCAGCCGCCGTAGAACTGCACGTTTTTGACGATGCCGTCCTCGATTTCAAACTCAATCGCTTGGCTGCACGTACCTTGGGTTCGGTAAGTGTATTTCATTGGATTTCAATTTTTAACTACGAATTTTACGAATAAAACGAATTGTTACAAATAGAATTTTGCAACTTTGTTGCGAATTGGTACGAATGGATAGACGCATGAATGATTTGTATAATTCGCAGCATTGGCTGCAAAATTTACGCCTCAATATTCGTCAAATTCGTGTAATTCGTAGTTTCTTTTCATTGATCCTAAAATTTTGACATAAACTTTTGACTGTCAACCACAAACCTTTCGTGGATGCCTTCGCCGACCAATGCCTCGCCCTCAAAGCATTTTACCGAGAAAACCAAGCGGCGGCGATCCACCTCGAGGATTTCGGCCTCGCAGCGGATAGTTGAGCCTACTGGACTGGCTTTCAGGTGTTTGATATTAACCGCAATGCCCACGGTGGTGTTGCCTTCCCCGATTTTGTCGGCGACGCTTTCGAGGCAAGTTTTCTCCATGAGGGCAATCATGGCGGGTGTGGCAAACACTTCCAACGCGCCCGAGCCGTAGACGGCGGCAGTGTCCTTATGCTCCACCACGAGCTGCACGCTATGGCGGAGTCCTTTTAGCATGTCGTATTCCATCAGCCTTGGAAATTCATGGTGATGTTCACGATGACGTCGGGGTGCAGCGAGCGGCCCACAGGGCAACTCTCAGCGGCGGCCCAGAGCAAGGCTTTCTGCTTTTCAGTGTATTCCTTCGCGGGGAAGTTGAACACAAGGTCGATTTGCCCGATGCGGCGCGGGTCGGCGGCCATGGTCTTGGTCACCTCGTAGGTGGTGCCTTCGATGTCAAACTTGTGGCCTTGCGCACTGATGCCCATGATGGTCATCATGCAGCCAGCGAGGGCTGCGCAGGCGAGGTCGGTGGGCGAGAAGGCCTCGCCTTTGCCGTGGTTGTCGGTGGGCGCATCGGTGAGGATGGTATTCCCCGATTGCAGGTGGGTCATTTCGTTGCGGAGATTGCCCTTGTAAGTTCCTTTTATTGTTGCCATAATAATAATGTGTTTTTAGTTTTAGGGACGGCCCTTCGACAGGCTCAGGGACCTGTAAAAGTTAAGGTCGTTGAGCCTGTCGAAACGCCGACATTATTGTAAAAGTTCAAGAATAAGTCCTGCCAAGCGGCTCGTGCCCACGCGGAAAAGGTTCGGGTTGAGCCAGTCGTTGCCGAGGATGTTTTTCACTAAATAATAATAGGTGAGGGCGTCGTCAGGCACTTTCATGCCACCGGCAGGCTTGAAGCCGACCCTCTTGCCCGTGGCCTCGTAGTATTCCTTGATGGTGTCAATCATGACGATGGCGGCAAGCGGTGTGGCGGCCACAGGTACCTTGCCTGTCGAAGTCTTGATGAAGTCGGCACCGGCGAGGATGGCCAACTCGCTGGCCTTGCGGATGTTTTCAACGGTTTTCAGTTCGCCCGTCTCAAGGATGACTTTCAGGTGCGCTTTGTCGCCGCAGGCCGCCTTGATGGTCTTGATTTCGTCGAAGACTTCGTCATAGCGCCCCGCAAGGAAAGTTCCGCGCGAGATGACCATATCGACCTCATCGGCACCCTCGTTGACGCAATATTCCACCTCCTTGACTTTCAGGTCGAAGGGCATTTGTCCCGAGGGGAAGCAGCAGGCCACCGTGGCCACACGGATGCCGCTGCCTTCAAGCTGTTGCTTGGCCTGACGGATGAAAGGACTATAAATACAAATGGCCGGCACGCTGAGGTGCGGCTTCTGCTTCGGGAAGGCCAAGGCTTTCTCGCAGAAGTCCTTGATTTTCGCTTCGTTATCGAAGGCCTCTAAGGTCGTGAAGTCGATGCTTTGGAAAATGGTTTTCAAGGCATCCTTTTCGCTGCCTTTTTTCTTTTCTTCGCTGACAATCAGTCTGATGCGCTCGTTTAAAGCGGCTTCGCTATGGTTGTAGGGTTTGAATTTCATGATGGTCTGAATTTAGGCTCCAAAAGTAGAAATTTTTCTTGAAACAAATACGATTTTGTTTGGTGTTCCGTTATGTGAGTCGGATGTGCAAATACTTGCCACCGAGATTAACAACTAAAACCGATGCCCCGATGGTATATAACAGCGGTCAAATCTAAAATGAAAAAGCATTTTGTCATTCTTGCAGTCATTGCCTTAGTGGCTTTTTGTGGTTGCAACAAAATCATTCTTTCGGGTCACAACATCACGAAGGAGTTCAGCATCGAAGGCTCCTACACTGAACTTGTCGTGGCGGATGCGTTTGAAGTCACCGTTAGTGATGCGGTGAGCCAAATCACGGTCACTACTGATGAGAACGTTATGCCGATGGTCTTGGTGGAAAAAGATGGTGACAAACTGAAAATTCATCTCAAGCCCCAGCCAATCAATCTTGGTCCGGGTTTGGAGCTGAAAGTGCTTCTGCCTTACAACGCTGATTTGACAAGTGTTGACTTGTCGGGTGCGTCCGAATTCCATTCGGAATATGGTCTTGATGGCGAGAAAGTTGAAGTCGAATTGTCTGGTGCCTCGGATTTCTATTGCGACATCGAGGCCGACGAAATCGACATGAACCTTTCGGGCGCTTCCAATGTCGAAGGCTCAATTGACGCCTCCAAACTTAACCTTGATATGAGCGGTGCTTCCTATACCACTTTGAAGGGTCAGGTTACCACGCTTAACCTCGATTTGTCGGGTGCCAGCTGTATTAAGAAAACCATCAATGGCTCAAATTACGGTTTTGAATGCGATTTCTGTAACGGAGAATTGTCAGGTGCCAGCGATGCTTACATCCACTGCAATTTGATTATCAAAGTCAACCTTTCGGGTGCCAGCGACTTGTACTTTACGGGCAATGCTTTTACTGGTGACAGCACCACTTCTGGCGGCTCGAACATCATTCACGATGTGTTGCCGTAAGTTATAATTCTTCCAACGGCAACCGCATCCGCCATTTCCACTGGTTTTTAGCGTTTGCAGGAACATTGATTTGGTCGTCCATTGGGTTGGGCGACCAATTTTTTTCGTCCCTGTCCAACAGGTCTTGCAGCGGGTAGATGTTCCATTTCGATGGGCTGTCCAAGTGCTTGTCCATCACCTTTTTGATAGTCTTGGCTGTGACTTTTCGGTCGTCAAAATCAAGACTATCAAGGAACTGGCGCGTGCGCACGCGGTCTTCGGTCAGCCAGCCGCGTAGTGTAGGCATGTCGTGGGTGCCAGTGGTATAAACGCAGTTTTCGGGCAAGTCTTCGATCTGCACGAATTGGTAGCCAAACACCTTGGGCATACGCTGCACTTCAAGGCTCATGATACCCAATTGTTGCATCGCCTCAGGGACGCAAGCCGGTATCATGCCGAGGTCTTCGCCGCAGGCAATCATTTTTGTCGCATTGAGCAAAGCGGGTAGCTTTTCAAGGGCTTTCTGTTTCCAAAACTCGTTGTGGCGATGGTAGTAGAAATCTTCATATATGCGGTCGATGGTTTGTTTTTGGTCTTCAGAAAGGGCTTGGTATGCCTTGGTTTTTTGCAGTTCAATGCGGGGAATGTATTTGTCTTTTTCGGTCGGGTCGAGGATGAAAAGCGTGTCCACACTTTTCTTTACATGCTTGCTTTTTACGAAGTGGAAGCCTTGATTTTCAATTTCTTCTATGCTCAACGGCAGGGTGGGGTTGAAATGCCCCAGCAAACCTGATTTGGCCATTTTCGGAATCTCCCAAATGCGGAAGAAGCCCAAGATGTGGTCGATGCGGTAAGCGTCGAAATAGCGCGCCATCACTTGCAGGCGGCGTTGCCACCAGGCGTAGTTGTCTTTGGCCATCGCCTCCCAGTTATAGGACGGGAACCCCCAGTTCTGCCCTTCAGCAGCAAAGTCGTCAGGCGGCGCCCCGACTTGCACGTCAAGGTTGAACAAATTGGGATGCGATTTCACGTCTACGCCTGAAGGATTCACCCCGATGGGGATGTCGCCTTTAAGCAGCAAACCCTTGTCGTGCAAGGCTTTAACAGCTTCGCGCAGTTGCTTGTCGCAGTGGTATTGCAGGAAAAGGTAGATGTCCGTGCCGTTGCCGTCGCGCTCGGCGCAATAATGGGCATAGTCGGGTAGCCAGTCTTCGTTTTCTTTGACAAATTGCTGGAAATCATCGCTGTTTTTCAGGGTTTCCCATTGTTGCTCAAATGCGATTTGGAAGTATTTCCATTTGGTTTTCAGCACTTTGGGATAATCGACGAAATTGGTTTTGTTGAGCAGAGCTTTTGTCCGCTTGAAAGCGACATTTTCCTCGATGCCCAACTGTTTGAGGTTCAAATAAACTGGATTCAGCGCAAAGGCCGAGATAGCATTATAAGGGTAGGAATCGTGCCAGTCATAATGCGCCGTCGTGTCGTTGATGGGCAGGATTTGGATGATTTTCAATTCGTTGGCTACGCACCAATCGCCTAATTTCGACAAATCGGCATACTCGCCGATGCCGAAATCATCTTCCGTGCGCAAGCTGAACAAGGGTACAGCTACGCCTTTCATCGTTCGCCTTTCCGTGAGGCCGAACCAGTCCCAAACGCGGTCTTTGCCTTCAGGCAGGATGCGGTTGGAGCCGTCTTCCCAGCGGATTTGGCCGTCTTCACGGATAAAATATTTGTATTCGGCTGTTGGCGTTACGTCAGTTTCAACGGACCAAATTCCTGGCCCCGCATATTCCATCGGGATGGCCTTGTAGGGGTTCCAAAGGCCTAATTCTGAGGTGTTTCCCGCGAGGAACAATTCTTCTCCCCAGCGGCTGTCGTATCTTAATCTAAATAGGGTTTTCATGCTGCAAAGGTACGACTTTTATTCAATCCCCACCCGATACAACGCCTTCCGCCGATTGACGCCCGTCGGATAGATGAAATACAACACTCCATCATGAATCCTCATATTTTCCGCGAAGGGGTAGCCGCTGAGATCCATCACGGAGGTGACGGTGCCGGTCTTCATGTCGATGCGCTTCAAAGTGTAGACACCGTCGTTGACGAAGAAAGTGTAGAACTCCTTTCGTGCTGCGTCCATCAGCATCTTCTGTTTCCAGCGGCGGTCGGGCACCATCTCGCCGTTCCATTTGCGGTATTCGTGGAAAGTGAGTGGGTGGCGTTCCAACTCGTTGCCAACGGCATCGAGGACGAGGGTTTCATGGTCGGTGTAGGCAAAGATGTAAAACTTGTTGTCGCAGGCGTAAATCGGGTTGTAAATCGGGTCGGTGACCCAATAGTTTTTGCCAATACCACCCGTGTGCTGCATTAGCCAAATGTCGTCGAGCGCATCTTCATCCACGATGCGATGGAGTTCGCGGGGTTCGTTGTCAATGCCGAATGTGTTGCCGTAGTATGACATCTCCTTATTGTACATGAAGTAACGCCCTGTGATGAAAATGCTGTCGGAAGCGGCTACAATGGTTGCAAATTTGTCGTAGAAGCTCTTTCGCGACATGGAGTGGTAGAAGTTCATCATCATTTTCTTCCCATTGTCCAACTCGATAAATCCCACCAGACTGGCTTGGTAGTCGTTGAGGGCATAGATGTCGCCGAAAGCATCCTTGTTGAGGTATTTGTAGCGCGACGAAATCGGCAATTCGTGCAGCGTGTCCATGTCAAAAGAGAGGTGCAGCAAAGCCGAATTGCGCCGACGATAGACAATCATATAGATGCCGTCCTCGCGGAGGGTGTAGTCGATGACACTCATCACGGGGTTGTCGAAGGCAATTTTGGGAACATTGGCCGTCACCACCGCTTCAAGCAATTCATGGCTTTTGGTTTTCATTTTGACAGTCAGGTTCTTGCCGTTGATATCCTTCTCCTTTATGGTATAATAGGTTGGCTCATACGCCATGTGGGCGAAACGGAGTTTTATACCTGCCTTGGCAAAACTATAAGTGAAACGGCCTTGCTCGTCAGTCACCGAAACGAGCAACGAGTCATGCGCATATACGCTTACATTCTCAATAGCGTTGCCGTTTTCGTCCTTGCAGTAGCCTTGGATGATTTGGCGTTCTTGGGCGGTGGCATAGATGCCCACAAGTAGGAATGCGAGCAAGGTGTGGATTCTTTTTGCCTTCATGGGTTGCAATTTTGATTGCTACAAAACTATAGCAAAAAATCGTCAAAAATTCAACCCGCAAAGGCCAATTCAGATTTTTCTTTGATGGTAGTATTGAAAATCAACGGTTTGAAAGAAAAAACATTCAGATTTTTCCAGCCTCAAACAGGGTTTCAATCGGGTTGGAACCGACTTTTTTCTTCAGGTTGGAGCGATATTTCAGGGCTGTATATTCGGTGAAGCCCATCAATTCTGCCTCTTCCTTCGAGCGGAAATGGAGGAAGTTGAGCATAGCGATGTGCCGCTCTGTTTCGCTCAGTTCGGGATGTGCTGCGGCCAATGCCGACAAAGCCTGCGGATAAACGGCCTCAAACTCTGCCAAAATCTGTTTCAAGCGGTTTTCGTCATCAGAACGATAGAGGTTCATCACCCGCTGTTGCAGCACTTCCCGCGTGTGAAGTGCGGCTTGCTCCACCTTCGTTTGCAGTTCGCGTTCGGCCTCGTCGTGGCGTTTCGTGACCTCGTTCAAACGCTGTTGTGCCTCGGCCTCGTGTGTCGCCATGTGTTTTCTGGTTTTGCGCCGCGTCAGAATGATGGCAACCATCATCAGTGCAGCCAATGTCAGCACCACGGCCAGTGTCGTCCTGACAGCTTTTTTCTTTTCACGGAGCGAGGCAGCTTCTTGCTTCTCCTGCAAATAGCTTTGAAACAGTTCATTAAGCACCGAAACCTGTGCCTTGCCCATCCTTTCTTGGTCCGTGTGTTTTGCAAGATAAACTGCATATTGCGCAGCCTTCAGCGTGTCGCCCCGACTCTGGTAAATGTCATGCAAATATCTGGCCGTCAGGTTTTTTGTTTCGATGTCTTTGCTTTGTTCAAAGGTCGAGGTCAGATACACCAAGGCCGAGTCGTATAGTTTTTCGTTATGATAAATCTGCCCGATGAGAAAGAAATGGTAGTTTTTTTTGCTTGGAAGGCTCTGTGCCGCAATGCGTTTCAAGTCGCTCATGGCGGGTTCAACGCCCTTGCCCGACCTGTAGTTGAGATTGGCCTTGTTTGCCATTAAAATACTAAAAATCAAATTAATGGTATCGGGCAACTGTCGTAGGGCTTCATCGTAATAATACTGCGCACTGTCCCATTGTTGCAATTTGTCATATTGAAGTCCCACCCAATACAACGAATTGGAATAGTCGTTTTGTAAAAGGTGGTTTAATCTATTGAACTCGAGCACCTTTTTGAAACAATAAATAGCGGGTTCCTGCATATATTGGTTGGAAAACAGGTCGCCGAGGCGGCAATAGATGAGCATCATGAAACGGGCGTGATGGGTGGGTAGAGGCGTTGCGCGCGACGTCTGTACAGCTGGAAAATGGTTTTCCATGATTTGCAAGGCGTGGATGTATTCGGTATAGGCGGCTATCACGCTGTCCTGTTCGTAATAGCCCACGCCGTTGATGTAATGGGCGCGGGCATCCAGAAACGGTAGGGACACACCGCGTGTGTCCGCATCATCCGCCACCATCAGCGAATCAAAATAATCCACCGACCGCAGTAGGTTCTCCCGACAGGTTTGGGGATAGTCGTTTTTGAACAGCAATTCAGCCAGCAGGAGGTAGGCATAACGCCGGTTGTATTCCGTCCTTGTAGCGATGGTGGAAACGTTGTCGCCATTGGGTTTGAAATAATGCCCAAGGTGCATCAAGGCGCTGTTGGGGTATTGCCACATTAGGCTGTCGATGACGACCAATTCGGGTGATAGGGCGTCTTGTGGAGATGTGGCGCGCCGCGTTTCTACTGGGTCATGGCAGGCGACTAAAGCCAGCAAAACAAACCATCCTATGAGCAGACCACGTTGTTTCATCGCCGCAAAATTAGTCAAAATTCGGTCGATTGATGATGAAATGTTTATCTTTGCGCCATAAAAACAAATCGTCATGACCGCTTTCGATTTCTTCAATATCCTCTGCTCCATCCCGAAGACCTTGCGCTTCAACCTGCATTATTTTCCGCTAAAAACGGCCTTGAAGCTGCCCGTCATCGTGTCGCACCGCACGCTTTTGCGGGAGCTGCATGGCAAGGTGGAACTTCCTGAAAATGTGGAAACTGCAATGGTGAAAATCGGCTTTGGTGATGTGGGGCATTATGACAGAAAACGCTCGCGTAGTATCTGGCAGGTGAGCGGAACGGTCAGTTTCGGTGGCAAGGCAAGCATCGGGCACGGTTCCAAGCTCTCGGTGCGTGGCAACTTGAAACTCGGCGCAGGCTTCAACATGACGGCGGAAAGCACCATCGTCTGCGCCAAGGACATCCGCTTCGGCGACGACTGCCTGCTGAGTTGGGACATCCTCGTGATGGACACCGACGAGCATCCTTTATATAATAAGGAGGGCGAGCGCATCAATCCCGACAAGGCCATCGTCGTGGGCAACCATGTCTGGATGGGCTGCAAATGCGTGTTGTTGAAAGGTGCCGAGCTGCCCGACAACACGGTTTTGGCGGCAGGCACGCTGCTGAAATCGGCCTTTGCAGGTGAGAATCAAGTCGTTGGTGGCAATCCGCCTTCTATCCTCAAGCGTGATGTCCGCTGGGAACATTGAATTTCACGCAATTAATATCTCACGCAGAATGCGCAGAATTATGGGAAGCGCAAAGCGACGATAGGTATGCGTCTGCTAGGCTTCTGCGAATTCTGCGGATTCTGCGTGCAAAAACGATTTTCGTGTGAGTGTCAGAGCGATTCTATCACCGTGCAGAGATTCTCGAAGATTTCAGGAATCAAGCCCACACCATTCACGGCGTGCAGGTTGCCTTTGCCTTCGTAGAAGTCGAGCACGGGGCGGGTCTTGGCCTCGTATTCCACAAAACGGTGCTTGATGGAATCGAGGTTGTCGTCGGCGCGACCGCTGGTCTTGCCGCGTTCCAACATGCGTTCGATGAGCATCTCTTCAGGCACTTCTAAGCTCAAAACGCCTGTCAGCGACATGCCGAATTTTTTCAGCAATTCCTCAAGAATCTCGGCTTGGCGCACCGTGCGCGGATAGCCGTCGAAGAGGAAACCGGCCGAGTCCATGTTCTCGGAGAGTTTCTTCTCGATGATTTTCGCCACGATTTCGTCGGAGACGAGGTTGCCTTGACTGATGATTTCTTTCACCTGTAGACCGAGTTCGCTTTCTGCGGCGATTTCCTCGCGCAGGATTTCACCCGTGGAGATGTAGGTCAGGTTGTATTTCTCGCGCAGGAACTGCGATTGGGTTCCCTTGCCTGCCCCAGGAGGGCCAAATAGGATGATGTTTAGCATATTGTTGCGTTTTTTTGGCTATTGGCTACTGGCTATTGGCTGTTGGCAGCTTTAACCACAGCTGTCATTGCGGGCAACGACCCGCAATCTCCTCAATGCTGGTAGCTGCCAACAGCCATAGGCCAAAAGCCAGAGGCCGTTTATTCAATTATCTTATAAATATCTGGAAGGTTGCGCCCTTGTTGGTTGTAATCTAGCCCATAGCCCACGATGAAGTCGTTGCCAATGTCAATGCCTTTGTAGTTGATGGGGTAGTCGTATTGGAAGTTGTCGGGTTTGAAGAACAGGGTGGCGATGCGTACATCCACGGCATGCAAGTCCTTGAGCTTCTGTATGGTATAACGCATCGTGTGACCCGTGTCGACGATGTCTTCCACGATGACCACATGGCGACCGTCCAAAGGATGGTCCAGGCCGATGAGCTCGCGAATGACGTTGGTGGTTTCCGTGCCAGAATAGGACGACAACTTGACGAATGAAATCTCGCAGGGGATGGTCAGCCGCTTGAAGAGCTCGGAGGCGAACATGAAGGCGCCGTTGAGCACCACAAGAAACAGCGGATTCAAGCCCGCCATGTCACGGTTAATCTGTTCGGCCACAGTTTGGATGCTTCCTTCAATCTTTTCTTGGGGGATGAACAGCCCAAATTCCTTGTCTAAAACTTTTACTGTTTTCATTTTCAGAGGGTTGAAGTTTGTTTCTTTGCAAATTAAGCGATACAAATATACAAAATGCTTCCAATGGGACAATCACATGGGAAAAAAAACTACTTTTGCGGAGTAATTAATCACAAAACTCTCAAAACAATGCAAAACTTCAATATTGACCAGATGTGGCTTGGCAACCGCCTCGCCGCAGGAAAGGAGCCGGTTGGCGACTTTTCAAAGTTACAAAAGGGTTTTGCAAGTTTTGACGGGTTTGTGATAAAAACCAGAAAGTTATGACCCCAATAGTAAGCATCATCATGGGAAGCACCTCCGACCTTCCCGTTCTCGAAAAAGCCGCACAGTTCTTCGACGAAATGGCTATTCCCTTTGAAATGAATGCCTTGAGCGCACACCGTACGCCGCAAGAAGTGGAATCCTTTGCCCGCGAAGCCAAAAGTCGCGGCATCAAGGTCATCATTGCCGCCGCTGGCATGTCTGCCGCTTTGCCAGGCGTGATTGCCGCAAACACGACCTTGCCCGTCATCGGCGTGCCTGTGAAGGGTATGCTCGACGGCTTAGACGCCATGCTGTCTATCATACAGATGCCTCCTGGGATTCCCGTGGCCACGGTGGGCGTGAACGGTGCCCTCAATGCCGCCATTCTCGCTGCCGAGATACTGGCTTTGGGCGATGCCGAAATGGCCGCGAAAGTCGCTGATTATAAGGAGAAACTAAAGAACAAGATTACGAAGGCCAACGCCGACCTTAAGGAAGTGAAGTACCAATACAAGACCAACTGATTTTTTTTGGATTGCTTCGCAAGAAATCATTCAAAATCAAATAGTTATATTTATTGGGTTTTAAAATAGATTTTTGAAAGATTTCTTGCCTTTAGGCAATTCCCAAAACTAGTTGCCTTTGAAGACAATCTGGCTCAGCTGCGCCTTGTCAAATACCTGATTAGCCACTTCCAAAATATCGTCAGCGCTGACAGCCTCCACTTTTTTGATGATGTCGTCCATGTACTCAATCGGCTCGTTCATCAGCAGGGAGCGGGTCGCGCTGAGTAGCTCGTTCATACCGCTTTCGTAGCTCAAGGCCACCTGCCCGATGAGTTGTTGCTTGGCGTGTTGCAGTTGCATGGTGCCGAGTTTTTGCTGGCAGAGCTTGTCTATTTCCTTGTAAACCAACCCAATGGCTTTCTCCAAAGAATCGGGGTCTACGCCCATATACACGCTAATCAGGCCGATGTCGGAGTAGGCGGTGTATTGCGACTCGATGCTGTAGGCGAAGCCATATTTTTCCCTGATGTTCAGCCCAAGGCGTGAGCTCATGGCCGGACCGCCCAACACGTTGTTAAGGATGACGATGGGCATCCTTAGCGGGCTGCTGAATTCGGGTGCCAAGCCTCCTATCATGCAGTGACTCAGGTGGTTGTTCCGAATCTCGGAGCGTTTTTCAGGCCTGTAGCCTGTGAAGGTCTCGCGCTTTTTGCCGACCTTATGGGCGGGTTGCTCGCCAAAATACTTCATGGCCAAATGCTCGAATTCCTTGAAGCTGATGTCACCGATGGAGGCTAAAATCATGGAGTCGGTGCTGTAGTTGTGCGCCATAAAGTTGAGGATGTCCTGCCGCTTGAAACCTTTCACCAAGTCCGTGGTTCCCAAGATGTTGCGTGCCAAAGGATGCCCCTTGAAGACCATCTCCTCAAAGAGGTCGTAAATTTCGTCTGAAGGCGAATCCAAATAGGAGTTGATTTCGTCCAAAATGACTTCTTTCTCCTTGGCCAGCTCGTTTTCGGGGAAGGTGGAATGGAAGGCGATGTCGGCGAAGAGGTCGAGGCTGCGTTTGTAGTGCTGCTTTAGAAACGTGGCTTGGATGCAGGTTTCCTCCTTGGTGGTGAAGGCGTTGAGGTCGCCGCCCACATTGTCGAGGCAGCTCAGGATATGGTAGGCCTTTCGGCTTTGGGTGCCTTTGAAGATGGTGTGCTCCACGAAGTGGGCGAGGCCGTTCTCATGCGCCTGCTCGTCGCGGGTGCCGGTCTCCACCATCAGGACGAGGTGCGCAATTTCGCCTTGTTTCTCCTTGTGTATCAGTCTGATGCCGTTGGGTAAAACGGATTCGGTGTATTTGTTTTCCATTTAGGTGTAATAATTGGGCTGCAAAGATACAACAAACCAAAAAACCTTTTTATCTTTGCAACCGTATTATCAATTAATTGTAACATTATGAAAAAACTATTTTTCCTGTTTTTGATGGCCGTCCTCTGCATGGGAGGTTACGCCCAAGGTATTATCGACCCGCTGCTGACTGAAGAGATGGGTCGTCGCGGCGATGATGAGAAGATTAATGTCGTCGTCATTATGAAATCGCACTACGACCGCACGCAGCTGAACCGTCGCGCTGATTATTACGTCACCCGCGCCGAGCGCCGCGAGTTTGTGGTCAACGAGTTGAAGGAGTTCGCCAATGCTTCGCAATACGACTTGCGCCATTCGTTGGCCGACATGCAGCGTCACGGCATGACGACTGAGCCAACCATCCTGTGGATGGCCAACGCCTTGTCCTTCTCCGCCACGAAGGAGGCTATTCAAGACCTTGCCAATCGCGCTGACATTGCCATGATTGGCTATGCCATCGAGCGCAATTGGATTCCCGATGGCGAAGAGGCTAAGCCCGCTTCCGCCACGCGCGAAATTACGCCCAACGTGACGCAAGTCAAAGCTGACCAAGTGTGGGCCTTGGGCTACACGGGTGAAGGTGTGGTGGTGGCCGTCATCGATACAGGCGTGAACTACAACCACGTGGATGTGGCCGACCACCTCTGGGACGGTGGCACCGAGTTCCCGCATCACGGCTACGACGTGAAGAACAACGACAACGACCCCATGGACGACCACGGGCATGGCTCGCACTGCTCGGGTACCGTGTGCGGCGACGGCACAGCTGGCTCGCAAACAGGTATGGCTCCCGATGCCACCCTGATGTGTGTCAAGTGCCTGGATTCCAGCGGTAACGGTGGTGCCGAAAGCATCTCCGCTGGTATCCAATGGGCTGTGGAGCATGGCTGCGACATGTTCAGCATGTCGTTGGGTATTGCCAGTTCCACCATCCCGGAAAGAACGCTGCTGCGCCACACCTGCGAGGCAGCCTTGGATGCAGGCATTGTGGCAGCCATTGCAGCAGGCAACGAGGGCTCCAGCCAATGGCAGTTCCCCATCCCGAACAATGTGCGCGTGCCGGGCAGCTGCCCTCCGCCTTATATGGACGAGGTGCAAGGCGAGAATCCTGGCGGCCATACTTGCTCGGTGTGCATCGGCGCTGTGGACTATAACGACAACGCCGCCTACTTCACCTCGCGCGGCCCTGTCACTTGGACCAACACGGAGTTTGGCGACTATCCCTATCAACCCGAAATCGGCCTCATCCGCCCCGATGTATGTGCCCCGGGTGTTGACATCAAGTCGCTGAACTATACCTCAAACACGGGTTATACCACCATGAGCGGCACCTCAATGGCCACGCCTTGCGTGGCGGGTTGCATCGCCCTTATGCTGAGCAAGGACCTCAGCCTGACGCCGGCAGAGGTTTGCCGCATCCTTGAGGAAACCGCTCTCACGTTGGAGCCTGGCAAGAGCAACACCTACGGCTTTGGCCGTGTCAATGTTTTGGATGCTGTCGAGGCCATACAACTCGGCTCCATCAAATACGAATCCCATGAAATCACCGAAGTGGAGGGTAACAACAACCATCATCTCAACCCAGGTGAATCGGCCACCATGTCGCTGACCCTCAGCAATATCACCGACCAAACCGTGAGTGGCGTTTCGGTCATCTTGACCACTGAAGAGACGCATGTCACCATCACCGATGACGAAGTCGAGTTCCCGTCATTCACCGCCAACCAAATCCAGACCGTTGAAGACGCCTTTGCCTTCAGCGTCGATGACGAAGTGACAGCCAACCAGAAGCTTAAGTTCGACATTTTAGTCTACATCGACGGTGTAATCATGGGTCGTTTCGGCTTGGATGTCTTCGTTTATGACTACCTGTTGGAATATGGAGGTACTGCCGTGCTGAACGACGACAATGGCAATGGTCTCCTCGATCCGGGCGAGAATGCCGACCTGCGCATCTTGATTGACAATATCGGCAACGAGATGGCACAAAACGTCGTCGGGACGCTCTCGACGGATTACGCCAAGATCACCCTGAACGAGACACAAAAGGACTTTAGCACGGTGGGTGCAAACATGATGGCATACGCCGACTTCAACGTCACTTTGGATGCCACGGCACCCGAGAATTTCGTGATCCCCTTCGACCTTGACGTCGTGGATGTCCACGGGCGGCATACCAGCTTTAGATTCTACTACAAGAATGCCTGCAGCGTCATCTTCTCGTTGCACGATTCCTACGGCGACGGTTGGCAGGGCAATTATCTTCAGGTGGTCTATTCCGACGGCACGCCCACGGAGCAGTTGACTGTCAATAGCGGCAGCTCGGCGACCTACGTCCGTGAGCTGGCTTCAGCTTCCACCATCACGCTCTCTTGGCACAACGGCGAGTGGACGGAAGAGTGCAGCTTCGAAATCACCTACGAGGACGGCACGGTCATCTTCGAGAACACTGGCGGCTTCAGCGGTACGAAAACCTTCACCATCGACTGCACGGGTGGAGGCAACGCACCTTGGTTCTGCAACCCCGTTCAAAACCTTACATACGAGTTGGATGACCACGATGTGGTTCTCTCTTGGGATGTGCCACGTGGCCAAACGCCTTCGGGCTATGAGGTGTATCGCGAAACGTTGCTCTTGGCGACTGTCGAAGGAGAACTGACCTACACCGACCCCGACATGGAAGACGGCACCTATAATTATTGCGTCTATGCCGTTTACGAGGACTGCCAGAGCGAATTCGTCTGTCTGGTGGCGGAGGTGACCTCCTGCGCACCCGTGCAGAATTTGGATTACATTCTGGACAATGATTTGCTCCTGACGCTCACTTGGGATGAACCTGAAATCACCGCTGGACTGATTGAGTATCAAGTCTATATGGACGAAGAACTGATGGGATCGACTAACGAACTGACCTATGCATTCACCATTGGGACGGGCGAGCACGACATCAATGTGAGGGCCGTCTTCGAAAGCTGCGAGCTGGATTCCCACGTCGGCGTGTGTGTTGTCGGTGCGGTGGAAGATTTGAACTATTTGAATATGGAGGGACATTATGTCCATGTGTTATGGAATCCCATTTCAGGAATCAGCGAATATGAGGTCTATGTCAATGGCGAGTGGGTCGAAACAGTTGAAGGAAATTTGTATGTCGCTGAATTTGAGCCTGGTTTGACTGTTGTCATGGTGGAACCTGTGGCTGAAGGATGCTACGTATTGAGCAGTAGCATAGAGGTTTGCGTCATCGACCCGATTGAGAACATCGCATTTAGCGACCTCGATGGAGAGCTGATGATGAGCTGTTCCTGGGATCCAGTGGCTTATGCTGAGTATTATAGTGTGATAGTCAACGGTGAGGCAGTTACCGATCAACTCACCGAGCCTCATTACACCTTTGCGCCTCAAGTGGGTGCAAACGAGGTTTGTGTGATTGCAACATCGATTTATGGCTGTTATACTTGGCCATACGAATGCGCCACGCAAATGGTCTATGCTGCTGTGGACGGCTTCGATTATTCCTTCGATGGCAACAAAGCCAGCCTCAGTTGGAACGGCGATGCGCCGAGCTATGCCGTCCAACTCGACAATTTGGATGAGGAAATCGTTGAGAGCAATACGTTCCTCAAGGAAGTAACCGACGGCGACCATCTCCTGACGGTAACCCCCATCTATCCCGATGGTCCGGCATTCCCTGCCCAGTTCATGTTCACGGTCACCAACCTAGTTCCCGAAATCCAAATCACTGAGGTGCACGAGGGCATCATGGCCACGGCATGGAACGCCGTGGAGGGTGCCATCGCTTACAACCTCTATCGCGACGATGAGCTGATGTCCGAGAACCTCACCGTGACCGCTTACAGCGACCACGAAATGCCCATCAACGCGGTGCATTGCTACGCCGTGCAAGCGGTGTTCGAGAAGGGTGTCTCCGACCTCTCGGAAGGCGCCTGTGCCAACTATTTCCAAGGCGTGGACGAGAACGAAGGCAAAGTGAAACTCTTCCCCAACCCGACCTCTGACAAGGTCACGGTGGAGTGCGAGGGCATGACCCGAATCGACATCTATTCCCTTGACGGAAAGCTCGTCCAGAGCCTTGAGGTGAAGGAAGACACCTGCCAAATCGACCAACTCGAAAGCGGTGTGTATGTGCTTCGCATCGTGAGAGGTGACGAGGTGTTCATCCGCAGAGTCGTCAAGCGCTAAGAACGGTTTTGCTTCCCCCCGAACCCAAAAATGGGGTCGGGGGGATGAAAACCCCGCTCTCCCATACTAAAAGCGCTTTTTTTTCGTTCCCTATAAAAAAGAATCTTATGCGTAAAACCATTTTACCCCTGTTGCTCTGTTTCGGCCTGACCCTTGGCGCCTTAGCCCAAACGCCGAAAGACATCATGAAGGAAACGATTCCCTTGGCCATGTTCCAAGTCACCTACGCCTTCCAGATTCCTGCCATGGACACCAAAGTGAACTATGGCGTGAGCAACACCATCGGCGGCAGTTTCGTCTACAAGACCCAATCCAACTGGCTGCTGACGGCCAACGGCAACTACATTTTCGGCAGCAAAGTGAAAGGCGACCGCGTCGACATTTTCGGCGAGGGCATTTCCACGGTCAATGGCGAAATCACGGGCGGTGGCGGCAGTTACGCCATGTTCTCCATCACCCAGCGCGGCGTCCACTTCCAGGCTGAGGTCGGCAAGCTGTTTCCTATCTGGCCCAACCCCAACAGCGGCATCTTCGTGCAGGCTGGCATCGGCTACCTGCGCAATCGCATCCGCATCGAGTTCCAGCAGGAAATGTACAACACGCCTTACCAAGTCAATGGCGATTATGCCTATGGCTACGACCGTATGCGCGGCGGTCCAGCCTTCCATTTCGAGGCGGGCTACCTTTACCTTGGCGACAGCCGCCTCCTCAACTTCTCTCTCTCTTTGGAGGTGACCTACGCCCGCACGAAAGACTTGCGCGACTACGACTTCCGCGTGTTCGATGGCGTTTCGGTGGGCTACACCGACCCGACCAAGCGTTACAACGACCTCTATTTCGGCATCCGTCTCGGATGGAACATCCCCACCTATCAGCGCCAGCCTGAGACGTATTATTACAATTGATCCCCGCGATGCTGCTGCTGTTCACCATAGGCGTTTTGCTTTATACTTTGGGCGTGAGGGTGGCGGCCATGTTGGGCAACCCCAAGGCCAAGCAATGGGTAGAAGGGCGCAAGGCACAGGCGCATAAGTCCGACGAAGGGCATAATTCTAAGGCTCTTGCGCTGATCCCTCCTGTCGAAGGGGACGATTGGATTTGGTTTCATGCCGCCTCCTTGGGTGAGTTTGAGCAGGGCCGACCGGTCATTGAGGCACTGAAAAGGGACTATCCCCAATACAAAATCCTGCTTTCCTTCTTCTCGCCGTCGGGCTATGAAATCCGCAAGGACTATCCCTTGGCCGACGAGGTGCTTTACCTGCCTCCTGACACCCCCCACAATGCGGCGGTATGGCTGAAACGACACCATTTCGTAGCGGCCTTCTTCATCAAGTACGAGTTTTGGTTCAACTACATGGCCGCGCTGAAGAAGCAAGGCATACCTCTGTTTTATATCTCATTGATTCTTAGCGAAAAATCCTTCTTTTTTAGGCCACTCGCTGGTAAGTTTAGGGAGCAATTGGCCTCGGTGAGCCATTTCTTCGTTCAGGACGAGACGACGGCATGGCTGCTGAAAGGCATCGGTTATAACAATGTCACCGTTTGCGGCGACACGCGTTTCGACCGTGTGGCTGCCATCGCGCAGCAGGCTAAGCCATTCCCGGAAATTGAGCGTTTCATCGGGGGCAGAAAGTGCATCATCGCAGGAAGCACCTGGCCGCCCGACGAGAAGCTGCTGGCCGCCTTCTTGCCAAAGCTGCCCGACGACTATTGCCTCATCCTCGCACCGCACGACATCTCCGAGGCGCACATCTCGCAAATCAAGGCACAGTTCCCCGAGGCGCAGCTCTATTCCGACCTGCCTTGTGAGGGGACTTCAAAAGTGCTGGTCGTGAATATGATTGGCATCCTCTCACAGTTGTACCAATACGCTCGTTTTGTCTATATCGGTGGAGGCTTCGGCACCAACATACATAACATACAGGAGCCGGTCACCTTCGGCTGCCCCGTAGTGTTCGGACCTAAGCATACCAGCTTCAAGGAGGCCGTCGATTTGGTGGCCTTGGGCGGCGCATTCGGTGTGGGCGGACAGTCAGACTTGAACAACATTTTTGGACGTTTGATCACCGACGAGACCTTCCGCGACACGGCCTCGGAGGTATGCCGCAATTACCTCCAAAAACAGCTTGGAGCCACCGAAATCATCCTCAAACAGGTGTCGCAAATGCTTTTTAAGGTCTGATAAGGCATTTTTTTTTGAAAAATTTGAGTTTTTTTTGGTTTTAAAGATTTTATGACTAATTTTGAAGTCCGAAATCTCGTTGAAACTCAACGCATAAAACTCCAGGCCATGTCAGAAAACGCTATTCTTTCCTCATTGCCACGTGTCGGTATTACGCACGGCGACATCAACGGCACCAGTTACGAGACCATCTTGAAAGCTTTTGGCGACTCCCGAATGTTGGGCATGATGACGCCCATCCTCTACGGGCAGTCGAAAGCCTTGTCGTATTACAAGAAGAACTTCGGGATAGACGACTTCAACTATTCCCTGACCCGCGATGTCCGACAGGCATGGAACCAGAAGTTCAACATTCTGAACATCGTCGACCAGGAGTTGAAGATTGAGCCGGGGACGCCCACCACTGTCTCCGCCGAGATGTCGGCATTGTCGCTGAAGCGGGCCGTCGATGACCTGAACGACGGCTATATTGATGCCTTGGTGACGACGCCCTCAAGCCGTGTCGTGGAGAAGAGCAACGTGGATTTCCTGCTTTCGTTCCATAAGGACACCGCTCCGTTGCGGGTCATGGTAAGCGACATGGTACGCATCGGCGTGGCCACTGACGATATTCCCTTGGCCGATGCGCTCGCTAAAATCGATGCCAAGCATTTGGCTCATCGTATCGCGACGTTTTCGCAAGCCTTGAAGACGGATTTCAACATCACCTCGCCCAAGATTGCCGTGCTGGGCCTCGATCCTTATTCATCGGAACCCAATCCAGAGAACAAGCAGGTGGAGGCCGCCATTACCGCTGTGCGCGACGCAGGCCTCTTCGCCTTTGGGCCTTTCCCCACCGTACAGCTCTTTGCTGAGGGGATGTGGCGCAAGTACGACGCAGTGTTGGCTCTCTATCAGGAGCAGGCCTGTCTGCCTATCAGGATGCTCTCGCAGGGCGGTAGCGCCTATTATTGGGCGGGTTTGCCCGTGCTTTGTGTGGCGCCCATGCAGGGGCCTGACTTCGATATCGCCAATACCAACGAAGCCTCGCCCGACGCACTCAGGGCCGCACTTTATCTCGCCTTGGACGTGCTTCGATGCCGTCACGAAACAAAATAAAAAAAGGAGGTTGAAAAACCTCCTTTTTTCATGTCTCAAAGTGAAAGGATTTACTTCACGATGAACTTTTGCGTGTCGTTGCCAGCGCTGACGAAGTAGACGCCGCTGGTCAGGCCGCTGAGGTCGATGCTGTTGGCACCAACGTGGCCTTCAACGGTGCGGATGGCTTGGCCCATGATGTTGTAGACCGTGATTTCGGCGTTCTGGTTGAGCGTCACATTGAGGCGGTCGACAGCAGGATTGGGATAGATGCTCATCTTGGTGTTGTTCACCACGGCGGGCTCGTCGATGGCGTCGTAGCCAAACAAGTCGTTCAGGTCGAAGGTGAGGCCTTGGTAGTAGCAGTCGAACTGGTCGGTGTCGCCGCCAGAGCCGATGACGAAGGAGTCGCCTTCACTGTCCATCTGGCAGGCAATCACAAGCTGGTTGTTGGTGATGACAGCCTGAGGATAGACGCACTCTGAATACTGGAACATAAAGTCGTTGGTGAGGTGCTTCATGGGCGTCCAGGTCTGGCCGTTGTCATCAGAGGCTCTGGTGAAGAGCTTCATGAAATGGATGCCAGTGCCGTCCATGTTGTGTTCGTCCATGCCCATCCAAACGGCGACGAGCAGGTCTTGGTCGGGAGTCATCATCAACACGGGCATTTCGCAGATACCGCCGTTGTAGTGGCCGTGGTTGGTGAAGTCGTCAATGCCCCATTCGGTGGCGGTGTAAGGATCCACCAGCGGGTCGTCGTTTGCATCCAAAGGCGTGACATAGCCCATATATTCCGGCCACAGTTCGTGGGAGGCATCACTCCAGTACCACAGAGAGGCATAGACGTCGCGGTTGATGTAAGCGGAGTCCATGACGAAGGGATGGCCTTCAGTGGGAGGCATGGGGTTGTTCGGGTCGGGACCGAAGGTGAGGCTGGAACCGTCGCCATGGTAAGGCATCACGCTGCTCCAATAAGCAACGCCGCCAATGCCAGGATAGTAACTGGTGGAAGAGGCATCGCCAGTGGCACCGCCAAATTCATAGGCAATGTGGAAGACGCCGTTGTTGTCCTTCAAAGCGGAAGTCCAGCGGGGATACATGTAAGCCAAGCTCGAATCGTCGAAGACGACATCGATGCCGGGGTGATGATAGTACTCCATTCTTTCCCAAGTGAGGCCTTCGTCATAGGAGGTCAGGATGGCACCGTCGCCGCGGCGAGTGTTCACCACGATGTTCAGCTCGTTGCCACCGTTGTTCTCGATAAAGTAGGCGTCTTGGCCGCTACCGTAGGTGGGAGCATAGTCGCGTCCCAGGAAGGGGATGGTCATGAACTCTTCCCAAGTCTGGCCGCCGTCCATCGAACGGAAGTAGTAGAAGGGGTTGGTTTGGCCATCATCGTCCACATAGTTGAGGGCAGTGAACAGGATGTGGATGTGGTCGTGGTTGGGACCCGTGCACATGGCGGTCGGGAAGTGGATGTTTCTGTCGTCCTTCGTCCATTCCTTGATGGGGGCAACGGTACCCGTGGCGGGCAGGTTGTCCTTGTCCTCGATGATGTAGACACCGCAGTCGAGGCTGTTGGCATCACGCGAAACCACCACAATGCCGTTTTCGCCATAGCGGGTGGCGCAGCCGAAACCGGTCTTCTTGTTTTCAATCTTGCCGCCAGTGGTCGTCCACTCGTCGGTGGCAGGGTTGTAGATGGCAATGTTGGTGCCACGGTCGGTGTACGATCCGTCGGTGGCGATGGTGTAGGCGAAGCCCACGCAGCCATCGGGGAAGGTCATCGTCCAGTTCTTGGCGGCCGTGTTGGTCTGCCAGTCGTAGGTGGTGTAGTCCAACTCAGCGTCGCTGCGGGTCATATTGGCCACGCTGCCAACGTTGGCGAAGATTTCGGTGCCCGTCACGACTTGCTCTTGGGCAACCTTGTTCTTGGCGTCGTTGTACGACACCTTCTGCACTTGGGCGAAACCAGCGAAGGTCACGCACAAGGCCAATGCTAAAGTAACTAACTTCTTCATTTTTAATAGGTTTTAATTAGTAATAATGTTGGTTTGATGTTTGTTTTCTATTATAGGACACCGCAAAGATAATGAATTTTCGCGAAATGACAGGCTTTTTACAAAAAAAAGGAGACCAAACGGTCTCCTTTTTTTGCTTGAAGTACTTATCGTAATACTTACTTCACAATGAACTTCTGAGTGTCGCTGCCAGCTTTGACGACGTAGACGCCGCTGGTCAGGCCGCTGAGGTCGATGCTGTTGGCACCAACGTGGCCTTCAACGGTACGGATGGCTTGACCCGTGATGTTGTAGACCGTGATTTCAGCGTTCTTGCTGAGGGAGACGTTGAGTTGGTCAACGGCAGGATTCGGATAGACAGTCATGTGAACATTGTTGTTCTGCACTTCAGGAACACTGACCGTAGGACCAAAGAGGTCGACCAGGTCGAAGGTGAAGCCTTGGTAGTAGTTATCGCTAGGATCGGAATCGTCGCTTTGGACGTAGGTGCCAGTATCACCATCGAGCTGCGAGGCAATGATCAGGGTGTTGCCCACGATGGCGGCTTGGTTGTAGACGCACTCGCTGTATTGATACATGAAGTCGTTGGTGAGGTGGATCATGTTGGACCAGGTTCTACCGGCGTCGCCGCTCCATGCAGCGAAGAGCTTGTAGTAGAAGTTGCCAGCACCATCGGTGTTGTTTTCGTCCATGGCGCTCCAAACGGCGACCAAGTCCCAACCATCGCTACCAGGAACAACGCAGAGCACAGGCATGGCCACGCAGCCGCTGTTGTAGCTGCCGTGCAAGGTACGGTCGTCAATCTTGAACTCAGTGGCGACATCCCAGCTTTCCCACTCACCGTCGTCGGTCAGGGCAGGCAGGTAACCGAAGTATTCAGGAAGCATACCCTCGGGGTGCGTGCCGTCGCTGAAGAGCGGCCATGAGGCATAGATGTCTTGATAGATGTAGGCCGAGTCCATGATGAAGCCAGCTTGTCCGGGGACAGGAGGATTCGGGTTGGTCGGGTCGAAGCCCCATTCAGGAGTATAGGTGCTGTTGTAAGGCATGTTCTCGCTCCAGAAAGCGACACCGCCGAGGCCAGGATAGTAGCTGCCCGAACCCGGGTCGCCCGTCGAGCCGTTGAATTCATAGGCCAGGCAGAGCTCGCCGTCCACGCCCCACTGGGCTGAGGTCCAACGAGGATAAGCGAAGATCTTTTCGCCAAAAGAAGTATTGATGCCAGGGTGGTGATAGAACACCTTTCTCTCCCAAGTCTCACCATCGTCATAGCTGTAGACGACCATACCATCGCTCCAAGCGTTGCTCACGACAAAAGCGAGGCAGTTGTCTTCGGTGGTCTCCATGAAATAGGCAATGTTGGAACCCCAGTCGCTGCAGTATTCACTGCTGAGGAAGGGGATGACTTCATTTTCCTTGTCCCAAGTCACACCGCCGTCTCTTGAACGGAAGTAGTACATGGGGTTGCCGCTCTCGCTGTAGGAGGTCATGAGGACGTGGATGATGTCACGGTTGGGACCGGAGGTCATCACGTTGGCCCAAGTGGGTTCTTTGTCAGGGATAAGGTAGCTGACAGCCGAAACGCTGTTGGGGCTCATGTTGTCTTTGTCCTCAACCATGAATAGGCCAACGGTGGAAGCGTTGTGAGAAGCAACGACGATGCCATTGTCCCTATAACGGGCGATGGAGCCGAAGCCGGTCTTTTCGTTCTCGATACGGCCGCCGAGCGGAATCCATTCGTCGTTCACGGCGTCGTAGGTGCCGATGCTGGTGCCACGGTCGCTGTAGCTGCTGGCGTCAGTGGCCATAGTGTAGGCGAAGTTCACTTTGCCGTCTTCCCACACGATGGTACGGGTGATGGCAGCGGCGTTGGTTTGCCAGTCGTAGGTGGTGTAGTCCAACTCACCGTCGGTGCGGGTCATGTTGGGTTGGATTTGCACGTTGGAGAGGGTGTTCTCTTCCATTCTTGCTGCCTTCGTCATTTGGGCAGGCTTCACGTCCTTAGTGGACACGGATTTCACTTGAGCGTAGCCGCAGAAAGCTACCGTCAAGGCCAATGCTAAAGTAAATAACTTTTTCATTTTGAATGTGTTTAGTTAGTAATTAATGAATTGTTTGATGTTTGTCTTTGTTCTTTTTTGGGCTTTTTCAAGCCGATTATTCGGGGCAAAGATAGTACTTTTTTCTTTTTCGCAAGTGTTTTTTGCAGTTTTTTGCACAAAAAAAGGAGGCCGAAGCCTCCTTTTTTTATGCTGTGACTAAGAAAAACTCTTATTTCACAATGAACTTCATGGTGTTTTCAAAGCCGTTGGCCTTGACGGTGACGAAGTAGATGCCATCGGTCAGGTTGCTGACGTTGATGCTCGGACGGTTGATGCCCGTGCTGACGGTAACGTTCTGGTCCATCACTTTCTGGCCCATGATGTTGTAGACGCTGATGCTCATGTCTGAGTTCTGCGAGGCGTTCACCTCGATGAAGAGCTCGTCGCTGGCGGGGTTGGGATACACGCGAGCGGAGGTCATCGGGTTGACAGCTTCTTTTTCTTCAGTGCCCCAGCCGGCGAAGTCGGGGACAATCTTCACGGCATAGATGTAGTTCTCGGTGAGGACGCCCATGTTGCTGTTCGGGTAGTCGTCGCTGATGTCAAGATAGAGGCCTTGGTTCTCGTCGCCGGAGTAGGCTACCCAGAAGGCACCGTCGTAGGCCTTGGGAGCGGCCCAGCAAGGATATTGCTCTTCGTACTCGTGGACGAAGTCATCACTCAGGTTGATGTAATCATCGAACCAGGTGCCACCGTTGTCCTTGAGGGTGACGTAGGCGCTTCTGTAGGAGAAGCCGGTCTCGATGCAGACTCTGATTTCAGACCAGACGCTGTAGACGATGGCCATGTTGCCGTTCTCGTCGATGCTGATGGCGGGCATGGTGCAGAGGCCGAGCGAACGATAGTGCCAGGTGGCGCCAGTGACGTTTTCATAGCCACTGCCACCTTCGTCGATGTAGCCGAAGATGTGCAGGTTGCCTTGGTTGCCGCCGAGTTGGCTGAGTTCGTCGATACGGTCGGGGTGCAAGGTGTATCCGAGGTGGTTGGGCACCCATTCGGGGTGGGCAGCGTCGATGCTGGATTGGCCGAAGGGCAGGATTTCGTGGCCGCCTTGTTCATTGACGTAGTTGGAGTTCCAGTACACAATGCCATAGAGATAGGCAGGCCAATAGGTGTAGTGGCTGTCGTCGGTCACTCTCCAGTGGAACAGGCCGAAAGCGACGTGTACCACGCCGTTGTTGTCGATGACGATGCTGTGTGAGTTGTCGCCAGTGCTGATGGAATCGGTCATGCCTTCCGGATAGTCATCGAAATCAATAGCGTGCACGGGATTGCCGTTGGCGTCGGCAATCGGGTAGGGGACGACAATTTGGCGCTCCCAGGTCTCGCCGTTGTCGTGCGAAATCATGTAGAACACTTCGGTGGTGTAGGCGCCGAACATGCAGGCGACGTTGTTGCCGTTGGCGGACATTACATAGTCGTCGGCGCTCAGTTGGTTGCGGTAGTCGCCGTCGGCGGTGTTGTCAACGCCGGGGAAGTCGACGAGTTCACTCCAGGTCTGGCCACCATCAGTGGAACGGGTGTAGTAGACGTGGTTGTCGTAGCCGTCATCGATGGCAATCTGCTTGCACATCACGACGTGGATGTACTCGTTGTTGGGGCCGCTGACGACCACTCTGGGCCAGGTGGGGCTGCCATAGTCGGCACCCCAGTTCTTCAGGAGGGTCCATTCGCCTTGTCCCTTGGTGGGGCGATAGTACAGGTTGACGCCAGTGGCGTGAGAGGCGAGGAGTTCGCCATCGCCGTAGGCGCAGATGCTCGGCCAACCCGACTTCATGGGTTCTTGGCGCACTTCAGGCTCATCGCCGAAGCTGCTGCCGTCGTAGAAGTTGTAGCCAGCGCCACGATCCGGGAAACTGGTGCTGCCGCTGTGATCCCAAGTGGCGACGGTGGCGACGCTACCGTCAGGCCATGAGGTCATGCGGTTGCCGAGGGCGCTGTTCGACTGCAAGTCGTAGTTGGTGGTCATCGTGCCCCATTCTTCTCTTTCTCTTGAGACTAGGACCATGTGTTGAGGCATCTCGAACTGAATGCCTTCGATAGCTGAGCCGTCAATGACTCTCTGGGCGCTGGGCTTCTTGGCCGTCTTGGTGGCGTTGCTGAAGTTTCTCTGTGCAAAGCCAGTCATGGCGACGGCTAATGCGAGGGTTACAAATAAAACTTTTTTCATAGTACTTGAAATTAGTAGGTTGATTAGATGTTTGTTGTTTGGTATTTGGCCGCAAAAATAATGTTTTTGTCAATTGCGCGCTCAAAAATGTCCAATTTTTTGACAAAAAAGCCATTTTGCAAAGATTGTGCCAAAACCGCCTCAAGGCAGGACCACTTTCTGGCTCAGGCTTTGTTGTCCGTTGGAAATGCTGAGCAAATAAACGCCTGAGGGCCAGTTGCCCGTCACGATGCGATGCTCGGCTTGATGGGTCTTTTCCACGTGGACGATTTGTCCGGCCATGTTGCACACGCGAATGAGGCTGGGGCCTTGCAGTCCGCTGACGAGGAGCTCCGAGGCGAAGTGGCGCACCGTGATGGGGCTGCTGGCTTGTTCGCCGAGGGCCCAATCGCTTTCGAGGTTGATGGTCCAGTCTTGGGATTCGCCGTGGGGTGTGTCGATGTGGAAAGTATAAGGCTCACTCAGGTCGATGACCTCGCCGAAGGGGAAATTGGTAGTAGTACCCAAGGGGAGCTCCAAACGCACTTTAATTAATAAGGTGCTCAGCTCGTCTTCGGGAATGAAAAGGTTGATGGTGCTGGTTTCTTTGTTGATAACACCTTGATAGTCAGTTGATAGCTGTGGGTTGTCTTCCAGCCTGGCCACGAGGCTGAGTGGGATGGGATGCAGCTCGTATATCGGGAGGTAGCTGACGAGGCCGTAGGTCTCGCCAAGGTCGGGACGGTGGAAGATGACTTGTTCGGCATGATCAGGGTCGTTGTTGCCCCAGTAGTTGCCGATGGCGGTGATGTCGCTGTAGCCGTTGTCATATAGGGCGTATTCAGTGCCGCCGTTGCCGTTGTCGTAAATGAGGTTGTGTCCCCAGTCGTCCTCAGTGCCCATGTCGATGTCGTGGTAATAGATGGCGGTGATGCCCCACAAATTGCCTGAAATAAGGTTGTTGCGGAGCTTGGCCTGGTTGTTTGTGGTCATGCCGTAGATGCTGATGCCGCTACCGCCGTTGTTGGGGTTGGTCTCCAAGTTGTTGTCGATGAACTGGTTGCCAACGATGACCGAGCTCAGGTTGTAGCCCTGCTGGTTGTAGCCGTAGCGGTTGTCTTTCACGACGTTGTCCTTCAGCAGGATTTTGGTGCTGCCCGTGTTCGTCAGGTCGGCGATGCTGATGCCGCCCGACATGTCGTGTCCACCACCCATGATATTGCAGTTCACGATGCGGATGGTGTCTGTTGCGCCCGGCCCGAGGTTGATTTGGGGCTGGTTGGCGTTGGCGGTCACGTTGTCGATGAATTGGCTGTTCAAGATTTGCGGAGAACCTTGCCCGTTGGCAGGGGAACCGATGGCCGCGCCTTCGTTATCATTAAACTCACAGTTGTTGAAAACGGGGTCGCAGTTCATGACATTGACGGCACTCGACTGCTGTTGGGAATGAAAATAGTGGAACCGGCAATTGTTGAAAGTCACGTCGCTGTTGATGATTTGGATGCCGTTCATTTCACCAAACCAGCAGTAACTGAGAAGGCTTTGGTCGGAGGCATCCTCGAAGCGGAGGTGTCCGCTCATGCCTACGGGCAAATAATGATCCTCATCTTGTCCCAAAGCCTCCATCGAGCCTTTGATGGTGATGGTGTAGTCGTTGGCAAACGTGATGTAAATCAGTCCGTCGTTTCGGTTGATGTAGAGCTTGTCGTTGGCCGAGATGGTGATGTCGCCAGTGATGAAGTAATAGAAGATTTGAGGGTCAAAACTCACACAGCCACTGACTTGTACGAGGTCGTCGAGGGTGTAGGTAATGCCGTTTCCGGGGCTGGTCCATTGGGCCTTGGCCGAGCCGGCGAGCGCCAGCGTCAAGGCCAAAATTGAGAAAAGTTTCTTCATAACCAAATAGTTTTGAATGTTTGAATGTGGCAAAAATAGGAAATTAATGCTTTAGCTTACTATACAATTCAAAGATTAATTTCAATGATTAATTGTAAGCGAAGCGATCCAACGCCACGCTTCGCGTCATTGCGAGCAAAGCGAAGCAATCCAGTGATAATGCTTTTTCTCTGGATTGCCACGTCGCTACGCTCCTCGCAATGACGTACACGCTTCGCGTCATTGCGAGCAAAGCGAAGCAATCCAGTGATAATGCTTTTTTTCTGGATTGCCACGTCGCTACGCTCCTCGCAATGACGTACACGCTTTGCGTCATTGCGAGCGAAGCGAAGCAATCCAGTGATAATGCTTTTTCTCTGGATTGCCACGTCGCTACGCTCCTCGCAATGACGTACACGCTTCGCGTCATTGCGAGCAAAGCGAAGCAATCCAGTGATGAAGTTGTTTTGTCAGAAAAAAAGTTTTGTTTTTAAGAATAATCACTACTTTTGTCTCGCCAAATAGAGCATGTATGGATAAGAAAGGATACATATATATATTGTTCAACAGACGTAATGGTACATTATATACAGGCGTAACCTCGAATCTGAAGCAACGTATATATGAACATAAGATGAAGATCCATGAAGATAGTTTTACGGCCAAGTATTCTGTTGATAAGTTGGGGTATTATGAGGAATATGTTTTGATAAAAGATGCAATAGCAAGGGAGAAGCAAATAAAAGCAGGTTCGAGGGCTAAGAAGTTGCAACTGATTGAAAGCTTGAATCCCAATTGGGAGGATTTGTATGATAGACTATGAGTGTGTGGATTGCTTCAGTCGTTCCTCCTTCGCAATGACGTACACGCGTTGAGTCATTGCGAGCGAAGCGAAGCAATCTAGTGGTGAAGCTTGAATATCTGGATTGCTTCGTGCCTCGCAATGACGCGAAGCGACGCAAAAGAATGAACTGGTAACAATTTGTTACCAGTTGAATAAAAAGAATATAAATTATTAAAAATCAAATAGATAAAAAAATGAAAAAACTGATTTTACCTATTTTGCTGCTTTGCCTCGCGGCTTGCAGCACAGAACCAAAAGTTGACTACGTCACTGACCCCGCTGCCTGCGTCGACCCGTTCATCGGGACAGGCGGTCACGGCCACACCTTCCCGGGTGCCACCGTGCCTTTCGGCATGGTGCAGTTCAGCCCCGACACCCGCATGAACGACTGGGACGGCTGTTCAGGCTACCACACCACCGACAACACCATCCTCGGTTTCAGCACCACCCACCTCAGCGGCACGGGCTGCTCCGATTATGGCGACTTCCGCTTCATGCCCATCGTCGGCGAAGTGAAGCTCGACAAGGGCGATGAGGAAAACACCGCTTCAGGTTATCGTTCGGCCTTCCAGCACGAGAACGAAGATGCCAAGGCGGGTTACTATAGCGTTCTGTTGGACGACTATAACACCAAAGTGGAACTCACCACCGGCGACCGCGTGGGCATGATGCGTTGCACCTTCCCGCAAGGCGCCGACGCACACCTGTTCCTTGACATGGTGGAAGGCGTGAACGATGAGTTCGTGTATGAGTCGTGGCTCCAAGTGGAGAACGAGGTTGCCATTAGCGGTTTCCGCCGCACCCGCGACTGGGCCAACGAGCAGTATCTCTATTTCTACGCCGAGTTCTCCAAGCCTATGGTAAGTTGTAGCATGTTTGAAAACGGCGTCCGTTTAGGGGAAGAGCCCAGGGCGCAAGGCGACCGCATCAAGGCCTACTTCGACTTTGACATGGAAGACGGACAGCCTGTCATCATGCGCATCGCCCTCTCCGCCGTCGACGTGGAAGGCGCGAAGAATAACCTGAAGGCTGAACTCGCCGAGAACGACTTCGATTTCGATGCCCTGAAGCAAAAGGCATACGACAAATGGAACACCGAGCTGAAACGCTACGAGGTCAGCGACCCGAACGAGGCCAACAAGACGGTGTTCTACACGGCACTCTACCACTGCATGATTGCCCCCAATCTCTACAGCGATGCCGATGGCCGCTATCGCGCCCACGATTTGCAAGTCTATAAATCGGAAAGACCCGTCTATACGGTATTTTCGCTGTGGGACACCTTCCGCAGCTTGCACCCGCTCTTCAGCCTCATGCAGCGCGAGCGCACTTTGGACTTCATCAACACCTTTATTAATAAGTACGAGACCAACCCGCACCATCTGCTGCCCATTTGGGAACTGGCCGCCAACGAAACCTACTGCATGATTGGCAACCACGCCATCCCTGTCATCGCCGACGCCTACTTTGCTGGCATCCGTGACTTCGATACGGAGAAGGCTTTGGAGGCCATGGTGGCAAGTTCAAAGATGGACTTCCGCGGCATGGGTGCCTACATGAAATACGGCTACATCCCGATTGAGCTTGAAGGCGAGGCCACGTCCAAGACCCTCGAGTATGCCTACGACGACTGGTGCGTGGCCCGCATGGCTGAGGCCATGGGCAAGACGGACATCGCTGAGGAGTTCTACACCCGCGCACAGGCCTACAAGAACATATACAACCCTGAAAACCAATTCTTCCAAGGCCGCAGAAATGGCGGATGGATGCAACCTTTTGACCCCGCACAAGTGAATTTCACGCTGACCGAGGCCAACTCTTACCAATACGGTTTCTTTGTGCCGCAAGACGTAAACGGCCACATCGACCTGATGGGTGGCTGGGAGAGCTATGAGGCCAAACTCGACGGCTTGTTCAACGCTTCTTCCGACCTGACCGGCCGCGAGCAACCCGACATCACGGGCCTTATCGGACAATATGCCCACGGCAACGAGCCGAGCCACAATACTGTGTATATGTACAACTTCGTCGGTAAGCCGACCAAGACGCAAAAGTACGTGAAACAGGTCATGGACGACTTTTATACCGACCGTCGCGATGGCTACGCCGGCAACGAAGACTGCGGCCAGATGTCGGCTTGGGGCGTGTTCTCCGCCATGGGCTTCTATCCCGCCACGCCCGCTTCGGGTTACTATGTCTTAGGTCTGCCCCGCTTCGAGCGCGTCCGCCTGAGCTTCGAGAACGGCAAGCAGTTTGAGGTCGTCGCCAAGAACCTGAGCGAACAGAACTGCTATGTGCAGTCCGTCAAGCTGAACGGTAAGGCTTTGGAGCGCAGCTTCATCACCTTTGAGGAGGTTTACAACGGCGGCACCTTAGAGTTCACTATGACCGACCAGCCCAACTCCACTTGGGCCACCCAGCCTGAGAACTGCCCCGTGGTGCGCATTGAGAAAGAGTCCATCGTCATTGTCCCGACCATCAACGCCAACTCCGACACCTTCTTCGACAGCCTTATGGTCAGCATGAGGCACCCTGTCGAAGGCGTGGAGATTTATTACACTCTTGACGGCAGCGACCCGAAGGAGAACGGCCAACTTTACGAGCAGCCGCTTTGCCTGAAGGAGAGCACCTCCGTGCGTGCCGCCGCCAAGCAGGGCGACCGCTGGAGCCGCGTGATGGACGCCCAATATTACCTCGTCGACGCCAACCACAGCGTGAAACTCGAAAACATGTACAGCGAGCAATATTCAGCCGGTGGCCTCAAGGCTTTGATTGACCACCAGCGCGGCGGCGAGAACTTCCGCACAGGCTCGTGGCAGGGCTACTATGGCGTCGACCTCATCGCCACCGTCGACCTTGGCCAGCCTAAGCGCATCAACCGCTTGGCGGGCAGCTTCTTGCAGGAAGCCTACTCGTGGATTTGGATGCCGCGCGAGGTGGAGTATTTCGTCTCCGACGACGGCAAGAAATTCCGCAGCGTGGGCAAGGTGAAGACTGACGTGCCCGTGGATGCCGACGGCGCCTTTGTGCAGGAGATGGCTGTGCGTCCGCGCACGAATGCCCGTTACGTGAAGATGGTGGCCAAGACCATCGGCATCTGCCCTGAAGGGCATGTCGGCGCTGGCCAGAAGGCTTGGATCTTCTGTGATGAACTGGTGATAGAATAATGGACGCGCTTCGCGTCATTGCGAGTGAAGCGAAGCAATCTAGGGACAATTCTGATGTTTGGATTGCTTCGTCGTTTCTCCTTGCAAATCGAAGATTCGACGGAGTCAATGACGTAAAGCGACGCATAAACACTAGCCCTGAAGGGGCGAAACGATATTAACCCGATGCAAGCGCAGCGCAGCTTCGGGGATGAGAAAAGAACAACAATAATCTCTAAATAACAAAATATGAAAGAAAGTATCGTAATCCTCGCCGGCGGCGGTCCGGCACCCGGCATCAACACGGTCATCAGCACCGTGGCCAAAACCTTCCTCAAGGACGGTTATCGCGTCCTCGGCCTCAACGAAGGCTACAAGAACCTCTTCAAGCCCAATCCCGACGTGGTCGAGATGGACTTTCTCTATGCCGACTCAATTCTGAAACGGGGTGGTTCGGCCTTGAAAATGAGCCGCTACAAACCCAAGAACGAGGAGTTCAACACTGAGTTCTTCGTCAAAAACAACATCAAACTGTTGGTCACCATCGGCGGCGATGACACCGCTTCGACGGCCAACCGCATCTCCAAGTTCTTGGCCACCTGCGGCGTGCACATCCAGAACATCCACGTGCCCAAGACCATCGACAACGACCTGCCCTTGCCCGAGGGCAGCCCGACCTTTGGCTACTATTCGGCCAAGGATGCCGCTGTGCATTTGGTGCAGACCATCTATGAAGATGCCCGCACTTCAGGCAACTGGTTCGTGGTCTCTGCCATGGGTCGTGAGGCCGGTCACCTGGCTTTCGGTATGACCTCGGCCTGCCACTGCCCGATGGTCGTCATCCCTGAGATGTTCAACAAGGCGGAAGTGACCTTCGACGCCATCATCAAGCTGGTGGTCAGCTCCATCATCAAGCGCAAGCTGTTGGGTGTCGAATATGGCGTGGTTATCATCAGCGAGGGCGTGTTCCACTTCATGAGCGATGAGGAAATCGAGAAGTCGGGCGTGGCCTTCACCTACGACGAGCACGGTCACCCCGAGTTGGGTAACGTCAGCAAGGCGCACATCTTTAACCTCTTGCTGCAGCAAAGACTGAAAGCTTTGGGTATCAATGTGAAGAGCCGTCCCGTCGAAATTGGTTACGGCATCCGTTGCGTCGAGCCGAACGGCTACGACCTGACCTATTGCTCCTTGCTTGGCTACGGCGTAAAGAAACTCTTCGACAAGGGCGTGAGTGGCGCCATGGTCACCGCCAACCCGAAGGGCGAGATAGTGCCGCTGTATCTGAAGGACGTGGAGGACGAGAACGGCAAGATCAAGCCGCGTTTGGTCAACCTGAACGGCCCGAAGGCCGAGTTGATTTTCAACGACGGTTTGCAGTACATCACCCCCACCGACTACGAGACCGCCAAGACCTACCTGCCGAATCCTGAGGAATACGACTTCAAGAAGATTCTGAAGTGGTGATTTGGCATTTGCTTCGCAAAGAAATCTTTCAAAAATCTATTTGAAAATCGTTGAAAATCATTTTTGAAAGATTCTTTATTTGATTTTTTTGATAGATTTCTTGCCTTTGGACAATCCCAAAACAAAAGCCGCCCCGAAACCGAGGCGGCTTTCAACAATTATGAAAACACAAATCATTACTTTCTCATATTGACTTTCTGCACCGTTACGCCATTGGCGCTTTCGATGCGGACAAGATAACATCCCGACTCGTAGCGGCTTAGGTCGAGGGTGGCGCTGTCTTCGGCGTCTGTCTCCAAGAGCTTCTGGCCGAGCAAATTGCTCACGATGATGTGCATTGTGCCTTGGCTCGTCACGTTGAGCAGGCCGTTGGTGGGGTTGGGGTAGACTTGGACGGTTTCGGCGCCGTTTTCCTCCACGTCGGTGACGAAAATCTCGATGGAGGCGTCCTCGGACTCGCAGGTCTCGTCGCCCCTGACGTAAACGCAAGTGACGCTGTAGAAGTAGTCGCCTGCCATGTCAAGGGCATCGAAATACTCGTAAGAATAGGCTCCCGTGTAAGGCACTTCCATGACGATGCTCTTGGCGTGGAGGTCGCTATAAATGTTGAAGTGGTCGAGGTTGGCCGTGATTGTGGGCGCTTCCCAAGTGAGACGAGCGCCAAAATCGTTTTGGTCGTTCCAAACGTACTCGCCTTCAAGACTTTGCACAGGATAACAAGTAAGCGGGCTGTACTCGCAGTTGTTGTCGTAGGTCAGGAAGATGCCGTCTTCGAGCTCGTCGCTGACGAAAAGATCGTTGCCGTCGTAGTCGAGGATGGTGAAGGAGCACTCATAGTCGGTGTCGTATTGCTCGTTGCTGTGATACCAGCCGTGGTTCCAGATGAAGTTGAGGTTGCCTTTCAGCAGGGGCAGGGTGAGGGTCAGGTCGGAACCTTCCGTCATGGTGACGATGGCGAGGCGGTTGAAGTCGTCGTCGGCCACGCTGATGGCAGCGCCTTTCCAGCCGTCGTTGCCGCCGTCGTGGAGCACGAAGGTGACGTCGCACTTCTCGCCGACCAACAGGCTGCGGTAGGTGGTGCGGCTGATGCCGGCATCGTTGGTGACGAAGAGGGAATACTCATAGAGGCCAGGTTCGAGGTTGCTGTCTTCGTAGGTCATTTCGGCACCAGGTTGGGCATTGGTGAAGGTGGCGATGACCTCGAAATTGCGGCGGAGGGTGACGGACTCAATCGCGGTCAAGTCGTTGCCGTTCAGGTTGAGGGAAGGGTTGGTCCAGCTGAGGGTGACGCCGTTGAAGTCGGCGTTTTCGGTCACCTGCATATTGGCTACGCTGTCAGGGCGTTGGAAGTATTCGTTCGTGTTCGGTACGATGTGTCCCGTGAAGCCGTTCATCATGTTGAAGGCGTATTTGGTGGTGTTCAGTGCACCGATGGGGCACCAGGCATCGTCGCGACCGCTCCAGCCCCAGTTGAAGTGGAAGTAGTCGTTCTCGTCGTAGCCGTCGCACACGAAGGCGTGACCGCCTTGCCAGTTGTCGTCCTGGCCGCTGTAGTACAAGGGGATGAGCTCGTCCAAACCGCCTTCTTTCAGCATTTGGGCCCATTCCTCGTTGGTGTAGCCGCCCCAGCCCCACCAGTTGTCGTTGGAGACATGCTCGTCGCAGTTGTAGCGGAAGTAGTTGCGCAGGGCGTCCGGCACGTCGTCGGAGTAGGCGCCGCTGCCGCTACCGCTGTATTGCATGTTGACGGCGATGCCGCAATGGTGCTGGAATTGGGCGATGTAGAAGATTTCGTCCTCGGTGCTGGTGGAGTCCAAAGCCAAGGGCATCAGCTCGAAGTGGTAGTCGGTCTCGCCGAAGTTGGCGCTCTGCTGGCTGTAGCCGCTGGGATAGTAGGAGTGCGAGCCGGTGCCTCTGTCGGGCCAGTCGTAGAACTTCATCACCTGGGCCATGGCCGTGGCCACGCAGCCGGCGTAGACATGGCCGCCACTGCCCTCAGGGTCTTCGGGGCATTCGCTGTTGTAGGGGTAGTTCTGGTTCCAGATGGTCTGGCACAGCGGTCCTACCACTGCGCGGGTCTGACGGCCACGGTTGAGGCTGCCCGTCGCGTTCACCGATCTCCATTCGGCGATGATGTCGGGCGTGGCGCTGAGGTTGTGCTCACGGACGTATTGGATTTCCTTGCGGAAACCGTCGAGGGTGAACTGGAAGCCGTCGGCCACATTGTTCGGGTCGTATTGGCCCGTGGTGGAGTAGGCGAGGATGGGCTTCACGCGGTCATCGCCGGCGATGATGACGAAGCCTTCGCCATCGGTGACGTTGAAGACGTAATAGTCAACGCCATCGCGGGTGACGGCTGCCGAGACCAGATTCAGTTGGATGTCGGCGTTTTTCTGGTTGAGAGCGGTGGTGCTCAGGAACTTGGCACCGAGTTTTTCGGCTTTCTGTTGGTCGACAGGGCCGGCCATCAGGCTACCGAAGGCGGCAGCGAGAAGGCAAAGGATTAATACTTGTCTTTTCATTTTTTACAAATTTATGGATTCTACATTAAATTGATTTTCTGTACTGTAATACCGTTTTCACCCTCGATGCGGACGAATGAAGCGGCAAAGATACTCTCATTTTTGATAAGGTGCAACAAAATGGCAAAAATTAACAGAGCGTTGGCTTTTTTGTCGAAAAAGAAAGGGATCCCGTACTTCGACGGAATCCCTTGGTTTTTATTGGTTTGAATGGAAATTACTTAAACCATTCGGAAAGATGATCTTTTGCATACAGATAATAGACAAGGAGTCCAATCCAGCTCGTGACGAGGATGAGGATGATGGAAATGGCCTTGCCAGCTGTGCTAATGTTCATCTTGAGGATTTCAAGAACGGCCTTGATGCAGAGAATGATGCCGATGATGTAAATAATTGTTGCAATCATAATAATTGAGATTTAGGATTAATATTAGGGTTAGTTATCTTTCAACTTCTTATATCTGAATCGTTTAGGCTCGACATTGCCGAGACGTTTCAGCTTGTTTTCCTCGTACTCCGAATAGCTGCCTTCGAAAAAATACACCTGCGAGTTGCCCTCGAAGGCGAGGATGTGGGTGGCCACGCGGTCAAGGAACCAGCGGTCGTGGCTGATGATGACGGCGCAGCCCGCGAAGTTCTCCAAGCCCTCCTCCAAGGCACGTAGAGTGTTGACGTCAATGTCGTTGGTGGGTTCGTCCAAGAGGAGGACGTTGGCTTCTTGCTTCAAAGTCAAAGCGAGGTGCATACGGTTGCGTTCACCGCCCGAGAGCACGCCAGCTTTCTTCTGCTGGTCGTTGCCGCCGAAATTGAAGCGCGAGACGTAGGCACGAGAATTCATGCTGCGTTTGCCCAACTGAATGAGTTCGTTGCCGCCGCTGATGACTTCCCAAACGGTCTTTTCCGGGTCGATTTCGGCGTGCTGCTGGTCGACATAGCCGATTTTCACCGTCTCACCGACCTCAAAAGTGCCTGAATCGGGTTTTTCAAGTCCCATGATGAGGCGGAACAAGGTGGTCTTGCCCGCGCCATTTGGCCCGATGACACCCACGATGCCGCCTTGCGGCAGGCTGAAGTTCAGGTTTTCGAACAGGAGCTTGTCGCCGTAAGCCTTGGTAACATCGTGTGCTTCAATGACTTTTGCACCCAAGCGGTCGCCATTTGGGATGTAGATTTCGAGTTTTTCTTCCTTTTCCTTCACGTCCTCGTTGAGCATTTTCTCATACGATTCCAGACGGGCTTTGCCCTTGGCGTGACGGGCTTTTGGGGCCATGCGCACCCATTCCAACTCGCGTTCGAGGGTCTTGCGGCGCTTGCTCTCAGTCTTTTCTTCCATCGCAAGGCGGGCGGTCTTTTGGTCGAGCCACGAAGAGTAGTTGCCCTTCCACGGGATGCCCTCGCCACGGTCGAGTTCGAGGATCCAACCTGCCACATGGTCGAGAAAGTAACGGTCGTGGGTGACGGCGATGACGGTGCCCTTGTATTGCTGTAAGTGGCTCTCCAACCATTGAATGCTCTCGGCGTCGAGGTGGTTGGTGGGCTCGTCAAGGAGCAGAATGTCAGGCTCTTGCAGGAGCAGACGGCATAGCGCTACACGACGGCGTTCGCCTCCCGAGAGGTTCTTGACAGGTGTGTCGCCATCGGGACAGTTGAGGGCGTCCATGGCGCGTTCCAGTTTGCTGTCGAGTTCCCATGCATCGTGCTGCTCGATGAGTTCGGTCAGCTCGCCCTGACGGGCAATCAGCTTATCAAAGTCGGCGTCAGGCTCAGCGAATTTGTTGTTGATTTCCTCATATTCCTTGAGGATGTCGACGATTTCTTGCACGCCTTCTTCCACCACTTGGCGGACGGTCTTGTTGTCGTCCAATTGTGGCTCTTGGTCGAGCATCCCGACCGAATAGCCAGGCGAGAAGACCACTTCGCCGTTGTAGGATTTCTCCTTGCCCGCGATGATGCGCAGTAGGGTCGATTTGCCCGCTCCGTTCAGGCCGATGATGCCGATTTTGGCGCCATAGAAGAAGGAGAGGTAGATGTCTTTCAGGATTTGTCGCGACGGCGGGATGATTTTGCTCACGCCCACCATTGAGAAGATGATTTTTTTGTCGTCGGGTTGTGCCATATTGTATTATTTGTAGGGGCGGACCCATGTGTCCGCCCTTTTATTATGTCATTGTGTTACATTTGGGCGAACACGCGGGTTCGCCCCTACGATGGCCGTCATAGCGGCCTCTAATTTTTCCGTTGCCCGCTCCCAATCATAAACGCGATTCGTGAAATCAAACCCCGCATGGGCAATCTGTTCCGATTTTTCGGTATCATTTAATAAGGTGAGGATATTCTTCGCCATTTCCTCCGCATTGCTGCCAATCAGGATTTCCTCGTTGGGTTTCGCGCCCAAAGAGGCGTTGGCCAAAGGCGAGGTGATGGCAGGCAGGCGCATCGACATGGCCTCCAACAGCTTGTTTTGCAAGCCCGTACCAATGCGCATCGGAGCGATGAAGACACGGCTCTGCGCGTAGGCGTCGCGGATGTCGTCGAGCCAGCCGCTGACAATGATTCTTTCGGATGCGGCCTTTTTCACTTTCGGGTCGGGGGTGGCGCCGGCGATGTAAAGGTTCGTTTCGGGCCGCGACTTCCACACGATGGGCAAAATTTCGTTGGACAAATATTCCACGGCGTTCACGTTGGGTGGATAGCTCATGTTGCCCGTGAAGACGAGGTCGTATTTCTTCTCGCGTTCCTGCGGCTTGAAAAAGTCGTGGTCCACGCCGTTGGGGATGATAAGGATTTCGTCGCGTTTCTCATGCGGAAACAGTTTGCGGTCCGGCTCGCTGATGATGGTGCGCACGTCGAAATCCTCGAAGATGGCAGCCTCGTAACGTGCCAGTCGGTGGTACTCCATATTATATATAGGGCGCGTGACGAAGGAGGCGATATCGGCGCGGCGTTTCATGCCGTAGGAGAAAATATCTTGATAATCAATGGCTTTTGGGATGTCCTTGTGGCGGATGTACTCGGCCACGCGCAGCAGCTGCCCATAGAGCATGTCGGGCTTGTGCTTGACAATCAAGGCGTTGACTTTCTTAGCGGCTTTGCGGTTGTAGAAATAGCCGCATTGCAAGGGCCAGCCATTAAGGAAGGCGCGCACGAGACCCAAAAGGATTTGTAGCTTCGTCGTCTTGATGAAACTGATGGACTGGCAATAGGGCTGCAAGGCGCGAAAAGCGTCTTGTTGGTTGACCTTTGGGTTGTCGTTGAGGGCGCAGAGCACGATTTCGTTGTGCTTTGCGAGTTGTTTTATCTGGTTGAAAGCCCGCAACTTATCTCCTTTTTCTAACGGAAATGGGATGCGGGGCAGTAGGACAAAAATCTTCATCTCATCGGATTTAGGGAGCAAATTTAAGGAATATTTTATTATGGCACGCAGAATACGCAGAATTATATGAAGCACAAAGCGACGCAAAATATGCAGCCGGCAGGTTCTGCGGATTCTGCGATTTCTGCGTGAAATAAACTCGTATCCTGTGTGAAATTACAGGAAAGTTATCTTGCTTCCCGGCTTGATTTGATCATAAAACATCAGCAGGCGGGCGATGATCTTGCGGTTGTCGTAGGTCTCCTCGACGAGTTTCCGCGCCGCCTGACCAATTTTGACGGCGATTTCAGGATTCTCGTTGATGCTGCGGATGGCCTCTACCATCTTGGCCTTGTTTTCGGCGATGATGAGGTTCACTTCCTCATCGTAAAGGATGCCCTCGGCACCCACGCGCGTGGTGATGACGGTCTTGCCCATCGCCATCGACTCGATGATCTTGATGCGGATGCCGCTACCGGCCAATAACGGCACGATGGCCACATCATTTTCGGCCACAAAGACCTTGGCGTCAGGCACTTCTCCAACAACCTCGACGTGCGGGTTTTTTAGCGCGGTGAGCCACTCGGGCATGTTGCGGCCTGCGAGGTGGTAAACGAAATCGGGCACCTTCTCCACGGTCTTGGGCAGCACTTCCTCGATGAACCAGCGAATGCCTTCTTCGTTGGGCATCCAGTTCATGGAGCCAATGTGGTAGAACTTGGGCTTGCCTTCGATGTCGTATTTTGGCGTAAACTCTTCAGGATAAACGCCATACGGGATGTCGATGATGGGCTTGGAGCAGTATTTCCTGAAGAAGGCAGCATCTTTGCGTGTGATGGCCGCGATGCCGTCGACGGTTTCCAAGGCCGACAGCTCATAGTCTCTCAGAGTCTTGGCCAAGTGGTTGATATACCAGCGTTTGAGGAAGAATTTCGTCTCTTTCGCGATGCGTTCCCAAATCTTGTGCTCCACGTTGTGGGCACGCAGTACAATCATGGCCTTGGAGTGCTCGCGGATGGTCTCGACGTAGGGCGCCATGTAAAGCATCTCCAACTGCACCACGTCAAAATGTTCTTTTTCAAGCACTTCGGCGAGGCGGTTCTTGAACTCCTTCGAGATGAAGCGCTCCACATGATACGACTTCCTGGTGAACAGGTTGAGCAAGGCCTTCAGAGGGCGCACCCGCAGGTCTACATTGATGAGCTCGATGTTGGTCTTTTTCTTGTAGTCCTCGGGGATGTCGGCCTCCGCGACGTTGTATTTTTCGTTGTTCACGGCCAGCACTTTCACCTGGTGGCCCGCTTCCAAAAGTCCGCTGATGATGCTGTTCATCGCCATGGGACCGCCTTCGGAGGCTGGATAGGGTGGTTTATTGCAAAGTAGGAGTATTTTCATTATGAAGGGATTTATTCTGTTGGTTTCGGCCCTTCGATGCTTCGACAGGCTCAGCGACCGCGGGCTCAGGGACCTTATGCTTGTTGAGTTTCTGGAAGAATTTCTTCCAACTGTCGGCATCGAACAAGGCGGCGTCGGTGGTGGCCTTGAAGGTGAGGAACAGGCCGATGGGGAAGAGCACGATGGACGAGAGCCACACGCCGAGGAACATGTTGAGGTTGCCGAAAACAGCCATTTGTTCGGCGAGGGTGGAGATGATGTAGTACACCACGAAAAACAGCACCGAGATCACCACGGGCAAGCCCAAACCGCCCTTGCGGATGATGGTGCCTAAGGGCGCGCCGATGAAGAAGAAAATGAGACAGGCGATGCTGAGGGTGAACTTCTTGTGCCACTCCTTCTTGTGCTTGTTGATGTTTTCGTTCTGCAATTGGAGGTCCATCTTGTTGAAGGAGGCGTTTTCCTTGGCGTTTTGCGCTAAGCCGGAGGCCATTTCTACGATGGTGGCACGGGTCTGTTCGGGCAGGTTGTCGATGAGGGGCCAACGCAGGGTGTCAGGCAGGGGAGGGATGAGGGTGTCGTTTGTCGTGGCAAGGTTCCGCTCGGCTGGCGGGTTGGCATGGATGCTGTTGTAGTTGCTCCAGCGGTGCATGTAGTTTTCCGTGAAGGCTTGCTGCTTGGTCTCGAAGCGCTGTTCCAAAGAGTCGAGGGAGCGCGAGAGCTGCTTGATGTTCATCATCGACTGGTACGACTTGTACATGTCTTCGTTCGAGCGGGTCATGTCGAAGTCCTTCAGGCTGAACTTGATTTGCTCCTGCTTGAATGACATGCGCTCGAAGGGCCGCTTTTCCTTGTAGTCCTCGTTGGTGGTAATGTCGGTGTAGTTGTAGCCGTTGTATAGCGTGAAGATGATGTTGCGCTGGTTGGGACTGAGGCTCATCATGCCCGAGTCGGCGGAGATGATTTTCATGTTGCCCAAGCGGTCGGAATGCTCGTAGATTTTCACGCCGTAGATACGGCTGCCGTCCTCGCCTTTCTTCTCCACGTAGATGACGTAGTTGTCGATGTCCTTGTAGTAAACGCCTTCCTTGATATTGAAAGCCAGCTTCTTGCGTTGCACGTCGAAGAGCAGGGTGCGCCCTTTCAGTGTGGCCACGGGAATCAGGTCGTTGGAGATGATGAAGGCCAGTCCGCTGAGTATCATGGAGAAGATGACCAAAGGCCGCATTACCTTCCACATGGAGATGCCTGAGGCTTTCATGGCCACCAGCTCGTAATGCTCGCCGAAGTTGCCGAAACACATCAAAGAGGCCAAAAGCAACGCCAAGGGCAGGGCCATCGGGATGAAGGTGATGGACATGTAGAAGAACAGCTCGGCCAGGATTTTCAGCTCCAAACCTTTGCCCACGAGGTCATCGACATAGAGCCACAGCCACTGCATCAGCAGGACGAACAGCACGATGAAAAACGTGAACAGGAACGTGCCCAGAAACGACTTGACGATATATTGGTAGAGTTTTTTCATCTAAAGGAAAACGCTGCAAAGGTAGAAAAATTCTATCTTTGCAGAAAAATTACACGCATTATGGCTCAACATGATTACTACAAAGGCCTCAACCTGGCCATCACCGTCAGCGCGAAGGACGGCGAAATCCTTTATCAAAACGACAGCTCCATCGAGGTGAACGGCGATGCCCGTGGCCGCGACCTGATGAAATGCCACAACGAACGCTCGCAACAAATCATTCGACACCTCTTGGACGATGCCGCCACGAATGTCTACACGATTTCAAAAAAAGGCAAGAAAAAACTGATTTACCAAACCCCATGGTACGAGGACGACGACAAACAGATTGTCGGCGGCCTCGTCGAGTTTTCCATCATTCTGCCGGAGGAGATGCCGCATTACGACAGAGGATAATGTACTGCCGCTTTGCGTCATTGCGAGGAGGAACGACGAAGCAATCCAGGCATAAGGTTTGTCGTCTGGATTGCTTCGCTTTGCTCGCAATGACGTTTGCGCGTCTAATTACTTGGTAACCAAGTTGTAAGTATCCTGCGCGATGACAAACTCTTCGTCGGTAGGATACACCACCACGGTGACTTTCGAGTTAGGCGTGCTGATGACGCCCGCGTCGCCGATGGTTTCCTTGTTCATCTTGCTGTCAAGCTCGATGCCGAGGCCTTCCATGTTTTCGAGGATGGCCTCACGCATGAACCAAGCGTTTTCGCCGATGCCGCCCGTCATGACGATGACGTCGGCGCCGTTCATCACGGCCATGTAGCCGCCGATGTATTTCTTCACACGGTGGGCGAACATGTTGAAGGCGTAGGTGCAACGCTCGTCGCCTTCTTCCTTGGCGGCGCGCACGTCACGCATGTCTTGCTTGCCGCCCGTGATGCCCACGAGGCCAGACTTCTTGTTCACCAAAGTGTTCATTTCCTTGGTGTTGAGGCCTTCTTTGTCCATGATGTACATGAACGCGCCCACGTCAAGGTCGCCGGCGCGGCTGCCCATGACGAGGCCTTCAACGGGCGTGAAGCCCATTGAGGTCTCCACTGACTTGCCATACTGCACGGCGGCGATGGAGGCGCCGCTGCCCAAATGGCAAGTGACGATCTTCGACTGTTTCCAGTCCTTCCCGACGAAAGCGGCGGCTTTCTCGGCCACATACTTGTGACTGGTGCCATGGAAGCCGTAGCGACGGATGCGGTATTTCTCATAGTATTCGTAAGGCAGGGCATAGAGGTAAGCCTCGGCGGGCATGGTGCTGTGGAACGAGGTGTCGAACACGGCCGCCATCGGGATGCCCGGAAGCACCGCCTCCATGGCCGCGATGCCTTGCAAGGCACCCGGATTGTGCAAAGGGGCGAGGTCGATGAGGTCTTCGATGCCCTTGACGACTTCCTTATTAATAAGGACGCTCTTGGTGAACTTCTCGCCACCATGGGCCACGCGGTGACCGACGGCATTGATTTCTTTCAAGTCCTTGATGACACCCATCTTCGGGTCAACCAAAGCCTTGAGCACCAGCTTGATGCCCTCGGTGTGGTTCGGGATGGGAAGCTGTTCGTAGTGCTTCTCGCCATTGTATTTATGGGTGAATTCGCCCATTTCGAGGCCGATGCGCTCCAAGAGGCCCTTGGCCAACAGGTGCGATGAATTGGCGTTTTCCATCTCCAACAGTTGGTATTTGATGGAAGAGCTGCCGCAGTTTAAGACTAATATTTTCATTGTTTATGCTTTTAATTATTGTTTGTATGCGTCGCTTTGCGTCATTGCGAGGAGGAACGACGACGCAATCCAGACAATCAGGCTTATTTTCCTGGATTGCTTCGTGCCTCGCAATGACGCGAAGCGGGTCAAATTATTTTTTCTGTGCGATAGCCTGGTTGCAGGTGATGGCCACCAATTTGTATACATCATCGATGGAACATCCACGGCTGAGGTCGTTGCAGGGCTTGGCGAGGCCTTGCAGCACGGGGCCGACGGCCTCGGCACCAGCGAGACGTTGCACGAGTTTGTAGGCGATATTGCCGACTTCCAAGCAGGGGAACACCAGCGTGTTGGCCTTGCCCGCGACAGGGCTGCCTGGGGCCTTGCTCGAACCGACAGACGGCACGATAGCGGCATCGGCTTGCAGTTCGCCGTCGAGGACGAGGTCGGGACGACGCTCCTTGGCGATACGCGTGGCCTCGATGACCTTATCGACCACTTCGTGCTTGGCGCTGCCCTTGGTAGAGAAGCTCAGGATGGCCGTGACGGGGTCGATCTTGGCAATGGCCTTGGCGGTGTCGGCGGTGCAGATGGCAATCTCGGCCAATTGTTCAGCCGTCGGCATGGGCGTGACGGCGCAGTCGGCGAAGACCATGCGGCCATCGGTGCCGTAAGGACAACCTTCGGGCAGGAACATCGTGAAGGCGCCGCTGACGCAGCTCACGCCGGGTACGGTCTTGATGATTTGCAGGGCGGGACGGAGCATGTCGCCGGTGGTGCTGCGGGCACCGCTGACGAGACCGTCGGCCTCACCTGCCTTGACCAACAGGATACCGAGATACATGAAGTTGCCGGCAAGGTCGTAGGCTTGCTCGGGCGTCATGCCTTTGGCCTTGCGGATCTCGAAGAGCAGGTCGGCGTATTTCTGGCGCTCGGGGTTGTTCATCGGGTCGATGATGCGGGCCTTGCCGATGTTTTTCAGGCCAAATTCGGCGGTCATTTCCTTGATTTTCTCGGCGGGACCGATGAGAATGATGTCAGCCACGTTATCGGCCAAAAGCTGGTCGGCGGCTTTCAGGGTACGGGGCTCGTCGCCCTCGGGGAGCACAATGCGCTGCTTGTTGGCTTGCGCGTTGGCAATGATTTCTTGCATTAAATTCATGTTAAATCGTTTAATTGTTTATTGTTGAAATGTTTAATCGTTATCTTTGAATCGGAGGCTTCAGCAGGCTCAGGCACCCATAACTGTTGTAAACAGTGGAGGTCCCTGAGTTTGTCGAAGGGCCGTACATTATTTCGGTTGCAAAGTTAGAAAGTTTTTGACTTGGTTTTGCAAATAATGATTTATTTTTGCAGCCCGAAACTGATAGACACCCATGCAGCAATCCCCATTCATCGATTACGGAGCGCCTTTTGTCGACAGTACGCAAATGGCCGCCGACAGCCTCGCGTCGAGCTTCATTACGCAAGGTTTCGGTCGGGCCATCACGCCGCTGCCGAGGGTGAACTACGACATCCTTGAAGGTTGGAATCTGGCCTTGATAGGGGTGATTTTGCTGCTCATTGTGATGAACAAACAGTTGTATCCGAGGCAGTTTCGTCAGGTGCTGAGTTTGCCGGGTGGCACGGCCCACACCAACCAGCTTTTGCGCGAATGGTCGCCAAAAGGCAGTTTTATGGGTTCGTCCTTCGTGATAGCTTATGTGGTGGTCATGGCCATGTTTGTGCAGAAGTCGTTTGTGGTGCTTTCCCGCGACGTGCTGCAATACAACGACTTACGTACCTTCTTAATACTGAGCGGCATCATGTTGGCGTGGGTCTTGTTGCGCCTATTGATGCTCCGTTTCATGGGCTGGCTTTTCGGTGTGAAGGATGTGGTCGAGCGGCAGGAGGCCGTCCAGCTCTCGGCGACCACCTACAGCCTCATACTCATGCTGCCCGTGTTGCTGCTTTTGCTTTATAATCCCTATTCGCTGTTCGTCTGGATTGGCTGCGGAATCATCTCGGCAGCGGCCCTGATGCGATTTGTTTTGGAATTTTTGGAGACTAGATTTTCAACAAAAATCGCTCCGCTTTATATTTTTTTGTATTTTTGCGCCCTCGAAATCGCACCGGTTGCAATACTCCTTACGGCAGGCTTGCGCTTTTTTGGTCATGGTTCTGTGTTTTAATGAGTTACACATCCAGGAGAGAGAGAATAGAGTTTAAACGGACATAATAAAATCTAAAAAAGGAATGAAGATTAAGTCCATTTTGGTGTCCCAACCACAACCTGCCGACATCACGAAGACGCCCTTCGCCGACATGATGAAGAAGTATGGTGTCAACTTCACTTTTGAGAAGTTCATCAAGCTTGACGACGTCACCGCCAGCGAGCTTCGGCAGCAACATATCAAGCTCCCAGAATACACGGGTATCATCCTCACGAGCCGCAACGCCATCGACCATTTCTTCCGCGTAGCCAAGGAAATGCGCTATGCGGTGCCCGAGACACTCAAATACTTCTGCATCAACGAGTCCACCGCGCTCTATCTGCAGCGCTATGTGCAATATAGGAAACGTAAGATTTTCTTCGGCAACCAGACGCTGAACGACTTGCTCGACATCATGAAGAAGCACAAGGACGAGAAATATCTCTACTGTTGCTCCGACATCAGCTCCGACTCGACCATCGACCTGCTCACGGCGGCCAAGCTCAACTTCACCAAGGCCGTGATGTTCCGCACCGTGCCCGCCGACTTGACCAAGACGATTAAGATTAATGACTACGATATGTTGGTGTTCTTCAGCCCGATGGGTATCCAGTCGCTTAAGGTCAACTTCCCTGATTTCAAACAGGAAGACAAGGTCGCCATCGGCGGCTTCGGCGAGGCCACCTGCCAAGCCATCATCGATGCTGGCTATGAGCTGAATTTCAAGGCGCCCACTGAGACCGCCCATTCCATGACCATGGCCATCGAGGAGTTCATCGCCGCCGAACAGAAGAAAAGCAAGAAGCGCTAAAGCCTGTCCGCCATGACTGCGAAGGAAGGCCTCCCGAAATACGAACGCATTTGCAAGGAAAACGACATCGAAACCCTTTTTGGCAAGGGCAAGAGCCTCTCTGTGTATCCTTTTCGCGTCGTCTTTCGGTTTTGGCGCGACGAGAGCCGACCTCCCACCTGCCGCCTGCTGGTCTCTGTTTCCAAGAAACGCTTCCATCACGCCTTCAAGCGCAACCGCATCAAGCGGCTGATGCGCGAGTCGTGGCGCAAAAACAAGGCCCCGCTCTACGAAATCTGCCAACGGGATAATATTTCCGTCGACGTGGCGTTAGTTTATATCGCAACGGTCATCCACTCCTACGGAGAGATGTTCGGCAAGACCAAAAAAGCCGTGTCCGAGATGGTCACAAAGTATGAGAAGATGGCCACGCTTTGCTCGCAATGACTATGATAACGAAAATAGCACAACTTCCGGCCAAGTTCCTGATTCTCTTGATCAGGATCTACCAAGTGACGCTCTCGCCTTTCATCGGGAAGAGCTGCCGCTATGTGCCTACCTGCTCCAACTACGGTATCGAGGCCATCGAGAAATACGGCTTCTTCAAGGGCGGCTGGCTCACCTTCAAACGCATTTTATCGTGCAACCCTTGGGGCGGAAGCGGCTATGACCCAGTGCCTTAGCCAGCCCTGAAGGGGCGAAACTATTTAACCCGATGCAAGCGCAGCGCAGCGTCGGAACAAACGAAAAAACCTCAACAAAATGAAGAATATACACATCCTAATCCTAGCCCTGCTGCTTCCCATTGGCCTCATCGCCCAAGAGAAGCAGAACAACTTCGAAATCGCCAAGAGCCTCGACATCTACAACAGCCTCTTGCGCGAGCTGAACCTCAATTACGTCGATGAAATCAACCCGGGCGAACTCAACGAGACCGCCATCAAGGCTATGCTTGACGGCCTCGACCCTTACACGGTCTTCATCCCCGAGTCCGACATCGAGAATGCCAAGTTCATGACCACTGGCGAATATGGCGGCATCGGCGCGCTGATCCAATATGATGGCGAGTTCACCCGCATTTCCGAACCTTATTACGGTTGGCCTGCACAAAAGGCCGGATTGATTGCCGGCGATGCCATCCTCGAGGTGAACGGCGTGGACTGCAAGAAGAAGAACACGCAGCAAGTCAGCGAGTTGCTGAAAGGCCAGCCTGGCACTGAGGTGACGCTGAAAGTCCAGCGTTATGGCGTGGATAAACCCATAGAGAAGACCCTGAAGCGCGAAAAGGTCAAGATCGAAAACATACCTTATTATAAGGTGTTCGACAATGGCGTGGCCTACCTCTCCCTGAGCGGTTTCACTCGCGACGCCGCCAAGGAGATGAAGGAGAAGTTTTTGGAGATGCGCAAAGACCATCAACTCAAGGGTTTCGTCCTCGACCTGCGTGGCAACGGCGGCGGCTTGATGAATGAGGCTGTCGACATCGTCAACCTGTTCATTCCCAAGGGGAAGCCCGTCGTCTCGATGCGAGGCAAGGCGGCCTCCTCGAACAGCCTCCACAGCACCTCCAACGAGCCCGTCGATTTGGAAATTCCTTTGGCTGTTTTGGTGGACGGCAACAGCGCCTCGGCCTCCGAAATCGTGGCGGGTGCCATTCAGGACTACGACAGAGGTGTCATCATCGGGGAACGAACCTTCGGTAAGGGCTTGGTGCAGAACATCTTGCCGCTGAGCTACAACACCCAGATGAAGGTCACGGTGGCTCACTATTACATCCCGAGTGGCCGCTGCATCCAGGAAATCGACTACTCGCACAAGAAGGACACGGTGCAGAAAACCACCGACTCACTCGGTAGGGCTTTCAAGACCATGGCCGGACGCACCGTCTATGAAGGCCACGGCATCACGCCCGACGTGAAGGTGAAGCGCGACCCATACGCCACGGTGACGGCTTACCTCTATGGCAAGAGCTACATCTTCGACTACGCCAACAAGTTCTACAGCGAGCACAAGAGCATCGACTCTGCCGACCGCTTCAAGATTGACGAGGCCACTTACCAGGACTTCATGAAGTTTGTGAAAGACAAGAACTTCAGCTATACCACTGAGAGCGAGAAAACCCTCGAAAAGCTGAGGACGGTGGCCAAGGAAGAAGGCTATTTGGAGCAAATCAAGCCCCAAATCGAACAGCTGGAGAAGAACCTTGAGGCCGACAAGGCCAACGACCTGCTGAAGAACCGCAAGGACATCGAGGAGCTGCTGCTTTCGGAAATTGTAGGGCGCTATTATTACCAGAAGGGCCGCATCATTTCGGCTTTGCAGAATGACCCCGACCTGGAGCGCGCCTTTGAGATTCTGCTGAACACCAACGGGAAGGACGAATACCACACGATTTTGGGCAAGTGATGGCCGAAACCGCTTCGATAAAGTACCATCTCCATCAAGCCTACCTCTTTGGCTTGATGCTTTTGGCGGCCAGCCTGACGCTCTCGCCCTTCATGATGAGTGTGGCGCAGTTTTGGCTCGTCATCGTGTGGATTGTGGATGGTGTCGTCGGCAAGGACTTCAAGACGAAATGGGGCCGCTTTTGGCACAACAAAGTCGCGGTCCTGCTCGTGGCTTTCTACCTGATGCATGTCGTCGGACTGCTCTGGACTTCTGATTTCCAATACGCTATGAAGGATTTGCGCGTCAAGCTGCCTATCCTCATCTTGCCTTTCATCATGTCGAGTATGGCGCCCTTGGACCGCAAGCGCTTCAACCTCGTGATGCAGGTCTACGTGTTTTCGGTGTTCGTGGCCACGCTGTTCAGCTTCTCTCGCTATGTGCGGCACGACTACGTGGACGTCCGCGAAATCTCGCGTTTCATCAGCCACATCCGGTTCTGCCTCCATATCGTCTTTTGCATCGCTACCATTGGCTATTTTCTTTTCACCCGCAAAGCGCCTGTATGGAGCAGGGTTATTCAGGTCTTGATGCTGTTATGGTTTGCTTATCAGGTGTTTATCTTCGAGTCATTGTCGGGCTATGTCATCTTGGTAGCTGTCGTCATCGTTTCGGTCTTCTATGCCTTACTGAGGTGGAAAAAGGGTAGGGGTTGGTGCATCGCCCTTGCCGTTTTTGCCTTGGCCATTCTGGTGGTCGGAGGTGTCGTTTTTGCGCAAAGGATACGGCCGTTGTTAAAGATTGAAGCCGTGGATTTCAGCACTTTGGACCAAAAAACCGCCCTTGGCAACGACTATTGGCACGACACCATCTATAACCCCGTCGAGGACGGCAAGTTTGTGGGCCTCTATTACTGCAAGCAGGAAATGCAAGCGGCTTGGTCGCAGCGCAGTGTTTTGCCCTTCGACGGCACCACCCGCAACGGCGAGAATTTGGAGGCGACCTTGTCGAGATACCTCACTTCCAAGGACTTGCGCAAGGATGCCCAAGGCGTGATGTCCCTGACCGACGAAGACATCCAAAATATCGAGCAGGGCATTGCTAACTACGACAACTGGCGGCATCCTGGACTCCATGCGCGGCTGTCGTCGACCTTGTTCGAGTACAATCTCTATAGGCGGTTCAACAACCCCAATGGCGGCTCGTTGTCGCAGCGCATTGAGTTCACGCGGGCCTCGTTCCATATCATCCGGCAGCATCCTTGCTTCGGGGTGGGCACCGGCGACGTGCCGCAGGCCTTCAGCCAGGCTTACGATGAGATTCATTCGCCACTTTGGGAGGAGTATCGCTTTCGCGCTCATAACCAATATCTTGCCATTGCGGTGGCCTTCGGTTGTGTGGGTTTGGCGTTTTTCTTGGTCGTGTTGCTTTATCCTTACTTCTCGTGCAAGCGGAACCGAACCTATTTATATACGGTCTTCCTCTGCATCATGCTGCTGTCGATGTTCCCCGAGGACACCCTCGAAACCCAAGCTGGCGCATCGCTTTTCGCGTTTTTCGAGACCTTGCTTTTGCTGACCAATCCCGAAGAAAGCTGATTCAACCCTAATTTCAAGCATTCCGCCCTCAAAAAATCGTGGAAACGTGTCAGTTTGACGATTTTTCAATACTTTTGCGCTGTGAAACGCATGAGGACTTGGTTATGATTAAGAAACAACAATTTATCTGCCCTTACACGGAGTACGACCACCTCGACGAGTTGGAGCCGCAGGATGCCGAGTTGGTGCGTCTTGCCCATGAGGCCACCCACAACTCATACGCGCCCTATTCCCGCTTCCACGTCGGAGCGGCGGTGCGCATGGCCAACGGCGAGATTGTGACGGGCAACAACGTGGAGAACGCCGCCTATCCCAGTGGACTTTGTGCCGAGCGCGTGGCGATGTTTGCAGCGATGGCGAAATATCCAGGCGTAGCCATGGAAGCCTTGGCGGTGGTGGCCCATTCCGAGACCAAGACCATTGACGAGCCTGTCGCCCCTTGCGGGGCTTGCCGCCAGGTGATGGTGGAGGTGGAGCAGGTGTCGAAACGCCCGCTGCGCATCCTCTGTCAAGGCCAGACGGGGCGCATCATGGCCTTCGATGGCGTGGGATCGCTGATGCCGTTTATCTTTTTGGATAAGTTCTTGTGATGACTTCATACAACTCCCAGTATATCGAGCGAAAACTAAGCGAAATCAAGGATCGGAAAAGCAAGAATGCTTTTCTTGAATCTATTATGAACGCCCCGACGGCCGTCGTTATTAATGAAGCGAACGGCCATAAAACAGTGCTATTTCCCGAAAACAAAGGCCCGAAAACGAATACTTGGGAACAGACCAAACAAATGGCATTTGATCTCAATAAAGCTGGTTACGATGTGGCTTTCATTCCTGAGATTGACGATGAAACCTGTGCCGATAGTTTGATTATGACGGGGAAAATTTATAGGCTGGCTGACTTTAAATACTGCGTCACTACAAGTTCCAACACTTTGGCCAAAGAACTTGAACACGGTTTTAAGCAAGCGGGTACCACTATTCTTCAGCTTGAACACATGGACGCAGGCTTATTCAAAGAAGCCATTGCTTACCTACTGCGCAATGAAATCCTTCGTGGAAATATCATCTTGATGAACAAGTATGGTAAATCGGTTGAGCTGTTGAAAAAAGATCTTAAGACAGGGGTGTATAAGAAAGCAATCAAAGGATTGTTGTAAAAAGAAAAGAGAGGCATTGCCTCTCTAATTCTTGAGTCTTCGGACTGAAACCGCTATTCGACTCGGGTGGTTGCTTAAACCGCTGCAAAAATACGAACATTTTTCCATTTTGCAAGCCTTTTTTGAAAAAAAATGTGGCAACAAACTTCATTATGCAAATGTAAACAGCAGATTTCCAAAGAAATTCCACAGCATGGCCGCACCCATGGCGAACACCTTGCTGAGGTAGAAGTTCCATTTCAGCTTGCCGTTGAGCAAATACACCGTTAGCGAGTCGATGCTCAAGCCGATGACGGAGACGACGAAATATCGAATGTATTCCGTCCCAATCTGCGGGTTGCTGCTTTGGAAGGTCCACAGGCGGTTGAGGAAGTAGTTGGTCGTGGCGGCGACGACGAAGCCCATGATGTTGCTCAGGTATTTGTTCAGCTTCAGCCACTCCTTGCAGACGAAGGTGACGCCGAAGTTCACGAACGCGCCAAACAGTCCTACTGCACAGAATTTCAGGAACTTCAGCATGAATTCTTGGGTCAACTCTATCTTAAATAGCAGCAATTTCATTGTTTCCGTTTTGCTCGGCAAAATTAGGTATTTTTGGGATTTCTTGTCGAAAGGCAATCCAAAAAACGTACTTTTGCGCAAAATTTCAACGATGAGCCCAGTAAAAGACATTTCCATCGAAGCCTATGACTATCCCTTGCCGGACGACCGCATCGCCAAATATCCCTTGGCCGAGCGCGATGCCTCAAAGCTTTTGGTACTGAAGGACAACGAGATACAAGAATCCCAGTTTCGCCATGTCGGCGACTTCCTCCCCCAAGACACTTTATTGGTCTTCAATGAGACCAAAGTCATTCGGGCGCGCCTACAATTCCGCAAGGCGACGGGTTCGCGCATCGAAATCTTCTGCCTTGAGCCGGAGAAGGACTATCAGGTGGCCTTCAGCGCGACCTCGCCAGTGCGTTGGAAGTGCTTGATAGGCAATGCAAAACGCTGGAAAGAAGGCAAGCTGGCAATGGAACTGAGGGTAAGCGAGGAGTCGGTGACCCTCAATGCGGAATGCCTCTCCCGCGACGACCAAGGCGCGGAGATAGAGTTCTCGTGGACGCCCGAAAGCCTCTCGTTTGCCTCGGTCTTGGAGGCGGCGGGCGAGATCCCTCTGCCGCCCTACCTGCACCGCGAGGCCGAAGCCTCCGACCGCGACCGCTATCAGACCGTTTTTGCGCGTTACGACGGCTCGGTGGCGGCCCCCACAGCAGGCCTGCACTTCACCCAGCCGCTCATCGCCAAGCTGCGTGAACAGGGCTTCCAGTTCGACGAGGTGACGCTCCACGTGGGCGCGGGCACTTTCAAGCCGGTGGCCACCGACACCATCGGAGAACATGCCATGCACTCGGAGACGATTATCGTTCGCAAGTCGCTGATTGAAAATTTGATAGCGCATTATGGCAATCCCATCATCCCTGTGGGGACGACCAGCACGCGCACCTTGGAGAGCCTCTATTGGATTGGCGTGATGCTGAAGGAACAAGGCACCGACCTGCGCCCCTTGCACGTGGAGCAGTGGTTCCCTTACGGCACCCATGCTCCCCTGACGATGCCCGAAGCTTTAAAGCAAGTGTTGGCCTACCTTGACCGCCACGGCCTGACGCGATTGGAAGCCAGCACCGCCCTGATGATAGCGCCATCCTATCAGATGCGTGTCATCACGGGGCTGATCACCAATTTCCACCAGCCGAAGAGCACCCTGCTCCTGCTCGTTTCGGCCCTCATCGGAGAGCGCTGGAAGGACTGCTACCGCTTTGCCCTCGACCATGGCTTCCGCTTCCTCAGCTATGGGGACTCTTGCCTGTTTTTGCCGGAGTAAAGCCCCCAAAGTTATAAACACCAGCCCCGAAGTTTTTCACTGTTGATTATGAAATTATTAACGAAATAATCAACAAGTTATCAACAGGTTCTGTTGAAAAATTTTTTGGTTTTTAGGCGCATTTTCCCGCTTGAAAACTTGCTCCTTAGTTTATTATTTTGTTGTTTTGTCCTCTATTTTCCTTGATTTAGGAAGAAAAAATCTCTTAAAACTGCAACAAACGAAACAATTCACAAATGTTTAACCTAAAATCTTTAAGTTATGTGTAAAAAACATGTACTCTTATTATTGTTGCTCCTTGCACTATTAGTGCCTTGGGCAGCGAACGCACAGCAGCAAACTGTGACGATTGGAGATGGTACTACTACAACCAACACCAACCCAATCGGAACGTATTACAACTATTCCATCACCGAGCAGCTCTACACTGCCGACGAGATTGGAATGGCAGGAACCATTAGCAGCGTTAGCTTCTACTACATGGGCATTGCTGCAAAGGATCTCCCGATTACAGTCAAATTGTAACAGATTGAAACTAATTAAATTATTCACCTAAACACAAATCACTATGAAAAAGTATCTATTTTCATTGATGACGCTCTTGCTGGCTTTTGTAGGCGTGGCGAGGGCAGACGAGCTGACCGTACACGATGGTACTACCACCAACGGGAACGTGCCAGTTTACGGCTTCTATGCCGATGCCTACCTGAAAAGTGAGATGGTGTATCCTGCTTACGAACTTGAAGACATGATGCCCTCAAGCATTAGCGGAATGACTTTCTACACCTCGCAATCAAGCGTCTCACTGACAAGCAACTTCCAAGTCTATCTGAAGGAAGTTGAATTCACAACAATCTCAGCGTTCGATGGGGTTGAGGATGCCTCTCTCGTTTACGAAGGCACTATCAACATCATTGATGGACAGTTGAGCCTCGAATTTGCTGAACCATACGAATATGGTGGAGGTAACCTGTTTGTGGCTTTCTACAGCACTACCACAGGCAACTACAGCTCTACCTCGTGGTATGGCGAGACTGTTTCTGGAGCTTCTGTACAAGGCTATAGCTATAACGGCCTTGGCTCCATTAGTCCGACACAGCGCAATTTCCTGCCCAAGGTAACGTTTACTTACGAAACTGGTACGCCTTGCGGTGCCCCCGAGAACTTCAGGGTCGCGGAAATCCAGCCCCACCAAGCCCTGCTGAACTGGACGGGCGGCTCGGGCAGCTTCAATGTGGAATACAAGAGAACTTCAGATGCTGAATGGTTCACCTCTCCCAACCTTACTCACATCGGTTGGAACTGCGTTATCGGCAGCCTCGATGCCAACACCATGTATGAGGCAAGGGTGCAATCCTATTGCCCCGAGACGGGCAAGACCAGCGCCTGGAGATACGTCTCCTTCCTTACCCGCGTGGCCTGCGCTGCTCCTGAGTATATGTATGCCTACGACATCACAGCCAGTCAGGCCTTCATCGAATGGGGCGGCGGCTCCGGCGACTTCACCTGCGACTACAAGAAGGTGGAAGACACGGTGTGGACCAACGTTGGCCCCCACATCGGCTGGAATTGCCTGCTGACAGGACTGGCTGCGAGCACATACTATGAGGTCAGAGTGCGCTCGAACTGCGAAAATAATGAGATTAGCGACTACATCTATACGTATTTCAGCACGCTTACGTCGTGCCCTGCTCCTAATAATCTGACCGTTACTGAGGTCACGGACAGCTCCGCCACCCTGACCTGGACCCCTGGCGGCGACGAGACCGAATGGAAGCTTATCAGAACGTCTGACGGCGCTTATGTCCCCAACATCACGTCCACCTCTTACACCTTGCAAGGCTTGACCACTGGCGAGATCTATTCCTACGCGGTGGTGGCCGTTTGCGGTCCGGACGAAGAAAGCGATTGGAGCAATGTGGTTACCTTCGAGCCTACCGACAAGCTCGTCATCGGCTCGGGCGGACTCACCAACAGCTATATTCCCACTTACACCTATTATAACTATTCCTTGACGCAACAGATTTACACCGCCGAGGAAATCAATTCGCAAGGATTGATCAATAGCATCGATTTCTACTGCACGGATAGGAAGGTGCGTTCGTTGGACATCTACATGGTCAACACGAACAAGGAATATTTCAACGACAACTATGACTGGATTCCCGTGACTGATGCCAACCTCGTCTATAGCGGTCAGGTGATCTTTGGCGGCGGCGTTTGGACCACCATCGAACTTACCAATGCCTTCGTCTACGATGGCACCAGCAACCTCGCCATCATCGTCGATGACAACACGGGCTCGTGGGAGTCAGCCCCGGGCTTCTCTGCTTACGAAGCAAACAGCCAAGCCATCCGCATCTACAGCGATGACATCAACTACAACCCGTATGCACCGTCCAGCTACGCTGGAACGATTTTGGGCATGAAGAACCAAATCCGTCTTGACATCACGCCTGGAACCTACACCTTCTACACGATCAATGTCACGGCTGATCCCGAACAGGGCGGTACCGTCACTGGCGGTGGCAGCTACCTTGAAGGTAACACCTGCACCATCTCAGCAATGCCGGGCTATATGTACAACTTCATGGGCTGGACCGACACCAACGGCAATGTCATCACTGACCTGACTTACAGCTTCCCCGTGACGGGCAATGCTTCGTATGTGGCTCATTTCGAGGCTGAGGAGACCGATCTGGTTGTGTATCCCGAAATCGACCTCGGTCCGCGCCCGATTGGCGCTTGGATGCGTCCGGCCACCTTCACCCTGACCAACGAAGGCTTCCCCACCACCATCTTGGGTTTGGAAAGCGACAACGAGTTCTTCGTCTTGGATGAGAGCAGCTACGCCACGCCGTTCACCCTCGACGCGTATGAGACCATCGACCTGGTGGTGACCTCGGGCACGGCTTCCGCTCCTGGCGAAATCAACGGCAACCTGACCGTGACCTATACCCTCAGCACCGGCGAGGAAGACACGGCAGACTTCGACATGACGGCTATGGCCTACACGCCCGTGCAAGGCGACGTGTGGGAGAACCCCATCGTGGTGACTTCCTTCCCCTACTCGAATGTCGTCGAAGTGGTCAACGCCCCGTATTATGACAACTATGTCATGCCTTACCCGAACGTTCCGGACGGCTATGATGTAGTCTACAAGCTCACCTTCAACCAAGACGTCTGCCTGAACGCCAGCGTGCTTCCCGATGAAACGGAGGCCAACAACGGCAAGGTGGCCCTCTATCCCGAAGGCTTCAAGGGCTTGGGCGGCCCCGACATGAACAACTACTATAACGGCCCTGAAATGGTCATTGATGAATGGCTGTATTATGACAATGGAGAATATGCAACTGGCATTGGCGCTGGCGGAAGCGAGTTCTGGTGGGGCATCAAGCTTGATGTCTCTGACTACGCAGGAGCCAGACTGACCAAGGTTAGCGTGTACGACTATGACTACATGGAAGGTGAAATCCAGGTTTACCAGACCAACCGCACACCTGATGGCGACCCGATGCTGTCGCAAGCCATCACCCTGAACGGCACTGGCGAGTTCGTGGAATTCGACCTCGAAACGCCTTGTGTTTTGGATAACTCTCAAGCCTTGTGGATTGTGGTTCACTACATTTCAGGTGTTTCCTATCCTGCTGCTGCCTGCAGCAACACCGGTGACCCGAACGGCCGCTGGGTAAGCCTCGACGGTTCTTCATGGAACGATTTGGCTAACTATGGTCTGTCCTACACTTGGATGCTCCGTGGCTATGTGACCACCTCTTTGGGTCGCAACGTGGTGCTGGGTGACAGGGCCGAGGCCGAGACCATTGACGTGACCATCGGTGACGGCACGAGTACGACAGGCTACTTCCCCTTCTATACCCTCTACAACTATAGTATCGCCGAGAACCTGTTCCTCGCTTCCGAGCTTGAAGAGGCTGGCATGTCAGCAGGTGAAATATCCAGCCTGAGCTGGTATGCCACCAACGCTCCTGGTTATGCCCAGCAAGGCCTCAGCATCTGGATGGCCAACGTGACTGACACGGAGCTGACGACGACTTCGCACGTCGTTACCGACATGACCCTGGTCTACACGGGCTCCATGACTCCTGAGATTGGCTGGAACACCTTTGAGTTCAACGAAGGCAATTTCACCTGGGACGGCGCCAGCAACATCCTGATCTTATGCCAACGCAACAATGGCAATTGGAACAGCACCGTGAACTGGCAAGCCACTACGGGACTCAGCTTCAATGCCATGGCTTACCGTTATCAGGACAGCGGCGCATACGATGTCACCGTTCCTAATACGATGTACACCAGCACCACCCGCCCGAACATCATCTTCACCTATACCCCAGGTGGCAATAATCACGATATCGTCGACCTGACCGTGACCCCCGGCACTTATTATTTAGTGGCTTCCTCCACGGCCGAGCAGTTTGAGGTGAACATCAATGCCAGCGCCTTGACTTGCCCCGAACCGGCTGCTCTCGTCGCACCTGACAACGACTTCATCGTATTGCCGATTTATGACCCTCAAGTGCAGCTCAAGTGGGATCTCGACGACCGCACCACGGAATACTGCCTGAAGTTCGGCACCGAGCCCGACAACCTTGAGACCATCGTCGATTGGACCCGTGACCTTGCGGAGAAATACAACTTGACCGACCTCGACAATCACACCAGGTATTATTGGCAAGTGTGCGTGCGCAACGACGGTTGCCCCGAGGGTGTGAATGGCCCCGTCTGGAGCTTTGTCTCCTACGTCTCCATGCCCAGCAATTTGCAGTCGCTCTACGGCAATGAAATCATGGAAGGCGATGTCTTGTACTTGGTTTGGGATGCACCCCAAGAGCGCGAGCTGATACCTTATGTATATAAGGTGTATCAAGACGGAGAGCTTATTGGCACCACCACGGAGCCTCATTTCGAGGTGGAAGGCCTTGTCTACACCGGAGAAAGCTATGGTTACAGAGTGGCAGCTTATTATCAATTCAGCGAAGACCATGATGGCTACATGTACACCGACTGGCTCTACATCTACGTGATGACCGAAACCGACGTGGAAGGCCATGTGTATGAACAGGACGGCGAGACGGGTATTGCCGAGGCTCAAGTCACCGTTTATGGTTATGATGACTTCGGCTACTACCATGAGTACTACTTCACCACCGATGAAGACGGCTCCTTCAGCGGCAACATGGCACTCGGCTACTACAATGCCTATGCCAACGCTAACGGCTATCAGGAAGCTTGGTTTGATGGTGAATACTATGTCATGCTTGAAGGCAACGAACCTGAAACTTTGGACATCGTCATGACCGAAGTGTACACGCCCGTTATGTTCGTGGATGCTGAGTACTATCCGGATCCCACTGCCTATGACGGTGAGATGGTAAAGGTGACTTGGAGCGACCAGAACTGGCATACCTACTGCGAATATGAGTTCAACAACGCTTGGCGTCATAGTAGCGGTACCACAAGTTGGGGTTACTACTATCCTGCCGAGGTGTTGGCACCTTATGCTGGCTACAGCCTCGACAAGGTGGCATTGTTTAGCGATAATATGTACAACGCCGTGGGCGGCAACTATACCTGCAATATTTACGAAGGCGGTGAAACGCCTGCCAATGGCACGTTGGTTTCTACCATCACCGTGGATGTGCCGCAAGGCCTGAATAAGTGGGTGAAATTTGCCCTGACCACACCCGTTGAGGTCTCCGAAAACATGGAGAGCCTTTGGGTGATTTGGACAGCCAACACCAGCTTAGGTGGCTATCCTGCTGGCTGCTGCGATGGTGACAATGAAAACGGCGACTGGTGGTATGATTACTACGAGGAGGTTTGGATGCACCAGTCTGGCTACTGCTGGACGATGCGCAACCACTTCACGGATGAAGCTGGCCGTAGCGTGGTTTTGGGTGCACCCAATACTGCCAAAATGGCCGCTGAGGTTGCTCCTGTCCGTTTGATGGCCAATAGCGGCGAATCGGCAGCTTGCATCAATGCGAACGCCAAGCGCGTCCCGCTGCGTCAACCTGACCGTTCGTTGCAGTACTACCGCGTCTATCGCACCGACTACTACAACTATGACGAACTCAACGAACTGAACGCCGTGCTCGTGGCCGACAGCGTGACCACCACTGCCCTCATCGACGAGACCTTCGGCGATTTGGAAATGGGCACGTATAAATATGGTGTGAGCTGCGTCTACGAAGGCAACCGCGAAAGCGCCATCACTTGGATGAAGCCGAGACTCAGCACGCCGGAAAGAGACCGCCGCATGAAGCTCCATCGTGAAGCGACCGACTTGGTCATTGACGAAAGCTTCGAAAACGGCTTCCCGGAGGGATGGAACATCATCGATGCCGACTATGACGGTCGCTATTGGAAGCTCGCCTCTCAACTGATAGGCACGGGCTATGTCCCGCACACGGGCGAAGACATGATGAGCTCGGAGAGCTACAACCTGACCTCGGGCGCGCTCTATCCCGACAACTATCTCGTCACGTCATACGTGCCTCTGGGCGGTACCTTCAGCTTCTGGGTCAGCGCACAAGACGTCCAATATGGTGCCGAACACTTCGGCGTGGCCGTGTCGACCTATGGCAATTCCTACGCCGGTAATTTCAGTACCATCCAAGAATGGACTTTGGACGGCAGAGGCGAAGGCGCCACCAACGTCATCACCCGCAGCGGTGGCCGCAACGCTGGCACCTGGTACCAATACACCGTTGATTTGAGAGACTACTTCGGACAGTGGGGTTACATTGCCATCCGCCACTTCGGCTGCACCGACCAGTTCTACCTGAACGTGGACGACATCACCTACGGCGATGTCCCGCAGTACCTGCAAACCGACCACGAGAGCACAATCACCTGGTCGAACCCGATGGATAGAGACATGTATCTCTATGATGCCGTCGACATCACCGTCACGCTCAATAGCGGCGACAGCCCGGAGGGCGTTTGGGTCAGCTTTGGCCAATACTACGAGCAATCGAGCATCAACCCGCTCAACGGCACCCTCAGCTTCTATATGGACGAGACTGGTTTCCACGCTTGGGATGTCTTCCGCAAGGGCGAATACTATGTCTACGCCTGGAAGGAAGGTTATCAAGAGTACTATTCGGATTGGATGACCATCGATGGCGAGACCCATATTGTTATCGAACTTGAGGAAATCCAGGAAAGCGTGAGCGACCTCTACGTGAGCCGCACCGGTTGGGCCTCATGGACCGGTCTCGGCAACGACGGACCTGCACTGACCAACAACCACTATGGCGCAATCATGTTTGAGGGCTTCGAGGATGGCTTGAATGGTTGGACCGTCATCGACGTGAATCCTGAGGGCGGCACTTGGGTGCATAGCAGCAACAACCCCGTTGGACGCGACTATACGACTCTCGCCCACGATGGCACTGGTTTTGCCATGTGCTACTCCTATGTGGACTACGTTGGTTCGTACGATACTGACAGTTATCTTGTATCGCCTCAGAAGTATCCTATCACATCCACTTCGAAATTGTATTTCTGGGCCGACAATTTAAGCGAGAGCTATCCTGAAGCATTCTCTGTCTGTGTGGCTACAGCTGATACGGTGACAGTAAGCGACTTCACAGAAATCTGGAGCGGCAATGCCAAGAGCAACGGTGGCGAGAAGCCGGCCGTGCGTCCTCTCGAAAACAGCCGTTCTCGTTCAGAGAACTGGCGTTTACACAGCGTTGACTTGAGTGCATACGCTGGCCAGGAGGTGTGGATTGCCTTCCACGACGTGAACTACGACATGTGGGAAATCTGGATTGATGATGTTGAGCTTCGCGATGATAACAACGTCCCGCGTCACTATGAGGAGATTCAGTTGACGCTGACCGACATGGACGGTGACACGCTCTTCATGGGTGCCACGGAGAACAACTACATGCAGCTGCCCACCGAGGCCCTCGAAGAAGGCCAAGTGTATAAGGTGAGCGTGGCACAAGCCTACTCATCCGGCCTGAGCCAAGAAGCCACTTGCAGATGGATTTACCAGTCCTGCGAGAACTTCGAAGGTGCCATCGACCTCGCTGGCATCAGCAGCGACGAAGGCGTGGCCCTCAGCTGGGTCTATCCTGAAATGGACAACGACTCGACTGCACCTACCCGCAAGGGCAACGGCAACGGCAACCGCGACGCTTGGGATCTGATGATGACCTTCAATGCTGCCGAAGGCGGTCACTACGGTGTGGCTTACGATGGCGACAACTTCTATACCTCCAACTGGGGCTATAGCGGTGCCGCATACAACTTCTACAAGTATGACCTGCAAGGCAACATGCTGGAAGGCTTCAACGTACCGAACTGCGGTACCCTCCGTGGCATGACCTACGACGGACAGTACTTCTACGGCGTGGCCAATAGCAGCACGGTTTACTGCGTTGATTTGGCCAACCACACCTTAGTTAATGCGTTCTCCAGCGAATACGGTGCCATGCGTGGTATCACCTACGATCCCGTTCGCGACGGCTTCTGGGTCATCGGCAACTGGAGCGGCAACCTGACGCTCATCGACCGCAACGGTGTTGTCCAATTCGTTGGTCCTGAGGTGACAGATGCTTCCGACCTTGCATACTACGAGGACGAGACTGGTGTCGAACACGTGTTCTGCTTCAACAACAACGACCAATGGGTGTATGACTACAACATCACGACCAACATGTATGAAGGCGCTGTGTTCGACTTCTCGAGTACGCCTGGCTACGATGGCGGTACTTCTGGCGGTTGCACTGTCGGCGAATATGATGGCATGATGGTCTTCATCGGCGACATGCAGCAGTCCCCGAACCTCATCGGTGTCTATGAGCTTGGAATAGCTGGTGAACCCGAGCCTGGCCCGGTGGGCGAGCCTTTTGCTGCCGCCATCTTCCGCGACGGCGAATGGATTGGCTACACGGTCGACCCGGTCTTCAACGATCCCGAGGGTACTATCGACAACGTGTATGAAGTGCGCATCGTGTACGGTGGCACCAAGCGCTGCCCCTACAACAACGCCTACTTCACCATGAGCTGCCCGCAGGTCGTGGAAGTCGCTCCTGACGAAATCACCCAGACGACCAACTTCGTCACCGGCTGGACCTGGTGGAGTACTTACATCGACGTTGAAGCCGATGTGCTTGGCCAACTGAAGGACGGTTTGGGCGCGAGCGGCCAAGTCATCAAGTCGCAGACGCAATCCACGATGCACCTTGGCAACAACTGGGTCGGTGCACTGACCATGACCAACGAACTTGGCTACATGGTGAAGACCAATTCCGAAGTCACTGTGGACGTTACCGGTTCTGGTGTGACGCCTGAGGAACACCCGATTACGCTGAATCCTGGCTGGACCTGGATTGGCTATCCGAGCACCGAACCGATGGCCGTTGCAGCAGCCTTGGCCAACCACACGCCTCAGCCCAACGATGTCATCAAGGGACAGAGCTCCTCTGCGATGTACATGGCAGGCGCATGGCGCGGTTCGCTCACGCTCACGCCTGGTGTCGGCTACATGTACAAGTCGAACGCTTCTTCGAACGTCGAATTGACCTACGCTTCCCCGAGCCGCAACGACATCGTTGAAACCGAGGCGATGGAAGCCCACTGGAACGCCAACTACAACGCCTACGCGAACAACATGACGGTGTTGGCTGTGGTTGAGCTGAACGGTGAAGAGCTTGCTGGCACGAACTACGAGCTGGCCGCCTTCGTGGGCGACGAGTGCCGTGGTAGCGTGCAGATGATGTACGTCGAGCCTATCGACCGCTACATGGCCCTGCTGACCATCGTTGGCGAGGAAGCCGCTGAGCTCCACTTTGCGCTCTACGACGCCGAGACGGGCGAGGAATACCTCAACGCCGACGAAGTGCTGACCTTCGAAGCCGACGCCATCGTTGGCGACGTTGACGCTCCGTTCGTCATCCGCTTCCGTAGCACGACCGGCGTGGACGAGCTGGCCAAGAGCCTGCAAGTCTACCCGAACCCCGTCGAAGCGAATTCTGTGTTCAGCGTGGGTTCGCTGACGGATGTGGACGGCGAGGTGAGAGTTGAGATTGTCAACGCGCTTGGTGCCAAGGTGTCAGAGCAGACCTCCGTGAGGATGCCTGCCTCTATCAAGGCTCCGGCTGCTGCTGGCGTCTACATGCTGAAGATCACCGTTGACGGCAAGGAGACCTGCTGCCGCAAGCTGGTGGTCAGATAAGCAAATACACATTTGTTTAATATTCCGCAAACGGTCGCTTCCTAATTTGGAGGCGGCCGTTTTTTTGGAAACAAATCTTGCGTGAATCTGAAATAAATGGATTTGTACAGATTTACGTTAGACTTGCTTCCCTTTTATAATCATAATACTTTCCTGCGCTTAAAATTAATGGGCAAAGACTTGATTTATTGTGAAAAAATGTTTTTCTTTGCGGGTTGAAAATAACGAAAAGTAACATCATCAACTAAAAGATTACAGTTATGAGAAACAGAGTATTACCAATCATGACGATTGTGCTTTTGCTGCTGGCGACAGTCGCGGCGAAGGCCAACCCCGTTGACATGCAACTGGCTCGCCAAGTAGGTGCCAAGTTTATCAGCGCGAACACGGCCATGAGGATGGCCACCGACCAAGACCTGGAATGGGTCACCACCTATCGCACGGCCAACAACGATGCCGCCTTCCACGTGTTCAACACGCCGAAGGGCTTTGTCATTGTCTCCGCCGACGATTGCGCCACACCTATCCTCGGCTATTCCGAGACAGAGCATTTCGATGAAAGCAACCTCCCGCCTGCGATGGAGGGCTATCTGATGGAATATGTGGATCAGATTGCTTACGGCATCGAGAGCCATATGCCCGCTTTGGACATCGTAGCCCATCAATGGGAAATGGTGCAGGCCACAGGCGTTCTCAACGATGACCGTGCCACCACAGTGGTGACGCCTCTATTGACCACTGAATGGGGGCAAGGTTATACAGGTTACCAATACAACATCTTCTGCCCGACCGATTCCAATGGCCCCAATGGTCACGCGATAACGGGCTGCGTGGCAACGGCCATGGGCCAAATCATGTGCTATTGGCAGTATCCGCAAACGGGTAGCGGCTCGCACACCTATACTCCTGCCAATTACCCCAATCAGCCCCAAACGGCCGATTTTGGCAACACCACGTATGATTGGGCTAACATGATAGATTTTCTGTCCCCTTCGTCAACTTCTACGCAAAACAACGCTGTGGCCAAACTGTTGTGGCACTGCGGTGTTTCGGTGGATATGGACTACGGCCCCGATGGTTCGGGTGCGGTTACCGCATACGCGGTTGATGCTTTGAGGGATTATTTCAATTACTCTGAGGAATTGCATTATGATTCCAGATCAGTCTATACCAATGCCCAATGGATCAGCAAGTTGAAAGCTGACCTTGACAACGGTCGCCCCGTATTGTACAGTGGAAGGACTCTTGATAATGCTTCAGGTCATGCCTTTGTTTGTGACGGCTATAATGCCAACGACCAATTCCACTTCAACTGGGGATGGTATGGCCAATACCAAGATACTTATTTCTCCATCGATGCATTGACACCTGGCTCCTATAATTTCAGTGCGACTAACGCAGCCATCTTCGAAATCCACCCGAGTTGCCCCGCTGGCACCACTTATCAGGTGGCGGCCACGGCCAGTCCCTCCAACGGCGGCACCGTGTCGGGCGGTGGCATCTACAACTGCGGCTCGGACTGCACCTTGACGGCAACATCTAACGAGGGCTACATGTTCTGCTCCTGGACCGAAAATGGCGTGCAGGTTTCGACCAACCCCACTTATTCCTTCACCGTGTTGGGCAACAGAGACTTGGTGGCCAACTTCAGCTATGTTGGAGACAATGCTTGCACCCTCATTTTCAACCTTGTTGACTCCTACGGCGATGGCTGGAACGGCAATGCCTTGACCGTGAGCTACAGCAGTGGCTGCTTCTCATACGAGCAGTTGACCCTCGAGAACGGTTCATCGGGCACTTTCACCCGGAACGTGGTGGACGGGAGCCACATCGTTTTGGGCTTTGTTGAAAGCAACTGGGCGTATGAGTGTTCTTTCAGCATCACTTACGCTGACGGCACCATGATTTACCAAAGCTCCAGCCTCAGCAGCAGCTTCTCCTACGAGTTCGATGTGAACTGTGGTGGGACGCCTCCTGGCGACGACTATTTGACCTACTCCATCAATTCCGATGGCGTGTCTGTCACCGTTACCGGACACATTTATGGTAGCAGCGCGACGGGCGCGTTGGAGATCCCTGCCACGACGACCATTGATGGCGTTTCCTATGCCGTGACGGCCATAGCCAGCAACGCCTTCCAGCATTACCGCAGCCTCACCTCGGTTACCTTCGGTAATCCCCTGACCACTATTGGCGCTTCGGCATTCTGGGATTGCCCGAACATAGCGGCAGTGTATTATACGAGCACCGTAGCCGATTGGTGCAACATCTCCTTCGCCGACTATGAGTCCAACCCACTTAATTATGCCGGACTCTATATCAACGGCACGTTAGTGACCAACTTGGTCATTCCCGAAGGGGTGGTTAATATTAAGCAATATGCCTTTACGCAATATGATGCCTTGACCTCGGTGAGCTTCCCGAGCACATTGAACATCATCGGGTCGTACGCATTCACGTATTGCAGTGGCTTGACCTCAATAGAAATCCCCAGTGCCGTTTACAGTATTGGAAGCTACGCTTTCTCTAACTGCGACGCGTTGGAGCAAATCGTTGTCCAATCTGGCAACACCAATTTCGATTCGCGCGACAACTGCAACGCCATCATCGTCACTTATAGCAATGAGTTGATTACGGGTTGCAAAAACACCGTTGTTCCTGCCACGGTGACCTCCATCGCAGGCGGTGCCTTTGCAGGCTGCACGGGCCTTACGGGTGATCTCATCATCCCCGACGCCGTGACCTATATCGGGTTGCAGGCCTTCCAACACTGTATCAACCTTTCGTCGGTTTCGATTGGCAACGGTGTGTCGTACATTGGCAACTCGGCATTCAACAGTTGCTACAACCTCACCTCGGTCACCATCGGCAACGGTTTGACCGATTTGGGCGGTTATGTATTTGCCAATTGCTCTAATATCGCTTCCATCCAGATTGACTGTGAAACCCCGCCTTCAGCTACAAGCTATGACTTCTATGGTGTGGACATGAGCATCCCGCTCACCGTGCCTTGCGGCATGTCGGGCGCGTACTATAATGCTACGGGCTGGGGCGATTTCACCAACATTCAAGAGAATTGCTCAGGCATTTCCATCACCGCGTCGGCCTATCCGACAGCAGGCGGTATCGTCAGAGGCGCGGGCAACTATGAATTAGGCGACATGTGCACCCTGACAGCCATTGCCAACATGGACTACAGCTTCGTCAACTGGACGAAGAACGGCTCTCAGGTCTCCACCAATGCGGTCTACAGCTTCACCGTAAATGAGTCGGGTGACTATGTGGCCAACTTCGAGTATACGGGCGAGCCGCCCACCGCTGGCATTCTGCTTGAGGAACACTTCGACGGCTCTTCATTGCCTGACGGTTGGTACATTGCCGACCTCGGTACGTCTAACTGGTCGATTTCTGCGACCAACAATGCCGGTGGCACGGCCAACGAAGTGAGACTGAGCTGGAGTCCCCAGTTCAATGGCATCTCCCGCTTGGTCATGCCGGCGGTGGACCTGACGGGCGTCAGCAGCGTGGGCTTCTCGTTCAAGCACTACCTCGACAACTACAGCGGTACCAACACCATCGGCATTGCCACTTCTTCTGACAACGGAGCGACTTGGCACGACGCTTGGATCCAAGGCTACAGCACCGATGAGGCAAGGTTGGTGAATGAGATTCTCAGCACCGCCGACATGGGGCAACCTTCCGTGAGGTTCTGCATCTACTTCACAGGCAGCAGCTACAATATCGACTACTGGTATTTCGATGACATCCAAATCTTTACGCTTGCAAACCTCGATTTGGGCGTGACGGCCATCAACCTGCCCGACTATATGGGTGCCGGCGCACAGACAATCAGTTTCGAAGTGTTTAATTATGGTGTCACTACGGTCACTTCTCTGCAAGCCACATACGAACTTGACGGCGAATCCGTTACCCAAAGCTTTAGCGTCAACATCCCAATGATGGGCAGCACGACTTTAAGTTTCAACACACCCGCCAGCATGATTCCTGGAAGCCACGATCTGACGGTGCGCCTCAATTCTGTGAACGGCACGACGGATGACAATTCGAATAATGACGAGCTGACAAAGGCCGTTTCTGCTGCTCTCGGCGTTGTTGAAAAAATCCCGATGATTGAGCACTTCTCGTCATCGACCTGCGGTCCCTGCGTAAATGTCAACTCAATCATGCTGAACTTCTGCAACAACAACCCCGGTCGCTTCACTTATACCAAGTATCAAATGAACTGGCCCGGCGATGGTGACCCGTATTATACTCAAGAAGGTGGTGTGCGCCATACTTATTATAACGTGAACGCTGTTCCCAATTTGATTCTGGATGGCGAGGACTATAGCACTTCCATGAGCCAAAGCGATTTTGACGAAGAGGCCGACAAACCCGCTTTGATGGACATCAGAGGCTCTTTCAGCGTGAGCGGCAACACCATCTCCGTCAAGGCTGACATTATGCCTTACATTGATGCCAATGCCCGTGTTTACATCTCTGTCAACGAGAAGGTTACAACGGGTAATGTGGGCACTAACGGAGAAACAGAGTTCCACCATATCTTCATGAAGATGTTGCCCGATGCGCAAGGCACTGAGGTTAGTTTGACGGCTTGCACGCTCCAGCATTTGGAATACAGCTGCAACATGTCGTCGACCTTTGTAGAGGAGATGAGCGACCTTGAAGTGGCCATTTGGGTGCAGAATTATAGTTCTAAGGAAGTGTTCAACAGCCGCTTCGCATACGAATACACCAACGTTCACCCCAATCCTGTACAAAACCTGAATCTGGTGTGCGGAAATGGCATGATGCAGGCCACATGGAATGCCCCAAGCCAAGGCACCCCGAGGGGATACAGGGTTTATGTCAATGGTGAGGTTGCGGTTGAAAACACAACAAACCTAAGTTACAGCTTCAACGGAACAGACGATTACTATTCGGTTGGAGTTCAGGCTCTTTATGGCAGTGATAAGACTTCTGTTGTTGTGTATGTAGGATGTGCAAATGAACCTGGAACCTCCTATGTGATTCAAGCCGTTGCCAACCAGGCCAACGGCGGCACGGTGAGCGGTGAGGGTACCTACTACGAAGGCCAGAACTGCACGCTGACTGCCACAGCCAACGAAGGCTATGAGTTCGTCAAGTGGACGAAAGATAACGAGGTGGTTTCAACCAACTCCACCTATAGTTTTGTGGTGACAGAGGATGCCTCATTCGTGGCGCATTTTGCTTCCACTACAAACTATTGGATTTACAATCCCTACCAGTTCTCCGACAACATGAACGTGTTAGGCATGGTGGCCATAAATGGCGAAATGATTGGATCCGAATACATTGAAGTCGGCGCGTTCTGCGGCGACCAGTGCCGTGGCTCTGTGTTTATGATGCTGGTGGAAGACCAATACCTTGCCCTGATGACCATTGGTGGCGAGAATGGCGACCTGATTACCTTCCGTGCCTACGACCACTTGGCTGGTCGCGAGATTGCTGGCATCTGTGAGTTTACCGCGGAGTTCGAGACCAACGCCCTGATTGGCTTTGATACTCCGGTTATGCTCAACTTCATTACAGAAAACGAAGTCACCCAAACCACGAACTTCGTCAATGGTTGGACCTGGTGGAGCACATACGTCAATGTTGAAGAAGCCGACGTGCTTGGACAGCTGAAGGACGGCTTAGGTGCCAGCGGCCAGGTCATCAAGTCGCAGACGGCCTCCACGATGCATCTTGGCAACAACTGGGTCGGCTCACTGACCTTGAGCAACGAGTATGGCTTCATGGTGAAGGCTACCTCCGAGGTTTCGGTGGATGTCACTGGTCCCGGCGTTATGCCTGAAGACCATGAGATTACGCTGAACCCCGGCTGGACTTGGATCGGCTACCCGAGCACGGAAGCCATGCCTGTTGCCGAAGCCTTGGCCAACCATACGCCTCAACCGAACGATGTCATCAAGGGACAGAATGCCTCAGCGATGTACATGATGGGTCAGTGGCGTGGCTCACTCACCCTCACGCCTGGCATGGGCCTGATGTACAAGTCGGGCAACACTGCTCCTGTGACTTTGACTTATGCCACTCCAAGCAGAATGACCGAGGTTGAGGCCAATACCACTGAAGCCCACTGGAATGCCAACTACAACGCCTACCCGACCAACATGACGGTGCTGGCAGTGGTTGAGCTGAACGGCGAAGAGTTGAGCAGCGCCAACTACGAGCTGGCTGCCTTTGCCAACGGCGAATGCCGTGGCAGCGTGCAGATGATGTACGTCGAGCCGCTCGACCGCTACATGGCCCTGCTGACCATCGCCGGCGAGGAAGCCGCTGAGCTCCACTTTGCTCTCTACGATGCCGAGACAGGCGAGGAATACCTCAACGCCGACGAAGTGCTGGGCTTCGAGGCCGACGCCATCGTCGGCAACGTCGACGCTCCGTTCGTCATCCGCTTCCGTGGCACGACGGGCGTGGACGAGCTGTCGAAGAGCCTGCAAGTCTACCCGAACCCCGTCGAAGCAGGTTCTGTGTTCAGCGTGGGTTCGCTGACGGATGTGGACGGCGAGGTGAGAGTTGAGATTGTCAACGCGCTTGGTGCCAAGGTGTCAGAGCAGACCTCTGTGAGGATGCCTGCCTCCATCAAGGCTCCGGCTGCGGCTGGCGTCTACATGCTGAAGATCACCGTTGACGGCAAGGAGACCTGCTGCCGCAAGCTGGTGGTCAGATAAGCAAATACACATTTGTTTAATATTCCGCAAACGGTCGCTTCCTAATTTGGAGGCGGCCGTTTTTTTGGAAACAAATCTTGCGTGAATCTGAAATAAATGGATTTGTACAGATTTACGTTAGACTTGCTTCCCTTTTATACATAATACTTTCCTGCGCTTAAAATTAATGGGCAAAGACTTGATTTATTGTGAAAAAATGTTTTTCTTTGCGGGTCCAAAAAGGATTATAATCAATTCAAAAAAGGAATTAATATCCACTAAAATATTACAGTTATGAGAAACAAACTTTTACGTTTTATGACGATTGTGCTTTTGCTGCTGGCGACAGTCGCGGCGAAGGCCAACCCCGTTGACATGCAACTGGCCCGCCAAGTAGGTGCCAATTTCATCAACGCGAACACGGCCATGAGAGTGGCCACCGACCAAGACCTAGAATGGATCACCACCTATCGCACGGCCAACAACGATGCCGCCTTCCACGTGTTCAACACGCCAAAGGGCTTCGTCATCGTCTCCGCCGACGATTGCGCCAGGCCTATCCTCGGCTATTCCGAAGAAGGGTCTTTCGCTACCGACAACGTTCCTCCCCAGATGGAGGAATATCTGCAAGGCTTCGTCGAGCAGATCCAGTACGGCATCGACAACCACGTTGTCGCCGACGAGGCCATCGCCCGCGAATGGGAGCTGGTGCAGGCCACCGGCCTCCTCAGCGAGGAGAGAGGCACCACCGCGGTTCAGCCTTTGCTGACGGACACCTGGAACCAGGACTGCTACTACAACAACCTTTGCCCCACGGATTCCAACGGCCCTTGCGGCCACGTGTACGTAGGTTGTACGGGTACCTCCATGGGTCAGATTATGCACTTTTGGGGTTATCCTTCATCAGGTTCCGGTTCAGTAACCTATACGCCAAGCGGCTATCCCCAACAGTCAGTTAACTTCGGCGCGACCACATACCAGTGGAGCAACATGCCCAACAACCTGACATCTTCTTCAAGTAGCACCCAGATTAATGCTGTGGCCACATTGCTTTGGCATTGCGGTGTTGCATTGCAGGCCAGTTACGGCCCTAACGGAACCAGCGCCTATCCTTCGTGGGTGCCGAATGTGATGACCACGTATTTCGGCTATTCTTCCGATTTGTACGGAGCCTATAAGTCGGACTATACTGACGCGGCTTGGCTTTCCATGGTGAAAGGATGCCTTGACATGGGTCGCCCGATACACTACAGCGGCTGGAACAGCAGCGGTGGCGGTGGACACAGCTTTGTCTGCGACGGCTACGACGCCAACAACTACCTCCACTTCAACTGGGGCTGGAGCGGCTACTACAACAACTACTTCGCCTTGGGTGCCCTTACCCCTGGCAGCAATGATTTCAGTTACAGCAATTTTGCCGTCATTAACATCCACCCGAACTGCGCTCCAGGCACCACCTATCAGGTGACGGCCACGGCCAGCCCTTCCAATGGCGGCACGGTGACGGGCAGCGGTACCTACAACTGCGGCTCGGACTGCACCGTGACGGCAACGCCCGCTGAGGGCTACATGTTCTGCTCATGGACCGAAAACGGCATGCAGGTCTCGACAGAAACCACTTATTCCTTCACCGTTATGAGCAACAGGAACTTGGTAGCCAACTTCAGCTATGTCGGTGGGGAAGCATGCGCCATTGTTTTCAACTTGTATGACTCCTACGGCGACGGCTGGAACGGCAACGCCCTGACGGTGAGCTACAGCACGGGCTGCACCACTTCCGAGCAGTTGACTCTCGAGAGCGGCTCTTCGGGCACCTTCACCCGTAACGTGGTGGACGGAAGCCACATCGTGTTGGGTTGGGTTGCAGGCAGCTGGCCGGAGGAATGCTCCTTCAGCATCACCTACGCCGACGGCACCATGATTTACCAAAACTCCAACCTCAGCAGCGGCCTCTCCTATGAATTTGACGTGAACTGCGGTGGGACGCCTCCTCCGCCGGTGAACCCCATCTATGTTTCCACGACACCTACCAATAGGAATGTCATTCTTGAGGAGTTCACAGGCCGTAACTGCGGCTATTGCACCGATGGTCACCGTATTGCCAACGAAATCATGGCTAACAATCCGGGTAGGGTATGGGCTATTAATGTCCATGGAGGCAGTTTTTCCCCGACTACTTATCCCAATATGAACACTACCGATGGTTCCGCTATTCTTGGTGGATTCAACGTAGGTAGCTTCCCGAGTGGTGTCGTCAACCGCAGCACTGCTGATGCACAAAGCCGTAGCAGTTGGTCTAGTCTTACCAACACGCAGTTGACTCAGGTCGCGGAATGCAATGTGGGCGGTGAAGTCAATATCGATCCAGTGACTCGTACGGCTACCATCAATGTTGAAGTGTATTACACGGGCAACAGCATCGCCACCCAGAACTATCTGACCGTGGCCATGCTGCAAGATAGTATTCTTGGCTCGCAATCCGACTATGGCGACTACAACCCGACGCAATGGCTAAACGGACAGTACGTCCACATGCACATCCTGCGCGATGTCATCACCGACACATGGGGCGAAGCCATTAGTCCCACCACGCAAGGCACGCTGATTTCCCGCACTTATACCTATCAAATTCCGCAGACCATCGGATCGCCCAACGGCGTGGCCGTGGATCTCAATAACATTTACTTCCTTGCTTGGGTTTCGGAACAATATCAGGGTACGCCCACGCGTCCGATTCTGACGGCTTGCAATTTGAGCGGTGACCCCACGCCTGCCACCTATTATTCCATTACGGCTACAGCCAATCCTGCCAATGGCGGCGCGGTGAATGGCGCAGGCTCATACGCATTAGGTGCCACTTGCACCCTGTCGGCCTCGGCCAACTCAGGCTACAGTTTCACCAGCTGGACCAAGAATGGTGTGACGATTTCCACCAACTCGACCTACAGCTTCACGGTGACTGGGAATGCGTCTTATGTGGCCAACTTTACCGCCACGGTACCACCTTCACCTACCTTGGAAGTCATCGCAGAATACTATCCCGATGCTAATGACCCGTATAGCCCGTATGTGAAGGTGTCGTGGGGTGAACCCACCCCGCCTGAACCGATTGAGGGCGATTACTACGACTTTGAAGGTGGTCTACCTGCTGGCTGGACGGTCATCGATGCCAATGGCGATGGCTACACTTGGATAGCTACAAGTGCCGTGCCTTCCACATGGTCTTACTATGAAAGTCTGACCCTCGATTGGTATCATTCAGGTTCGAATGCCATGTGCAGTGGATCCTACATCAATGGTGTGGGTGCCTTGGTACCTGATGAATACCTTATCATGCCACAAGCGGTTCTTGGTCCTGGCTCGCAGCTCAACTTCTGGGTGGCCGCCACCGACCCGAACTATCCCGCCGACCATTTCGGTGTGTTCGTTTCGACGACGGGTACCAATCCAAGTGACTTCCAGTCTGTCCAAGAATGGACGCTGACGGCCAAGAGCGGTCCCCAAACGGGTAAGGCACCTGAGTCGCGTGAAGGCAATGGACTCAGAATGGGAAGCTGGTGCAACTATACCGTTGACCTGAGTGCCTATTCAGGACTGGCTTATATCGCTTTCCGCCATTTCAACTGTACTGACCAGTACATCATGGCTTTGGATGATGTTACGTTAGGCACAAGCGCGAATTCGAGCCGATCGACCTACAATCTTTACCGCTCCAACTGCAACGGCAGCGATGCCATGATGATTGCCGAAAACCTAACTGGCGACGAGTACATCGACTATGATTGGTCGAGCCTGACTCCAGGCAACTACAAGTATGGGCTCTGTGTCATTGACAGAAACGGCAACGCGGGTGAAATACAATGGAGTGCAACCTCTGTCGCCACCAACGGTACACGCATCGACGCTTCGGCGTTCAATAATACCATTGTTAACGGCAGTAATGCCGGCGAGCCTGCGATGGTCAACTATGGCGACGGTTGGCTCTATTACGATGACGGTATGTATGCCACGAGCATTGGTGCAGGTGGTTCTACCATCTATTGGGCGACCATGTTCCCAGCATACGAATTGGCAAGTTTCGCTGGCAACAGCCTGACGAAGGTGGCCATGTATGAAAGCAGTTATAATACCGATGAGGTGACCGTCTCAATCTATCTCGGTGGTGACAACGCCCCACAGACTTTAATGAGTACGATGAACTATTATCCTGTAGGCGGTGATATGTTCAACGAAGTGACACTCAACACACCTGTGGCCATTGATGGCACCCAGAACCTGTGGATAGTGTTTAGCGAATTCGGCACTTATCCTGCCAACGCTTGCGCAAACAGCGGCGAGGTGTACAACCGCTGGATTAGCCTCGATGGAAGCACGTGGTCAGACTTGGTCGACTATGGTCTGGACTACATGTGGATGATTCGCGGCTTTGTTGGTGAAGGTTCCGGCGGCACTTACGTCTGGTCGAATTGCATCACGAAACCCGTGACTGACGGCTGTACTTTGGTGTTCAATCTGTATGACTCCTACGGCGACGGCTGGAATGGCAATCAACTTGTGGTGGACTACGGTAATGGTACTACTGAGCAACTCACCCTCGATGGTGGTTCGTCGGGTACCTTCACTCGGATGGTTGAAGATGGTAGTCATGTTAGCCTAAGCTGGATCAGCGGACAATGGACGAATGAATGCAGCTTTACGATTTATTACGAAAGCGGTGTGCCGATTTATGAGAGCGTAAGCCTCAGCAACAGCTTTACCTACGGCTTCGACGTGGACTGCGACGGACCTTACAACACCTATGACATCACGGTTGCAATTACGCCCGACGAAAGCGGCAGAGTGGATGGACCTGGTACTTACTTCGAAGGCCAACGTTGCACCCTGACTGCCACCCCGATGGGCGAATATTCCTTCCAATATTGGTTGGAGAATGGCAATGTGGTTTCAACGAGTGCATCGATCATGTTCACGGTGGACAGCAACCGCTCCTTCGTGGCGCAGTTTGGTCTGCCCATCAACATCACAGTAACGGCCACTGAAGGCGGCACGGCTGAAGGCGGCGGTGTGTTCAACTATGGTGAGAACTGTAGCCTGACGGCTACCGCTGAGGAAGGCTATCTCTTCATGCGTTGGATGAAGGACGGTGAGATTGCCTCCACGTTGAATCCTTACACCTTCACTGTGACCGAGGACGCAACGTATCAAGCTGTCTTCGAGGTGATTGAGGATGTGTATGTTGGAGATGGCAGCACGGTAACTAACCAATACTTGCCGAGCTATTCTTTCTACAACTACTCCTTGACGCAGCAAATCTATACGCCGAGCGAAATTGGAGCGGGAGGCCTGATCTCTACCTTGTCGTTCTTCAATGGCGGCACCGAGAAGACTCGCGCTTACGATATCTATATGGTTCTTACCGACAAGACGACGTTTGAGAGCGCTAATGACTGGATTGTTGCGACCATGGACGACCGTGTGTTCCACGGCGAAGTCACGATGATACCTGGCTATTGGACTACCATCACCTTTGATGAACCGTTTGTCTACGATGGTACCTCCAACCTTGCCCTCATCGTGGATGACAATACGGGTATATGGTCGAGCGGAATGGCTTGCCGTGTGTTCAACACCGAAAATGCCCAAGCCATCCGTGTCTACAATGACTACACAGACTACGACCCGTCCAATCCGGAAAGCTACAACGGCACGCTGCTCAACGTGAAGAACCAGATTCTGCTGCATGTCGGCGAGGATCCCACCGTACACCACTGGATTTACAATCCTTATCAGTTCTCCGACAATATGAACGTAGTGGGCATGGTGGCCATAAATGGCGAAGTGATTGAATCCGAATACATTGAAGTTGGCGCATTCTGCGGCGACCAGTGCCGTGGCTCCGACTTCGTGATGCAGGTGGAAGACCAATACCTTGCCCTGATGACCATCGGTGGCGAGAATGGCGACCTGATCACCTTCCGTGCTTACGACCACTTGGCTGGTCGGGAGATTGCGGGAGTCTGTGAGTTTACTGCAATTTTTGAGACCAACGCTTTGATTGGTATGCCGCCAGAGGATCCTGTCGTGTTCAACTTCGTTACGGGTGCCGAAGTCACCCAAACCACGACCTTCGTCAACGGTTGGACTTGGTGGAGCACTTACGTTGATGTTGCTGCCGTCGATGTCCTTGGACAATTGAAGGACGGCTTAGGTGCCAGCGGCCAGGTCATCAAGTCGCAGACGGCCTCTACGATGCATCTTGGCAACAACTGGGTCGGCTCATTAACTTTGAACAACGAGAACGGCTTCATGGTGAAGGCTACCTCCGAGGTTTCAGTGGATGTCACTGGTCCCAGTGTCACTCCTGAAAACCATGAGATTACGCTGAACCCTGGCTGGACTTGGATCGGCTACCCGAGCACGGAAGCCATGCCTGTTGCCGAAGCCTTGGCCAACCATACGCCTCAGCCGAACGATGTCATCAAGGGACAGAATGCCTCAGCGATGTACATGATGGGTCAGTGGCGCGGCTCACTCACCCTCACGCCTGGCATGGGCCTGATGTACAAGTCGGGCAACACTGCTCCCGTGACCCTGACCTATGCCACCCCGAGCCGTAACGACATCGTCGAAACGGAAGAGGTGGAAGCCCACTGGAACGCCAACTACAACGCCTACCCGAACAACATGACGGTCTTGGCCGTGGTTGAGCTGAACGGCGAAGAACTCAACAGCACCCACTACGAGCTGGCTGCCTTTGCCAACGGCGAATGCCGCGGCAGCGTGCAGATGATGTACATCGAGCCGCTCAACCGCTACATGGCCCTGCTGACCATCGCCGGCGAGGAAGCCGCTGAGCTCCACTTTGCTCTCTACGATGCCGAGACAGGCGAGGAATACCTCAACGCCGACGAAGTGCTGGGCTTCGAGGCCGACGCCATCGTCGGTAACGTCGACGCTCCGTTCGTCATCCGCTTCCGTGGCACGACGGGCGTGGACGAGCTGTCGAAGAGCCTGCAAGTCTACCCGAATCCCGTCGAAGCGAATTCTGTGTTCAGCGTGGGTTCGCTGACGGATGTGGACGGCGAGGTGAGAGTTGAGATTGTCAACGCGCTTGGTGCCAAGGTGTCAGAGCAGACTTCTGTGAGGATGCCTGCCTCCATCAAGGCTCCGGCTGCGGCTGGCGTCTACATGCTGAAGATCACCGTTGACGGCAAGGAGACCTGTTACCGTAAGCTGGTGGTCAGATAACCCTGTTCCGCTATTAGTGACGCAAAGAAGAAAGCCCGTTGGCCATCGCCAGCGGGCTTTCTGATTTTTGGGCAGACGAAGAAACTGGCACCATCCGACGAATTGCGAAAAAAAAACTTTCTTTTTTCAGAAAAAACTGCATATCATAAGAAAAATGTTTTATTTTTGCGGTTGAAATTGTCATTTTTGGCTTTGAAATTAATTAATCCTAAAATTTAAGCGATATGAAGAAAATTTTCCTATTATCTTTGCTGATGACATTCGGCTTGTTGGCCCATGCTCAGTACACAAACCACTGGACACCGAGTGTTGCCTATTCAGACAACATGAATGTGGTGGGTGCAGTGGTACTAGACGGTAGCAATTTAGCTTCCGATGCTTACGAAATTGGTGCTTTCTGCGGCGATGAGTGCCGTGGCAGTGTCTTCCTTGAAGACTGGGGTAGTGGAGAGTATGGAGCCATCCAAACCATCGTTGGTGCGGCTGGCGACCTGATTACTTTCAAACTCTACGACCACGTCGCAGGCGAGGAGATGGCCGTAACCTGTCACACTACGGTGACCTTTACAGCGAATGACATCATCTTCGAAGATGTTGTCTTCACCACCATTCCTTACTACAACATCACGGCCAGCGCTACTCCTGCCGAAGGCGGTACTGTGAGCGGCGGCGGAATGATTATGGAAGGTGCCGAATGCACCTTGGTTGCCACAGCCAACTTCCCTTACGTTTTCGATAGCTGGACCAAGGGTGATGACATGGTGTCGCAAAGTGCTACTTACACCTTCACCGTGACCGAAGCAGGCGACTATGTGGCCCACTTCACTTATGCCGGCCTTACCATCACTGCCGAGCCTGAGTACGACTACCAAGGAACGGTGACGGGCGGAGGTATTTACATGGCAGGCCAAAGCTGCACCTTGGCTGCCACGCCCAACGAAGGCTTTGCCTTCACCAGATGGTTGGTGAACGGCGAACCCGTCACGACGGCGAACCCGTACACCTTCACGGTGACTGAATCCATGGATTTCATCGCGGAATTCCACTCCGACTCCTATTATATTAATGTGACTTGCAATCCCACTGAAGGCGGAACGGTGACGGGTGCCGGCCTTCATACAGAAGGTACCCTCTGCACCTTGGTTGCCACGCCTGCCGAAAACTATAGCTTCGTCAACTGGACCGAGAATGACATCGTGGTCTCCACCGAAGTTACATACGCCTTCACTGTGACAGGCGACCGCACCCTTGTGGCCAATTTCCATAACAACCTCCATACGATTAGCGTGACATGCAATCCCGCCGAAGGCGGAACGGTAACGGGCACTGGCTCCTACACGGAAGGTGCCCTCTGCACGCTGGTTGCCACGGCTGCCACTGGCTACATCTTCGCCAACTGGACCGAAGACGGCACCACGGTTTCCACCGATGCCACATACGCCTTCACAGTGACGGAAGACCGCAACCTCTTGGCTAACTTCGCCCCTGAAGGAAATAACCACCATTGGATACCGATTGGCGGTTTCCAGTCCAACATGAATGTCTTGGGTTATGTGACCTTGGACGGCGTATCGCTCAATTCCTCAGCTTACGAGGTGGGTGTCTTCTGCGGTACCCAATGCCGTAGCTCGGAGTTCCTTGAGAACATGGGATTCAGTTACTATATGGCCTTGTTCACTATCCAAGGTGTTTCTGGTGAAGTCTTCACTTTCAGACTCTACAATCATGCAACCCAAGAAGAAGTTGAGGCCACCTGCCTCTCAACCGTGCTTTTTGAAGATAACGCAACGATTGGTTTTGACACACCCTACGAGATTCAGTTTGTCTCCAGCTACATCGTCGCCGCTTTACCCAATCCGCCTGCAGGCGGTTCGGTGACGGGTGACGGAAGCTACGACCCGGGTGAGCAATGCACCCTGACAGCCACGGCCAACGAAGGCTACACCTTTATTAATTGGACCGATGGTACCAACGTGGTCTCCACTGACAACCCCTACACCTTCGAGGTGACGGAGTCGGTCACTTTGTATGCCATCTTCGAGCTGAACACCTATGAAATCACTGCCACGGCCAATCCAACGGTAGGCGGTACGGTGAGCGGCGCAGGCACTTACGGCTACGGTAGCACCTGCACCTTAACGGCTACTGCCGCTTTGGGCTACAACTTTATTAATTGGACTAAAGATAGCGAGGTGGTTTCCACCGATGCCTCATACACTATCACGGTGACGGAAGATGGTAGCTATACGGCCAACTTCGAGCCCATCGTTTACGAAGTCGAGGCTGTCGCCCTCATGAACGGTACTGTCTTGGAAGGCGTTGAGATTACTGGTGTCGGCACCTATTACTATGGCGAAACTTGCACACTGTCTGTGACGCCCAGCGAAGGAGTCTCCTTCGTCAACTGGATGGAAAACGATATTTTGGTATCAACAGAGACTTCCTTCAGCTTCACAGTGACGGGTGACCGCAGCTTCGTGGCCACCTTCACGTTGAGCTACTATTGGACTCCCCAAGGCGGACTCGAAAATAACATGAACGTGTTGGGCTATCCTACCCTGAACGGCGAAATCTTCGGTTCGGAGCTCACGGAAATCGGTGCTTTCTGCGACGATCAGTGCCGTGGCACGGTGTTCCTTGAGGACATGGGAGGCTCCTATCTGGCTTTGTTGACCATTGGTGGCTATAATGGCGATATCATCACTTTCAAGGCTTTCGACCATGTGACGGGTGAAGTCCTCGATGCCGAATGCTTGTCGTTTGTTTCTTTCGTAATCAATGGAATCATAGGCTTTGATAATCCTTTTGAATTCGAATTCGTATCGAATGAGCATGTTACGGCCTTGGTCAATCCGGAGGAAAGTGGCACGGTGGAAGGCACAGGTGTGTATCTCCACGGTGAGGAATGCACCTTGACGGCTGTTCCCAACGAGGGCTATGGCTTCCTCAACTGGACCTTGGACGGCGAAGTGGTCTCCACGGAGCCTTCGATTACCTTCAACGCAATGGAGGATGTGGAATATGTGGCCAACTTCGAACTCCTCATGGCCGTCTCGGCCATTGTCGATCCGGTGGAAGCTGGTACGGTGCAGGGCGTTGGTTTGTATTCCACTGGCGCTGAATGCACTTTGACTGCGGTTCCCAACATAGGTTACGCCTTCGTCAACTGGACTCTTGACGGTGAGGAAATCTCCACCGAACCTTCTATTACCTTCACCGTGACGGAGAATATTGAGTATACGGCTCACTTCATCTTGACCTTCATCACCCAGACCTCACAATTGGATGCTGGTATGACATGGTGGAGCAGCTATGTCGTTCAGGACAACCTGCTGGAGCAGATTGAGGAACAGATTCCCGCTCAAGGCAATCTCATCAAGTCGCAGAATAATGGTTCACGCTCCTATATTGCAGGTGCTTGGCGCGGATCAATGTCACCCATCGTCAATGACTATACCTACATGATTAAAGTGGGCTCCGAGCAGGAAATCACCGTCCAAGGCTTTGCTGCCATGCCTTCGGATTACGAGATTGAGCTTGTTCCGGGTTGGACTTGGGTAGGCTTCCCCTGCCCCGAGCCGATGTCTCTCAATGATGCCTTGGCTGGCTTCACTCCGCAAAATAACGATTTGTTGAAGACCCAAACCAATAGTGCCACCTACCTGTTTGGTGCTTGGCGCGGAGGTCTTGCCACGGCTGGACTGACCCCAGGCGAGGGCATGATGTATAAGTCGAACAGTACCACTCCTGTCACCTTGACCTATGCCAACCCCAGTGGCCGTGGCGGTGCAGTGGAGAAGACTTCAGTTGAAAACCACTGGACTTGGAACGCCCACAACTATGCCACCAACATGACCGTGATGGCCGTTGTTGAAATGGACGGCATCGAACTCAAGGGTGAGCAATACGAAGTGGCTGCCTTCGCCAACGGTGAATGCCGTGGTAGCTTCAGACTGATGTACATCGAGCCGATCGACCGTTATGTGGCCTTCCTCACCCTTGCAGGCGATGAGGCTGCCGAGCTGCGCTTCGGTCTCTACGATGCCAACACGGGCGAGGAATACCTCAACGCCGACGCAAGCCTCATGTTTGAGACTGACGCCATCGTTGGCGACCTGCTGCAACCCTACGTCATCCGCTTCCGCAACACGGGCGTCGATGAGCTGGCCAACCGCCTGCACGTCTATCCCAACCCCGTGGAGCACGGACAAACCATCAGCCTCGGCCTCAACAACGAGGAAATGGGCGAGGTGCGCGTTGAAATCATGAACACCTTGGGCGCTGTGGTAGAGACGGTGCGCACAACCTCTCTCGAGACTATCGCCGCTCCGACGGTTCCCGGTGTCTACACCCTCAGAATCACCATCGACGGCAAGGACACTTGCTGCCGCAAACTGGTGGTCAGATAAGACGAGAACGGTATTGATACTGACGAGGGACGGATGATTCATCCGTCCCTCGTCATATATAATTAATAAGGTGTAAGGGAAAATACGTTTTTTTTGAAAAAAATGCGTTTTTTTTGTGCTTCGTATTATTAAATGTCTTATTTTTGCCCCGAATAAACTATAAATAGGCCTGAAAATATAGACATTAATAAAAAGAAAAGAAAGGAATAGAAAACAATAACAAACTAACAATCAACTTAATATCAACTAAAATCTAACAAAAATGAAAAGATTTTTCTTAATCACGTTGCTGATGGCATTCGGCTTCTTTGCGAATGCGCAGTACACAAGTCATTGGACTCCTGCTACAGGATTCGAAAACAACATGAACGTGCTGGGACCGATCACATTGGACGGTACCGCGTACGCAACAACCGCCATTGAGGTGGGCGCTTTCGTCGGCGATGAATGCCGTGGTTCCGCTTTCCTTGAAGACATGGGCGGAGACTACTGGGTCCTTCAAACCATTGTTGGTAACCCGGGTGAAACGATTACCTTCAAAGTGTATGACCATGAGGCTGGCGAGGAAGTTGTAGCGGCTTGCCAAACGACGGTGGAATTTGAAACCAATGCCACTATCGGTTTTACCACGCCTTTCGAAATCGCCTTCGTGAGCGCTACTACTTACACTGTCACGGTGCAGGCCAATCCTGCTGCTGGTGGCACGGTGACTGGTGGTGGTGTCATTATTGAGAATGAAACCTGCACAGTGACGGCTACTGCCAACGCTCACTACACCTTCATCAACTGGACGGTTGGCAGTACGGTGGTTTCCACCAATACTTCCTACTCCTTCGTGGTGACGGAAGATGTGACCCTCGTGGCCAACTTCGAGGCTGAGACCTTCGATGTTGCCGTTGAAATTCAGCCCACTACGGCTGCTGGTACGGTGACGGGTGCTGGTACTTTCGAGTACAACCAACTCTGCACGCTGACGGCCACTGCCAATCCTGGTTTCTCCTTCGAGATGTGGACGGACGAAGACGATGAAGTCCTTTCCGTCGATGAAACCTATTCATTTAATGTCACGGAAGATGCCAACATCTATGCCAAGTTCTCTGGCGACCTCTACATGATTAGCGCCATCTGCGATCCGGCTTCTGCTGGTGAAATCACCTTCACGGGTGCTTCGGAAGGCACCAACGGATACTACTTTGGCGACCACTGCACCATGACGGCTACTGCCTTAATGGGCTGGCAGTTCCAAGATTGGGTTTGGGATAAAGGATCTGGTAACATTGTTGTCCTTACCACTGAGACCACTTATGAGTTCGACGTGGATGGTACCACTGCCATGAAGTCCTACGTTGCCCGTTTCACCGAGGTTCTTGAATATCACGAGATCACTGCGACCGTCAATCCTGATGGCGCTGGTACGGTGACGGGTGCTGGCACGTATCCCTTGGGCGCCAGCTGCACGCTGACTGCTATCCCCGCCAACTCTGGCTGCACTTTCAACAACTGGACTTTGAATGGTGAAGAAGTTTCCACCGACCTCTCCTACACCTTCACGGTGACCGAAGATGCCGAATATGTGGCCAACTTCACTATTGAAATCTACACGGTTTCTGTCTATGCCGATCCTACCGAAGGTGGTACTGTTACCGGTGGCGGTGGTTACAACTATAACCAAATGTGCTCGCTGACTGCTACGCCTAACGAAGGCTGGCTCTTCAGCCACTGGGGCAAGAATGGTGATACTCCGGTTTCCTCCGACAACCCGTACAGCTTTGCTGTGACTGAGAATGCCTACTATGTGGCTTACTTCATTGACGGTGCTGTTGTTAGCATTAACATTCCCGTTGGTGACGGTGAAATTATGGTTGGCGATGAGCCTTATACCTCTGGTGATCCTATCACCATCGATCCTAACGCTCCTCTTGACATCTACTTCACTCCCGATGCCTGCAGCGAATTCCAGTTCTTCCTGGTGGACGGTGAAATTTATGATGGTGTTGGTCCTGATGCCGATGGCAAGTACGCTGTCACCATTCCCGCTGGTACTCTGAACGATGATTCCGAAATCGAGGTTGTCTGCGCGATCGATACCTACATTGTCGGTGTTTCTGCCAACCCGAGCGATGGCGGTACCGTGAGCGGTGGTGGCGAATTCGACTGCTACAACGACCAATGCACGATTTCAGCCGAAGCTAACGAAGGCTTTGTGTTTGTTGGCTGGACACTGAATGGTGGTTGGGTTTCCTACGATGATGAATACACCTTCACTGTCACTGAAAGTGGCGACTATGTGGCCAACTTCGTGTATGGCGTTGAAGTTTCTGTGGTCATCGATCCTGAAGTTGGTGGTACCGTTACTGGCGGTGGCATCTTTGCCGCTGGACAAGACTGCACCCTGACCTTTACTCCCACCAACGAGCACTTCACTTTCGAAGGCTGGATGGTTGACGGTGAAATCGTTTCCTTCGACAACCCGTACACCTTCACTGTGACTGGTAACATCGTTGTGGAAGTTGCCATGTCATACGACCTCTTCATCATCACTGTGGCTGCCAATCCCACCGCTGCTGGTGAAGTGGACGGCGGCGGCTCCTTCATCTGGGGCGAAAGCTGCACGTTGACTGCTACTGAAAACTTCGGCTATGACTTCGTCAACTGGACGCTGAATGGTGTTGAAGTTTCTACCGATCCTGAATATACCTTCACCGTTACTGAGGCTGGCGACTATGTGGCCAACTTCGAAGATGCCACTCTCTACATGGTCCTCACGATGGCCAATCCTGAGGAAGGTGGTACCACCTCTGGTGATGATATCTTCGAGGCAGGTGACATTGCCACTGTGAGTGCCGTTGCCAACGCTGGTTACACCTTCGTCAACTGGACTCTTGAGGGTGTTGTGGTTTCGACCGATGCCGATTACACCTTCACTGTGACTGACGATGTCCTGCTGGTTGCCAACTTCTCACACGACCTCCTCTATGTGGCTGTTGATGTCACTCCTGCTGAAGGTGGTTATGTGAATGGTGTGTTCCCTGGCGGTTACTTCTTCTATGGACACGAGTGCGTCCTTGAGGCTATTCCTTTCAGTGGCTACTCCTTCTCGCACTGGACCATGGATGGCGTGTACTATGACAACAATGCTATCACCCATCTCACTGTCGTTGCTTACACCGAAATGGTGGCTCACTTCACTCAGAATGGCTACAACATCAGCGCTGTTACCAACCCCTATGGTGCTGGTACCATCACTGGCACGGGCAATTTCGCCTACGGTGCCACCTGCACCTTGAACGTGACGCCTAGTGCTGGCTACACCTTCGAGAACTGGACGAAGAACGGCGAAGTCGTTTCGACCACTGCTTCTTACACCTTCACTGTTGAAGAAAGCGGCTACTATGTGGCTAACTTGACTCAGAACACTTACACTATCACGGTTGAGGCTGATCCCGCTGAGGCTGCCTACGTGTTCGTGCAGAACGCCCAGAACGGTCAGTTCGTGTATGGTCAGCAGTGCACTATCAGAGTGGCTACCCCGAACCCGGGTTATACCTTCCTCTACTGGACGCTGAACAACACCATCGTTTCCTACGACATGTCCTACACCTTTACTGTGACGGGCAATGCTCACTTCGTTGCTTACTTCGAAGCTGATGCTTACCTCATCACCACCTCGGCTGTTCCTTCACAGGGCGGTACGCTTACTGGCGAAGGTATCTATGATTACGGTACAAGCTGCACGCTGACTGCCACCCCGAGAAACGGCTACACCTTCTTGAGATGGACGAGGGAAGGCGTGACGGTTTCCACCGATCCTACCTACACCTTCACGGTGACTGCTCCTGCCCACTATGTTGCTCAGTTCACCAGCAGAGCCGTCTACATCAGCGCTGAAATCGCTGCCCGCGGTGGCGAAGGCCAAATCTTTGGCGAGGGCTACTATGAAGTCGGCGAAAAGGTTACGTTGACCGCAGTTCCTGCGGAGGATTACGTGTTCGTCAACTGGACGCTGAATGGTGAAATCGTCAGCACTGAGGCTGAATACAACTTCATCGCTGTCGAGGATGCTCACTATGTTGCTAACTTGATGTACTTCACCGATGTCAACGAGAACGGCACCATCAACGTGACGGTTTACCCGAACCCCGCTGTCAACCAAGTGAACGTGCTCACGAGCGAAGCTCAATACCAGCTCGATATCTTCACCATCACTGGTGCTTTGGTTCGTACCATGAGCAACTGCTCCAACACTACCAGCATCGATGTTGAGAATCTTCCTGCCGGTACCTACATTATCCGCCTCACCAATGGCAATACTGTGGAGACCAGAAGATTTGTCAAAGATTAAAGATAAGGTAGCATGAACCTTGTGAGGCCAGTGGCATTGCCACTGGCCTCTTTTTTATATAAGGAAAGCCGCCCCGAAACTCGAGGCGGCTTTTGATTGCTTGGCAGATGCCGATTAATATTCCGTAACGTCGTTTGCCTGCATGAACCTATGGATCTTTTCGGCGTGCCGACCTCGGATAATGACGTGGTGGTTGCCGATGGAGTGCTGGAGCAGATAAGGCTTCAGATTGATGTCCAAGGTGATTTGAGTGCGGCAGAAATGCTCGCTGTAAGGTGTTTCTGTGGCTTTGCCTTCTGTGACGAAATAACGATCCAATTGAGGCTCGCCCCATTTGAACAGGGTGTAATCGGTTAAAGGCAGCAGGCCTTGTATGGCCACGCCGATGCCCGACTCGAAATGTGAACGGACGACGGTCTCATCGCACATCGTAAGCGGGATGGTGCAATGCGCTAGCATGGAAGTGGTATCGGTCAGCTTGGAGGGATTGGCCATGAAAGCTGGTTCCCCGCACAAGCGTTTGGCCAAGAGCATGGAAAGTAGGGTCTGCATGTCGCCTTCGCAGCCTGCCACGATGCCTTCGTCGTTGAGCAGGGCCAAGGCCAAGCAGCTTGTAGTGTCACAAACCTTCACAATGTCAAAGCAACGGATGGTAAGCGCATCGAGGCAGTTTTCCTGGCAGATTTGCTTGATGGCGAGATAAGCCTTGGCCGCCTTCACCATATCGGTGTAGGAGGGCTCACGGACGTTTTTGGCGCGTTTTACGATGTCTTGTGCAATCTTCACGGCTTCGGCCTCTGGAACGGCTTTAATCCCTTCTATGAGGCGTTGCAGGTCAATGTCGATGGTCTCGATGCCGAAACGTTTCAGGATGAAATCACGGTCTACATTGCTGGCGATGAGCCAATCTGAAGGCTGGCCGAACAACCCAATTCGACTCTGTAGAGATATGCGGCCGTGCGTCTCTACAAAGGTCGAAACAATTTCATCATTCGTTCCATGTACGATGCGGCCTTCCATGCCGTTGTTGCCGAGATAGGTCAGGATTTCCAAGGCGGCGGCAAGGGAATTGTTGCGGCCATCGGCAATCATCGTGACGTTTTTCGGTCGCGATGGGGCGCACATCATTTCCACATCGATGGCCTCCCAAATGCGCTTGAATAGGTTTTCCACGCCGCCGGTGGCAATCATCACGGCATCGGGTAACGTTTGTAGAGACGCACAGCTGTGCGTCTCTACGGATTCATCACCAATGATATGGATTTCTGCGTGGCATTCGTTTTCAAGCCTTTGAATCAGCTCAGCGTATTCGTTTCGGACGAAATCGTCGTTCTGGAACGAGGAGCGGAGGATTAATACTTTCATGGGATAGTTTTTGGTCGCTTGTCGTCATTGCGAAGAGGAACGATGAAGCAATCCAGCGGACTAGCATTATATAACTAACTCTCTGGATTGCTTCGCTTTGCTCGCAATGACACGGAGCGCATTAATGTCTCACCACAAACATCAGCGTCGTCTCGTCAGACTTGACGAAATAGATGCCGTTCTCGTAGTGTGTTGTGTTGATGCGGATTTCGTTGCCGTTGGCCTCGAATTCGTCCACCTTTTGGCCGAGGCTGTTGTAGACGTGTACTGTACCGAGGCTTTCGCCGCTGAGGGTCACGAAGTCGTTGGCAGGGTTCGGGAAGAGGGTGAAGGACTGGCTGTCGTTTTGGTCGACACCGTCGTTGCAATCATACTGTCCATAGCCTTCGGCGTTCATGGCATCAATGATGTATTCAAGCGTGGGTGGATAAATGTCGCGATTGGCGAAGGTGTGGTCGGGACGGATGAGCATGATGGTGGGGTAGTAGCCCACAGGGATGGCTTGGGCGATATCGTTGCCGCCACCATCACGGCTGATGGTAGGATATTGCACGCCAAACTGGTTCACCCAATCTTGGCATTGGCTGTCGTGGCCAAGTGGCGAAATCTCCATGAAGAAGACATCGTGTTCGTTGCAGCCATAGAGGTGATAGGCTTCAATCATGTCGGGCATGGGCTGTTCGCTGAATGGGTCGCCAGTAAGGAAGAAGTTGATGAGCACGGCTTGACCGCCATCGAGGATGTCATAGAGATGAATTTCATTGCCATCGATGTCGGGGGCGATGAAGTCGGGCATGATTTCGGTGCTTCCGCCGGGCGTGGTGGTGACGGACACTTGGACGACCTCACCGAGGTTGCTTTCAGGGTCGGCGGGCACGGCATAAATCATGTATTCCGTGTTGGGAATCAGGTCGGTAAAGGTGTGGGATATCGTTTCCCATCCGGGGAAACCATACGTCCAAATGTATTCGCCCAAGTTGTCGATTCCAGCCATTGCCATCCATTCTTGGATTTCGGCCTCCGTAGCCAAAGTGTAAGCGTAGGAAATGCAGTCCTCGTTGGGCGTGAAGGTGGCCGTGACTTCGGTCTCCAGGACCTGGTCGACGGTGACGGTCACTTGCGGGTCATAGGCGGGCGTGTTGCAGTCATGCTGTTGCAGTCCATGCTGTTCCAAGGCGGTGATGATGGTTTGGGCGTTGTTGATGGGCCATAGGTCTTGGATGAGGATTTGCCTGTTTGGGGCAATGAGGATGACCGTGGGGAAAGCACCAATTTGATAGGTGTTGCAAATGCCTGCACCGCCCGCTGGACCGCCGATGGTCGGGTATTCCACGCCATAGGTTTGACACCAGTTTTGGCAGGCAGCATCGCTGTCGCGGTCTGAAATTTCCATGTAGTACACATCGTGCATGTTGCACCCCATGGCGTAATAGGATTCCACCACTTTCGGGGTGGCTTGCTGGCAGGGGCCGCAATTGACGAAGAAGAAATCGACGAGCACATACTGGCCACCATCGAGGATATCGAACAAGTGGACTTCAGTGCCATGGCAGTCCGTGGCCGTGAAATCGACGGCTGTGGTGAGCGGACATTGCGCTTTCAGGCCGAAACCGATGGCCAGCGCGAAGAAAAGGGTAACAAGTTTTTTCATAAGCGATTAATTTAAAAGGTTATTCGCTGCAAAGATAATTAATTTGTTGGAATGATGGATGTTTTTTGTTAGCCATAGCTAACGGCCTAATAATTGTCGCGGTAGTCCTTTTTCTTCTCATACTTCAGGTCTTTCAAGGCCTGTGCCTTTACGTTGATGGTGAAGTTCCAACTCTTGTAGCTGCCGATGGGGATCCAGTTGAAGCGCATCTCCCAGCAGTGCAGGTCGCGATAGACGCTGATGTTGGTGTAGGTGATGCTGTTGTTGACGAAGTCCCAGCCAGTCGCGAAAGTCACTTTCCATTTCGGCGTGATGCTGATGTCGCCGTTGAGGCCGATGGTGTGCACGTAAGTGTTGGTAGCAATGCCCATGAGTTCGGCATAGGCGATTGAGGTTGTGTAAGTTAGATTGTAACTGAGCGAAATCGACCAGGGAGTGGTCCAATCGATGTAGGCATTGGGATTGCCCAAAATCTCGTTCAGTTCGTCAGGGTCGAAATTGCCCGACCGTCGAGCGTTTTCGTTGATTTCGTCGCGCACTTCCTGGCTGCCTTTCTTGCCTTGCAGCTTTTTGAGGTCGTTTTGGCTGAAGCTGTAGCTCAGACTGAATCGCCACGACGAGCCGGTTTTGCGGAACAGTTTTCCGCTTTCGAGGACTTCAAAGCGGTTGATGCGGCGGCCCATCGAGTCGGCGGCGTAGGGGTCCCACGTGCTGTTGTAGCTGATGCATAGCTTCTTGAACAAGGTGGTGCGCCCGCTGATGGAGACAGGCGAGAGTTTGAGGGAGTCTTTGGTGATGTCGTAGTTGCCTGATATACTGAACGATTCCAAAAGCGGGATTTTCTTCACGCCAGTGATGGTGTCGTTCTTCGACGGCACCTTGATTTCCAGGTTGTTGCCGAAGTTATAGGTCAGCAATCCCTGTTGGTTTTGCGAGGGCGTGCCGAAGAGCGCTCCAGGAAATTTGTTGTAGGTTCTCTCGTCGCCGCTGCCGTCGACGTAGTAGCCGTAGACGCCCCATTTCGGGTCACCGAAGTTGGGACGGTAAGTGAAGCCGATTTCAGGGGTGAAGACATGCCGGATGGCGCGGATGGGCCCATGACTGAAGCTCTTCATGCCGTAAATCTTGGTGGTCAGTTTGGTGCTCACGTTGAAGTCCACGAGGTTACGGAAGCCGTGGATGGTGTCGGTCTGAATATGCCCTGTCGAGTCACTGTCGTTCACCCATTGCTGCTCGATGTGCTTGAAGTACATGTAGTCGTTGAGCGTCACTGAATTGGTCCACGAGAAGTGCTTCAGCAGTTTGATGGTCACGCCGATGGGCATCCTGTGTGAAATGCCCGTTTGCACATGGTCGCGGAAAAAGTATTTGGCCCATGCGCCAAAATCGTCGCTGATGCCACGAAACAGCACGGTGTCCACCCCGTTGATGTAAGCTTTGCCGTTCAGCGTGTAGCTCATGCTCAGGCTTTGGTACCAGCGTTTCTTGCCCGTCTTGCCGACTTTCTGCAAAGGGTAGAAGGTATTGACGTTCAGGGTGAGTTCAGGCAACGCGGCGGTCACCTGCCGTGTGAGTGTGTTTTGGCTGTGGTTGGCGTTGAGGGTGAGATAGACTTTACCGCCGAAGTTGGTCTGGTAGCTGATGCTCGACTGGAAGGTGTTGCTCAACTGGTCGCTGACAGTCTGTGCGTTGTATTTGTTGAAGTTGGAGCTGACGATGTTGACGTTGGCCGAGAAATTGCGGCGTGGATGGGACTTGGGGTCTTGCTTGTGAGTCCATTGGATTTTGAAGTCGTTGCTTTCATCGTAGTCGGCGGCGCCCTTCGTGCCTACTTTGTTGACGGCGAAGCCCAAGGCCAACGAACCATTGAATTTATAGCGTTTGTTGTAACGGAAGGTTGGTTTGATGCCCCACGAGCCACGCGTGTAGATATCGCCCAAGATTTGAAGGTCGTAGCAGTCGTTGATGGCCCAGTAATAACCGCCGTTTTCGAGGTAAAAACCTCGGTTGGCCGACTCGCCGTAGGTGGGCAGGATGAGACCTGATTTCTTGCCTTTTGTGTTGGGAATCAAGGCGAAAGGCAGGGCAAGAGGAAGCGGCACGTCGGCGATGGTCATGTAAATCGGGCCGGTGACGATTTTGTCGTCGGGGATGACCTTGGCCTTGGTGAATTTGAACTGGTAATGCGGATGGTCTTTCAGATCGCAGGTAGTGTAGCCGCCTGAGCGGATGTTGATGGTGTTGTCGTCCATGCGCTTGATGCGCTCGCCGTGCAGATAGCCGCCGCTTTCCTCGGTCCACACCTTCGTGATGATGCCTTTCTTCGACTTGAAGTTGTATTGCATCTCGACGGCCTCGAAGGTCGACTCGCCTTGTGTGAAGACGGGGCGGCCTTGCGGCTTCCCTAACGAGTCGAGGACACCGTAGGCGCGGCAGGTGCTGGCCTCCAAATCGAATTCAAGGCAGGCTGCCTGTATTGTGATGTCGTCATATTTGGCCTCGGCGTTGCCGTAATAGAAGATTTTCTTGCGGTTCAGGTCACGATAGACCGAGTCGGTAGCTGAGCAGATGACCTGCGTCTCAATGGCCGAAGTGGAGCGTCTCGGTTTGACGGTTTTCCGTTTCGTGTGGTGGCTCATCGTGTCGCGATGCAACGAATCCAAAACGGGAAGGCTATCTGTCAGAAAATGCAGCGAGTCATAAGGTGTGAGGCTGTCGATGGGGAAGGCCAAGGTGTCGGGCAGAAAGATGCTGTCTAATGCATTGTGAGGAAGGGAATCGTGTGGAATGGAGTCCATCACTATGACAATCGTATCCGTAATTCGTGGTTTTTCATTTAAAACCGAGTCGGCGACAATGGTCTCAAAATCGTGTGTATCTTTCTCGATATGAGCCATTTGTTTGCATCCATAGAACACCAAGGCCAAGCCTGCCAGCAGGCAAAAAGCTGTGGTTGAAAAATATTTTCTATGGGTTGTGCGTTTTGTCAAGGCGAAAACGATTACTTTTGTCGATTGAAATCCGCTGCAAAGATAGCTTTTCTTCGCGCATAAATAAACGAACTCAACATGATAGAACGAAAGATTTTCCGATTTGGTGTTTTGGCGCTGCTTTTTCTGACGCCTTTGTTCACCTTGGCCCAAAAGGGCGAGAAGATACAGACCGTCGTCATCGATGCGGGTCACGGTGGGAAGGACTCGGGCGCTTTGGGCGCGAATACCACCGAGAAGGCCGTCAATCTGGCCGTGGCCAAGAAACTGGGTGCTTATATTGAGGAAAACCTGCCCGACGTGAAGGTGATTTACACCCGCAAGACCGACAAGTTCGTCGAACTGAGCGAACGCGCCGCCATCGCCAACCGCAACAACGCCGACGTGTTCATCTCCATCCACTGCAACTCTACCGAAGGCACTACCACGGCCAACGGCGCCGAGACCTACGTGATGGGTGAGTCGAAAAACGAGAAGAACTTGGAGGTGGCTAAGAAGGAAAACGCCGCCATCTTGCTCGAAGACAACACCGATGCCTACGACAACTTCGACCCCAACAGCACCGAGGCCTACATACTTTTCTCACTTTCGCAGAGTCTCTACCAAAGCCAAAGCCTCAACCTTGCCGACAAGGTGCAGAAACAGTTCACCAATAAGGTGGGTCGCCACGATAGGGGAGTGCAACAGGCTGGTTTTCTGGTGCTTTGGAAAACCTCCATGCCGAGCATTTTGGTAGAGTTGGGCTTCATCAACAATGCGAAGGAGGAGCAGTTCCTCAACTCAGAGAAGGGACAGACCCAAATGGCCTTGGCACTTTATCGCGCTTTCGAGGAATACAAGAAGGAATATGATGCCGAGAACCATACCGAAAGTGGCTCCACGGTCAGTGACAAGGCTTCCAAAAACAAACCGGCCACCATCGATAGCAAGGACACCTTCTTCACCGTGCAGTTCTCCACTTTGGACAAGAAAGTGCCCACTAACGACAAGGCTTTCAAGGGCGTGAAGGATGTGGAGGTTTACGAATACAACGGTGCTTATCGCTATACCTCAGGACGTTTCACCAGCAAAGCCGAAGCCGTCGCCCGACAGAATGAGGTGCGCAACTTAGGTTTCAAGGATGCCTTCGTCATCGCCTTCATCAATGGCGAGCGCGGCACCGTTAAGCAGGCTGAGGAGGTGCTGAAGAAGTAAAATCAGTATTTTTCCCAGTCAATTTCCCTGACTTTCTGGGAGATGAATGACTTGATGTCGTTCCAATCCACTTTGACTTTATCAATAATGAACGATTTGATGTATTTGGAGGTCATTTGGCCTTGCACTTGCCCGAAGTTCTCTAAAATGTCTTGCAAAGCTGCATCGTTGTCATGAACATCTCCGAAAACATCCAAATCCACTGACGACCGATGATTGTATTGCAAAGCCAAAGCTGTGCCGCCCACCAAGCGGCAATCCTTCAGATACGGTTCTGCCATCAGGTACTTTAGGAGTTCCAAAGTGTGGGGCTCAAGTATTGGTTAAGGCCGTATGGATTCGTCGCGTTTTCCATGCTTATTCGACTACCACAAGGTAATAGTTCTTCTTTCCCTTCTGCACAAGGATGTACTTGCCGTCGATGAGGTCGGCGAGGGTCATTATCTTGTCCAAAGTGACTTTTTCCTTGTTGACGCTCACACCGTTGGCTTGGGTCATCTTACGGGCTTCGTTTTTCGAAGGGAAGATCTGCGTGTTCACGGCCATGAAATCCACGATCGGGATGTCGGCTTCGAGGTCGGTGCGGCTGATGTGCTCTTGCGGTACGCCGTCAAAGACGTCAAGGAAGGTCTGCTCGTCGAGTTTCTCCAAGCCTTCCTTGGTCGACTTGCCGAAGAGGATGTTGCTGGCTTCGATGGCCGAATCTAGGGCCTCTTGCGAATGCACCATCACGGTGACTTCCTGGGCCAAACGCTTTTGCAGCACGCGCATTCCTGGGTCTTTCTTGTGCTCCTCGATGAGCGCGTCGATGGTCTCTTTCTCCAACGAGGTGAAGATTTTGATGTATTTCTCGGCGTCCTCGTCGCTGACATTGAGCCAGAACTGATAGAACTTGTAAGGCGTGGTGCGCTTCGGGTCGAGCCAGATGTTGCCGCTCTCGGTCTTGCCGAACTTCTTGCCGTCGGCCTTGGTGATGAGCGGGCAAGTGAGGGCGAAGGCTTCGTTCTCAAAGCCCAAGGTTCTGCGAATCAGCTCTGTGCCCGTGGTGATGTTGCCCCATTGGTCGTTGCCACCGAGTTGCAGCTTGCAGTTCTTGTGCTGGTAGAGCCAAAGGAAGTCGTAGCCTTGCAGCAGTTGATAGGTGAACTCGGTGAAGCTCAGGCCGTCGCGGGCGGTGCCGTTGAGGCGTTGCTGCACGCTGTCCTTGGCCATCATGTAATTCACGGTGATGTGCTTGCCCACTTCGCGAGCGAAGTCTAAGAAGGTGAAGTCCTTCATCCAGTCGTAGTTGTTCACCATTTCGGCGGCGTTGGGCTCCTTCGATTCGAAATCGAGGAATTTGGCCACTTGCTTTTTGATGCACTCTTGGTTGTGGCGCAACGTCTCTTCGTTGAGCAGGTTACGCTCTTGGCTCTTACCCGAGGGGTCGCCAATCATGCCGGTGGCGCCGCCCACGAGGATGATGGGCTTGTGGCCGCAGCGTTGCAGGTGACGCAGCATCATGATGCCGCAAAGGTGACCGATATGCAGTGAGTCGGCCGTCGGGTCGGTGCCGAGGTAGGCCGTTACCATTTCTTTCTGGAGGAGTTCTTCCGTGCCGGGCATGATTTGCGCCAGCATTCCGCGCCAGCGGAGTTCTTCAACAAAATTCTTCATCGTTGGGTTAGTTTTGAGGCGCAAAAATACGAAGTTTTTCGGCTTTTCGGGAAACAAACGGCTTATTTTGCCGAAAAATAATCTGGGGAAGCGGGTCGGCGCTGGCAGGCCGTCACTCTTTTACCCATTTTCCCGTCTCCACCAAGGTCCCTGAGCCTGTCGAAGGGCCGGCAACCACCTTCCAAAGATATGCTCCCGAAGGCCACCCTTCAGCATTTATCGAAGTGACATTCTCCGTAATCTCCTGTCTATAAACCATCCTTCCATTCATATCATACACCTCCACCCGCGCATCCTTCAAAGCCGTGCGGATATTCAGCACATCCTTCCCCGGATTAGGATAAGCCACCGCCACAGCGAAGCCAGCATCATGGGCTTCGTCGATGCCGACAAATGCCTCGGCGGGAAACTTGGTGACTGTTGTCCAACGTTGGTTGGTGTTGTCAAGGTTCTTGGATTGGTACACAAGCAACAAACCACCGTCATGAGTCACCGAAATGCTATTTGCTGTGCTATAGATGCGCTCCCCCTCATGGTCATAATAGAGTGTTGTAATCATGTCGAAATCCGAATCCATGTGTTCTATCATTATCCACGAGTCAAGATCTTCCCAAAAGCCCAAATTCAGTGTGTAGCAGAAGAATAAAGAGCCATCATCATCCACATCCACCGCTTGGATGGTAGCTGGCCAATCCATTTCTGCCGACGACCGCTCTTGCATGTGAAGAATGGGCAAAAATGCAGCCGGATTGTCAATGGCATCTTCAAACTCGT
>Ga0310690_10000108_pt1 | contig 183013 bp, 162 predicted proteins | sample AusTroGonzalo_MG_2_FD_207661 | JGI IMG/M metagenome (GOLD analysis project Ga0310690, IMG submission 207661) | Bovine rumen microbial communities from tropical cattle in Woodstock, Queensland, Australia - Gonzalo_04 (v2) (version 2) | ecosystem: Host-associated > Mammals > Digestive system >... | reverse complement strand
GTTTAAGAAGATGAAGGATGAGGAACTAAAGAAAATGATGAATGGAGAGATTATCTCACTAAGGGCTCCTCGCTGGTATATGGGCTATGTGGTTTCACCTGCTGCTTGCATGGAAGTTTACATGGATGGAGAATTATTGAGTAGATCTCCTGTTGTAAACTACTCTGACTTCTTTGCGTATGCAAATCATTATTCTATGGTATTGGATGGAGAATGGTATCACAACGTAAGTGGAGGTGCTCATTTGCTGGGAGCCCTACAAGGCATGAATACAATGATGCATGCAAGAACTTCAGAAAAAACATTCTCTGTTTTGTTGTATGCCAAGAACTATACAAGAAGTAAAAAAGTTGTTACTTATACGATAGAGCTTTTGTTGCCAAATCATCCTGACAAGGAAACAGATGCATTATTTACGAGTTTGAAGAGTTTTGTTGAGAGTTTACCATCAGGGTCGTTTGCGCCTTATTATACTACTGATTTGCGTCTTATGACAGGCCGTTATTATAAGGTGACGGTGAATAAATGCGGATGGCTTATTGAAGACTATCTGCAATAAATTTAAAAAGGATGTAAAAACGTAACGTACATTTTAGGGGGAAATCCTTCATTCGTATCCTCGACTTTGGGCCGAAACCTGAAGAAAATCGCCATTGTGTAAAGTCAGTGTAAAATTCGTGTAACAGATTGGTTTTCAGCCGATTGCAAATCACATTTTGCTGCATTGTGTAAATTCAGTGTAAAATTTCGTGCGAAAAAATTTGGCGACCGCCCCTTTTCCGTCGTATTTTTGCAGCGAAAACTTTTTTAAGTGAAAAATTTTATATCAATTGTCAAATCGTAAAATAGTAAAATATGATGATGAAAACAAACAACCTTTGGCGTTTCGCCACAATTCTTTTCCTGTCGTCTGCCGTCTTTTCGACGATGGTTTCCTGTTCGCAGAATGCAAGCCGTTCGGAAAAGTCGAATGCTGCCTACGCCGACAGCATTTTGGTTTTGGTAAACGGCGAGGAATGGCCCGATTTTCCTCAAGAGTTGCTGACGGATGGCTATTGTATGGAAAATGATACGATAAAGGGCATTTTTTCATACTTTGCTGACCGCAACTTGAAAATAACAAGTGCTGTTTTGTGGAAGGGGACGAAAGGTGAGCATGCAAAGGAATTTTATCGCCAGAAATACGGCGAGCGAGTGAACAATGGTATTCTCGACATCGGAGTGGAAGCCCTCGTAAAGTCCTCTGACACCGACATTGATGATCCCCAGGGGTTAGTTGGCTACATCTATCGCAGAGCGCCACAAGAGGCAATCGTACAAAGAAAATGGGACATCTATCACGACGACACCCTTGGAATAACTAAAATCATCGGCGGACTCATACCTTTTTCACTGGTCTTTATCAACGGCGAAAGACGTTATGACTTTCCTAAAGAGGATTATGGAATTGACTTTTTCAAGGCATTGACCCGTGACGAGTTGGAAGAAATTCTCAAGAAAAAGAATTATGTACTTGACGACGTAAACATCTTGCAAGATTACTATTCTCTGGTCTTGCAAGAACAATTTTCTTCAGTGGACAAATACCGTCAAGGCGGATTCGTCTATCCCGGTACTGAACAAGGGATAAAAGCCGTCTATGAAATCAAGGCGCATCCCATCAACCAAAAGGGCGAGATTTTCCTCAATGTCGCGACGGAACTGCCCCAATTCCCTGGAACGAACATTCCAGATGATGCCATTAACAATCGAGGGCATATAAGCAGAGGGGTTTCCACCAACGCATTCCAATTCTACGGCGACATTGAGGCACTGACTGACTTCATTGACGACAACATCCGTTACACGAAAAAGATGGTTGATTCGGGCATTCACGGAAGGGTCGTAGTGACGTGTGTCATCGGGAAAGACGGAAGTGTCGAGGAGCCGGAAATCGAAAGGAATTTTTTAAGGGACAAAATGAGCCGTCCGTGCACCGATTCCGTCCTCATCAAGCAATGCGAAGAAGAAGCGTTGCGAGTGGTCGGAATGATGCCGCGATGGAAGCCGAGCAGAAGCGAAAAAGGCGAGGCCGTTCGCGTTCGCATTCATATTCCTGTTATTTTTTGACGAAAAAACTATTCATAACTAAAAACTATAAAACAATGAAAAAACTTGTTCTATTCCTATCGTTTGCAATCTTTCTGACGAATGTTTCGTGTTCGCAGAAAACAAATCGTACAGAGGAATCTCGCCCACAAAAAGACACGCTGACAGCTGAATTCGTCGAATACATTGTTGCCATCGACGAAGCAAGAAGAGAAAGGGAGTCATATGATGATGGCATTCCCAGAAAGGATCACCTTATCGGCGGTTTCATCCCCATTTCATTGGTATTCATCAACGGTGAAAGATGCTACGATTTTCCTGAGGCACTGAAAGACGGCCATCTCAGGGAGTTTACCATTGATGAGTTGAAACGAATACTCAAAAAAAAGAATTATATGCTTGACGGCGTAAAAATCTTGAAAAACGAAAAATCGTTGGAAAAATATCGCAAGGGAGGATTCGTCGTTAGTGGTGCTGAAAACTGGATGAAGATAGTCTATGAAATCAAGGCTCACCCTATTGACCAAAAAGGGGAAATCTTCAACAAGGTGTGGAAATATTCCGAATTTCCCGGCGGGAACGAGGCATATAAAGCATTCCTCGAAAAAAATGTCCGTCACCCCAAAGAAATGCTTAACACTGGCGTTCACGGCTTCGTCGATGTGGAGTGTGTTATCGAAAAAGACGGGACCATCGAGGTACAAAAAGTCTATCCTTATTTAAAAGATAAGTCGGGCAATCCGTGCCTCGATTCCACGATTATAAAACGATACGAACAAGAGGCGTTGCGAGTCATCAAAAAGATGCCCCGATGTGAGCCGGGCAGAAAAGAAAATGGGGAGAAAGTTCGTGAAAATCACAATATTGCCATTATCTTTGACGAAAATGTAAAATACTGAAAAAATAGATTCTCAAGGGTGCAAAATCGAAAAAAAATCGTTATCTTTGCAGAAACAATCGAATCAATAACCAATAAAAATTTTTTTTATGAGAAGATTTCTGTTATTCCTATTTTTCTTTGTCCCACTGGCAAATGTGTGCTATTCGCAGAATAAAGCACCGCGCATCTATATTGCGCAAGAAGAAATTGATTCCATTATGGCTTTGGTCAAGCCGAAATATAAATGGATGGGCACGGAAGGCTTAACGGTCGCCGATAAATTGAAAATGAAGTACCGCAATCCCAAGGGATTTCGACAGGATGGTGCTTCTGAATGTTTTAAGGATTATCCAAATTTAGAACGCACATTCGGTTGCGAAGATCACCGATTGCATTCCAAAGACGGGCAGTTTCTTTCTTTCCTTAGTTTTGTTTACTTTACAGAAGATTTTAAGAGATTGTATCCTCTAAGTGGCAGAAAAGAACCCGTTGATACACAACTTTACTGGCAAAGACGAGGAATTATCAAAAGATATTACGGCGACGAAATCGGTGATTCGTGGATAGATTCCGTTACGGTTTATAGCACCGAGGAAGCCCGCAGCAAGTGGAATGCTGATTCGGCTTTCGTTTTCAATCTGCATTTGCGCCCAGAAGACTACTACAAAAAGGATTTTAAGCACGTAAAGATTCTGTTGATACAGAAAAAAGGTCGCGGTTATGCCTACATCACTTCGTTCTACACGGACAAGGCGAAGGAAAATTTCGACAAATACTGGCGCAGAATCGAAAAAACGCTAAGGTTTGAATAGTGAAATTTTACGTTTTGAAGGGTGCGAAATCGAAAAAAAATCGTTATCTTTGCAGAAACAATCGAATCAATAACCAATAAAAAATAAATCTTATGAAAACAAAAATCATCCTCGCCACACTTCTGATGCTGGCACTGCCGATGACGGCGAAAAAAGAGAAAATCGATAACAAGTTTGCAAGCCAAAAAGCCATGCTCACGGGCATCTGGCAGCAGTGCCTCCCGCAGCCCACTGCCGATGGCGGCATTCATGTGAGATTTATTCCTCAATACAAGATTCTCTGCGGCGACGGCACGTTCTACAACATGGCGCAGATGAACCCTAGCGCGCCTGCCGCCCTTTACGTTTCCGGAACATGGTCGATGGCGTCGGACAGTACCTTCGTGGAGCATATTGAAACGATAGATACCGACACGAAATCTAAGGGGATGGACAACGAACTGACCTTCAGGCTATTTGAAGACAATAATGTTCTGGGAATTACCTATACGATGCCCGGAAACGGAATGCGCGGCAAAGAAGTCTGGATGCGGGTGCAGAAGGGCGATGCCGTAGCCATTGCGCAAAAATATTTTGAGCGGCAGAATGGAATCCAATCAGACGGAAACAATACCCTGAGAAATCAACAAAACCTCATCATCGAGGAGCGGCAGGAGTCGGACGAAAATCTTTCGCTGACCGAGAATCCACGCGGAATCTACAAACTGATGTCGCTCAAAGGCAATCGGGAAATCAAGCCTTACATCGGCGACATCTATAAAATCGTGACCGACAGCGTAACGATGCGACTTCAAGTCAATAACGCGAACAGAAAAATTTTTATGATTGACATTCCCGACTTCCGACCCTTCAACTACACGGGTGCGAGAACCGACCTCGACTTGATTGACAAAAGCACACGAGTCTATGACAGCAATTCGAAGCGTTTCACGCAGAAATGGTGGAGCACGATTCCCAACCACACGATTTTTCCCTACAACCAATGGTGCTACGAATTTTACGAGTCGGGAAAATATTCCGAAGCCGCCAAACCCATCTTCGATGAACTGAGAACGTCGCAGCAGTCCGACCCGAAGAACCAACTCATCGGCACGTGGAAGAGCACGATGGAAATACAAATGATTGCCGGCGATGGCGTCGAAAACTGGGTTGAAAACCTGAAAAAAGTAGATAATTGGAAAGATATGCTGGCCTATCTCAATCAGACGAATCCCAAACGCGAATACGACCAGAACGACTTCGCTGAATACTACATTTTCACGCCGTCGAAACATTTTTTCTTCGCCATGTTCTATAAACGGCAGTTGGTGGCTGGCGAATACGATAACATCACCTACAACGGCAAAGAAACGTTCGTCAGCGGAGACAACCAAAACCGACGAATCTATTGGCTGACGAAAGATGCCTTCGTGATGAACAGCAATCCTGTCGGCAAGGAAAAATGGTGTATCTACGAGCGCGTAACAGACAAGAACACGATGCTCAGCCGAATTTGCAGCCATTTTATTCAGCACAAGGAATAGTTTTTTCTTTATAAAAATGGTAGGGTACAAAAAAAAAATTAACAAAATTTAAGGGTGCGATTTCCAAAGAATTTCGTTATATTGGTAGAAAATGAAAACGGAGTACCCTTCATATCGGAAAGAAATAGCGGAATTCGAGCAATCCGTCGGACAACTGCACGAGCAACTTGTACGCACGGCAAAAGGCTTTCTGCACGACGCAGACCTGGCCGAAGATGCCGTGCAGGAAACGCTGATGCGATGCTGGATTGTGCGCGACCGACTCGGCAACATCGGTGAACTACCGGCCTTCGCCCAGCAATGCGTGAAAAACCATTGCATCGACCTGCTACGACAGCAGAAAAGCCGCGGAAAAGTGGTCGCCATCGACTCGCTCGCTGCCGACCACGCACCCCACGCCGAAACGCAACTCATCGTTCGCGAACAACACGAATGGATGATGGAATGTCTGCGGCAACTGCCCGTCGGAGCGCGAGCAGCCATCCAAATGAAGGGAATCGACGGCCTTTCCTACAGCGAAATGGCCACTATCTTAGGCACCACCGAAGCAGCCGTGCGCTCGAAAGTGGCGAAAGCGAGAAAACAACTTTGGCAACTCTACAAAAAAAGAAAATGACGAACCGAAACGACATCAACGAACTGCTGCGCCGATACGACGAGGCACTGACGACCGACGCCGAGGAGCGACAACTGGCCGAGTTCTTCCGCTCGACCGACGACATTCCCGACGAATGGGCCGACTATGCCGCGATGTTCAGAGCGTTCGACGCTACCGAATCGCTGTTCAGCGACGAGGAAAAAGACCGTTTAATGGCACAGCCGAAAGACGAAAAACGGCGGAAGACGTGGCTCTGGGCGGCGGCCATCGCGGCATTGGCAGTGATGACTAGCGCGGGATTGCTTCGCCTCAACCAACTGACGAAAGAAAATGCCGAACTCATCGCCGAAATAGAGCCGAAAGCCACCGAAATTCATCAAAAGACAGCATCGGAAGGCTCGATTTTCGCACAAAAAATTGCCCAGAAACCCAACGACTCGATTTCCACGCAAAAAGCAACCGCGAAAGTTGAGAAAGAAATCGAGGAGAAAGGAGATGAAAAGAAAGAAATCATCGAAGTCAGCGGCAACGTCTTTTCCCTGACTGACAAAGAGCCCGTCGTTGGTGCCACGGTGATGGTGGTTGGCACGAAAATTGGAGCCGCCACTGATGTAAACGGCAATTTCTCGCTGCGGTGTCAGAAAGGTAGTCTCTTGAAAATCTTCTTCGTGGGAATGTATCCTACCGTCGTAGAAGCGCAACCGAGTCTGAACATCGCGCTCGCGCCCGACGATAGTGCTCTCGACGAAATCATCGTCGTCGGCTACGGAACAAGCAAAAAATCGGAATACACTGGAAGCATCAGAATTCGAGGAACTTCTGCACCCACCGACGACAATGGTATTTTGGTGTTGATTAACGGAAAAGAATACAAAAATTTCCCTTTGGAAGCCTTAAAAGAGGCGAATCTAAAAAAATACCTTCAACAGCATAATTTAGACCTAACCAGCATCCGAATCTGGTCACCAAATGAGCTTCATCGGCATTTCAAGCATCTGGCTCACAACGGCTTCGTAGTAGAAATCAACGCCCTGCCTATCAAGGACTTCTATATGATAAATAGAGGATATGAACAACATGCCTATCAAGAAAAAACTGATTCCTTCAGCCTTTCAGATAGCCATTTTCAATATTTCGAAGAGAACAATTATTTACCCGACACCATTCATTAAAACTAATAAATTAAATCATGAAAAAATCAATGAAAACAACTGCAAGACTGCTTATGGCAGCCATTTTCGTGAGTGTTTCGATGGCGATGAACGCCCAGTCCGAGAATCCACGCGGCATCTACAAACTGATGTCGATCAAGGGTAAAATGGAATTAAACCCTTATCCCTATGACATCTACAAAATCATTACCGACAGCGTCACGATGCGGTTTATGATGAGTGACAGGGACAAGCGAATGTTCAGAATTGACATGCCCGATTTCAAACCGTTCAACTACACAGGAAAAAAGGAAATAACCGATGAAACTGATACGGAACAGCAGATTTACGACAGCGACAGCAAGCGTTTCACGCAGAAATGGTGGAGCAGAGGTCAGACAAGTCCCATTTTCCCAGAAAACGACTGGTGTTACGAATTTTATGAGTCGGGACAGTATTCCGCTGATGCGAAACCCATCTTCGAAGCGCTGACATTTGTGCCTTCATACGACCCAAACAATCCGCTCATCGGTATTTGGCAACACACCATAACGATGGACCAACTTATGAATATAGACAACTGGAAAGACATTTTGAATCATCTGCGAAAAGAAGGTTCTGCAAACGGCGAAAATGGCCGAGAATTCCATGCCTATACCTCAACACACACCGTCGCCATTCCACTGCCCAAATGGCGGCCAATGGTGGATGGGTATTCCTATAAAATCCGCTACAACAGCAAAGACACCATTACTCTGGGCGAGAACAGAACGCGGCAAATTCATTGGCTAACTGACGATGCCTTCGCCATCAAAGTGAAAGTTGGTGACACGGAAAAATACCACATTTTCGAGCGCGTGAAAGACGGTCAGACATTGCTCGGATACATTGCGAGCAAATTCTTAAGCGATGGATATTCGCTCAACTAACCTGAATCATACACATGCAATTTCTTAAATTCGGGTGAGTCCATACCTCAAAATCATTTGGGGTATGGACAATTTAACAAAATTTAATAGCGCGATTTCCAAAAAATTTCTTTTTATTATCAGAAAAAAGTAACTTTGCAAAAGAAAGCCGAAACCGTTATGAAAAAATTGATTTTAGCAACATTCAGCCTCATGGCAATGGCAGGATATGCCGCCGACGACAAGAAAATCATCCAGCAGTCGAAAGGCAGCATCACCTTTGTGGTCGATGAATTTCTGGAGCCCATCAACAAACGAAATCAACACTTCGACGGCAACAGAATCGCGAAATTTATGATGAACGACGAGAAAATTAGCACCGACCACCACGGCCTCGTCGCCACGAGTTTCGCCAACGAACAAAACCTGCTGAATCTGGGGCGCGACGCCTTTTATCGGTGCATCGTGCAGGCCTACGCCAACCATCAGTCGCTGGTGCTTTCGCCCGATATGATTTGGCTGCTCATCAGTCAAGGGTTTGCCCGCTACGTGAATGCCCACGCCGAGGAAATGCGCTCGAAACTGGTGAGTCACGAGGGGAAACAAACGCTAATTGTGATCACCGACCGCAACCTCTTCGAAGCCGAATGGCCGAAACTGATTGACGGATTCGGTTCGCAAATCGACCAATTCACGAAAAAAGACATCGCCAAAACCATCACCGCCAACTTCACGACAACGGGACCGGTGGAGCGCGTCGCATCGCAAATCACGCTGATGGAGACCGTGAAATCGTATTTCGAATACGTGGTGATGATGATTGGCTGCGGCATCCCGTCGATTACGCTCGAAGGCACGCCCGACGACTGGCGCAACGTACTCAAAAAAACAAAACAGTTGGAACAATTCGGACTTGGCGAATGGACGAAGGGCCTCGAACCGATTCTCACGGAGTTCATCCGCGCCGCCGAGGGCAAGCCCCGTCAGCAGTTCTGGCAGGGCATCGTCAAGAAAGACCGCGTGAAGGAATTGGTGGGCGGTGCCTACGCTTCAACGGGCAAAACGACCCAACTCGACGGTTGGATGCTGAAATTCTTCCCCAACGAAGACGGACTGACGCTCGACAGCGTTCCCCACACGAAGAAAATGCCGTCGGAGCGCGTGCGCGTCGGCTTCCGATACAAGGAATGTGACGAGAATGGAAAAGTCATCGGAGATGTGCCGATGGAACTCTGGGCTGGCTTCATCGGAGCGGAAGAAGACGTTGCCACGAACACGCTCAAACCGAGAATCGGATGGCTCGTGCGCATTGCCGAAACCGACGAGACTTTGCTCAAAGAACTTCAAAAGAAAAATGAACAAGGGTCGATTCACCTTCGCATCGAAAACGTGCCCGAAGTGTTGTCGCAACTGGGTCACATCTATCATCTGACCCTCGATTTCACCGAACACAAGGTCATCCTTCCCGAATGGCTCGAAAAGGTTTCCATCGGCGATTTCAGAGTAAAGGGAAAAGTGAGCGAAAAGGAGGAAAAAGCCCTCAAAAAACGCTTCCCGAACATCCAAATCAATGGACCGAAAGGCTTTATTGTGTATTAAAATTGATGGAATTCAATCCTTTTCCGACTTGTCGGGCGAGGCGAAGTGCATCTCTTCGATTTGCTGTCGGATGCTTTCTTCGTGGATATGGCCGAAAATGCTGGTGACAAACTCGGGCGACATACCGCTCTGAGTGCCCTGTTCGCCGCGTTTTGAAAGGATTTCGCTGTAGCGAATAGTTTGGAGCACGGTCATGTTGTGCTCCTTTTTATATTGTCCGATGTCGCGGCTCACGCGCATCCGCTTCGCCAGCAAATCCATTAGTTGGCTGTCGATTTCGTCGATTTCGTGGCGGAACTGCGCGATTCCCTCCGTCGAAACGCTTTCATCGCGGATGACCAGGCGCGAAAGCAGGTCGGTAAGGGTTGGGGGCGTGACTTGTTGCATCGCGTCGCTCAGAGCCTCGTCGGGCGAGCAATGGCACTCCACCATCAGGCCGTCGAAGCCCAAGTCCATCGCCTGCTGCGCAATCGGGGCGATGAGTTCGCGCCGTCCGCCGATGTGGCTCGGGTCGGTGATGAGTGGCAGGTTCGGATAGCGACGGCGCAGTTCGATGGGAATCTGCCACATCGGAGAATTGCGGTAAAAACTGCTGTCGTACGACGAAAAACCGCGATGAATGGCCGCCAGACGGCGCACCCCAGCGGCATTGAACCGTTGCAGTGCCCCAACCCACAGTTCAAGGTCGGGATTCACGGGATTTTTCACGAAAACAGGCACGTCGATGCCTTTCAGCGCGTCGGCAAGAGCCTGCACGGCAAAGGGATTGGCCGTTGTCCGCGCACCCACCCAGAACGTGTCGATGCCGTATTTCAGTGCCAGTTCCACGTGTTCGGGCGTCGCCACCTCGATGGCTACAGCCATTCCCAGTTCGTTTTTCACCCGTTGGAGCCAAGGCAGCGCCTTCTCGCCGTGTCCCTCGAAGCAACCCGGCTTCGTGCGCGGCTTCCACACACCTGCGCGAAAATTGCGGCAACCCTTTTTCTTCAGTTCTCGGGCTGTCGTCATCACCTGCTCTTCGCTCTCTGCCGCACACGGTCCCGCAATCAGAAAGGGCCGTTGCTGGTCGTTGGGCAGGCGGAGGGGTTCTAATTCGAGGTTCATAACGAGTTGAATATCAATTTCTTACACAGAATCAACCTTTCGCGGCAAACTTCTCCGTCTGCTGACGAATCAGTTCCTCGTCGTTGAAATAGTCGATTCGCATCGCACGGCGCACTTCGTCCATCGTCTGGGCAGCCGTTTCACGCGCACGCGTGGTACCTTTCTTTAAAATGTTGTAGATTTCGGGGATGTCCTTTTCAAATTCGCGGCGACGCTGACGCATCGGCTCCAAGAACTCGTTGAGCACCTCGTTGAGGAACTTCTTGCACTTCATATCGCCCAATCCACCGCGACGATAGTGGTCTTTCAACTCGTCAAGGTTCTGATATTCAGGCCAATAGCGAGCGAAATGGTCGTCATTAGAAAAAGCGTCGAGATAGGTGAAAACGGCATTGCCCTCGACGTGGCCCGGGTCGTTGAGATTGATGTGCTCGGGGTCGGTGTACATCGAACGAACCTTCTGCCAAACCTCGTCGGCAGAGTCGCTGAGATAGATACAGTTGCCGAGCGATTTCGACATTTTTTCCTTTCCGTCGGTGCCAGGCAGGCGGCGGGCGGTGAGGTTTTCGGGCAGCATTATTTCGGGCTCGACAAGCACCTCGCCATAGACATTGTTGAAACGGCGCACGAGTTCGCGCGTCACTTCAAGCATCGGCTCCTGATCCTCTCCTGCGGGCACGGTCGTGGCCTTGAACAGTGTGATGTCGGCGGCCTGCGACACGGGGTAGCAGAAGAATCCGAGTGGAATGTTCGCCTCGAAGTTGCGCATCTTAATCTCGGTTTTCACCGTCGGATTGCGCTGCACGCGACTCACGGTGATGAGGTTCATCAGGTAGGTCGTGAGTTCGGTCAGTTCGGGGATGTGGCTCTGGATGAACAGCGTCGATTTCTCGGGGTCGAGGCCGGCAGCGAGCCAGTCGAGCGCCACTTCCACGATGCTTTGGCGCAGTTTTTCGGGGTTTTCCGCGTTGTCGGTCAGTGCCTGCACATCGGCCATAAACACGAACATTTTTTCATAGTCGCCAGCGTTTTGCAGTTCCACGCGGCGGCGCAGCGAGCCGATATAGTGGCCCAAGTGGAGTTTTCCGGTCGGGCGGTCGCCCGTAAGAATGATTTTCTTCATTTTAGTTTTGTTTTACCATCGGCAGTTTGCCGTAGATGATGATTTTTTTCTTCAGATTGAGTTTCAGCAGAACGAGTTTTTCCTCGCCGAAGTCGCAGTAGAGATTTCCGTTCTTGTAGAAGAATGTGCCGCGGTTGATTTCGCCGTCGGGCAGCACTTCGCGAATTTGGTTGCCGCGAATCGCCACATTCACCACGCCGTAGTCGGCCTCCACGCGCCAAGTTCCTTCCAACCAGTGGGGCGGAATTTCCTGTCCAAGTTCAGCCAATTTATTGTCGGTCGAGTCGTCGTAGAATTCGTTTTTGTCGATGACGTCGGAGCCGTAGGAATGGTCTTCGTAGCAGTTTCTGACGAAGAACACCAGCACGACAAACGACACGATGAACACCAACAAACAATTGCGCAAACAACCGTTGTTTTTCCGCTTATAGTCGGGGCTGTAGGGATTTCGCTTGTAAGAATCTGGCGTGACGAAAGGCGGTGGCGTCTGCGACGACGTTTTGCCGTTCGACGACGTTTGCGACTCCTGCCGAGGGTCGGAATATTGGGGAATCGGCGGCACTTTTGCACGCTCGACTTCCTGTGTTTCGGGCTTCGTCTGTCCGTTTTCAGCCTGATTGACCTGCCGCTCCACCTCGTCGGTCACGGAAAACGTAAAAGGCGTTCCGCATCGCGGACACACGCAAGCCACTTCATTCACGCCCGAACTGACGGGGGTGTCGTAGCGAAATCGGCATTTGGGGCATTTTACTTCCACTGATTCTGAATTAAAAATGATAAATTAATAATTACGAATTCAAAGAACTTTATAATTCCTCGATTTCCTCTGCCGATAATCCCGTATATCGAGAAATCAAATCGACGGACATACCATCTTTTTTCATACGCCGTGCTGTCTGCACAAGATTCTTGTGAACGGCAGACTCTACGATTACCGTTTCATTTTTTTCCCATTCTGCCCAATCGGTTTGGGTCAGATAAAGGGTCACCTGTTCCCGAAGAAGCGGCAAGTCTTCGTTGATAACCTTCCAAACCTCCTTGGCATCGATTTTGTAATAGTCGTGAACCAACACGTGACGCATTTTTGCAACAGAATCCCAAGGCGTTTCGGGATGCTGATGGCAAAACGCACGGGTGAGTTTATAAGATGCCTCACCGATAATCTCAATATTTTTGACAATACCGTAATATTTCAGCTTATCGATTTCCAATTGCTCTGTCGTCTTACCGTTGGCAAAATCGAGGATACGGTCGATAGCCTCAACAATATGCTCCAAACGGTTGCGGTCTCTAACATTCTCTCTCATAAATCAGTTTTTTATCGCGGTTTGCACTTTCAACGGCAAAGGGAAGCAGCGTACCGTCCTCGACAATATCAACGGAGCGGTCGAGGATTTTCTCCAACTCACAAATCATTGCAGCGTGTTTCAACAAGCTAATTCCGTCGTCATCATACTGCACAAGCAAATCGACGTCGCTCAACGGAGTTTCCTCACCCCGTGAGAACGAGCCAAAAAGCCAAGCCTTCTGAATGGGCTGGGTTTTGAAATAGTCGGCTATCGTCTTTTGCATCAGTTGGGTACTCATAAGTGCTTTTTTGATGTTCTCGATTGCAAAATTACAAATAAACTGCGGATTTCCAAAAAATATTGTTGTTTTTTTCAATCTTTCTCAACCACCTATACGCAGTAGGCTCTACTGCAAAGCGTATAGTTTCTGTTTCATTTTCATAGTTTAAACATCATCCTCAACATCGCAGTTCGACCGCAGAGGCCGTAGTCGTAACTGTGGGTGTTGATGCCGTCGAATACGGTGTAGGCATAACTGCGTTGGTTGAAAAGGTTGGTTAGTTCGAGGCTAAATACAAGGCGTTTCAGTTTGTATTGTGCCGAAGCGTTGAACAGCGACATATTTTTGTACTGGTCGACGGTGATTTGGCGGCGCACGTGGTCGTAGGAAAACGAAATGTCGAGCGTCTGAATGGGGAAGAAATGGATGTCGCCGCTGTGGGTAAGAGAGGTCACGGCGTTTTTGCTGTCGGCATACCGCGACTGCGACCATCCGTAGTTGATGTTGTAGCGCAGTTCAAGCCATGTGACGGGAGTGACGGTTGCATTGCCGCGTATGTTGTAGTTTTCCGAATGGGTTTCGATGATTTCGTCATTGACGGCCTGTTCGCCACTTCCGAAGCCGTAGTTTGCCTCTACGCCGAATTTGGCGAAAAGCGACGGAATGTTTTTCGTTGAGGCGACGGAGAAATTGGTGTGGCGCGAACGAGCGTCGTGCAGCAGGGCCGAATTGCTGATGTCGATGCCGCTGATGCTCTGCGAATTGAGCGTGTTGCGCTTGTCCTCGCTATGGCTGGCGGCGAGGCTCAGCGTGAAATACTGCATAGGCAACTGCCATTTCCATTCCATCGAGGTGTTCCAGTTGTTCGATTCTCCAATGATGCCCGACGAGGTTTGCACCGTGTGATAATCGACCTGCATCGGCTCTGTGAGCAGCGTCATCATATCGCCAATGTGGGTCAAGTAACCTGTGTTAAACGACAATTTGCTATTGGCCGAAAAGGTGTAGTTGATGCCGAGCGATGGATTGAGTACGGGTTTGGTATAGTTGATTTTGTTGTAATAAAGTCCTTTCAAGGCAGCACCGATGCCTGCACTCAGATAGAAACGGCGGTTGCGCGAGTGAATCTCGAAACCGGGGTTGGCACTCGGCGTAAAAGCCCAACCGCGAATGTGGTTTTCCTCGGAAGTCGCCACGCGGAATGTTTCCAAATCGTCGTACATCACATTCACACTGACTGGTAAATTCAACCGAAACGCCTTGCCAATTGGAATGTTGAACGACGAGCCGACTACCATCGTGAGCGTCGAGGATTGGGCTGTCTGACCGAAAGCCCCCTCCGACCTCCCCCCATAGGGGAGGCTATTGAACGACAGCCGTAGCGTCGGCGTCCGCTTGAACGACACCTTTGCTTGAACGTGTCGGCGAGTGCCTTTCGAGGTTTTTCCCACCCAAAACAAGTCATTGGCAATCTCGAAAGAAGAAGTGCGGCGGTGTTGCTCCACCTGAGAAAGATTCGCCAGAACGTGCCCTTCGTTCTGCTCGAACTTTCCTTTGATTAAAAATGTTTCGCCCAGATATATATCGTCGGCGTTTTTCTGATAGTTCACCGACAATTTGGGCAGGTGCAATTTCGAGAGCGGCGAAGTTTCTTCGCTGACGGTCACATAGTCGCCGTTGCCCGTCAAGTAGGTGCTGCTACGGCTGATGTCATTCGTGGCACGATGGTAACTGTAGTTGGCATTCACTTTCACGGTCGTGGCCGAGTCGGTGCGCCTGATTCCGTTGAGCGTCGCCATTCCGTTGCGCTGATAAAGGTATTCGCCTTGCGGAGGCCGTCCGCCGTCGAATCCCCGAAACAGGCTCGTCGCAGGCGTACTGATGTCCGAACCGCCGAAATGGTCTATCATATCGGCCTTTGCGAAGTCTTTGTAGTTGCCGCCTTTCAGCGAACCGATGGTTTGGAAATGGTCGGTAAACATCATCCCCGTCACGCCGAGAAGCCAATGTTCTGGCAGTCCGACACCCATTTCCTCCTGTCCGAACGGCTTGAACTTCGCCTTTTTGTTCAGTTTGATGTTCATTGACACCTCATTGCTCGGAACGTCTTTTTCCACTTTCCTCGAATGGTGGTTGCGCACGATTTCCACGTTCGTCACATAGTCGGCAGGGATATTTCGCGTGGCCAGATTGTACTGTCCGCCCAACAAGTCCATTCCCTCGATGTTGAACTGCGAAATCGGCCTTCCCATATAACTGATGCCTCCACTTTTCGACACATCCACACCCGGCAGCCGCTTCAGTCCGTCCTCCAGTGTCACATCGCCCTTGCCGAGAAACGACGCAAGGTTGAGGCTCAGCGTGTCGCCCCGTTGTCGCAAAGGGTCGGCCTTCACCTTCACTTCTTTCAGGCTGATGCTTTTCGGTGTCAGCAACATATCTTGTTTCACGCTTTTTTCATTGAGCGACAAGGTGGCTGCTTCCTTCTCAAAACTGATATGATTGAACGTAATCGTTGCCGTTTTTTGTGGAACATCTTTTATTTCTACGCTATATATTCCCTGCGCATTTGTCGTGGTGAACGCCAGCGTCTTGCTGCCGCTCACCACTTTCACAATCACATCGCCCACTGGCTTGTTTTGCAAGTCAGTTACCCGTCCTGTCACTTTGACCTGTGCCGAGGCCGCGACGACTGATGCGAGAATCAATAATGTATTTAGAAATCGAAGCATTATTTCAATTCCAAAGGTTGATAAACGTGACTTTTCTGAAGAATGAGCATGCGAGAGTTCAAACCCATATAATAAATAGTTCCGTTCACATTGGTTTCAGCTATGATGTCAGCATCTTTTGGAACATAATAATTCGGCTCTTTCACGTAGCGGGGATTGCCGAAGATTTTCTTCTTGAACTCCATCAATTTTTTGCGACTGAGTTTCTGATAGTTGGGATTGCCGAGGGTATTGATGTCCCTCACCTCGTTCTTCGTTTCGTAGAGCGTGAAACAGTGAATGCCTTCGACCTCCTCGGCCTTGACTATCAGCCCCGGCAGTCCGCGCAATTTCCAAGGGCCTGCCGACGATGGGATTTCCTCGCTGTACCACACCGTCCACTGCTTTCCGTAAAGTTCTCCTGTGGCTCGATGGCAGAGCAAACCGCCGACGGTCAGCGTGTCATCGCTGAGTGTCCAATCAATTTTTGTCAACGGCTCGTTTGTTATGTATCGATGGGGATAGATAGCCTCGGTTGTAGTAACCTCCATTTTCTCCGTGTCAGTCAATACGTTCTGATGATGCATCAGAAACGCGTTCAATTGCTCCTGATTTGCACGACCGTCGTAATTGTAAGCAAGAACACTTAAGTAACGAGTTGCACGAGTGCCGACCAACAGGGCTATCCGCAGCGAGTCGGTCACGTTCTGTCCTTCGTCGTCTTGCGTCTGGATGGTGTAGTGGTAGAATGCCACGAACTGTGTAGAATCAATTTTCTCGGCCTGCGCTGCTATCGTCAGCGCGAGAAATGCCATCGTAACAAAAAATTTTTTCATCGTCTTATTTCAATTCTAAAGGTTGATAAACGTGGGCTTTTTTGATTTCAAGAATGCCATTGACTAAACTGAAAAAATCATCGTCAAACTGCAAAAAAGTGATATCCGCCGTACTGTTTAGGCTGTTGCGATTGGGGATGTAATACTGCGGATTTTTCGGATAACGTTTGTTGCCAAAAATCTTGATACGATTTTTGATTAGTTTCGCCTCCGAAATTTTCGTTGTGATGGCGTTGTACTCGTAGTAGATGGGCGAGGCTGTGCGACTGATGCCGTCGAGCGTGAAACGGTGAATGCCGTCGGTGGTTTCGGCCTTGAGTATCAACCCCGGCAATCCGCAAAGTTTCCACGGTCCAGCCGATGACGGAATCTCTTCGGTATAACGCACCGTCCATCGCCGTCCGTGCAGTTCGCCAGTGGCCGTCTTGCAGAGATAATTGCCGACGGTCACAATATCGTCTCCGAGCGTCCAATCCGTAAATTTACGATTTTCTTGCGCTTCATAGTGGTTCGGAAGAATCACATCGCGCACGGTCGTCTTTCCGTCGGGATAGTTTGTCCAAACTTCAGGCATAAAACAATAGGCTTCGGCTTTCAGTATTGGAAAATTTTCGGGTGTCAGATAGTTTATTTCCTCTGTGTCTTCGCAAAATTTTCTATAGGGATAACTACGTGTGCAGTGCGAACCAATCTGCAAAACCACTTTCATACTATCCGTCACGGGTTGCCCGTCGGCATCCTGTGTCTGGCAAGTGTAGTTATATACAACTACGACGCTCGACACATCGATGCTGTCCTGATGGACTTTGGCAGCAATCATCGCCGCAATCACATCGTCATAATCATTTTGTGCCCACATTTGTTGGCACAAAAGAAGAAAAAATATAAAACAGATTTGTTTCATTAGGCGATAGTTTTTTCAAAATCTTGATATTCTACCGCAAAAATAACAAAAAAATATCTGCCACACAACTAAAACTATTAGTTTTGGCAGATATTTAGTGATTTTTAACTTTCTAAGTTCGTCATTCTTCATTGTTCATCTCACACATCATTTTTTATTCAAAGCGAACGACGGCCTTTCGGGTGATTTTCCAGCCCGTTCCCTCGCGCGAGGCAGCACCTTCTTCCTCGGTGATGATGTGGCGCGGCTGAATGGCCGTGTTTCCGCTGATTTTACACGCAGGCTTCACGAACTGCGACACGCTAATCATCGCCGTGGCAATGGCATCGGGCGTATCCAAGAGGATGAACGTGCCGTTCTGGCCGTCGGCGGTTGTCAGTTGGTAGATGCTCTTGCCGATTTGCTCCATCGAGGAAACCTGCGAGAAGGTTCCGTCGGGGTTCGGCGCTGCGAGATAGAAAACTTCCGTGGAGGGAGGAGTGTGGAGTGAGGAGTGTGGAGTGTGGAGTGTGGAGGGAGTTTCTTCGATATGGATGCCGACTGATTCCACCTCGGTTTCTGCGACGGAAGGGGCTTCCGACGGAGTTTCCGAGGCTGTCGGAACCGTCATTTTCGCCTCCAACTCCTTGATTCGGTCATCCATTCGGCGGCATTTCCGCTCCAGATGCTCCAACCGTTGGAAAAGTTCTTCCAAATCCAACTGCGGCAGTTCGTTTTCTTTCTTATTGTTGTTAAAATTAAACATCGAAATTCAATTTACAATTTTACGATTTACAATGTACTATTTATTTACAATTTTACTATTTACAATTTACGATTTATTTACAATGTTTCTGCATTTTACGATTTTCTCACCGTTCCCTCTCCATTTGGAGAGGGTTAGGGAGAGGCCTACAGATTTTCAATCAAATTATCGCGAATACTGCCGATGATGGGATAGAAGAACACCGTGTCTTCGATGGGGTCGCTGCCGTTTTTGTCGTCGGCGTTTTTGTTCACGAAATTCCATCCGTTGAGCAGATGGTGGTCGAGGTCTTTATTGACGAGTTCCTTGAAGCGAATCAGCGACTTGTTATCGACGAGGAAGCGGTCTACCACGTGCATTTCGTTGCACAACTGGCAGAAGAAATCGTTGTACTCGCGCACGGCGGCCACGATTTGCTGTCGCACCTCAGCCGATGCCATATCGTCGTAGGTCAGTTTCTGCGTCGGAATCATCGAATAGTTGTATTTCAGCGGTGTCGAGAAGTCGTCGAGCAACTTGTTCAGCCGCTCCACGCTGACGCATCCGCTGTCGTCGCGCACCTGCATCAATGCACCGCGACACGTGATTTGCTTCGGTTCCTTGCGCTCCATCACAACCGTAAAACCGTCTTGGTCGTATTTCTCGCCATAGACGCGCTCGAAAACGGCCTGTGAAATGAGGTCGAGGTCGCGCTTCGTGCCCACGATGTCGAGCACTTTCGAGCCCGTTCCGCTGAACATCACCGAGCGCGGTTTTTCAAGTCCGCGTTGCCGCATCATCTGCGCCACGTAGTAAATCAACGTCACATAGAAATAGATGAAGATGATTTTGCGCTGTCCGTCCTCGTTGAGCCGTTGGTTGTAACTGAAAACATCGTTTCCGCCGACCACTTTATTGTTCTGCACCGAGAAGAGGAAGGCGTTGATGTCCTCGCTCTTGCGTTTCGAGGTGATGTCGTCGAGAATGCCGTTGAGTTCGCCGTATTTCTCGTCGTCGCCGTCGAAAAGTCGTTTGAAATAATCGACATATTTCACGAGCATCGGGTTCGAGTCGCCGTGCGGGACTTCCGAGAATCCGTCGCCGAAGAGCACGTTGGCTGCAAAGCGGAACGACGTGAGAATCGTGGGTTGCTGGGCGTTGCTCTCGAAGACGACCACGTCGCTTGAACCACCGCCGATGTCGATGCTTGCCACGTTGGAAGCCGACCCTCGGAACTGGCTCGATGACTTGTAGAAGTAGTACGGCGCAACCGATTCTGGCATCTGGATGAGGTTTTCCTCGTTAGCAGCGATGCCGAACACCTCACGGAATGTCTTTTCCCACATTTCGCTCATTTTTCGGATGTTTCCGACCTTCATCGCAAGCGGATAGAACCACACGAGCCTTGTTTTCGTGATGTCGCCGTTTTCGAGCAGCACTTTCGTGCGCATCAGGTGGGCGAGTTCGGTCAGATAGGCTTTCACGCGCTTCGAGGTCGCCATTTCGGTGGACCATTTCAGGTTGGGAACGATTCGGTTGCCGTAGCCGATGCTTTCTTTTTCGTAGATGAAGGGCACGTTGGCGTCGGCCAGAGCGAGAATCGCATCAACGTGTTCGGCATCGAGCCGCTCAGCCTCGCTGATGACCGTGCGCTGCGGGAATCCGTAGTCCTCGCCGATGGTTTTCGGCAGAAATTCCTGCTTGAGAATCACGTCGTAGAGTATTTGTTCGCCGTTGTAGAGCGTTGCCAAAAGGCGTTGCGTGGCGGCAGAGTTCAACTGCAGCGGTTCGGGCATTTCGCCGCCCTTCATACACTCCAGATGGGTGTTTGTCGTACCGAAATCGACGCTGAACGTGAAGGCGTCGTGGCCTGGGATATGGGCTGGCCAACGCGGACAAACCATTCCCTCGGCAGCGCGGTTGCCACGCTCGTCGGTGAGCGTCACGGCGATGTAGTCGAAGTCGTCAGCGAGTTTGTAATACTGCGACCCGACGCGCTTTTCCGACTTCAGGCTACGCTCGCGAAGCACCACGTCGTCGCCCGAAAGTTGCTGCTGATAGCCGTTTTTGAAGAACGAAAGCGAAAGTCCGTAGTTCTGCAACATTCCGAGGGCTCGGTCGATGAGTTGCACGGAATATTGGTTGGCCTGCGGCGTGCGAACGAAAGGAAAAACGCTCAGCGCGAAGGGCACGGTCAGGAAATGGCCGCGATTGTTGGCTTGGTCGTAGCGCAAATCGTTGGTCTGCGCAGCCACGTAGTTGCGCTCAAGCGTGATGTATTTGCCTTGTTTCTGGATGGGAATGCGCAAAATGGCACGCACGGTCTCGGTGGCTCCGTTCTGCGTGTGGATGAGTTCAAATTTCGGCTTTCCTGCGATGGTTCCCCAGAGGTCGCTTGCGTTGAAATACTTGAAGAACAAGGGCTTCAAAGGCAATACAAAGTCGCAGTCGTCGGTGTCGCGAGAGCCAATCGAGAGATTTCCGTCGAAGAAGCAGTCGCGGTCGAGCGTATAGTCGAGTTTGATGAGCGTCGGCTGGAAGAAATCGTCGTCGGTGAGCCAAGGATATTCGTGGCTCGTGGCGGGCAATACGCGCTTTTCGGGCGGCAGCCGATAGTCGTCAGGCGTGATGACGGTTGCATCGGTCCACGGCGAGGTGATGTACTTAAACGGGTCCGTCTGCGGCGCGTTCAGATGGTTTTGCAGCACGAGCGGCAGCGGACTTCCGCAGTCGTCGCGCGAGGGAACAATCTTGAAATCGCTCTCCTGAATGGCTTTGTGCACATCCTCGGCACGAGCCTGATAGAAGGGAATGCCGAGTGCCTGAATGCCCTCGTCCATCTTCGCAAACGTGGTGTCGAGGAAGGTCTTGGCTCGCTCGATGCTCTCGTAGTCGTAGGCGGCGGGATTGCCGATTTCTTTCAGAATCTCGTTCTGCAAGGCGGCAGGCAGCAACGGCAGCGACGTGATGAGGTAGTTGTTCACCTCGCCACAATACTTTTTCAGGTCGGGATAGGCCGTGAAAAGGGCATAGATATACTTCACAAACTTCTGGTCGCGTCGGTGCAGCGGTCGCCAGAGGTCGAACAGGTTTACGTTTTGCTCGACGGGAATCGGGAAACGGCCTTCGGTGGCGTTGGGCGTCGCCATAAACAGCGTCACGGGCGAGGTAGAACCGACGACTTGATTGCCATAGACGAGGAAGTAGAGCCTGTCCATCTTGTCGAAATTGAAGGCTTCCTTGTCTTGTTCGAGGAACATCTCGATGGTTTCGCCAAGCAGTTTGTGCTGCGGCGAGTTTTTCAGCATTTCAAGTTGCGTGTCACGGTTCCACTCGACGATGCGTAGCACGTTGCGCAGTTCCGAGTAGTTGAAAAACAGTTGTGCCACGTCGAAAGCGTTGGAAACGAGTTTCTCGTCCATCGCCTCGCCTTGCAGGTTGTGCCGCATCGACAATCGCTTAAAGGCGTTTTTCACGAGGTCCATCTGCGCAAAAGGCGACGGAATGGCCGTGCGCGGTTGTTGCGACAAACCACCGTTGGGGTCGTCGATCATATCGATTTCGTCGGCATTGTACTGATTGGTCAGGGGAATCCATCCCTCACCCGTCGTTTTGTTGTTATAGGAAAGTATCTTGCTCATCCTTTCAATTATCAATTGTCAATTATCAATTATTTACACTACTCCCACAAATTTTTCATCAAGCAGCCCGTCCAGCGTTTCATCGAGCAGGTCGAGCAGTTTCAAGGCCGTGCGGTCGGTGCCGTATTTCTGCGTCTTCATCGCCTGTTGCGAGGCTTTGTTCAGGGCGGCCAGCACGCTCTTGTAGTCGATGGTCGATTTCAGGAAACCGCTCTTCGGCGCGATGCCCGTCAGACAGTCGCTCAGTTTCTCGGTTGTCAGGTTGAAGGGCACGAAACTGCGCTGGTTCTGCCTCAATTCGCGCAACCACTGCCGATAACTGACGTAGAAATCGGCGGTCAGCGTGTTGTAGAACGAGGTCGAGAGGAAAGCATTCGAAATTTCGGGCTTGTCCTGCGTGTAGCCGCGTCCGATGTCCTGTTTCAACTGATGGGTGATGTACATATAAGCCAAATGGAACTTCGCCAACTGCCGATTAACAAGCGCCCGCGTCTGCACGCCGAAGTCCTTCAGCGAGAGAGTCTGCTTGTCGTAAGCGAGGCCGAATTCCTTGTAAATCGGGTTCTGGGCGTTGCCATCGACGGTCTGCAACTGGTCGTCGGGAATCGACAGGAAGTCGAGAATCGACAACGCGCCGACATACTCCACAAGGTGGGCGTCGTTGCGCTGTCCGTTGGTGCCTGGGTCGTTGAAATAGGGGTTCGACGGCACTTGGTCGCCGAGGTAGTAGCAGGCGTTGATTTTCGACAGCGGCAAATCGACTCCGTTCTGGCGCAGACCCGTCAGGTTGTCGTGGTAGTAGAACAACGCCGACTTCGTTTTCGAGATGAAATCGCCACGCGAAATCGGGCTGTTGTCGTCCTGTTGCACGTTGAAATACGGCAAGACGGTCAGCGCACCGATTCGTGCGTCGCGCAGGTCGCCTCGGTTGTTGATTTGGGCATTGTTGGCGGCGTTTCTGATGTTTTTCACGATAATCGGATAGCCCGCAGCACCCGTTCCGCCGAAGATGCTCGACACGACAAACACGCGGTCGGTCTTTTGGAACACGTTCGAGAACTGGCGGAACTCCTCCGAGTCCTTAAACTGGTTCAGGGCAACGCTTCCGATGTTCGGCGAACCGACGAAGCCAATGTCCATCTTCGTCTGCAACTGATAGTCGCTGAACATCATCGAGCAGAGTGCCTGATTGCCCGTGTCGAGTGTCGAATAGTTGATGAAATCCTGGAATTTCTTCGACTCGATGGCACCCATATTGAACAAAAACGTGTCGCTCAACTGCGAACCATTGGGCAGGATGTCGGCCAGACTCGAAATTTTCACCGAGAAGAAGCCTTTTTTCACATCGACCTGCTCGCCGTAGAGCGTGCGTCGAATTTGTTTATACCAGCGCATCAGGTTGTCGGTGCGCTTCAGGTCTTCGTTGGCCTTGTGGGGGTCAACGACGATGGGAACAATCTCAAGCGGCATCGGCTGGCCCTGTTCATCGACGGGATGAACGCCTGCGGCCAACTGCATCATCAGCGGTCGCATCACGCGCGACCCTGTGCCGCCTACAAGGAAAAGGAATAATCGCATTTTTTATTCTGGAATTGGAGTATGACGACAATTTGACGACCACCACCGCATCGAGAACGATGCGACGATGAACAGCACGGCCTCGACTGCGAGAACCACCACGCAGAAACTGAACAACTGGGCCGAGAAGTTGTAGCCCTCAGCCGAGAAAGCGTTGTTGCAAATCACGAAACTCGTCACGGGTGCTGCCACGCAAGCCACGCCGAGCACCGCCAGCCAGTTGTACCAGCGCGAGAAGCGCACGGAATTGATGACGTAGTAGAACACGGCGGCCAGTCCCCACGCGATGAGCACCGTCACGACGGCCACTACAAAGTAGAGGTTCTGGTTGTACATCTCGTTCGAGAACTGACGCTCGAAGTAGAGTGCCTCGAAAATCTTTGTGTTCAACACGAGGAACAGCAGCGTAAGCACTGCGCCTGTAATCAGAAGAATTGAATTTTTCATATTTGTCATTTATCGATTGTCATTTGCAAATTAAAGTAATACGGCTCGCCTTTCGAGTGCTTGCGATAGCCGTCGTAGATGCCTTGCAGCAGGTATTTCAGGCCGAAAGTGGTCTGCGAGAAGCCCGGGCCGCCCACATTCGTGTCGTCGTCGCTCGACGATGCCTCGACCCATTGCGGCAGGCGGTTCATCAACTTGATTCCGACGGTCTGGCGATGCTTGATGCCCTGACTTTCGAGGATGAACAGGTGCGTGGCCTTGCCCAGATGCTTGCGCTCGGCTGGCGACACCTCGTTTTGGCTGACCGCGCGGATTTCCTTGATGACAAGCGGGTCGTCGGCCTCAACGCGATAGTTTTCCTTGTCGAGCAAATACTGTTCGTCGATGAGCATTCCACTCAAATCGACGGCCAACGCCAAGCGCAAATCGCCGCTGTTACGATCGACTTCGACGTTCTCAATGTCGCGAATCTGGTCGCCCTGACCGTGAACGGGACGGAAGCGACCGCGAATCTGGTCGTTGTCCAGAAGCAGCGAATAATAGGGCTTATAGACGTCGTCGGTCTCGAAAAGATACATATCCTCGTAGCCGCGAAGTTCGCTGAATCGGCTGAAAGGCAGATAGCCCTCGTCGCGGGTCAGTCGGGCAATGTTCTTGTTCGAGCCCACCACGACGATGTAGTACGGACGGCGACCGCTGTACTGTACGCCACCTGCGGCGTTATACGGATAATAGGCACCGTTATACGAGCCCTGCATCTTCACCACGAGCAGGCCTTTTTCCTTCACCTGCGACTTGAAAACGGCATTCGTCATTCCCTGCGCCTCGGCAAAGACTTTCTGCGGATTCACGCCTACCATCTGCTTCGTCGAGTAAATCATATCGGTGACGAGAATCGAGATGTCGTCGTCGCCCGTCTTGTCGAGCAACTGCTGGAAAATGGCAGCGAAATCGGTCGAAGAAGCGTCGCCGATGCCTTTCGTGGCCTCGAAGATGTCGGAATCGCTCAAGAATTGAGAAAAACCTTTCGGATATTCGTTGATTTCAGAGTTCACGATGTAGATTTTGCTATCGTCGTTGGTGCCGGGCAAGCGGTTCAGCATCTGCACAATGGCCGCCTTGAACGAACCGTCGCCGCCGACTGCATCGTAGGGCACCATCGAGCCCGACCGCTCCAAATAGAAATTCACGCCGAGCGTCTTCCGACCAGCCTGAATGTCGATTTTCCTCGGCGGACGGCGATTCTCGAAGAAGTCGTTGATGTACTCCTTCACATCATCGACGTCGAGTTGTCCGTCGTCGTAGAAATCGCGGAAGTGAGCCTTCTGCCCGTCGAGAAATTCCACGATTTGTTCCCATTCCGCAGCGTCGATGACCTCATCCTTGTCGGCCACGTCGAGCAGCAGGCGGTTGAACTCCTTTTTCTGGCCTCCGCCACAAGCCATCAGCAGCATCATCGCCACCAAAAGCCATCCGATTTTGCTTGATTTTATCATTGTTTTCACTTGTTTTAATTCGCTTTTTTACATCAAAATTCGCTCGCGCATACGCACATACGCAAGTTTGAACGTGCAAAATTACGAAAAAAACTCCGAAAAAATGCCTTTCAGACAACATTTTCAGAGTTTTTAAGAGAAAATAATGATTTACGCCCTGTCAAAAGTGCATTCTGAGGTCGATTCCAGCGTGGAATGGCGTGGCTCGCTGAGCGAAATAGCGCGTGCCTCCAGCGGCTGAACTTTGGATGGCGAAGGTGTTGTATTTCGTGTCGGTGATGTTACGCGCCCAGAGCGAAACGACAACGGGGCCGAAATCGTAGTCGGCGTGGGCACCGAGCGTAGCGTAGAACTTCTGCGAGAAGGTGTTGGCCTCGTCCCACCACGTTTTTCCTTGCCCTGCAACGTTGGCACCGATGGTGAAATTGCCGAAATGGTAATCGGCCATCGCGCTCAGCGTGTGTCGGGGGATAAAGGGCACGAAATTGTCCTTATAGTCGTCGTATTCGTCGAATTTCGCATTCGTGAACGCGTAGGTTGCGCCCCAGTCGAGCGCGTTTTCAAATGCCCTGCCACGCAGCGTGATTTCCGCGCCGCAAGAGTGGCTTTTTCCCGCGTTCACCATCATTCGACCGTAGTTGCTGTTGGGTTCCATAATGGACAACTGCTGATTGCGCACCTGCATATAGTAGAGGGCAATGTCGGCGTGGATTTTTCCACCGAAAAGGTTGAGATGGGTACCGATTTCGTAGTTCCACGACTCTTCGGGCTTGTAGGAAATCGTTTGTTCGATGTTTTCGTAATCTTCCGCACTGTGTTCAACCTCCATCGTTTCATTTTGTAACTGACTGATACTCTTTCCGTTATCCATCAAGTCCGATTGCAGAATATCGCTGAACATCTGAATGTTGTAACCGCCCGAACGATAGCCTTTCGACACAGTCGCATAGACGTTGCCCAAACCGCCGTCGAGGTGGTAGGTCAGCCCGAATTTCGGCAGAAATTGCGTGAAATTCTTGTCGTGGTTCTGCGCCAATCGCGAGTGCAATCCGTTGGTGTATTCCATCGTGCGAGGTCCCATTTGCGCTGCGTAGTGCAGCATCATCAGGGCTTCGGTGTCGTAGTCGATTTTCACCTTGTCGTAGTTCAGTCGGAAGCCGAGCGTCGCCACGAAACGGTCTGACAACCAGAGGTTTGACTCGTGGAAAACACCCAGATTCAACTGTGGCGTGTGGAAGGTTTCAGCCACTTCGAGCGTCGGAATTTCCCACACCGTGAACATCGACTGCACCTGCGGCGGCATATAATTCAAGATGATGTTCGCCAAGTTGTCGCGCATCGGCTGACCGAAATAAACGGGTGCGTCGGTTCGCAGCCACTGATATGAAGCGAAGAGGCCGCTCGCGTGATTCCAACGGCTTTTTTCGCGGCTCCGAAGCACCAATTCCTGCGTCACAGCGTTCATTTTCTGCCGCTGTTCGAGTCGCAGAAAATCGGGCACCATATAGTCTTGGTCCATCAGCATCTTGTCTTGCAAAAATTGGTAACTCGTGGTCGATGTAAAAAGCATTTTCGGCAGTTCATAACTGATGTTCAAACCCGTGTTGAGCATATTGCGCTTGTAACTGTTCATAATGCTTGTCGCAGGGTCTTCGACATCGTGAAGTGTGAAGTGTGAAGTGTGAAGTGAGGATTCCCCGTAGCCAAAACCATTCTGATTGACATATTGATAATCGGCCGTCCAGTCGAATTTCAGGCGCGTCGAGGGCTGATAAATCAGTCGGACCTTGCCGCCTGCCTCGTTCGACTTGTCGTTTTTCTCGTCGAACTGCGTGTTATTGATAAAACCCTTCAAACCGCTGTAAAATCCAGCCACCGTGAAGGCCAATTTCTCGCTCGGACGATGATGATGCGCCACTTCGACATTCGAGTAAAGCCCCGTTCCGATGCCCAACTGCACGTCGGTTCCCTGATAGTTCATCGGGTTTTTCGAGTAGATGCGCACGAGTCCGCCCTCAGTGTTCTGACCGTAGAGCGTGCCCTGCGGACCGCGCAGAATATCGACGCGGTCGAGCATATAAAAGTGGTTGTTGAACGCCGCCTTCGACATCAGCGGAATGTTGTCATAATAGACGCCCACGGCGGGATTGTTGATGCGCGAACCGATGCCTCGCACGTACATCGACGAAGTCAGGCGCGAACCATATTGCGGCATCACAAACGAGGGTACGAACTGCGACAACTGGCTCAAATCGCGCACGTTCAACTGCTGGATCTGCTCACTGCCGAACACGCTGCTGCTCAACGGTTGTAGGCGCAGTCGGACCTGTTCTTTCGGTTGTGAAACCACGACTACTTCGTCTAAATCGCGCACACGCGACGTGTCGTTTTGTTCAATTTCGGCCATTGCAGGCACGAAAATGGCCTGAATCAGGCTAAATAAGATGATTTTCTTCATTTTTATATTTCAATTTATATTTGCATAGGAAAAAATGCCGTCGAACGACCTTTTCGGCTGCAAAATTACGGTATTTTCGCGAGGCGTACAATCCTCATTTATGTGGATTTTCCGTTTCTTCGCCGATACATTCGGATGGCAAAAACGATGTAAATCACCAGCAAAACATAGCCGACATACCAAAGCGTGGTGATACTGAAAACGATGTAGTTGATGGCGCAAATGCCCAACAAACCGCCGAGGTAGAGCAGCGTTTCGCCGAAGGGAAGTTTCGAGCGAATATCGTCGAGAACGGCAACGCCGACGATGATCATCGCCCAGAACGACACGAGGAAAGCCGACAGCAGCCCTGGCACGGAGAAGGGATTGAGCGTCGGATGATAGTAGAATTGTTCCCAAAGTTCGGGCGCGAACATCTGCAGCGAGGCGTAGAACGTGGCAGCAACGGCGACGATGATGGCCAAGAGCATCGGATAGAACGAGTCGATGTCGTTGAAATGCACGATGTGGGCGTTGTGGCGATTGACCTTGAAAAGTAGGTAGAGGAAGGCAATCAGGATGACGACGATGAGCGAATAGAGCACGTGCTGGTCGGAAAAAGTCGAAATGAACTGCGAAATGGGGTCGTCGGGCACGACTGCGGGCAGCAATTCTGCCTCACGCGTCCAGCCAAACTCGGAATTTTGCGTGGCAACCTGCACCCAGACGGAATCAATCGTGTCGTTGGGCATCACGCGGAAGTCAGCCACGACAAGGTGACTGCCTTTCGCCACCATAAACGAGTCGGTCATCAGGTCGCTCGCGAGTTCCTCGGGCTGCTGTCGGAGCAGGTCGATGGAGTCAGCCTTCACCACGAAATTGTAGTTGATGGAATAGTGCCGTCCTTCGGCGTATTTCTGGTTGTAACAGCTTGTCAAACCAAGCGTCAGCAGCGCAAAAATCAGATAGACTATTTTCCTCATTTTTTACTTTTTTACCTTTTTTATTTTTACTTTTTTTTTTCGTTTCACTCAAAGGAACTCCTTTTTTACCTTTTTACCTTTTTTACCTTTTTACCTTTTTACCTTTTTTACCTTTTTACCTTTTTACCTTTTTACCTTTTTACCTTTAAATAAATGTTCATCTGGCAGTTTTTACAGTCGAATTCCAGTCGGAACGCCCGTCCGTCGGCCAATCGCAACGACAATGGTTCGCGCCACGCAGGTTTTTGTCCGCCGTGTTTCGTGCAGTATCCCATCGTGTAGCGCAGGCAGTGACGGCATTGCATCAGCATCGCCTGTGGCGGCTCTTTCAGTTCAAAAGCAGGCTCGACGGCGACGCCCTGCTGTTCGTAGAATTCGCGGGCGAGGCGGTTGGAAACGTTGAGTAAAAACCCACCCCTGTTCCCTCCCGTCGGGAGGGGTAAATTATTTCGAATGGTTTTGGATGCTTGACTCCCCTCCCGTGGGGAGGGGTTGGGGGTGGGTCTTTCAATCCTCCGCCGCAACTCCGTCAATTGGCTCGACGGAATAAAATATTTGTCAGCATCGCCCTCGATGACGATTTCGTCGCAGACGAAGGGCGTGTTGCCGAGTTTCGTGAGTTGTCGGATAATGTTCTCGCGCTGTGGCTTTTCCGCCAACGTTTTTTCGATTTTAAGAACTTCTTTCCGACATTTTCCTTCGTCCTTCATCCCGATTCCCTCATCCAACAAGAGTTCAAAGCCGTCAGGAATCTCTCGAAACGTCATTTTCACAGGGATTTTCCGCTCGGCAGTCTTGCCCGACAGCATTTTTTCAAAAGCGATGTCGTGGTTGCGGTAAAGCGACATTCCCGTGCGCAGTCCTTCGGGCATTTTCAGCGGAAAAAGGCGGTTCCCCTCTACCCGATTCACCCGAAAACCAACGAGTTCTTTCCCTTCAAAAAAGCAAACTCCATCGCCATTGGCAAACGCCGCCGTGCCTGCCACCGTCAGCGATTCGCGCCGAATTTCCTTGACCCGACCCACGTATTCGCCGAGTGCTTTCGGCGTGTCGAGCGAAACGATGTCCGCCTGCCTACCCTGCAAAACGCCCTTGTTATCGCGTCTGCAATGCAGAAAATAATCCGTAAAGCCTCGGTTGAACGTTTTTTTCAAGTTGGGCGTAAAAAAATAGTTCACGCGCCCGCGTGAATCCCTTTGGAAATCGTCGGGACGCTTCCGGCAGAGCGCATCGAGCCGCTGACTATAGGCCGCCACGACGTTTTTCACGTAGCCGACATCCTTCAGCCGACCCTCAATCTTGAACGACACGGCTCCGGCATCGGCCAACGCCTCCAAATCGTCGATTCGGCAGAGGTCTTTCAACGACAAAAAATGCCGTTGGCGCCCGATTTCGCGTCCGTCAGCATCGACAAGGTCGTACTTCATCCTACACATCTGCGCACATTCGCCACGATTTGCCGAGCGACCGAAACAATGCTGCGACAAATAGCACTGACCGCTGTAACTCACGCACAACGCACCGTGAACAAATACTTCCAATTCGACCTCGGGCACGCGCTCGTGAATCTCGCGAATCTCCTCCAACGACAATTCTCGCGCCAAAACCACCCGACTGAAGCCCTGCGAAGCCAACCACGCCACTTTTTCCGCCGAGCGGTTATCGGCCTGCGTGCTTGCGTGCAAGGAAAGCCCACTATCATTTGTCTGAACTCCTGAACTCCTGAACTCCTGAACTCCTTGCAAAATCGCCATATCCTGCACCAGCAAGGCATCGACACCCGCCGCTTTCAGTTCCTCAATCAGTCGGAAAGTGTCGTCGAGTTCATCGTCGAAAAGGATGGTGTTCGTCGTGACATAAACTTTCGCATCGAACTGATGGGCATAGCGGCACAACGCGGCAATGTCCTCCACCGAATTGCCTGCCGCAGCACGTGCACCGAAGCGCAGAGCCCCGATATAAACGGCATCTGCGCCGTGGTCGATGGCAGCAATACCACATTCCAGATTTTTGGCCGGTGCCAACAGTTCGAGTTTTTTCATATTCCTAACCTCAAAACCTTATAACCTCAAAACCTTATAACCTCACAACCTCTCTATCCAATTCTCATAAAACAGCAGCGTCGCCTCGTGCCAAGTATCCACAGGCGGATTCTGCGGATTGTCATTCGGGTAATAATTCAGCGGCAAACCGACGTCCGTCCGACCTTTCTTCATATCGCGACGATACTCCGTGTCGAGCGTGTCAGTGGCGTATTCCCAATGTCCCGTGATGAAAATTTCACGACCGTCGCGTGCCGTGATAATCGATGGACCCGTTTCGTCGGAATCGGCTGCCAGCGTGAGTTCCGGACGAGCCAGAACATCCTCGCGACGAATCTCCGTGTGCCGACTGTGCGGCATCATCAATTCGCGTCCGAAACCGTCAAAAAGCGGACTCTCGACAAGCAATTTCTGACGAAAAATACCGAATTTCTTGCTCGGAAGCGGATATTTTAGCACTCCAAAATGGTGGTAAAGCCCCGCCTGCGCCGCCCAGCACACATAAATCGTCGATGTCACGCTCCGTCGCGCCCAGTCGAAAATCGCACAAAGCTCCGGCCAGTAGGTCACCTGCTCGAAATCGAGCTGTTCCACCGGCGCCCCCGTCACGACAAGGCCGTCGGGCACGGCTTCCAGTTCATCGAAATACTCATAGAGCGCGTCCATATGCTCCTGCGAAGCGTGCTTGGGCACGTGCGACCGCAACCGCATCCAGTGGATTTCCACCGGATGCGGCATACGGCCGAATATTCTGAGGAAATCACGCTCCGTGACCTCCTTCAGCGGCATCAGATTCAGTATTGCAATGCGCATCGGCAATGATTACCAGAGGTCGAGGCGCTCTTCCTTCGGGATGTACATTTTGTCGCCGGGCTTCACATCAAATGCCTCGTACCACATATCAACATGCGGCAGGGCACCGTTCACGCGCCATTCGCCGATAGAGTGCGGGTCGCTGTTGGTGCGGTTGCGGATTTCCTCCTCGGTGATGTTCTGACCCCAAACGCCGGCGTAGGCGATGAAGAAACGCTGGTCGCCCGTGAAGCCGTCCTTCGTCTTGAGCGGTTTCTTGGCGGTGGCATTCTTGTAGGCATACCACGCGAGTTGCAGACCGCCGTGGTCGGCGAGGTTTTCGCCGAGCGTCAGGCGACCGTTGGCCTTCAGGCCGGGCAGCACTTCGATGGCCGAGAAGAAGCGGTCGTACATATCGGCACGCTCATTGAAGCCCTCGGCATCGGCAGCCGTCCACCAGTCGTGCATATTTCCGTCGGCATCGAACTGGCGACCTTGGTCGTCGAATCCGTGTGTCATTTCGTGGCCGATGACCACGCCGATGGCACCATAGTTAAAGGCTTCGTCGGCCTTCGGGTCGAAGAACGGATATTGCAGGATGCCTGCGGGGAAGCAGATTTCGTTGGTGGTCGGGTTGTAGTAGGCGTTCACGGTCTGCGGTGTCATATACCATTCGTCGCGATCGACGGGCTTTCCAGCCTTTTCGTCGATGTGTTTCTGATGACGCCACGCGCGCACGGCCTGCATATTCTCGTAGAACGATTTCGACGGGTCGATTTTCAGTTTCGAATAGTCGGTCCACTTGTCGGGATAGCCGATTTTCACGTAGAAAGTCGAAAGTTTCTTGTGGGCGTTCTGCTTCGTTTCGTTGCTCATCCATTTCTGCGCGTCGATGCGCTCGCCGAGGGCGATTTGCAGGTTCTTCACGAGCGTTTCCATCTGCTTTTTCGAGGTGGCAGGGAAATAGCGGTCGCAGTACATTTTTCCGAGTGCCTCGCCCATGGCACTTTGCACTTGGTTCGTGGCGCGTTTCCAAAGCGGATAGTCTTCTTTGCGGCCTGTCATCGTCTTGCCCCAGAAATCGAAATTGGCCTCGCGAATCTCGTCGGTCAGCACACCCGAAGCACCCGAAATCACGTCCCATTCCATATAGGCGCGAAGGTCATCGGCGGTCATTGCGGCCAGCAGTTTGTCGGCACCTTCCATAAATTTCGGCTGTCCGACGATAATTTCCTGCAAGAATTCGCTCTTGACACCTTCGGCATTCGACAGTTCCTCGAACGGAATGTTCGGGCAGAGCGCCTTCAACTCCGTGAGCGTCATCTTGTTATAGTTGGCCTGCGGATCGCGAAGTTCGGTGCGGCTCTTTGAAATCAGTGCCAGCGAGGTTTCGAAACGGAACACGGCGTCGCGCTTCGCCTCGGCCTGAGCTTTAGTAAAACCGAAGAGTTGGAACATCCGTGCCACGTGGTCTTTGTAGGCCTCGCGAATCTTCACGGTTGCCTCGTCGTTGTTCAGATAATAGTCTTTCTGACCGAGCGAGAGGCCGCCCTGACTGATGTTCATAATGTTCATCGTCACGTTCTTCTCGTCGGCTCCGAAACCCGAACGGAACGGAATGCCATAGCCGTTCATCGCGTATTTCAGTTGGATTTTCTGCAAATCGGCCTTCGTCTTGGCTGCCTCCATCTCGTCGAGCAACGGTTTCACGGGTGCGATGCCCTCGCGGTTGCGGCGGTCGGCATCCATCGCGAGTTTGTAGAAATCAGAGAGTTTGCGCTCGGTCGTACCCTCGGCGAAAGTCTTCTTCTGAAGTTCGTCGAGAATCGAGTTGATGCGCTTGTTGTTGTCCTCTTGCAACTGGTCGAAACTGCCGAAACGTGAGTAGGCAGCGGGCAACGGATTGTTTTTCTGCCATCCGCCGGTTGCAAACATGTAGAAGTCCTCTGCGGGCTTCACGGTCTTGTCAAGATTTTCCATCTTGAGGCCCGATTTCGTCTGTGCCATTCCTGCCATCGGCAGCGCAGCGAGCAGAGCCATCGGAATCATTTTACTCATTTTCATTGTTTTAATAGTTTTATGGTTTTGTTATTAAAAAATTATTTTCAATGCTGCAAAGTTACTTTTTTTTATCTACAAATCAGCACAATTCGTCATTTTTTCTAATTTTTTATCAAAAAAAAAGCATCCGCCGCACATCACACGATGCACGACGGAACTTTCAAAGAGAGATTTTTTTTCCAACTTTCATTCCTCAACCTTCATCTTTTTCTGCAATTTCATTTCTACGAGGAACGATGCGAGCAGACCGAGGCCTACGCCGAAGGCAATGATAATCCAAGCATAAATTCCTTTAACGCCAGTCATCGGAATATTGAGCAAGTAATTGACGAATGCGCCGAGGCCGAGGCCAAGCAGCACGCAGGCACCGCGAAGTGTCCCGAATTTGTTCGACTTCTTGTCGGGTTCGGCAATGAGCGCCTTCGCCGTTTCGAGGTCGGTCTGGTTTTCGATGATGAGCCGACGAAGTTCGGTCTCGTTTTTGTTTTTACGAATCGAGGAAACGAATCCTCCAATGATGGCCACGATGGGGATTCCCAAAGAAAGGATAATGGCCACAAGTCCTTCTAATTCAAATGGATGCATAATTTTTAATTTTTAAAAGGTTGATATTTTTTTTGTAAACTCACTATTAAGACCGCCGACTTGACGAATTATTACACTTGCTGCCAAGAAAATTTTTCGATGGCGCGAAAAAAGGCGTAAATCATCGTGGCGACGGGGAAGACAAGGCAGAGATAAACCCAGTTTCCCAAGGAAATTTGCGAGTCGAACAGCGTGAACTGCAACTGAAGGCTTCCTCGGCTGACGAAACTCCAGAGCAGCCAGCCGAACACGAGCATCACCATCGGCAGACCGAAACTGAAGGCGACCATCCTCGCCCATTGGTGCAAGCGACGGCGGCGGGTCGCACGACGCAGTTCCTTCATCACCGAAACGCTGATGTCCTCGGCGATTTTCTTCCTCTCAAACGACTGGCGGATGAGCGCGTCGAGCCCCTCTTCCGTCAAATGATTCTTGGTTTCCATATCCTTATCCATTTCCATTACTCATTACACATTACTCATTATTCATTACTCATCATTTCCGAGCCGTTTCCTCAACCGTTCGCGGATTCGATGCAACCGAACCAGCACATTCGACTGCGAAAGCCCCGTCTGACGGGCGATTTCGTCGGTTTTTCGCTGTTCGTAGTAATACATTCTGACGATTCCGCCGTCGGGCTCGCCGAGTTCGCCGATGGCCTGCTCGACACGCTGCAGAAGCCGTTCGCGGTGTTCGTCGTAATCGTTTTCCTCGACGCTCAGACTGCGGTTTCGCCGTTCGCGCTCGAGTTCGTTCAAAGCCGTGTGCATCGCAATGCTCACGAGCCACGGACCCAGTTTGTCGCTGCGCCAATAAGCCAAGCGCTCGTAAGCCTTGATGAAGGTCTGCTGCGCCACGTCTTTCGCCAAATCTTCGCGCTTGACAATGCCGAGGGCTTTCGAGAAAACCATTCCCGAATAGCGGCTTACAATTTCGGAAAAACTCCGCTGACTGTCGCCTTGCAAAACTTCGTTGACCAGTTCTTTGTCCGTCATTTCTGCTAATAAGACCACCGACTTGACGAATTATTACACTTTTCGGACGAAAATTTTATCCGAATCAAAAAAATCCTCGTTCCTCCTTCCTCGTTCCTCGTTTCTCCTTCCTCGCTCCTCCTTCCTCGTCACACTCGTTCCTCACTCAACGCCTCCAATTCCTCGGAAAGCGTCATCCAACGGTCGTTTTCCGCTTCAAGATTACGCATTATTTCGGCATATTCGTTGATGAGTTTCATATCTGCGGCGTGTTCGGGTTGCAGCAGAATCGCGTCCATTTCCTTGAGTTGGGCTTCCATCTGCGCGATTTTCTCTTCGCAGGCTTTCACGGCTTTTTCGGTCTTTTTGAACTTTCGCTGCTGTTCTTTTTGGTCGGCGTAGTCGTTTTTCGGGTTGATGGGCGATGGTGGCTGGACGGCGATGGCTGGTTGTTGCGTGGTGGTTGACGATTTTTCGCCTAATTGGTTCAACGAATCGATGTTTTTTCGTCTGAGGAAGTCGTAAATGCCACCCAAATGCTCGCGGACGCGACCGCCACCAAACTCATAGACTTTCGTGACGAGTCCGTCGAGAAATTCGCGGTCGTGGCTGACAATGATGGCGGTGCCGTCGAAGGCGCGGATGGCCTCTTTCAACACGTCTTTCGACTGCATATCAAGGTGGTTCGTAGGCTCGTCGAGAATGAGTAGGTTCACGGGTTCGAGCAGCAGGCGAATCATCGCCAAACGACTTCGCTCACCGCCCGACAGCACTTTTACGCGCTTGTCGCTCTCCTCGCCACCGAACATAAATGCGCCGAGGATGTCGTTGATGCGCAGGCGGATGTCGCCCCGCGCCACATAGTCGATGGTCTGGAAAACGGTCAGCGATTCGTCGAGCAGTTGCGCTTGATTCTGGGCGAAGTAGCCGATTTGCACGTTGTGTCCGATTTTCAGTGTCCCATCAAACGGAATCTCGCCCATGATACACTTCACAAGCGTGGTTTTTCCCTCGCCATTTTTGCCGACGAAAGCCACTTTCTCGCCGCGTTTGAGGGTGAAAGTCGCGTTTTCAAAAACCAGATGACTGCCATAACTTTTTGAAACGCTGTCGCAGATAATCGGATAGTCGCCCGAGCGCAGACACGGCGGGAATTTCAGGCGAAGTTTGGAGTTATCGACCTCGTCGATTTCGATGGGCACGATTTTCTCCAACTGCTTGATTTTCTGCTGCACCTGCACGGCCTTCGTCGCCTGATAGCGGAATCGGTTGATGAACGCCTGCATATCGGCGATTTCCTTCTGCTGATTGTCGTAGGCACGAAGTTGCTGTTCGCGACGCTCTTTTCGAAGCACGACATATTCGCTGTATTTCACGCGATAGTCGATGATTTGTCCGCACGATATTTCCAACGTGCGATTCGTGACATTGTTGATGAAAGCGCGGTCGTGACTGACGAGAATCACCGCCGAGGCATTCGTCGCCAGAAACTGCTCCAACCACTGAATCGACTCGATGTCGAGGTGGTTCGTGGGCTCGTCGAGCAGTAGTACGTCGGGCCGTTGCAAGAGCAGTTTCGCCAACTCGATACGCATACGCCAACCGCCCGAAAATTCGCTTGTCGGACGGTCGAAATCCGTGCGCAGAAAACCCAGTCCGAGCAGCGTGCGCTCGATTTCAGCCTCGTAGTTCTCGCCGCCGAGCATCAGATAGCGCTCGTGCTCCTGCGTGAACCGCTCGACCAACGCCATATATTCGTCGCTCTCGTAGTCGGTGCGCTCGGCCAGTTCGCGCTCCATACGGTCGATTTTCGCTTTTAGGCGCGTCGTGTCGGCGAAAGCCTTGCGCGTCTCCTCCACCACGGTCGTCGAGTCAGCCAACTGCATCACCTGCGGCAGATAGCCCACCGTCGTGTCCGTCGGAATGTTCACCACGCCACCCGTCGGCTGCTGCTGTCCGCACAGGATTTTCAACAGCGTCGATTTCCCTGCGCCGTTCTTGCCCACGAGCGCAATGCGGTCGCGGTCGTTCACCACGAAACTCGCACCGCTGAACAGCGGCTTCACGCCAAATTCCACTTTCAGATTTTCTACGGAAACCATTTATTTTATTTACTATTTAACAATTTACTATTTACAATTTATTTGCGATTTTTCGGCTGCAAAGGTACAAAAAAAAGTGCGAATTTTTCAAGAGATTCGCACTTTTTGATGGTAGTTAGAAGAAGTTATCAAAATTGTCCGAACCGCCAAACGATTCGGACAAATTTTTGTTTTTGAGTGGAAAAATCGTAATTTCAATTTGCCTTTATTTTAATTGTTAATTGAAAATTATGATTTGTTTTCGTTTTGCGGTGCTTTTTCCCACGCTTCCCAATCGGTTTCGGAAATGTAGCGGACAACTTGTTCGCGGAGCGGGGCAAGGTCGTGTTGGAGAACATACCACACATCTTCGGGATCTACCGTGTAATACCCATGAACAATGTGGTTTCTCATTCCCTTTATCTGCTTCCAACTTGTTTCAGGATGTGCATCCTTGAACGCTTGGGTGAGCATGTGGGAGGCCTCACCGATAATGACGATGTGATAGACCACACCGCCGAATAACACCTTGTTGGCACACAAGTTTTCATAAGTGATGCCTTCTGCGTGTTGCAGGATGGTATCGATGGCATCCAACATGTGGAGCAATCTTCCTTTGTCTTTAATTGGCTCTCGCATATATCAGTTTTTTGTCGTGTTCTACACTCTCAACGACCCACGGGAAAAGTCCTTTTTCTTCAACTAAATCGACATGACGCCCAAGCAAATCCTCTAAATCAGCGTTCATACCTGCAATCTTAAACAGGCCGATGGGACGTGTACGGTCGTAATTCACCAAAATATCCACATCGCTGTCGGGCCTCTGTTCGCCTCTGGCGAAAGAGCCGAAAAGCCACGCTTTCAAAACGGGTTGCGTCTTGAAATATTCGGCTATGGTCTGTGTCATCGCTTGCGTACTCATAATTGAATCAATAGTTGTCGATTGCAAAGTTATGAAAAAATGTCCGAACCGCCAAACGATTCGGGGATTTTTTTGTTTTTAAGGGAAAAATGATGGATTTTCCGAAAACCGTTTCTTTTTCATAAAAAATTTGTTCATCATATACAAAATTATAGTGATTCACTCCTTTGTATGCGTAAAAATGTGTACCTTTGCACATTAAAAAGTGTCAAACCATGAGCGGAATCAAACTGATAAAAAGCGAGTTCGAGCATTCACTTGAACTGTTGATTGCACCGGAGATAAGGGCAGGTTTTCCTTCGCCAGCGGAGGACTACCTGCATGAAAGCCTTGACTTCAACCGCGACCTTATCAGGCATCCCGAAGCCACGTTCTACGGGAAAGTAGAGGGCGACAGTATGGTGGATGTCGGAATCAATCACGGAGATATAGCCGTTATCGACCGCAGCGTGGAGCCGCAGCACGGCGATGTCGTGGTGGGCTATGTCAATGGAGAATTTACCATCAAATACCTCGACCTTTCCCATAAGGAAGAAGGCTATATCGAACTGCGACCTGCGAACAAGGACTTTCAGCCCATCCGCATCGATGCTGACGACAACTTTGAGGTGTGGGGGGTAATTGTATGGACGATAAAAAACTGGAAAAGATAAGATTAGTTATGAAAAAAGTAATTTACATTGACGAGAAGAACTACGGCGATTATAAAAATCTTAATATTGTCGCCTTCTCATTAGCTTATAGTGGAGCCATGGGCAATCCTGGAGAGATTTTAGTCATTACCAAAGATGCACGTATCTACAGTATGAATTACGCTTATGGTGACATGACCATCGAAATGTGCAATGAAGTCTGTCCACCATTAAAAGATTGTCAATTTGGATTCTTCGAGGTGGAGGAAACACTAGTCGGATGGAAAGGCGTACCTTTAGGTGCTGGAAATTTCCTTGTACTGTCAGAATCCATATATAATCAGCTTAAGCATGAACTTCTCGAAATGCCACCTCATTTCAGATATGGCAGGTGGATTGACATAACCTTAAACTTATTAAATACAAGGATTAGGTAACTATGTTCGGCATCGTTGACTGCGACAACTGCTATGTTTCGTGCGAAAGAGTGTTTCGCCCTGACTTGAACGGAAAGCCAGTCGTTGTTCTCTCGAATAACGACGGTTGCGTGGTGGCACGCAGCAACGAGGCGAAAAAGATGGGTATCAAGGCCGGAACACCTTATTTCCAACTTGTCCAACAATTCCCCAATCAGAAGATTGCCGTGTTCTCCAGTAACTACGAGTTGTACGGAGAACTCACGGGCAGAGTCGTGGAGATTATTCGACAAGAAGCCCCTGCCTATTTCAGGTATTCCATAGACGAAAGTTTCGTATATTGGCAAGGCTTTGATGGTGTGAATCTGAAGGAATGGGGTGAGAACCTGCATAAGCGCGTTCGTAAGAGTGTAGGAATGCCTGTCAGTGTAGGTCTTGCCCCTACGAAAACACTGGCAAAGGTGGCCAGTCATTTTGCGAAGAAATATCCTGGCTATCGCCATTGCTGTCTTATCGACACCGACGAGAAGCGGAAAAAAGCCTTGAAACTCTGTCCAATTGATGACGTGTGGGGCATCGGCAGACGATACGCAGCCAAATTCAAGGCCATAGGCGTGAACACCGCCTACGACTTTGCCCAGATGCCTGAGGGTTTGGTACGCGCCACCTTCAATAACATTGTCATTTTCAGAACCTGGCAGGAACTGAACGGCACCGATGCCATACCCAATGAAGAGATGGCAAAGAAGAAAAGCATCTGCACCAGTAGGAGTTTCAACGGTATGGTGACGGATTTCGACACCCTGAAAACCCATGTTTCGAACTACGCTGCCCGATGTTCCGAAAAACTCCGAGCACAAGGCACCGTTGCAAGCATCATCGGTGTATTCCTCAACACCAATTTGTTCCGCGAAGATTTGCCCCAATATTGGAATTTCCAAGAGAAGCGTCTGACCGTGCCCACCAATAGCACCATTGACATTTGCAAGGCTGCCACAGAAGTATTGCAAAGCATCTATATTCAAGGCTATCACTACAAGAAAGCCGGTGTCATTGTCATGGACATTCGTCCAAATGCACCGATGCAACTTGACCTTTTTGATTTCAATGCAGAGCAGTTTCAGAAGACGAAACGGCTGGATGCTGTCATCGACCGAATCAACAAGGTCAATGGTTCTGAGACAATCGTGTTAGGAAGTCAGCAGTACACACAAAAAGACGGAAAAGGCAAGGCAGAGGTGTTCGCCAACGCTATGAAACATGATTTCCGAAGCAAGAACCCGACGACGAGGTGGAGTGACATTATTGAATTGAAATAGGCAACGTTGGATGATGCTGAAAACCGTTTCTGCGAGACTTTTTTCGATGTTTTCATCAATTTTCCCGATTTTATTTCCCCGTATCAACGATTTTTCGTACTTTTGCACTTCGTATGAGAATCGATATTATCACTGTGCTGCCCGAAATGATTGAGGGATTCGTACACGAAAGCATCCTCGCAAGGGCAGAGAAGAAGGGTCTGGCCGAGATTCGGCTGCACAACCTGCGCGACTACACGACGGACAAGTGGAGACGCGTGGACGACTATCCCTACGGCGGTTTCGCGGGGATGGTGATGCAGTGCGAGCCGATTGACCGCTGCATTTCGGCACTGAAGGCGGAGCGCGACTACGACGAGGTGATTTTCACCACGCCCGACGGCGAGCAATTCACGCAGCACGTGGCCAACGAACTGTCGCTGCTCAACAACATTATTATATTATGTGGGCATTACAAAGGCATCGACCACCGCATCCGCGAACACCTTATCACGCGTGAAATATCGATTGGCGACTACGTTTTGACGGGTGGCGAACTGGCGGCGGCGATTATGGCAGATGCCATCGTGCGCGTAGTGCCGGGCGTCATCGGCGACGAGCAGAGTGCGCTGAGCGACTGCTTTCAAGACGATATGCTGTCGGCGCCGGTCTATACGCGACCTGCGGACTACAAAGGCTGGAAAGTGCCTGAAATTCTGCTCTCGGGCAACGAGGCGAAAATCAAGGAGTGGGAATTGGAGCAGGCCACGGAGCGGACTCGTCGTCTGCGCCCTGACCTGCTGAAAGATTAATTATTTTTCAAATTTCTTTTTATACATCGAAGAAATCGAATCCGACAATGGTATCGACGAAGCGGTGAACATAGTCGGAAGCAGTGATAGGCCACTGGAAACCAAGTCGATAGAGCACCTGCGTGGTATAATCGTTGGTCGATTCAATCCAGCGTGTCTTATGACCTGCCCCCATATCGTAGGCCATCAGCGGACGTAGCAGGGTGACGAGGTCGGGATTTTCAATCATGCGGTCGAGAGCCTGTTGGAACTCTTCAGGCTCCACACGCTTCAACGTGATGCCTGCCTCGGCAAAACCGTTGAGGATGTCGGACAGGAACTGGCGATGGGTGTTGTTCGGGTGGAACACCGTGCAGTCCTTCGGCGTCTGGGCCAATAGCATAATGGCGTGGGCCACCTCGTCGATGGGCGAGAACTCGAAACGCTGGCCGAGGGCTTCGTAAGGCACCATTCCGATGACCACGTAGGCACGCAACATCGCGAGGAAGTTGTTGGTGTTGAAGTTAATCTGGAACTCACCGTCCTTCTGGCGTGCCGAGAGGTTGCCCACACGCATAATCTTGGCATTGAGTCCGTGGTGGGCGATGGCATCAAGCACCAGTTCTTCGGCCTTGAACTTCGAATAGACGTACTTGTTGGCATCGATGTTTTGTCCGATGTAGAGGTTCTGTTCCGACAATTTGACCTCGGGTCCCGGAACATTGTCGATGCTGATGCCGGCAATGCTGTTCGTCGAGATATGGATGAGGCGCGAACCCGTGCGCAGGCAGAAGGCAATCAAGTGGCGCACCGACTCAATATTCACCATTTCAATGTCGTTGCCGGCCGAGAAGTGCTTCACGTTGGCGACGCAGTTGATGACGGTCAGTTGAGAGTTGAGCATTGAGAGTTGAGCGTTTTCTGCTGCCCGTTCAAGCGCATCTGGTTCAGTGATTTCAGCAGCGAAAGTAGTGACGCGCTCATCGAAATGCGCAAAGGCTTCCGTTCTGCCGAAATAGTAGAAATAGAGCGTTTTCAGTCGCTGTGTCGGGTCTTCGCCTGACTTGCTGCGCAACGGACAAAGAATGTGGCCGTCGTAATTGGTCAGCAACTCGTTGAGGATGTGAATGCCGAGATAGCCTGTGGCACCTGTCAGGAGCACGTCGCCGATAGGCTGACGCTCGCCATTGCGGAAAGCGTTGAGGGTGTTTTTGTCCAAAACAGGGATGAAGGCGGCGTATTCGGAATCGTCCATGGGATTTGGCTGATTCGTTGGAACAGACGGAGTAGCCACGGTAGAAGTTTCGGTATTGCCACTCATAAATTCAGCCAATGCCCTCGGTGTCTTCAGATTGAAGATGTCGTTGAAGACAATCTGCACGCCGTGTTTGCTGGCCTCAACGATGACCTTGATGGCGTTGATGCTGGTGCCGCCAATCTCGAAGAAGTTGTCCGTAGCGCCTACTTCCTTGATTTTCAGGATGTCGGAGAAGATATTGCAGAAAAGTTCTTCTTTCTCACCTTTTGGAGCCTCATACTCGGTGACACGTTTCATTTCAGGGATGGGCAATACCTTACGATTAATTTTACCGTTGGGGGTCATCGGCATGGTGTCCATTTGCATATAGGCGTCGGGCACCATATATTCAGCCAACGACGAGGCGGCAAGGGTCTTGCGGATGTCCTCGTCGGTAAGGGCTGCATTTGCTTCCAAAGTGTAGTAAAGTACCAAATGCTCATTGCCCATCACCTTGCGCACCTCGGCAGCAGCCTGACGGATGCCTTCGATATTCAACGCCTTGCTCTCGATTTCTCCAAGTTCGATACGGAAACCGCGCAGTTTTACTTGCGTGTCTATGCGACTGATGTACTCCAACTGACCCTCCTCGTTCCAACGGCAGAGGTCGCCAGTGTGGTACATTCGAACAGGACGCCCCCAGCGGTCTTCCTTCACGAACGGACAATCGACGAACGACTTGGCCGTGCGCTCGGGCAATTGCCAATAGCCGCGACCCACCTGAATGCCGGCGAAACACAACTCACCTGCCACACCCTGTGGCACGAGGTTGCCTGCGGTATCGACAATGAAGTTCCAGTTGTTGGCTACACTTTGGCCAATCGGGATATTCTCCACGCGGCGGCCAGGGACAATGCTATAATAAGAGGTGTCGTCGGTACACTCAGTCGGGCCATAGACATTGATAATCTCGATATGGTCGCTGAACACACCGTCCATTTTCTCGCCACCACCCGTAGTAAAGCGGATGGGCAGGTCGTCGAAGGTGTTGAGCAACAGGCTGGTCATTGCAGTCGAATAGCCGCCGCCTGTGATTTGATGGTCAATAAGGAACTGACGGATAGCGTTGAGGTCTTTGCGGATTTCCGTCGGCATAATGTGGAACGAGCCGCCCAATGTCAACACGGGGTACATATCCTCAATATGCGCATCGAACGAGAACGAACGGTGTCCGCTGACGCGGTCGGCAGCGGTGAGTTGTTCCATGTCGATGACTACAGCGATAAAGTTGCGCAGTCCGGCTTGATGCAGCATCGCGCCTTTAGGCTTGCCTGTAGAACCGGAAGTGTAAATCATATAAGCCAAACCATCGGGATTCGACAAGTCGATAGGCTCTGCATTGGGCACATCCGCCATAAAATCGTCGATGAAGAAAGTCCTGGCAGCAGCGGTGTTGAAGTCGCCTTCGGCTTGTTTGGCCTCCAAAACATCGTGCGAGGTAATCAGTACCTTCGACTCGGAGTTTTCCAGCATATAACTCAATCGCTCGTTGGGGTATTCGAAATCCAATGGTGTATAAGCGGCACCAGCCTTGTGGATGGCCAATACCGCCAACGGGAATTCCTTGAAACGGTCGAGCATCACGCAAACGAAATCGTTGGGCTGCACGCCGAAGTCAATCAACTGGTGCGCCAAAGCATTCGAGTAGCGATCCATCTCGCCGTAGGTCAATTGACTGTCCTTATCGACCACAGCAGGCGCATCGGGTGTGCGTTTCGCCTGCTCCGTAAAGAGGTTGGCGAAAGTTTTGGTAATATCAACATCAATCTCCTTACCTGTGCCTAATTTAATAATACGCTCGGCCTCCTCATCACTGACGATGCAGATGCTGTTCAAGGCGGCATCAGGCTTTGCTATCATCCGATCTACCGTTACCTTGACGGCATCGGCCAGACTCTGCATCAGATGGGCGGAATATTTGCCATTGTCGTATTCCACACAAACACTGGGCTGTCCATCGACCGGAGCGATGAAGAAAGTAATGGGGAACTTGGGCACTTGGAGTTCCATATTCTCCAATTCCAAAGGAGTTCCCTGACAGACATATTGGCTAATCATTCCCAATTGATAAACAAACTGGATTTCAGCCGTCAAGCCGTAGTCAGCGGCAATCTGTGCAAACGGATAGTTCTCGTGGTTCAACGTCTCGTCGAAGTTTTCACTCACCTCCTGCAAGAACTCTTTCACCGTTTGTTTTCCAATCGTTGCACTCAAAGCCAGGGTGTTAACAAACATACCCACGGTATTGCGGATGTGCAGGTTGGAGCGACCGCTTGAGACGGTGGTGATACAAACCTGCTCACTATTGGCAAAGCGCGATAATGAATAATAGATGGCCGTGAGCATCAGATGGGCAGGGGTGATATTGTTATTGCGACAGAAGGTGTCTATAGCCTCGATGTCAAGAGCAGAAATGGCCTTGCTGATCGTACCCTTGACGGGATTCGGCAGGTCGGGACGAACCTCCGTGGCGGCCTCCACCACTGACAGCCGTTCTTTGAAAAAGTCCGCAGCAGCCTGATAGTCTGCCCCACCCTCGGCGGCCTTTTCAGCCATCACGTAGGCAGCATAATTCTGGTCTTCGTCTTCGATAGTCTCGCCGTTCATGAGGCTGCACAGTTGTTGCAGGAAGATGTCAACAGAGCCACCATCGAATACCAGATGATGCACATCCATCAATAGATAGGTCTGCTTTTCGGTAGTCATTATCTCAAAACGATAAAGTGGGCCTGCGCCAAGGTCGAAGGGCTTCACAAAGTTCTGTTTATACTGCGCCAGTTCTTCCTCGCTCATCTGTTTTAGAGGTATCTCAACAACCTTCTCCAAATCAACGGTTTGTACGATGCCCTCATCGCCATTACCGAAGTGAACCGTCATCTCCGGATGCGCCTTGACGAGTGTCTTGATAGCCTCGGCTAGGGCTGTTGTATCTGTATCCTTCCGGAACTTAATGCAGAATGGAACATTGTACAACGTTGATGTGGGATTTTTCAGGCAGTCGAAATAGACGCCAGTCTGGGCGTATGAAAGCGGGACGCTTGTTAGTTGAGAGTTGAAAGTTGAGAGTTGAGAGGTGGTTTGCGTTGCCAATGGTCCGTTAGACATCTGTTTCCATATCTCATTTTCAATGCTTTGTAGCGTACCGTTTTTGACGAGCGATTTCGCATCGAGGGTAATGCCATAGCGCTTGTTCACTTGTATGGCCAACTTGATGGCGGAAATAGAGGTCAGACCAGCATGTCCCAAAACGGTAGTAACGCCAAAATCGGTGTTACCGATGATGTCGGCAACCATCTTATGCAACTCTTCCTCAAGCAGATTCATGGGCACGTTACTCTCCACCACAGCCTCCTCCGCTTTCTTTTCGGGCTTCGGAAGGGCTTTTTTGTTCACCTTTTGGTTTTGGTTCAATGGAATTTTTTCAATCTGCATCGTCACGGCAGGCACCATGTAAGGCGGTTTTTGGTCGAGGATGAAGTTGTTCAGTTCCTCGATATCTACTTTTTTGTCGCTTACTATGTATGCAGCGATGAATTTTCCACCGTTTTCATCATCAAAGGCTTGTACAGTGGCGTCTTTAATGCTCGGGAACTCGCGGATGACGGCTTCCACCTCTTTCAACTCGATGCGGAAACCGCGAATTTTCACCTGTCCGTCCTTGCGGCCTACAAACTGGATATTGCCGTCGGGCAGATAGCGCACAATATCGCCAGTGCGATAGGTGCGAATGTATTTCTCCTCGGTGGTAAATGGGTTCTGAATAAATACTTCTGCATTTTTATCCGGTCGGTTCAGGTAGCCGAGCGCCACTTGCGGTCCTGCAGCCCACAATTCACCCATAGCCCCTACAGGCAGACGGTGTCCCTGCTGATCGACCACATAGAGCCGCACGTTGTCCAAAGGCTTGCCAATGGGAACGTCCGTATCTTTCTTCGTGACGGGATAGATGGTGATGAGGATGGTGGCCTCTGTGGGTCCGTAGCCGTTGTGCAATTGATAGCCTGCGGGCGGAGCGATACTGGCCAATTTCTCACCGGCCACCGACATGTGCAGCAAGGAATGGTTTTCGATGTTCGACGCAAACTGATAGCCCACCTGTGTGGTCATGAAGGTATGGGTGATATGTTCGCGCTCCAAATATTCATTAAGCGACACGAGGTCCAGACGAAGCTCCTCCGGAATGATGTGTACGGTGGCACCGCCCGTTAATGGCGGATAGATGCCCTCCTGATGCACATCGAAACCATAACTGGCATATTCAGCCACGTTGTGCTCTGGCTTCAGGTCGTAATACCTCCAGTACCAGTTGCAATAACTCACCAAATTGCCGTGCGTCAGTTGGCAGCCCTTGGGTATACCTGTCGAGCCAGAGGTGTAGAGCAGAATGAAACGATCTGATGGGGACAGTTGAGAGTTGACAGTTGAAAGTTGAGAGTTGGCTTCCGCTGTGAGGGGCAGCAGTTGTAAAAACTCTTTTGTCAGCAGCACTTCACCCTGATATTCGTCAACGAGGTCACGCAGCGACTCGTCGGCAATGAGCAACTTGGCATCTGCATCTTTCACCATGAAGTTCAGACGCTCCTTCGGGTAACTGGGGTCGAGCGGCTGATAGGCACAGCCCGCCTTCAGAATGCCAAGCGAGGCTATTGCCATCCATTCGCAACGCGGGATGATGATGGACACGGCATCGCCCACGCCCAGTCCTTTGGATACGATATAACCTGCAATACGGTCGCTTATTTCGTCAACCTGCGCGTAAGTGTAACGATGGTCTTTGAAAACGACGGCTTCAACATCCGGGGTGGCCTTGGCCTGACGGCGGAACAGCGACACCACGGTCTGCGTGTCATCGTAAGGCCTGTCGGTATCGTTGAACGAGTCGAGCAACTCGACCTGCTTCTTCGTGGCAATGCTGATATTGCGCAAATACTCCTCTGTGAGGAAACCTTCCACGACCGCCTCATAACTTTCCATAAACTGACTGATGAGTGCCTCGCTGTATTTGTTGCCATCATACTCTGCTTCCACCACGAATCGTCCCTCGTTGATGACGACCTTCAGGTAGAGCGAAACCTCGCGACTGCTGTTACGAAGAAAAACAAGTTCCATTGGCTTGCCGCAAAATGGTTTATCGCCCCATGTATTTCCATGCCAAATAAACAGCGTGGCGGGCTGCAGCCCCAAGTCATTGACAACGTCGCTATAAGTATAAGTCTCATGCTGTCGGCAGCCCTTCATCTGCTCCTCTCCAGTCTTGATGAAATCAAGCACACGGGTGTCATCATCAAACTTGGCATAGACAGGCACCGTTTTCACCATCATTCCCACTGTACGATTAGAACGCTTGTCAGCACGCCCGTTATGAACTGTGCTGAACAATGCCTGCTGCTCATTATTGTATTTTGCCAACAGATAGGTGTAGGCCGCTGTAAAAACGGAACTTCGGAAAACGCCGTTCGCCTTGCAGAAGGCATCTACCCGATTCTTGTCCACAGCCATTGTCCGTGCCAGGAGAGAATCCACAAACTGCTTGTCATCGCGGTCGGGCAACAGCGGAGAGTAGCAATCGTCGCAATCGAAGTTTTCCGCATACCATTTCTTATCTTCCTCAAAGACAGCTGTCCGACGCACTTCCTCTTCTTCGACAGCCAACTGGGCCATCGTCACCTGCTCCGGTTCCAACGGCTCACCATTGTAGGCTTTCTCGATATCAGCCAACATGATGGCCTGCGAGCTTCCGTCGAAAATCGTATGGTGGACATTCTGGAAAAAATAAAAATGCTCTTTGTCGCGCAACAGGCGTATATAGAACAGACGGCCGTCCACGATGTTGAAAGGCTGAATCATCGTTTTCTTGGCAGCCTCAATGTCATCGATATGCTCTACCTTCAGGCTGAACGTTTCGCTGTCATCGATGGTTTGCACGGGGTCGCCCTGCTCGTTCAATTTGATGCGCGTAAACAGGGTAGGATGGGCGGACACCGCTGTCTCAATAGCCTTACGGAGCCGTTCTTCGTCCAAACTTCCATCAAGGATATAGAAAAAAGGTACATCATAATAAGGCTCTCCCAGATGGTTTAGACATTCCACATAGAGTCCATATTGCGTTTTAGTTAAGGGTGCGGATGTTTTCATGTCTATTATTTGTTATTTCTTAATTCAAATTTGACGTGCGTCATCTTATGGAGCACAAAAATGGCAACCATTTCAATGATGTAGGCTATCAGGTAACTATACCAAATCCATTCTTTAGCGTACTTCGAAACCAGCCATAGCACCGGAATGACCGTCAGCGACAAGGCGAAGGAAATGAAAAGTGCCATGTGGTGGTAGTCGTAAAGTTTATAAACGACCATAATGGTATAAATGTAGCAGAAGGGGATGAGGCAGACGGCGAAGATGCGCAACGCATGGCAACTTTCGGCAATCATATCGCTTTCGTCGGCACCAAAAAGCATCACTATGCTCTCGGGCCATATCCATACGAAGATGCAGGTGATGACCATCGCCACAGTGATGAAATTGAACGACTTGCGCAGCACCAACTTGAAGGCCTCGTTGTCGCCCTTGCCCACTTGGATGGAACCCAACGACTGGATGGTGCGGCAGACGCCTCCCAAAAACAGATTGTAAATCAGCAGCAGGTTCATGCAGAGGGCAAAGGCATAGATACCCGTGCGCCCCAACGATGACAGTATGATTTTGTTCGCCGAGAACATCAGCACCGTCAGACAGACCGAGGCAATGGCTAACGGTGCACCTTGCGAAATGATAGCGCCGAAAACGGGTTTCTGACGACCAAAACCGAGTCGCAGGTGGTTCTCTTTGGAAAGGAAATGGATGCCCATCATGGCGATGCCCACGACGTGACCGATGACGGTAGCCCAAGCACTACCTTCGATGCCCCAACCTAAATACTTGATGAACACCACGTCGAGCAGCAAATGAACGACATTGTCCACCAAGATGGATACAGACACCAGCCGTGGACTGCCATCAACGCTGACCATCGTGTCGATGCCCCACATCAACAAGTAGGCCGGAGCCCCTATCAGCGTCACTCGCAGGTAATCGTAGGTGGGCTGATAAAGTTGCTCGTGGTCACACAGCAGCCGTGTCACGGCATCGGGAATCAGCACCCCGCACCCCGTCAACACAAGACCTACCAACAGACAGGCCAACATGGAGATGGTGAAGACATACGATGCCCGTCGTGTGTCGTTTTTGCCTAATTCCATACCGACCAGCATACCTCCACCTGCGGCCAACAGCATGTTGATGGTGAACATAAACTGAAGCAACGGTAGCGCAAGGTTGATGGCACTCACAGCGTCTTCGTTGATCAGGTTGCCCACAATCATCGCATCCACCACATTTCCCAAGCAGGCCGACAGTCCGATGAGGATGGAGGCCCACAAGAAGCGCCAGAACTGAACATTTAAGGCTTTATTTTCTTCTGTTTTCATCTTTTTTTACAAATTGTTTTTCAATACTCTCCCAACCACGGTCGAGGAAAACGAAAATCGTTGATAAATTCGATATTTTGAGCGTGCAAATATAATTTTTATTGAGCAAATAAACAAATTATTCAAAAATTTTCGTTGATAATTGAGATTTTTTTTGTAATTTTGCATGCGAAACTAATAAATATCGAATTTTATGAAAAAAGTAACTGCAAAACCGCAATTGGGCTTCGGTGAGGCCGTGAAACTCGCCATGAGTAGATTAACCGACATCAAAGGTCGTTCGCGTCGTTCGGAATATTGGTGGACGTTGCTTGCTTTCTTGATTTTCTACTGGATTGTCAGCACCATCGCTACCATCGTTCTGCCCTACAACACAGCACAGATTATTTCTTCGCTGCTTTCCATTCTGCTGTTGCCGCTCACCATCCGCAGAGTTCAGGACACTGGACACAACATGCTGTGGCCCGTACTTAGTTTTGCATCGAGTCTAATTCTGATGTTTTATCTGGTTTCAAGTGGTGTCTTTGACATCTTGCAAAGCGTGAATCCCGACCCAGAAGCCATCGTAGAGAAATTGACGAGTCCCGTGTACTTCATTTGTGTTATCGTTTCGTTGATTGCGGGTATTGCAACATTTGTTTTCACGCTGCTTGACAGCAAACCCGAAACCAACAAATACGGCGAATCGCCGAAATATGTCATCGAAGAAATCTAAAGAAATATGTTTAGCAAGGAAACCTACATCAATCGGCGAGCCGAACTGAAACGCTTGGTCGGAAACGGCCTCGTGGTGCTGTTCGGCAACAACGAATCGCCCAACAACTACCCAAACAACGGCTATTCGCCCTTCCGTCAGGACTCGACATTCCTGTATTATTTCGGCATCCAGCGCGACGGACTCGTCGGTGTCATCGACATCGACAACGACCGCGAAATGCTCATCGGCAACGACATCGACATCGAAGACATCGTTTGGTATGGCTCGGTGGATAGCGTGGCCGACCTCGCCGCACAGGTGGGCGTGACGGAAACGGCGCCGATGGCGAAACTGCAAGAAATCGTCAAGGGTCGCAAGGTTCATTTCCTGCCGCCCTATCGCCACGACATCAAGATTCAACTGATGGATCTGCTCGGTATCCATCCCTCGAAACAGAAGGCTGAGGCTTCGATGGAGTTGATTATGGCCGTCGTGAAAATGCGCTCGACCAAGACCGCCGAGGAAATCGTGGAACTGGAAAAGGCATCGGAAATCGGCTATCAGATGCACACGACAGCGATGCGACTGATTCGCGCTGGCGTCACCGAGAAATACATTGCCGGACAACTCGTCGGCATCGCCAATTCCTACGGCGCACAGGTGAGTTTCCCGCCGATTTTCTCGCAACACGGCGAAATCATGCACGGAAACCCGTCGATGAACGAATTGGAAAACGGGCGGCTCGTGCTCTGCGACTGCGGTGCCGAAACCGTGACGAACTATTGCTCCGACCACACGCGCACGATGCCCGTGAACGGAAAATATTCGCAGCGACAACTCGACATCTACAGCATTGTCGAAGAGTGTCACGACCTCATTTTGAGCGTCGCCAAGCCCGGTGTGAAGTATATGGACTGCCATTTCGCCGTCTGCCGCCTGATGACCGACCGTCTGAAGGAACTCGGACTGATGCGTGGCGACACCGAAGAAGCCGTGCGAGCCGGTGCTCACGCGCTCTTCCTGCCGCACGGACTCGGCCATATGATGGGTATGGACGTGCACGATATGGAGAACCTCGACCAAATCAATGTCGGATTCGACGCCGAGACGCGCCCGATTCTCGACCAATTCGGCACGAACTGCCTGCGTATGGGCCGTCGGTTGGAGGAAGGCTTCGTCGTCACCGACGAGCCGGGCATCTACTTCATTCCCGACCTCATCGACGACTGGCGCAAGCGCGGCCACTGCGAGGAGTTCCTTTGCTTCGACAAAATCGAGCAGTACAAGGACTTCGGCGGCATCCGCATCGAAGACGACATCCTGATTACGAAAGACGGTTGTCGGTTCATCGGCGAGAAACTGATTCCGTATCATCCGAAAGATGTAGAAAATTTTATGAACAAATAACATATTTATTAACCTAAAAACAAAACAAAAACAATGAAAAAGTATTTGATGATGGCACTGCTCGCCGTATTCGCACTGAACGTGAGCGCAGCCAAGAAAAAAGCACCTGCAAAGGCCAGTAACAAACCCGTCTTCACCATCGTGAAGGAGATTCCCGTCACCTCGATGAAAGACCAGAACCGCAGCGGCACCTGCTGGGACTACTCGACGCTCTCGTTCTTCGAGGCCGAAATCCTGAAAGCCACGGGTAAGAAATACGACCTTTGCGAGTCGTTTGTCGCCAACAAAACCTATATGGACCGCGCCATTCAGGTCGTGCGCTTCCACGGCGACTGCCAGTTTGCACAGGGCGGATCGGCTGAGGACGTGTTACAGACGATGAAAACCCACGGCATCTGCCCCGAGGACGCAATGCCCTTCCCCGGCTCGCTCTACGGCGACTCGCTCAACAACTTCAACGAGTTCTTCTCGCTGCTCACCCCTTACGTTGATGCCATCGCCAAGAACAAGTCCAAGAAAATCTCTGGTCAGTGGAAAGTCGGTTTCCAGGGCATCCTCGACGCCTACCTCGGCGAATGTCCCGAAAAATTCACCTACGAAGGCCGCGAATACACCCCGAAGTCGTTTATGAACACGCTCGGAATCGACCTCGACGACTACGTTTCCATCACCAGTTTCACCCACCATCCGTTCTACACGGGCTTCGCCGTCGAAGTACAGGACAACTGGCGCTTCCCGCACAGTTACAACCTGCCTATCGACGAGATGATGCAGGTCATCGACAACGCCATCGAACTCGGCTACACCGTGGCTTGGGGCGGTGACGTCTCGGAAGACGGTTTTACGCGTAAGGGCGTGGCCTATGCCATCGACACGAAGTCATCGAGCCTCACCGGTAGCGATATGGCCCGTTGGCTGAAACTCGCCCCGGCAAAGCGCACCAGCCTGCTCGACTCGCTCGGCTGCAAGGTACCCGAAATCGTACCCACTCAGGAGATGCGCCAAGAGCGTTTCGACAACTGGGAACTCACCGACGACCACGGTATGCACATCTTCGGCCTCGCCAAGGACCAGAATGGCAAGGAATATTATATGGTGAAGAACTCGTGGGGCGAGACCGGCGACTACAAGGGCGTTTGGTACATGACCAAGGCCTTCATCGCCGCCAACACGATGGACTACCTCGTCAACAAGAAGGCCATTCCGGCTGAAATCCGCAAAAAACTCGGCATCTGATAGGCTGATTGACGATTAGAATTGCAGCGCATTCCGTTTTTTTCCGTCGGAATGCGCTGTTTTTTGATTTTTTCTTCGTACCTTTGGCGGCTGAAAGAAAAAAGACGCGTAATGAAACAAATATTCTCATTTTTCATCGCGATGTTGGCACTCTGCCTGTGGACAACCTCTTGCACGAGTTTGGACGAGGTCAATCATCGGCTCGACCAGTTGGAAGACCGCGTGACGAACATCGAAGATGCCCTCGCTGCACTGCAACGAGCCTATGCCGACGGAAAAATCATCTCGTCGGTGGACTATATCGCCGAAGGAGATGGCGGTTGGCTGATTACTTTTTCCGACCAGTCGGCCATTGCCGTGATGAACGGGGCTGACGGAATAGACGGTGCCGACGGTAAGGACGGCACGGATGGAAAGGACGGAAAAGACGGTGCCGACGGTAAGGACGGCGCGGATGGAAAGGACGGAAAAGACGGTGCCGATGGAAAAGATGGTAAGGACGGAACGGATGGAAAGGACGGGAAAGACGGCGCGGATGGAAAAGACGGAAAAGACGGCGCAGATGGGAAGGACGGAATCAACGGCAAAAACGGCATCGACGGCGTGACACCCCTCATCAAAGTCGACCAAGACGGATTCTACTGCGTTTCCTACGATAACGGATCAACCTACACCCGACTCACCGACAACAACGGAAACTTCATTCAGGCCAAGGGTGAAAAAGGCGATCAGGGTGAGCAAGGAGAACAGGGAGAACAAGGCGAACAGGGCATTTCGGTGAAAGTTGACGTCAATGACAACGGATATTACGTGATGCAATTTTACAAGCCTGGACCACCGATGGTCATCATCGACGACCTTGTGACACCCTACACTTCCAACCCGAAAAACCTCATCTATGGCATCACGCAAGACGACCTTCGCCACACCGTCACGCTAACGATGCAAAACGGCGATTCCTACACGTTCCTTTCGGCCTACACGCTACCGACAAGCATCGCCATCCTGACCACGCAGCCATTGCGATTGGCCAAGGGAAGTTCGGCGAGTTTCGAGTTCCGCGTCAATCCCTCATCGGCATTGTTCAACTACGATGTCGAGTCGGAAAATTGCCAAATTTTCCTCGACCAAATCTATTCAGGCACGCGCAGTTACATCACCAAGCCGACACACTGCCGACTGGCAAGCATTTCGCAGGTCTATGACGAACAGGGCGTGCAGAAACAGGGACAGTATCGGGCTGTCATCGAGGATATGGGCAACAGCGAAACCTACGACGACCAGTTAGCCCTCGTGCTCAGTCTGGAAGACCAGCAGGGAAAACCCGTCGAAGTGTCGTCGTCTGCCTTCCGCGCCATCTATTCAAGCAATCTGATTACAAAATTCTCTTTCCTGCTCAAAGACAATGCAGGCAAAATCACCGGCGATGTAGAGGTGATTCCCAACGGCAACAACATCATCATCCGCTCGCCATACGTGCTGAACGCCAACGGACTGATTCCGACATGGATTACCAACGGCCAGAAAGTGTTTGTGGCAGGTGTGGAACAGCAAAACGGCATCACACCGCAAAATTTCACAAGTCCGGTGGTCTATCAGGTTATTTCCGCCGATGGAGAAATCAATTCCTACACGGTCACGGTCATCACGTCGGGCTTGCCAATGGTCAGCATCGACACGCCGGAAGGCACAGCCATCACAAGCAAGGAAGAATGGACAACCGGCACAACCATCAGTATCACGATGCCCGACGGCAGCGTTGCCTACGAGGGAAGTATGAGCATCAAGGGACGCGGAAACACCACGTGGGCAGCACCAAAAAAGCCCTATGCCCTGAAATTGGATCAAGGCGAAAAAATTCTCGAAATGCCGAAGGACAAACGCTGGGTTCTTTTAGCCAACTGGTACGACCGCACCCTGTTGCGCAACGACGTGGCTTTTGAAGTGGCGCGACGCACTGGTCTGGAATGGACACCGCGAGGCCAATTCGTCGAACTGATTCTCAACGGACGATACATGGGCAACTACTACCTTTGCGAGAAAATCAGAATCGACAAAAACCGCCTGAACCTCAACAAAATGAAAGCCGAAGACACCGCCGGCGAAGCCATCACGGGTGGCTACATCATGGAACTCGACAACTACATGGACGAACTGCACACGTTCCGCTCGCCCGTCAGAAATCTGCCCTATATGTTCAAAGAGCCCGACGACGAACTCCTCGACGAGCCGAAAATCGCTTATATGCAGCAGTTCATCGCCGACTTGGAAGCCACACTCTACAAATCCGACTGGCTCGCACAACGCGACTACGCCGACATGCTCGACATCGATACCTTCATCGACTATTTCATCGTCTGCGAACTCATCCAAAACACCGAGCCAACCACGCCCAAAAGCACCTATGTTTACAAAGACAAAAACGGAAAACTCAAGGCCGGACCACTTTGGGACAACGACTACGCCTCTTTCTCGACCTATTGGACCAATTCCGCGCCGATGCGTTACGCCGTCTATTACGGCCAACTGCTGAAAGACCCCGTTTTCGTCGCCCGACTCAAAGAGCGCTGGGCTGATTACAAGCCAAAAATGCAGACCATTCCTGCCTACATCAACGAGCAGGCACAGAAAATCAAGTCGTCGGCCGAGATGAACGGCACGATGTGGCCCATCAACACCCGCGTGAACCTCGACGAAACGCTTCCCTACGACGATGCCGTCGCCTTCATCATCAAAAACTACAACACGAAACTGACGTGGTTCGACAAATGGGTCGATGGACTGTAATCGAAACCCGTCAGTCGGAATGACTACCTAAAAATCGGTAAAAATCATGGTAATTTGAAAAAAAATGAAAGAAATTTCCTTTATCTGAATTTTTATTCGTAACTTTGAACGCTCGAATGTACACCCGCGAGGTATTTTTTCCTGAAAAAGCCGATGCGACGGGTGTTTTCGGCTATGCAGACGAAGAAACAAAAACAATATATACATGCACTTCAAATGGAATTACGAACCACCTACACCGCAAGAACAGCAGACAGCTAAGGAACTGGGCGAGAAACTCGGCATCAGCGAGGTGCTCGCACAGCTGCTCATCCGCCGCGGCATCACCACGGAGAGTGCAGCCAAGAGATTCTTCCGACCGCAGTTGGCCGACCTCATCAACCCGTTTCTGATGAAGGACATGGACGTGGCGGTCGATAGGCTGAACGATGCCATCGGGCGCAAAGAGCGCATACTGGTGTACGGTGACTACGACGTGGACGGCTGCACGGCCGTCGCACTGGTGTACAAATTTTTACGGCAGTTCTACTCGAACATCGACTACTACATTCCCGACCGCTACGACGAGGGCTATGGCGTGAGTCGAAAGGGTGTGGAATATGCCCACGACACGGGCGTCAAGCTCGTCATCATCCTCGACTGTGGCATCAAGGCCATCAATGAAATCGCCTACGCCAAGTCGCTCGGCATCGACTTCATCATCTGCGACCACCACGTGCCCGACGAAACCATGCCCGAGGCCGTGGCAATCCTCAACCCGAAGCGACCCGACGACACCTATCCCTTCAAGCACCTGAGCGGTTGCGGCGTGGGCTTCAAATTCATGCAAGCCTTCGCCAAAAACAACGGATTCCCGTTCTCGCGACTCGTGCCGCTGCTCGAATTTTGCGCCGTGAGCATCGCCGCCGACATCGTTCCCGTCACCGACGAGAACCGCATCCTGGCCTTCCACGGACTCAAACAGCTCAACCAGTGTCCGAGCATCGGTCTGAAGGCGATTATCGACATCTGCGGACTGAGCGACCGCGAACTTTCGATGAGCGACATCGTCTTCAAAATCGGACCGCGCATCAATGCCTCGGGACGAATGGAAAACGGAAAGGAAACTGTCGATTTGCTCATCGAAAAAGACTTCCCGACGGCTTTCAACATGGCGAAGCACATCAACGAATACAACGAACAGCGCAAGGACATCGACAAGCAGATGACCGAAGAGGCCAACCAAATCGTTGAACGACTCGAAACGCAGAAACACCGCTCAAGCATCGTGCTTTACGACGAAGGCTGGAAAAAAGGTGTTATCGGCATCGTGGCCTCGCGACTGACGGAAATCTACTTCCGACCGACGGTCGTTCTGACGCGCGACGGCGAATTTGCGACGGGTTCGGCCCGCTCGGTGACAGGATTCGACGTCTATGCCGCCATCAAAAGTTGTCGCGACCTGCTCGTGAATTTCGGAGGCCACACCTACGCCGCCGGACTCACCCTGCGCTGGGACGACATCCCAACTTTCCGCCAACGGTTCCAACAGTTTGTCGATGAGCACATCGAACCTGAACAGACCGAGGCCAATCTTGACATCGACGCGATTCTCGACTTCAAGGACATCAACAAGCGGCTGCACAACGACCTGAAACGCTTCTCGCCCTTCGGTCCGGGCAACCAAAAACCAATGTTCTGCACCATCGGCGTTTATGACTACGGCACGAGCAAGGTCGTCGGACGCGAACAGGAGCACATCAAACTCGAACTCGTCGATTCGAAGTCGAGCAACGTGGTCAATGGCATCGCCTTCGGACAGAGCGCGTCGGCCCGCTACATCAAGTCGAAACGCGCCTTCGACATCGCCTACACGCTCGAAGACAACATTTTCAAGCGCAGTCAGGTGCAATTGCAGATTGAAGACATCCGACCACGGGAAGAATGACGCGACTGAAGGATGGAAGAAGGAAAAAAGGACGCTTTTCAACTGACGCTGAAAGAATACTGGGGATACGACGATTTCCGGGGCATTCAGCGTGAGATTATCGAAAGCATCTACGCTGGCAACGACACGCTCGGACTGATGCCGACGGGCGGAGGAAAAAGTATTACATTCCAAGTTCCAGCGCTGATGATGGAGGGCGTTTGCATCGTCATCACGCCGCTCATTGCCCTGATGAAAGACCAAGTGCAGAACCTGCGCCAACGCGGCATTCAAGCCTCGGCCATTTACAGCGGAATGTCGCACTCGGAAATCGTCACGACACTCGAAAACTGCATTTTCGGCGGTGTAAAAATTCTTTATATTTCACCCGAACGACTTGCTTCCGAGATTTTTCAGGTCAAACTGCGGCGTATGCGCGTCAGTTTCATCACCGTCGATGAGGCCCACTGCATTTCGCAATGGGGCCACGACTTCCGTCCGTCGTACCTCGAAATCGCCCAAATCCGGAAACTAATTCGTCAACATTCATCGTCCCCATCTGGGGGGACTGAGGGGGGCGTTCCCATCCTCGCCCTCACCGCCACCGCCACGCCCCGCGTGATGCAAGACATTCAAGACCTTCTCACCATCGACCCCGAACGAAAGTTCAAGGTCTATAAAATGAGTTTTGAGCGGAAAAATCTGGCCTATATCGGGCGCGATACCGCCGACAAACACGCCGAATTGCTGCATATTCTGAATGCCGTTCCCGGCTCGGCCATCGTCTATGTGCGCAGTCGCGCTCGCACGAAGGAGATCGCCGACTTCCTCAACCAACACCTCTCACCCAACACCCAACACCCAACACCCAACACCCATCACCCAACCATCGCCACCCACTACCACGCCGGCCTCGACCACAGCGTGCGCGACGAGCGACAAGAGCAGTGGCAACGCGGCGACGTGCGCGTGATGGTGGCGACCAACGCCTTCGGAATGGGCATCGACAAGGCCGACGTACGCCTCGTCATCCACATCGACTTCCCCAGTTCGCTCGAAGCCTATTTCCAAGAGGCTGGACGAGCCGGACGCGACGGCAAAAAGGCCTACGCCGTGCTACTCTACAACAGCAGCGACGAGCGCAAACTCGAAAAGCGCATCAGCGACACTTTTCCCGAGAAAGACTATATAATTAAGGTGTATGAACACGTGGGAGCCTTATACCAGATGGCCATCGGCGACGGATTTGAAGTGACAAAAGCCTTCGACATCGACCATTTCTGCCGCACGTTCCACCATTTCCCCACGCAGGTCGATGCCGCCCTGAAACTGCTCGACCGAGCAGGCTATTTCCACTACGAAAACGAGCCCGACAACGCCTCGCGACTGAAATTTCTCGTCGGGCGCGACGAACTCAATCGTTTGGAAGAGGTTTCGCGCACCGAGGAGGCCGTCATCACGGCGCTACTGCGCAACTACGGCGGTCTGTTCACCGACTACACCTACATCGACCTCCAGCGCATCGCCCACGACGCTCACCTCACGCCCGACCAGACCTATCAAACGCTGAAATCGCTCACCGAACAGCACATCCTGCACTTCATTCCGCAACGCGCCATGCCCACCATTACCTACACGCAACGGCGCGAGGCGAGCGAGTACATCGTCATTCCGAAAAGTGTCTATGAAGAGCGGCGCAACCTTTTCGCCAAGCGAATCCGCGCCGTGTGGCTCTACGCCTCGAACACCGACACCTGCCGATCGCGCCAGTTGCTGCGCTACTTCGACGAACGAAGCAGCCACGACTGCAGACAGTGCGACGTGTGTCTCTCAGCAGCGAAAAATCCCGACTCACAAGGCATCATCAAGGCCAAAAAGAAGATTCGCTTCTTGCTCGACGACGGGCAGAAACACGCCGTCACCGAACTCGACCGCCTGCAACTTCCGACGGAAACGCTCCACGCCGCCCTTCGCCAATTGGTTAACGAAGAGCAAATCGTGGCCGACGGAAGTTATATCAAAAAAAATGAGGGTGAAAACTACCCGAACTGAAGTTCGCAACGGCAAACCTCGCTTTCGTCGCCATCGCCCTTGCTGATGCGGACGACAAAATCGTTGTCGGCAATTTTCTCTTGATAGAAATTCAATTTTTCGCCGAGATGCGCCTCCGCCACGTAGGCAATGTCGAAACGGCGCAGCGGATGGGCCGAATACCAGTCGCTGTCCCAAAGATTGAGGATGTGTTCGATGTATTTCAGGCTGTTCACGTGGCCGTTCATGTCGATGTCGCCATATTGCGCGACGAGCGAATGCACGAGTTGGGCTTCGTCGGAAATTCTGACACGCGAAGGCTTTGCAATCGGACATTCTTTTTCGGCCTCGACATAATTCTTCAGCACACCGTCGTTCACCGAAAACAAATCGACAGGCTGTCGCGTCGCCACATCAATCATCGCCCACACCGAGCGGCCATAGCCATAGACTTTTTCACTTTCGGAAGCGTTGTTCGCGCTTGAAATCCGAAAATTACGATTCGTAAAAAACCGCATGGCACTCTCCACCCACGTTTCCACCGAAAAACGGTCGTAGGCACTCGGCATTTCCGTCATCTCCACCGCCAACCGCGACAGCACCCACGTTTTCCCAATGGAATTGAGGTAGAGCATACCGAAATTTCGCTCGTTCGAGTGGAAATCGGCCGCGTTAATGAGGTGGTTACCGAGATGACTCATGAAGAGCCGTCCCGCGAAATCGCAATGGAACGGCTCTGCCATGAAATCATATTTTCCAATTTTTTCAATCATTTTCAGTGGGTATTACTTCACATACACCACAGCCAGACGGTTCGAAGTCGTGCCCTGCACGCCCTTACCCGTAGCTTCATCGACAGCCACGCCGCGAGTCAGCAGGTACTGAGCCACTGCGTCGGCACGAGCCTGCGACAGCTTCTGGTTAAGTTCGGGATTACCCTCGGGCGATGCCGTACCGACAATTTGCACGTGCTTGCCCGGCTGAATCACGGCCAGAGCCTTGCGAGCGTCGGCGGTGAGTTCAGACTTGCCCTGTGCAAAGGTCACGAACACGAGGTCCTCGACTTTCACTTCGCGCACAACGTCCTTGCCAGCCACTTCCTTGATGACTTCCACTTCCTTCACGATTTCCTTCGGCTTCTGGGCCAGTTCGTCACGCAGACGGTTGATTTCGGCGTTCAAAGCGTCGATTTCAGCCTGGTCGCGAAGTTGGGCCACGGTGAAGTTGTGGGTGCCGTTCGAGTTCTTGAACTTATAGATGAAACCGGCGTTCAACTGCACGTAAGCCTTGTTGAGGTTGTATTGCATAGTGCTGTGGCCGAGTTGTGCCATCGGATATTCTCCGTCGTAAACTGCATCGTTCAGACCCCACGTAATCGAGGGCTCCACATAGAACTGCCAAGCCTTCTTCTCGCCGAGGTTGAACACGAGGTCAATAGCGGCCTTTGAAGTCAGGTTGTTGCGATGGGTAATTTGCTTGTTAACGGGCGTGTAAACCCCATCAACAAAGAGGCGTTCTGGTGTTCCAAACAGATGTCCCCAGCCCAGTCCATACAGACCGACCACCTCGAAGCAGCGAGGCTCACCTTTGTAGCCACCGAACCAGTTCGAGAAGTTCACCGTTCCGAGCAGACTCGAATTCAGGAAACGCACAACCGTTCCCGTCGATTTGTAGGGCTTGTTCGAGAAATAGGCGTTGCTCTCGACTGCCAAACCGAACACCGGCGTAAACCAGCGTCCGATGCGCAGGCCAGCATTCGGGTTCAGACCCTTCAGCCAAGCGTGGCCCGTAGCTTTCGTTGCCACACCACCGTTGATACCCACATAAAAGTTGTCAAACGTTTTGCTCTCGGTCACAGTCTGTGCCTGAGCGCTCACTGCCATCGTAGCGACAGCGAAAAGTAACAGTAATTTTTTCATTTTTTCAATGTTTGGTTATTAAAAATCATGTAAAATTCTCTATTTAAGCGCTGCAAAAGTAAGGCAAAAAACCGAAACTGCCAAAGATTTTTCCAAAAAATCGGCATTTTCAGGCCATTGCACCCACGACGAGCCACGTGATATAGGCGATGAACAGGGCGGAGAGCAGGGCTCCCTCCCATCGGGCGACGGTGTATTTCGTGAAGCAGAACAGCCACAGAAGCAGCACCGAGCCGGTCAGCATCGCGAAATCGACCCACGTGATGCCGCTGACCGTCATCGGACAGATCAGACCGGCACCGCCGACGATGAGCAGAATGTTCATCACGTTCGAGCCGAGCACGTTGCCGATGGCGATGCCTGAGTTGCCTTTCCGCGCCGCCACGACGGTGGTAGCCAGTTCGGGCAGCGAAGTGCCGCCGGCGACAATCGTCAGTCCGATGACGGCCTCGCTCACGCCGAGTTGCTGGGCGATGTCGGTGGCACCATCGACGAAAATGTTCGACCCCGCCACCAAACAGGCCAGTCCCAACAGCAGGAATCCCAACACTTTCAGCAAGCTATATTGCTTTGTCGGAGCATCGTCAGAGGCGTTGTTTGCGGCTTTCGCGTTGCGCAGCGTCAGCCACATAAACACCAAGAATCCGGCGAAGAGAATGGCGGCATCGAGTCGCGAAACTTCGCCATCCATCAGCACCATCGCCGCCAAAGTCACCGACGCAACCACCGACAACGGAATGTCGCGCTTCACCGTCAGCGGCAGAATCGACATCGGAGCGACCATCGCCGCCACGCCGACAATCAGCATCGTGTTGAACACATTCGAGCCGACAACATTGCCGACCGCCAAATCGGCCGTACCCTTCAGGGCCGACACCAAACTCACACAAAACTCGGGTGCCGACGTGCCCAAAGCCACAATCGTCAACCCGATGACAAGCTGCGGAATTCGCATCCGCTCAGCCAGTGCCACAGCGCCTTCGGTCAGCCTGTCGGCCCCCCAAAGTACCATCACAGCACCGCCAATTATCATCAATATTGAAACCATACGGCTGCAAAATTACACTTTTTCTCTTAAAACTTGAAAATCGCAGACCATAAATTTTGCTATTCGTGAAGAATTTCGTAAATTTGCACGCTTTTTTTATAACCAATTACACAAAAAATGTTTGAAAATCTCAGCGAAAGATTAGAACGATCTTTTAAAATACTGAAAGGTGAGGGAAAAATCACCGAAATCAACGTAGCGGAGACGCTCAAGGACGTGCGCCGAGCACTTCTTGATGCCGACGTGAACTACAAAGTGGCCAAGACCTTTACCGACACGGTGAAGGAAAAGGCGATGGGTATGAACGTGCTGACGGCCATCAAGCCCGGACAACTGATGGTGAAACTCGTACACGACGAACTGGCCGAGTTGATGGGTGGCGAGACCGCCGAACTGAAACTCACGCAGAAGCCTTCGATTATCCTGATGTCGGGTCTGCAAGGTTCGGGTAAGACGACGTTCAGCGGCAAGTTGGCCAATATGCTCAAGACGAAGAAGCACCGCAAGCCGCTGCTCGTGGCCTGCGACGTATATCGTCCGGCTGCCATCCAGCAGTTGCACGTGGTCGGCGAGCAAATCGGCGTGCCCGTGTGGTCGGAGCCCGAGAGCAAGGACGTGGTTTCGATTGCCCGAAATGCCTTGCAGGAAGCCCGTGCGAAAGGCTACGACACGGTGATTGTCGATACGGCAGGTCGTCTGGCGGTCGATGAGGAAATGATGGACGAGATTGCACGTCTGAAAACTGCTCTTCAGCCCGACGAAACGCTGTTCGTGGTCGATTCGATGACGGGTCAGGACGCAGTGAACACCGCCAAGGAATTCAACGACCGCCTCGACTTCAACGGCGTGGTGCTGACGAAACTCGACGGCGACACACGCGGTGGTGCGGCTCTGTCGATTCGCACGGTGGTGACGAAGCCCATCAAATTCATCGGAACGGGCGAGAAAATGGAGGCCATCGACGTGTTCCATCCCTCGCGAATGGCCGACCGAATCCTCGGAATGGGCGACGTGGTTTCGCTTGTGGAACGCGCTCAGGAGCAGTTCGACGAGGAAGAAGCGCGTCGTTTGGAGAAGAAAATCCGTAAAAACAAGTTCGATTTCAGCGATTTCTATGCCCAAATTCAGCAAATCAAGAAGATGGGCAACATCAAAGACCTCGCTTCGATGATTCCAGGCGTGGGCAAGCAGCTCAAGGATGTCGATATCGACGACAACGCCTTCAAAAACATTGAAGCCATCATCAATTCGATGACGCCCTACGAGCGTGAGCATCCCGAAGCCATCAACCAGAGCCGCCGAATGCGCATCGCAAAGGGCTCGGGCACGAATATTCAAGAGGTGAATCGACTGATGAAGCAGTTCGACCAGATGCGCAAGATGATGAAGATGGTGTCGGGCGGCGGAATGAGCGGAATGAAAGGATTGATGAGGGGAATGCCGAAGTTTTAGGAGTTGAGGAGTAAGGAGTATTGGAGTTATGAAGTTAATAGACGGAAAAGCCACCGCCGCACAAATCAAGGCGGAAATTGCCGAAAAAGTAGCGAAAATCGTCGCCGACGGCGGAAAACGACCCCATTTGGCGGCCATTCTCGTCGGACACGACGGCGGTTCGGAGACATACGTAAAAAACAAGGTGCTGGCCTGCGAAGCCTGTGGTTTCAAGTCGTCGCTCATCCGTTTCGACGACGATGTAAGCGAGGCGGAACTGCTCGCCTGCGTCGAACAACTCAACAACGACGCCGATGTCGATGGTTTCATCGTGCAGTTGCCGCTGCCGAAGCACATCGACGAACAGCGAGTTACCGAGGCCATCGACCCGAAGAAAGACGTCGATGGATTCCATCCCGTGAACGTCGGGCGGATGGCGATTGGCCTACCTGCCTTCATCTCGGCCACGCCGCTCGGCATTATGACGCTGTTGCAACGCTACAACATCGAGACAAGTGGTAAGAAATGCGTCGTGCTCGGTCGGTCGAACATCGTCGGCAAGCCGATGGCACAACTGATGATGCAGAAACAATGGGGCGACGCAACCGTGACCGTGTGCCACTCGCACTCGAAAACGCTGAAAGAGGAGTGTCGCGAGGCCGACATCATCATCGCCGCCATCGGACGACCCGAATTTGTAACGGCTGATATGGTGAAAGATGGCGCAGTGGTCATCGACGTAGGTACGACGCGCGTGCCCGACCCGACGGCGAAAAGCGGTTTCCGCCTCACGGGCGACGTGAAATTCGACGAGGTGGCACCGAAATGCTCGTTTATCACGCCCGTGCCGGGTGGTGTCGGACCGATGACGATTTGTTCGTTGATGCTCAATACGCTTGCTGCTGCGAAAGGTAAAAAGGTGAAAGAGTAAAAAGGTAAAAAGGTGAAAGAGTTGGAAAACAATGAAAAAAAGGCATTTGCTTATTACGAACAAGGCAACGAGCACCGTCGTCGGGGCGACTGGCAGCAGGCGTTGAACTGCTATATGGAAGCCATCGCACTCGACCCCGAGAGCCCCGCCGTCGAAGCTAAGAAAATGCTCGACGACATCCTGAATTTCTATCACAAAGACAGCTATAACCCGTAGCCGTCATAAAAAATCGATAAAATTTTTGTCGATTCAAGAAAAAATGTCTAATTTTGCACGAACGCTAACCATATCATTTATCATCCTTAAAAACTAAAAACATTATGGGAAAAATCAAAGGAGCCATCGTGGTGAACACGGACCGCTGCAAGGGATGCCAACTGTGCATCGTGGCGTGTCCGAAAAACGTCATTGCACTGGCTGACAAAAAAGTGAATGCGCACGGCTACCCCTATGTGGAGCCTGCGAATCCCGACGAGTGCATCGGTTGCGCCTCTTGCGCCATCGTTTGCCCCGACGGATGTATTACAGTTTACAAAAAACGAATGGAGGACTGACACATGGCAGAACAACGCGAAATTGTATTGATGAAAGGCAACGAAGCCATTGCGCACGCTGCCATTCGCTGCGGATGCGACGGATACTTCGGCTATCCGATTACGCCGCAGAGTGAAGTGATTGAGACTCTGGCCGAGCTGAAGCCTTGGGAAACGACGGGAATGGTCGTTCTGCAGGCCGAGAGCGAAGTCGCATCGATTAACATGATTTACGGCGGTGCAGGCGCAGGAAAACGCGTGCTCACGTCGAGTTCGTCGCCGGGCGTGGCCCTGATGCAGGAAGGCATCGCCTATATGGCTGGTGCAGAACTGCCGGGCGTGTTTGTAAACGTGCAGCGAGGCGGCCCCGGACTGGGAACGATTCAGCCCTCGCAGAGCGACTATTTCCAGGCCACACGCGGCGGTGGCAATGGCGACTACTACGTCATCACGCTCGCCCCGAACTCGGTGCAGGAAATGGCCGACTTCGTCGATTTGGCCTTTGAACTGGCCTTCAAGTATCGCAATCCGGCGATGATTCTGTCTGACGGTGTCATCGGTCAGATGATGGAAAAGGTGGTTCTTCCGCCGCAAAAGCCCCGTCGCACCGAAGAGGAAGTCTTGAAAGAGTGTCCTTGGGCCTCGACAGGTCGCACGAAAGACCGTCAGCCCAACATCATCACCTCGCTCGAACTGACGTCGGAAGTGATGGAGAAGCGCAACCTGCATCTTCAGGAGAAATACCAGCAGATTCGCGACAACGAAGTACGCTACGAAACCCAGCAGATGGACGACGCAGAGTATATGATTGTGGCCTTCGGAAGTGCTGCCCGCATCGCCGAGAAAGCAATGGAGCAGGCCGCCGAAGAAGGATTGAAGGTCGGACTGTTCCGCCCGATTACGCTGTGGCCGTTCCCCGAGAAGGAAATCGCTGCTGCCGCCCGTGGAAAGAAGGGCGTCTTGGTCGTTGAAATCAATGCCGGACAAATGGTTGAAGATGTCCGTCTCTCTGTGAATGGCGCTGTGCCAGTTGCTCATTTCGGTCGCTTGGGCGGCATCGTCCCCGAGCCCGATGAAATCGTTAACGCCTTAAAAACGAAGTTCTAATGGAAAATCAAATCATCGCACCAGAAAATCTGGTCTATAAGAAACCGACACTGATGAACGACGCCCCGATGCACTACTGCCCGGGCTGCTCACACGGTGTGGTACACAAACTCATTGCTGAAGTAATTGAAGAAATGGGCATGGAAGAGAAAACCATCGGCGTGTCGCCCGTCGGTTGCGCCGTGTTTGCCTATAAGTATCTTGACATCGACTGGCAGGAAGCCGCCCACGGACGCGCACCCGCCGTTGCCACCGCCATCAAGCGCCTGTGGCCCGACCGCCTCGTGTTCAGTTATCAGGGCGACGGTGATATGGCCTGCATCGGTACCGCCGAGAGCATCCACGCGCTGAATCGCGGCGAGAACATCGCTATGATTTTCATCAACAATGCCATCTACGGTATGACTGGCGGACAAATGGCCCCGACGACGCTGCTCGGACAAAAGACATCGACCTGCCCCTACGGTCGCCAGCCCGACCTGCACGGCTATCCGCTGAACATCACCGACTTGGCATCGCGCCTCGAAGGAACCTGCTACGTGACGCGCCAAAGCGTCGAGTCGGTACCCTCGATTCGCAAGGCCAAAGCCGCCATCCGCAAGGCATTCGAGAACTCGATGGCCGGAAAAGGCTCGTCGCTCGTCGAAATCGTTTCCACCTGCAACAGCGGCTGGAAACTCACGCCCGTAAAGGCCAACGAGTGGATGAAGGAGCATATGTTTGAAAAATATGAAAAAGGAGATTTAAAAGACACTACGGTATGAAAAAAGAAATTATAATTTCAGGTTTTGGCGGTCAGGGCGTGCTCTCGATGGGCAAGATTCTGGCCTATTCGGGACTGATGGAAGACAAGGAAGTGACTTGGATGCCGGCTTACGGTCCCGAACAACGCGGCGGAACGGCCAACGTCACGGTGATTGTGAGCGACGAGCGCATTTCGTCGCCGATTCTGAGCCAGTATGACGTGGCCATCGTGCTCAACCAACCCTCGTTAGAGAAATTCTTGCCGAAGGTGAAGCCTGGCGGTATCCTCATCTACGACGGTTTCGGCATCGCCAACGTGCCGCAGCGCGACGACATCGAAGTCTATCGCATTGACGCAATGGACAAGGCAGCCGAGATGAAGAACTCGAAAGTGTTCAATATGATTGTCTTGGGCGGACTGCTGAAGGTCTGCCCCGTGGTGACGACAAACGGTCTGGAAAAGGCCCTGTTCAAGTCACTGCCCGAGCGTCATCACGGTCTGATTCCACTGAATATGGAGGCCGTCGGCGAGGGTATGAAAATCATTGAAAAAGTAAAAAAGTAAAAAGGTAAAAAAGTAAACTATTAAAATTTCAACAAAAATGAGTCACAAGAGAATCTTATTCAGTGCTGTTTTGCTGTTTGCATTCATCACGACAATCCACGCGAAAATCGTTCATCTGCTGCCCCGACCCCAGAAAATCACTGTCGGGACGGGGAGCCTGAGTTTTCCTGAGAAAATCCGATTCAATGCAACGCAATCCGACCGCATCAATGCCGCCTTCACTAATATGCTGGGCGTGCAGGTGACGGACGAAGCATCGGCAACGCTCGTGACCATCAACGTTGGAAAATCCATCAGCGGATCCTATAACTACACGCTCAATGGCTACGACAACGAGGCTTACAAACTCGTGGTCGCTTCAGACGGTATCACCATCGACGCCGTAAGAGAAATTGGCGTGATTCGTGCTGTGCAGACGCTGATGCAGATGGCCGAAGGTTATGATGGTGCAGCCTCATTGGAGTGCTGCACCATCACCGACTGGCCTGCGTTCAAGCTACGCGGCCTGATGCACGACATCGGTCGCAGTTTCATCAGCTTCGAGGAGCTGAAAAAACAGATTAAACTCATGGCTCGATTCAAGGTGAACACGTTCCACTGGCATTTGACCGAGAATCAGGGCTGGCGCTTTGAGGTGAAAAAATATCCGCAGCTGACAAAAGCCTCTTCAATGACACGCTTTGCAGGTAAATACTACACGCAAGATCAGTGTCGCGAATTGGAGGAGCTGGCCTATCAGTATGGTATTACCATTATTCCCGAAATCGATATGCCTGGCCACAGCGAGGCATTCCGTCAGGCGATGGGACACGATATGCAGACAGACCAAGGTGTTGAGGAACTGAAGGAGATTCTCACCGAGGTAGGCAAGGTTTTCACACGTGCACCGTATATCCACATCGGTGCCGACGAGGTGGCCATCACCTATCCCAACTTCCTGAAAATTATGACCGACCATATCCATAATCAATTAAAAAAGAAAGTGGTGTTCTGGAATCCCATCAGAAACGTGGCAATCAACACTTCGACTGGTGCTGATATGACGCAGATGTGGAGTTCGAGCGGAAAAGTCATCACGGGTATGCCCAACATCGACTGCCGCTACAACTACATCAACCACTTCGACATCTTCGCCGATGTGGTCGGCATCTACAAGAGCAACATCTACTACACACAGCGCGGAACCAACGATGTTGCAGGCACGATTACCGCCGTGTGGAACGACCGCTACATCGTGAAAGAGAGCGACATTATGCTCGAAAACAATGTCTATGCCAACCTGCTTGCCTCGGCTGAACGCGCTTGGATTGGCGGTGGAAAACAATACATCGAGGTAGGCGGAACAACCCTACCCCTATCGGGCGAGGAATTCGACGAATTTGCCGACTGGGAGCGTCGTTTCCTCTTCCACAAGGCAAATTCGCTCAAGGACGAGCCAATTCCCTACGTAAAGCAGACCAACGTACGCTGGCAAATCACGGACGCATTCCCCAACGGCGGCAACTCGGCTACCGTGCTTCCGCCCGAAACGCTCGGTCCGCAGAGCAGCTATTCCTATCAAGGCCAGACCTACGGCACAGGTCCAGCCATCGGTGCAGGCATCTATCTGCGCCATGTCTGGGGAACTACCGTGCCAAGTTATTTCGCCAATCCACAGATTAACACGACGGCCTACGCTTGGACTTACGTCTATTCGCCCGTCGAACAGCAAGCAGGAGCGATCATCGAGTTCCAGAACTATTCGCGCTCGGAGACAGATGCCATTCCTGCCGATTATTCTTGGGATAGAAAAGGCTCACGCATCTGGTTCAACGACACCGAAATCAAAGGCCCGAAATGGGACAACACAGGTGTTTCCATCGGCAAAGAAACGCCGCTGAAAAACGAGAATGCCGTTCGCCGCAAGCCTGTTACCATCAATCTCAAACAAGGTTGGAACAAGGTTTTTATGAAACTGCCGTATGTCAATGTGTCTGGCGTGCGACTCAACAAGTGGATGTTCACCTTCGTCATCACCGACAAGGACGGCAAGAACGCACTTGAAGACCTCATCTATTCGCCCGACCAGAACTTTGATGAAAATGCCAACGGCCTTACTGCACGCATCAGCGAAATCAATGGTTTTCTGGCAAAAGCTATCGGAACAGATCCTGGCTTTTACAGCGAAGAACTGGCGCAAACGCTTTGTTCGCTCATCGAGCAAATCAAGGCGACTTTCAGCGAAACGATGTCTGCATCGGAGCGAAATCAGCAACTTCAACAGTTAAACGAGGCTTTTGATTCGTTTCAAGCTAATGGGCTAATCCTGCCGAAAGCCAGTACTGATAGCAAAGAATACTGGTACAACTTTTGCTCGACGCTGCGCGGAAGCCGCTACACGCAGAGCAACGGCACAGGCAGCGGGCTGACGGGCAATGCGAACAACTCCACGGGCGACAATGTGCAATGGAAATTCGTGCTTCGCAGCGATGGTACCTACGACATCATCAACCGCGCCGACGGGTCATATATCTCGCCCTCGGCAACGTATAACACGCAAATCACGACATCTGCCACACGACCCTTGAAAGGCTGGACGCTCAAGGCTTCGGGAACACTCGGAATGTTGATCATCACTTGCGGCGACGTGCAGTTGAACCAAACCAATGTCAGCGATAAAATCTACAACTGGAGCAGTCAGTCGATGCTCGGCAACGACACAAAAGACGATGGTTGCCAGTTCACCATCCGCGAGTATCTTTCGCCAGAAACCAAAGCGGTAAAGGAAAAGATTGAAGCCATCCATTTTTCTCTTGCAGAATTGATCGGCACTGAGCCTGGCTTTTACAGCGAGGAACTGGCGCAGCCACTTCGTTCACTCACCGAGCAAATCAAGGCGACCCTCAGCGAAACCCTTTCCCAAGAAGAGCGAAATCAGCAACTTCAGCAACTGAACGAGGCTTTTGATTCGTTTCAAGCCAATGGTTTGATTCTGCCGAAAGCCAGCACTGATATCGAAGAATACTGGTACAACTTTTGCTCGACGCTGCGCGGAAGCCGCTACACGCAGAGCAACGGCACAGGCAGCGGACTGACGGGTAATGCCAACAATGCCACGGGCAACAATGTGCAATGGAAATTCGTGCTTCGCAGCGATGGCACCTACGACATCATCAACCGAGCCGATGGGTCGTATATTTCGCCCTCAGCAGCGTATAACAAGCAGATTTCTACTTCTGCCACACAGCCCTCAAAAGGCTGGACGCTTAAGGCTTCGGGAACGATCGGAATGTTGATCATCACTTGTGGCGATGTGCAGTTGAACCAAACCGATCTCAACGATAAAATCTACAACTGGAGCAGCAATCGCGACGGCAACGACACCAAGGACGATGGTTGCCAGTTTACTATCCGTCAGGTTGTTTCTTCCATTCCAATGGCAATTGAAAAAAACTTTTCCGAAGAAATTTTCCCCGATAACACTACCATCTACGACCTGCAAGGACGTCGCGTCCAAGGAAATTCCACGCTGCCGAAAGGCATTTATATTCGTGGAAACAAGAAATTTGTGGTGAAATAATTGCCGCAACGAAAATCAACTTATTTTTCTATTTCGCGCAAAACGCGAACGGCATCGGCGGCGCTTGAAACGTCGCCGATGTTCATCATGCGACGGCTTCCAACCTCGCGCAGTTGGCAGCGTTGGGGATGCTGAGCCGCATAATTCAATATCTTTTCAAACGTGGGACTTTGGTAATACGGACTGTCCGCATTGCTCACAAATTGGAACTTCATCATCCCTTGCCGCAGGGTGATTTTCTCGCACCCAAGCCGTTTGCCGATACGACGGATGGCTACGACTTGCAGCAATTCCTCACCCTCGACGGGAATCGGACCGAAACGGTCAATCAACCGCTGCCGATAGTCGGCAAGTGAGCGGTCGTCCTCGATGGAGTCGAGTTCGCGATAGAGAATCACGCGTTCTTGCGATCCCGGCACATAGTTTTCGGGGAAATACATCGCGAGGTCGCTCTCGAAAGTGCAGTCGGCGACGTAGAAGGAGGAAGGGGAAAGGAGGAAGGAGGAAGAATCTTCAGCATCGACATTCAATCCTTCATCCTTATTCTTTATTCTTTCATCCGCCAGAGCCTCATTCCGCAATTCCGCCATCGCCTGCCGAATGATTTTCAGGTAGGTTTCGTAACCCACATCCTCGATAAAACCACTTTGTTCGGCTCCGAGCAGGTTGCCTGCGCCTCGGATGTCGAGGTCTTGCATCGCGAGGCTGAATCCGCTACCCAACTCCGAGAACGTTTCAAGGGCTTCAAGCCGACGCCGGGCTTCTGGCGTGAGGGCACTTTTCGGCGGTGCCAACAGGTAGCAATAGGCTTTTCGGTTCGACCGCCCTACCCTTCCGCGCATCTGATGAAGGTCGGAAAGGCCGAATTTATGGGCATCGGCGATGATAATGGTGTTGGCATTCGGGATGTCGATGCCATTTTCCACAATCGTCGTCGAAAGCAGCACGTCATAGTCGTAGTTGATGAAGCCCATAATCGTATTTTCGAGTTCTTCAGGCTTCATCTGACCGTGTCCGATGGCAATGCGGCAGTCGGGCACGTAATTGAGGATGAGTCGGCGGATTTCCTCAAGTTTCGAGATGCGGTTGTTCACGAAAAACACCTGTCCGTTGCGCGACATCTCGAAGCGGATGGCATCGGCGATGTACTCGCCCTTGTAGTTGCCCAGTTCGGTGTAAATCGGATTGCGATTGGGCGGTGGGGTGCGGATGATGCTCATATCGCGGGCGCCCATCAGCGAGAATTGCAGCGTGCGTGGGATGGGCGTGGCCGACATTGTCAGCGTATCCACGCTGGCCTTCAACTGACGCAGTTTTTCCTTCACCGACACGCCGAATTTCTGTTCTTCGTCGATGATGAGCAGGCCGAGGTCTTTCCATTCGACACTTTTTCCAATGAGTTTATGGGTGCCGATGAGAATATCGATTTTTCCTTGTTTCAAATCTTCGAGAATTTCCCGTGTCTGCTTCGCCGAACGCGCTCGCGAAAGGTATTCGACGCGCACAGGAAGGCCTTCCAAACGGTCGCGGAAGGTCTGGAAATGCTGGAAGGCGAGCACCGTCGTCGGCACGAGCACGGCCACCTGTTTCGAGTCGCAGGCGGCCTTGAACGCGGCACGAATCGACACCTCGGTCTTGCCGAAGCCCACATCGCCGCAAACCAGCCTGTCCATCGGCTTTTGCGCCTCCATGTCGGCCTTCACTTCCTGCGTGGCACGGAGTTGGTCGGGGGTGTCTTCGTAGAGGAACGACGCTTCGAGTTCGTGCTGCAAAAACGAGTCGGGCGAATAGGCGAAACCCTTTTCTTTTTGCCGACGCGCATAGAGTTTGATGAGGTCGCGGGCGATGTCTTTGATGCGCTTTTTCGTGCGCTCCTTCATCCGTTCCCATGCGCCTGAGCCGAGAATTGACAGCCGAGGCGGTTCGCCCGTGTCGCTACGGCGATATTTACTGATTTTATAGAGCGAATGAATCGACACATCGAGTTTGTCGTTGTGCTGGAAAATCATTCGGATGACTTCCTGATAGGCCTCTCCGCGCCCAGTTCCAACTGGAGGAGCAGTGCCGATGCCTCCCCCAGTTGAGGGAGGTTGGTGGGGGCTTATGGGAACGCGAACAAGGCCGCCGAACTGCCCGATGCCGTAATCGATATGCACGAGATAGTCGCCGATTTCCATTTCCTGCAACTCCTTCATCGTCAGCGCCATTTTACCCGTCCGAGCCTTTTCGCTCTTGAGGTTGTACTTGTGGAAACGGTCGAAAATCTGGTGGTCGGTGAAGAAACACGCCTGCAAATCGTGGTCGATGAAACCATCGTGCAGCGTTTTATCGACTGCGATGAAAGATCCGTCCTCGTTCCTCGTTCCTCGTTCCTCGGCCTGCATGATCTCCCTCAACCGCTGATGCTGCTTCTGACTATCCGCCAATATATAGAGCCGATAGCCTTGCTGCTGATAGTCGGTGACGGTCTGCCGAAGCAGGTCAATATTCTTGTGAAAAAGGGACTGTGGCGAGGTACTGAAACGAATCGTCGTGCCGACATTCGTCGATTTCGAACCCTCGGAAGTCGCCATTGTGACGTGGCGGAAGCGTTTTTCAGCCGCTTTCAACTGCTTGAGCGTCATCATCTGCTCCTCGTCGTCGAGTTGGGCGATGCAGTCGCGCACATAGCCGAAATCGCGGGCCACAAGCACCGTGTTGTCAGGCAAAAAGTCGGGAAAAGGCACTTTCGCGCTCTTCATTTCCGAGAAGTCTGGTACAATTTCCGCCGTCTGACGGCGTTCTTTCGAGAGTTGGTCCTGCACCTCGAAAGTACGAATCGAATCAATCTCGTCACCGAAAAAATCGATGCGGAACGGCAATTCGCACGAAAAAGAATAAATGTCGAGAATCGAGCCACGCACGGCAAACTGCCCTGGCTCATAGACGTAATCGACCTCCTCGAAACCCAATTCGCGCAACTGATGTTCCAGTTCCACAATGTCAGCATTCTGCCCCGTTTCGAGTTTCACGATGCGCTCGTCCACCGCGTCCTTCGACACGACCAACTCGGCCAGTGCTTCGGGATAAGTAACTATCAACAAACCTTTGTCAGCGCGAAGCCGTGTGATGACCTCCGTCCGCAGAATTTCGTTGGCGGCGTCGCGCTGTCCGTATTTCGCGGCACGACGATACGACGACGGGAAAAACAACACGTTGGAGCGCGTGGCCTTCTGCTTCACGAAAACCTGCGTCAGGTCGTGAAAAAAATAGCCTGCCTCGTCGTTATCAGACAAAATGAAAAGCATCAATTTCCCGTCCTGTTTTTCAGCCGTTTTTTCAGCGATTGAAGCGAAAACGAGTGGAGCCGCCGAGCCCACGAGCCCTTGCAGGAAAACGTTTCCAGTCGATTCGTCCTCCAGTGCGCGTCGCAGCGCCCCGACCTGCGGCAGTGCTGCATAAAGTTTCGCCAAATCGTGTATTTCCATACGGGGTGAAAATGTCAACTGGCTGAAAGTTTCGGATACTTCCTAAACCAACCGTCCCAGCGCAGCCGCATCACGCCGAAAAAGGCTTCGCCGAAGATGCCGCCCGACATTTTCGAGGTGCCCTCGCGCCGATTGATGAAAATGACGGGGACTTCCTTGATTTTCGCGCCGATTTTATGGGCGGTGAACTTCATTTCTATCTGGAAACCATAACCTTTGAAGCGAATTTTGTCGAGTTCCATCGTCTCGAGCACGCGACGCTTGTAGCACTTGAAACCGGCGGTGGTGTCGTGGACTTTGAAACCTGTGATGAAACGCACGTATTTCGAGGCGAAATACGACATCAACACGCGACCGATGGGCCAATTCACCACGTTCACGCCGCTGACATAGCGCGAGCCGATGGCGAGGTCGAAGCCTTCGTCGTGGCAGGCGGAATAGAGGCGCGGCAGGTCGGCGGGGTCGTGTGAAAAATCGGCATCCATCTCGAAAATGTAGTCGTAGTGGCGTTCCAAAGCCCAACGGAATCCTGCGATATAGGCCGTTCCAAGACCGAGTTTTCCCGAGCGCTCGACGAGGAACAGACGGTCGGAAAATTCCGTGTCCATCAGCCGTTTCACGATTTGCGCCGTGCCGTCGGGCGAGCCGTCGTCGATGACGAGAATGTCGAACGTGTGGACAGGTGCTGGACTTGCCTCCAACGGCGCGGACTGCGCATTGGATTGACCGAGAGCGAGCACCGCACGAATGATTTTCTCGATGTTCTCTTTCTCGTTGTAGGTCGGGATGATGACGATGCTGTCGCTATTCATTTTGAAGGGAAATCAATCGGTGGAAATCGTGGTCACTTCGGGTTTGTTCTCAGGCTCTGTTTTCTTCGGTTCAGCCTTCACCTCGTGGCCTGCGCCAACAGGTTCGTCGGCAAAGGCGGCTTCGGGCAGCGGGTCGGTGATGACGGGCACGTCAGCCTTCTTTGTAGCCTGCTGTTTCGGTTTTTCTTCCTCCTTCTGATCGTCGGGAACAGCCGTGCTCTTGCCCAAATCGACGATGTTCCGATTCTCTGTGTTCAGTCGGAAAAGTTTGTCGAGTTTGTCTTCACGGACGGTGAGCATGATGTATTGCTCGTCATGCGTAAGGCTTGCACTGACCACCGAACCATTGACGATGCCAGGAATTGACATTTCTTCCAGCATCTTGCTTTTGCCGTTGAAACAATAAAGCACACCGCTGTTCAGATAATAAAGGTCGGCCTTCTCGTCGTCGGGAAAACGGGCGATGATAGTGCTACCTTTCGGCAACATCGACGTCAAACTGTCGAAAGCCTCGCCGACGGGCAAACTTCGGCCACTTTCATAACTTTTTGGCCTATGGCAAAGGGCCACGAGTCCCAACACGAGCATGACGGACACCACGGCGGCAATCCATCGATGTTCCTTCAGTTGATGCATCATGCGAGATGCTTCTTTCTTCAAATTTGTATTCATTTTCGTATTTTTTTTATTGATTTTGTCGGCGAAGTTACGATTTTTTTGCGAATTTTCAAAATAATTGTCGAAAAATCTGCTCGAAAAATCATTTTTTCATTGGTCGGGATTCTCGACAAAGCCCTGATATTCGGGCGTGAGCGCCGACATGATGACCTCGTAACTGCGCTGTTCGACATGTTGAATATTCTCCTGTCCCTGCCCGATGGGTGCGACGGGTGGGTGGATTGTGAGGCTGAGCGGATGCCAGAAAACCCAATAAATGTCGCGCATCCGAGGCTTCACGTTGAACGAGCCGTTGATGGTGAGCGGCACGACGGGCAGTTGCAGTTCGTCGGCGAGCATAAAGGCACCGCGACGGAATTTTCCCATGTGACCCGTGAACGAGCGCGAACCTTCGGGGAAAACGACGAGCGACATGCCCTCGCGCAGCGTCCGTCGCGCCTGTTCGTAGCTCTCGCGGATGCGACTCGGCCCACGCTTATCGACGAAAATGTGGTGGGCAGCCTCGCAAGCCCGTCCGACAAAGGGAATCTGACGAATCTGCCGCTTCATCATCCACTTGAAATTACGACCGAGATAACCATAAATCAAGAAAATGTCGTAGGCTCCTTGATGGTTGCTCACGAAGACGTATGACTGTCCTTTCTCGAGGTTTTCACGCCCCTCTACCTTGACGGGCAACAGCAACACGCGAACCATCACTTTCCCCCACCATCGAGGCGGATAGTAGCCCCAGAAATGGCCGTCGCCGAGCGTACAGCCGATGGTGACGGTGATGGCCGTCAGAAGCGTGGCAATCAGGCAGATGGGCGCCGCCACCAACAACTGGTAAATCCTATATAATATCGTCATCGAATTGTTAATTTTTAATTGTTAATTCGCTTCAGTGTGATGACCGCAATTTCCGGCGTGACACCAAATCGGAACGGCACTAAACCGCCGATGCCGCAAGTGACATAGAGTTGGCGCTCGCCCTCGCGATAAAGACCGTAGTCATAGTTTTTCGACAACTGCGTGGCGCGAAGTCCGAACAGCGACACCTGACCACCGTGGGTGTGACCACTCAGCGTCAGCGACACCTGCGGCTGAATCCACTCCGTCTGCTGCCACGCGCCCGGGTCGTGCTGCAAAAGGATGATGCAGTCGTCGTCGCGGACGCCTTCGAGGGCTTTCGCAAGGTCGTTTCGCTTTTTCATCTGCTTGCGCGTCTGGTCGTTTTCCACACCAGCGACGACAAGTCTCGCGCCCTGTTTTTCGAGGGTGAGATGCTCGTTGAGCAGCAATTTCCATCCGAATTGCCGCTGCCGGCTCACCATCTCGCGCTCGTTGGCGATTTTGATGGCTGGGTCGTCGTCGATATAGTCGCTGTAATCGTGGTTTCCAAACACCGAGAAAACGCCGTCGGTGGCCTTCAACGAGCGCAACATTTCCTGCACGGGATAGAGTTCCTCGGGTCGTTGGTTTTGCAGGTCGCCGACGAAGAAAATGGCATCGGCCTGCTGTGCGTTGATGCTGTCGATGTCGCGTTGCAAAAGCGATTGGCGCCAGCCCGTGAACGAACCGACGTGGGCATCGGAAAACAAGACGATTCGATAGCCGTCGAACGCTTCGGGTAGGCCTTTCAGGGCGATTTCCAAGCGATTCACATTCAACCGACGCACACCGACAAAACTGCCGTAGAGCACGACGAAAACGAGGAAAAATGCGAGGAAAAAGCCCACGAGATTGCCCCAATTATAGCGCGAATGGCGGATTTTCCGCACGAATCTTCCCGCCAGCGAACACAATACATAAATGGCTTTCGGCGCGAAAATAAGGCCGAGTAGCATCAGATAGATGTTCATCACGGTCATTTCGTGGGGCACGAAGTCGCGCTCCATCGCCAACGCCACCGTCAGCACCATCATCGCCACCGTCGGCAGCCACCGCAACAGGCGCTGCCACATTTTCCGACGACGCAGTTTGCGGCGGTCGAAGTAGAGTTGCGGCAACAGCAGTACCAGTACGAGCAATATGACGATGCGGGCTATCATAATTCTTCTCCTCGATATTTTTCGTCAAATCGACCATTGTCATAGACAAAATGTCCATTGCAAATCGTCGTTTCCACGCGCCAGCGAAGCGAATCGCCTTCAAGCGGACTCCAACCGCATTTGCTTTGGATGATGTCGCGAGTTACTTTCCACGGCTCCACGCGGCGCACGATGGCGATGTCGGCTTTGTAATTCGGTCGCAAAAAACCGCGCTCGGCGATGTTGAAAAGTCGAGCCGGCGCGTGGCACATCAGTTCCACGACGCGCTCGACGCTCAAAACGCCCTCGTCGGCCAGTCCGAGCATCGCGGGCAGCGAAAATTGCACCATCGGCATTCCCGACGCGGCTCGCGCACAACCGCCTTCTTTCTGCGACAACAGATGCGGCGCGTGGTCGGTGGCGACGGTCGCAATTCGTCCGTCGGCGAGGGCGGCACGCAGGGCGGCGCGGTCGTCGGCGGTTTTGATGGCTGGATTGCACTTGATTCGGGTGCCTTTCGTGACAAAATCGTCCTGCGTGAACAGCAAATGTGCCACGCAAGCCTCGCCCGTCACACCGTCGCCCAATAGTTCGAGTTCGCGGGCAGTCGAGAGGTGGGCGATGTGCAGTCGCGTGCCGAAGCGTCGGGCGAGGCCGACCGCCAACGACGACGAAGCCAGACAAGCCTCCTTGCTGCGAATCAACGGATGGAACCGCACGTCGGGGTCGTCGCCGTAAATCGACTTGAAAATCTCCATATTGCGGTTGATGATGGTCGTGTCTTCGCAATGCGCCACGACGGGAAAATCGAGTTCGGCAGCCGTCTGAAAGACTTTTTCCAACGATTTTTCGCCATCGACGAGCATATTTCCCGTTGAAGAACCCATAAACAGCTTGATTCCGGCCACACGACGGCGGTCGAGCCGCTGAAAATCGCCGAAATTATCGTTCGTTGCTCCGAAAAAGAAGGAATAATTCACGTGGCTTTTCTCTTGCGCCAAACGGAATTTCTCTTCCAAAGCCTCCACGGTAGTCGTCTGCGGCACGGTGTTCGGCATGTCGATATAGGACGTCACACCACCATAGGCTGCCGCACGGCTTTCGCTCTCGATGTCGGCCTTCTCGGTCAGTCCGGGTTCGCGGAAATGCACGTGGGTGTCGATAACGCCGGGCAACACAAAACAGCCCGAAGCTTCGACCACGCGGTCGAAAATGCCACTGGGCGGCTCGTGACCCTCGAAAATGGCTGAAATGCGGTCGTTTTCAACGACGACAGAACCCTGAAACGCCCTGCCTTCGTTGACGATACGGCCATATTTGATCAGAGTCTTCATTTATCTTGCAGGCGAACCTAATTGATGCGGCGTTGGCGGCGGTGTCACGGGATTCGCTGCCGGCTGCGGCATTTCGCGCATTCCGTTCATAATTTCCTCGTTTTCGCGGGCTTTCTGGTAATAATCCCTGACGTAAGCGTCGTTTTTGAACTTCTGCGTCGCCTTGCTCATGATGTCTTCAATCCACGGCGTGAGTTGCGGATAGATGTTGCCCTGCGTCAGCATCATAAACACGCCCGGACCGAGCACATTGTCGAAATTCTCGGTGACGAACGAGGTCACAAGGCTGTCTTCAAGGGCAGAAAGCCGCATCGCCTCGGCGTTGAGTTCGGCCACGACGCGATTCATGTCGCTGCCGTCCATGATGGCTTGGTCGTGGCGGTGGACGAGTTCCGACTGCTCGTTGCGCAACTGGTTCCACTTGTTGAAGAATCGGAAAAGTTCGTCGTTCAGGGGCGTTCCGCTGACCGTCTGCTGTGTATTGTTGATCAAAATGCTGATTTCACCGCTTTCCAAGACCAGCGGCAGCACGCTCTCGTCGTCCATGAAAATGCTTGCGATTCGCACCGAGTCGAACTGTCCCGAGAAATGGAACTGCCCGTGAACGACATCGCACGAGTCGAGATTCTTGAAATCGTGTTCGTCGAGAACTTTCAGATAGAGCATCCTTCCGTCGAGCGTGGAAACGTTCGACGAGCCTTGAATGTTGTATGTGCTACCGCATGAAACGAGCGAAATAGCAGTCGCCAGCAGATAAAACAATTTCTTCATAAACCTTTTTTCGATTCGACGGCCAAAGTTAATATGTAATCTTGACGTGAAGAAATTTTTTTATGCAATTTAATTGAAATCGGCCTTGTTTTAGATTTTTTTTGATTTTCAACGGCCTTTTTCGCCATCTTCGCGTCCCATTTCGTTGCTGATGCGGAAGGTGGCATAGACTTCCAAGATGGCGGCGACAAGTAAAAGAACCACCCATTTGTTATAGACATATTCTATATAGGTGTAGTAGCCCTCGGAACCTCCGTTTCGGAACAGCGGCAGCAGAAAATGATGGCAGGTATCGACCATCAGGATGCCAGCGAGGACAAACAGCAGGTCGGCCACGTTCAGCATGTTTTTCAACCGACGAACCACCGTGTTTCGGCCTTCGTAGAGTTGCATCGACTGAATCACGGCGAACACCACCGCACCCACGAGAAACACCCAGCAGGCCACCTCGCGATGCCACATCAGCACGAAAGCCGTCGCGCCAACCACCATCAGCGCGCCGCCGACGAGAAACAAAAGACTTTGAAACGGTGTCAGAGTTTTCATCGCGATGGGGTTTTATTGTTCAGAAAAGACGAAAATATCCTCGTCGTCGGCCTTCATGAAATAACGCTCGCGGGCGATTTTCTCGATGGCCTTCGGGTCGCTGTTCAACTCCTTCAACTGCCGCACGTTCTCCTCGCTAATCGCCTCGTAGTGCTCGATTTCGTCCTGCAGACGGCTGATTTGCGTGTCGTACTGAATGCGCTTCAAAAAACTATTGTCGTCGATGACACCCACGATGAGAACGCCCACCACAATCACAATCAAGTATTTGTAGTGGCTCAAAAAGTTCCAAACTGCATGAAATTTGCTTGCCATATCATTAATCGTATTTAAATCGTTTAAATCGTTTCAAATCTTCTAAATCTCTTTTCCTTTTTATCTTTCTTCTGACTGATTTTCCGACATATTCTGCAAGTATTCCGGCAACGATTGCGAACAAACCAAACGAAAGAGTTATTCTTAATGGAAACCTGGAAGTCAAAAGGCCGTCAACAAGGACGACAACTCCAAGGATGACTATTGTTCGGCAACGCCTTTCACCATAGTCTGCGTCAACAATATATTTGAATATTTTTCGAAAAAAATTCATTTGTCATCGTTGTAAAATTATAACCGACTGCAAAGATAATGAAAAAAAATGATTCGCTGACGATGAAATCGGAACTTTTTTCGTAACTTTGCACAATAAACCCGAAAAATATGGAAGAATACATTGTTTCAGCACGCAAATACCGCCCGATGACCTTCGACAGCGTCGTCGGACAGCGCACGCTGACCACCACGCTGAAAAACGCCGTCGTCAGTGGAAAACTGGCGCACGCCTACCTGTTCTGCGGACCGCGTGGCGTCGGAAAAACAACCTGCGCACGCATTTTCGCGAAGGCCATCAACTGCCTTGCGCCGACAGCCGAGGGCGAGGCCTGCAACCAGTGTGAGTCGTGTCAGGCGTTCAACGAACAGCGGTCGTACAACATTTTCGAACTCGACGCCGCGTCGAACAACTCGGTGGAAAACATCAAGTCGCTCATGGAGCAGACGCGCATCCCGCCGCAGGTCGGAAAATACAAGGTTTTTATTATTGACGAGGTGCACATGCTCTCGACGCAGGCTTTCAACGCCTTCCTCAAGACGCTCGAAGAACCGCCTGCACACGTCATTTTCATCCTCGCCACGACCGAAAAGCACAAGATTCTGCCGACGATTATCTCGCGATGCCAAATCTACGATTTCGAACGCATGAGCGTCGAGGACACCATCCAACACCTCAAGGAAGTGGCGCAGAAAGAGGGCATCGAGGCCGAGGACGAGGCACTTGCCGTCATCGCCGAGAAAGCCGACGGCGGTATGCGCGACGCACTGTCGATTTTCGACCAGACAGCCTCGTTCTGTCAGGGGAAAATCACCTATGACAAGGTCATCGAAGACCTCAACGTGCTCGATGCCGGCAACTATTTCCGCATCATCGACCTCGCACTCGAAAACAAGGTGCCCGACATCATGCTGCTGCTCAACCAGATTATTTCACGCGGTTTCGACGGCGGCAACCTCATCAACGGACTCGCTGCCCATGTGCGCAACGTGCTCATGGCAAAAGACCCGCAAACGCTGCCCCTGCTCGAAGTGAGCCAACAGCAGCGCGAGCGTTATCAGCAGCAGGCGCAACGCTGCCCGATACCATTCCTTTACAAGGCGTTGCAGGTGATGAACCAATGCGACCAGGGATATCGGCAGTCGTCGCACAAGCGGCTGCTCGTCGAACTGACACTCATCCAAGTAGCGCAAATCACACAGCCCGACGACGCGGAAAGCGCGGGGCGTGGCCCCAAGCGTTTAAAATCCCTGTTTCAGAAACTACTTGACAGCAACCGGCAAAAGAAGGTGGCCTCGCAGGGTGGCACCGCCGGTCGCTCAACTCGCAAAACGGCTGCCGACAAACCGAAGGAGGCGGTCGCCGAGGAATCGCCTGTGGCTGAAACGCCGAAAAATGAGGCGAAAAGATTGAAAATCGACGGTTTCGGCCTGACGTTCAAATCGCTCAAAAAACAAGAGCAAACCACGAAAGAAGACGAGCCCGAAGTCGAAAACAAAGACGAAAAAGGACTTTTCACCCAAGAACAATTGCAAGCGGAATGGCGGGCCATGTGCGACCGAATGCCGAAAGAGATGATTGCCATGGCGCAGCGCATGAAAAACATGACGCCCAAGCTGCTGACAGCCGATGCCGACGCGCCGGTCATCGACATTGCGGTCGATAACAACATTCTGCTCGACCAAATCAACTCGATTCAGAAACGAATCAAGGCGACGCTTGCGAAACGCCTGCAAAATGGCAATATCGAACTGAAAATTCGCCTTTCGGAAACGGGTGAAATCAAGCCCATTCTGACGAAACGACAGATTTTCGACCTCATCAGACGCAACAATCCAGCCATCGAAAAACTTCGAACGTCGCTCGAACTACAACTCAGTTAATTTTTGGGGTTCAAATCAGTCGGATGCCCATTTCGGCACACTCGCGACGCATCTCATCGGGCCAAATCGAAGCCTGAATCTCGCCGATGTGAGCCTTTTGGAGCAGCACCATGCAAAGGCGGCTCTGCCCAATACCTCCGCCGATGCTCAAAGGCAATCGGCCCGACAGCAATTGCTGATGAAAATAGAGTTGGGCACGCTCCTCCTGCCCTTTGATTTTCAATTGTCGCAGCAAAGCCTCTGCATCGACGCGAATACCCATTGACGACAACTCAAACGACCGCCCGAGCACGGGATACCAAATCAGAATATCGCCGTTCAAACCCTTGTGGCCGCCGTCGGTTTCGGTGCTCCAGTCGTCGTAGTCGGCAGCGCGACCGTCGTGCGGCTCACCATTCGACAATTTTCCGCCGATGCCAATGACAAACACCGCGCCATAGCGTTCGCAAATGGCGTCCTCACGCTCCTTCGCCGTCTTGTCGGGATACATCTGCAACAAGTCCTCGGCATGGATGAAATGGATTTTCTTCGGCAAAAACGGCTTTAATTGCGGATACGACTCGCAGGCGAGATATTCCGTGCGAAGAATCGCCGCATAGATGCGCTCCACCGTGTCCTTCAAGAACGAAAGGCATCGCTGTTCGGGCGTAATCACCGCCTCCCAGTCCCACTGATCGACATAGAGCGAATGCAGGTTGTCGAGTTCCTCGTCGGCGCGAATCGCGTTCATATCGGTGTAGATGCCGTAGCCCGCCGACACGCCGTATTCCGCCAGCGACATCCGCTTCCATTTCGCCAGCGAATGCACCACCTCAGCCTTCACGTCGCCCATATCCTTCACGGCAAACGTCACAGGCCGTTCCACGCCGTTCAGGTCGTCGTTCAGACCCAGCCCCTGCAACACAAACAGCGGTGCCGTCACGCGACGCAGTCGCAGTTCCGTTGAAATATTCTGTTGGAAAAACTCCTTAATCAGTTTGATACCCTGCTCCGTCTGCCGCATGTCGAGCAGCGAAGTGTAGCCCTTCGGGCGAATCAATTTACTCATAGTTATCCTTGAATTTCTCGGCAAAGTTACAACATTCCGTCCATTCCGCAATAAAAACGCCGCAATATTTTGCAAAATCAATAAAACTTTGTACCTTTGCATCCGATTTCATCGCACATCGGTCCCGTAGCTTAGCTGAATAGAGCGTCAGATTCCGGTTCTGAAGGTCTTGGGTTTGAATCCCAACGGGATCACGAAGGAAAAAGGGGAATAAATACGAAAGCTCGCTTTCTGGTATTTATGACTCCTTTTTACTTTGTAGGATGGCTGGCGCCAGCCTACAGGGATATTTAATCACAACGGGATTCTACAGGGATATACAATCCCAACGGGATTCCAAAGGGATATTTAATCCCCTCCCCCCAATACTACCACCCTGGCGGCAGCACGACATTCTCCACCTCATGACATTTTTCAAACAACGGCGCAATCTCCTCATCCGTGAAACCGGCGATGCCACAGCCGATGCGCGTCACGAGAAACGTCAAATCCTGACGGCTCTTGGCGAACTCGATGAATTCGTCAACGTAGGGTCGAATCGTCTCCACGCCGCCCTGCATTGTGGGAATGGCGTAGCTCTGCCCTTGCAAACCGACGCCCTGCCCCATCACAGCACCAAATTTCCTATAGGCGATGTACGCGGCACCACCGCCGTGCATTCCCTTCAGATTGCTGCCAAAAACGAAAATCTCGTTCGGCTGCAACTCCGTGATATACTCCGGAGTCGTCCTCTTTTGTTGGCCTTTGGCCTTCGTTCTTTCCATATAATCCATATCCTCGTTTATAATTGATGTACCCGATTCTATTACACATGGTTTTGGCATTGCAACGCCCTCTCTCATACGCTCTGCATAAATGTCTATCACCTCAGGCATATCCATATCCATGTCAAAGTTCTTTTTGAAATACGGCACGATAATCTGTTCTTTCAGTTTTTTATATTTCTGCGAAACAGCTGACGGAGTCATTCCCAATTCGGCTGCTATCTCCTTACCCTTGAATCCGCGAAGCAACATCATGTCAATCATCAGCCTTTCGTCACGGCTCAAAGACGCATGGTCGCACACATCCTGCACCATACGATTGAATTGCAATCGCAGGTCGTTGTTCACCTCGAACGTCATCAGATAGTCCTCAAACGTAATGCTGCCGTACTCCTTGCGATGCCATTTCAGAGCATCGAGCACCACATAGCGAAATCCACCAATCAACCACGTTCTCAGGCTCACTTCCGGCGAACGGTCTTCCAAAGGCTTCCAATCGTGCTCCATCAAATAGATGGCATATTGATGGGCCAGCGACATAAAGTCCAAATTTTCCTTCTCATGCAGATGATAGCGTTGGTCGAAAAGATGATAGCCCACCCGACAATATCCGTAGAAATACTCACGAATAATGTCGGAATCGCCCTTGCGAAATCCTTTCAATATCTCTTTTTCAGATAGCTGCTGACAGTACATAACTCAATTGATTTTTTGACAAGGCTGCTCACGCTCGCATCCTTTTTGATGCAAAAATACAAAAAAAATCGCTTCCCTGCTTAATTTTTTTTCGAAATCTTCTTTAAAAAGATAAAAGACGTCTAACAAAATCGCGATTTCAACAAAGTCAAATTAGTCATTCACCATTAAACAATTACAACTATGCAAACGAAAAAAGAAAAAAACAAGAGAGTATTCAACCTGATTATCGTCGATGAAAGCGGATCTATGTCCGTCATCCGCAAACAAGCCTTTTCCGGAATGAACGAAACCTTGCAAACCGTCCGTCAGATGCAGAAGAAATTCCCCGAACAGCAGCAACTCGTCACCCTCGTCACCTTCGACAGCGAGCACACCACGTGGCACTACGACAATTCACCCGTCGAAAAGACGAAAAATCTTCTCTGGAAAGCCTACAACCCCTGCGCAGCCACGCCCCTTTACGATGCAATGGGAAAGGCCATTTCAAAAGTGATGGCACAGACGACTGACGACGACAACGTATTGGTTACCGTCATCACCGATGGCGAAGAGAATAGCAGCGAGGAATGGACGCTGAAGATGATTCGCACGATGATTGAGAAACTGAAAAAGCAAAACTGGACTTTCACCCTCATCGGCACCGACAATCTCGATGTCGAGACGATGGCCCATTCATTCGCCATCGACGAACACATGAAGTTCGAGCAGACCGAAGAAGGCACCAAAGCAATGTTCGCCCGAGAGCGTCGCTGCCGTGCACGCTATAACTGCTGCCTCGCCGAGGCAAAACCAATGCATACAGGCTCGTTCTTCAACGAGGAATAATCCAGATAAACGAAAAATCCGCTTCTGTCGTTTGGTTACAGAAGCGGATTTTTTACATCAGTTAATGGGCAGTTGCCTCATTGGTTATATCTTCTTTCTCAAAAAGAAGTGGGGGGAGCTTGTGGGGTTGTACGCTTGTACGTTTGAATGTAACCCAAACGAATACTGCATTCTGATTGAAATCCGGTTTTAGGAGGTTGGCTTCTCTATATGCATCAACCATGCTGAAATTTTCTCGGTAACTGAATCCTTAATTTCTTATGACTTTTATTTATTCCATTGAATATCTTGGGCAAAAGCCTCATACAACGCGGGTACATCGCGTATGATCCAATATTTAAATCCCAACAATTCCTTATCTATCATCAGTTCGTCTTTTACTGCCTTTTTTCTTTCAGGAATCGGATTCGCCAGATAATTACGGACCAATTCTAAAAAACTATTGACAACACCCAACGCCTGCTCAAAAAAACGTTCTTCCTTGGTATTACGAGTACGCCCTGTTCCATTAAAGATTCTGTTCAATAGTCCTACCGTGTCGTTATGCTGAGCATCATTTGTTTTTGAAACAAACAACGCTCTCTTGTTTGCGAAATCTATTCGCTGCCCTATTTCATCCTCTACATTACAGTCTTTCGGATTAAGAATATTGTCAAAAGAGTTTAATTTCTTTCTGTTGCAATATCCACATCCCATAAATAAATTGTCCCAATTTTGAATAAGCTCAGGATAATTTTTCCGACTTTTTATATGCTCTATCTCAAAGTCTGTATCGCGGTTTCTTTCGCATATATAGCACTTGTCGTGTTGGTCAGCAAGCAATCGTTGTTTCACATCTTCCCCATCATAGGCTGATGTCGTCATTAAAGAAGATGGAACTTGAGGACTCTTATATACTTTTATCATATCTTACAAACTATTGATTTTTTCTGCATATTGAATGGCAACCCGACGAAACTCACCAACGATTAGCGGAGAAATTGCTTCAGCAATCTTTTCAAAATCATTTTTCAACAGTTTTATCTCAACCTTTTCAGCATCAGAGAGTTTTTCTTTAGCAAGCAATGTTTTGAACTCATTCAATCGCATCTCGGCATAACTTGAGGCAGTTTTTACACCAAAATAACCTTCAGCCAAAGCCTCGTAAGAGTATTCGGTCAAGTCTTCCAACACTTCCCGATGCTCCAAGTCATACGCCATCGCATTAGGCATAGAACTCAGCACGAAAGGAGAATGAGTCGTAATTATAAATTGTATGTTAGGAAATACCTTTGTCAGCAATGGCATAATAATCTTTTGCAGTTCAAGGTGCAGGTGAGTTTCTATTTCGTCAATCAGCACAATTCCCTCTTTCTGATAAGCTCTTGTCAAAGAGTTGTCATTCTGCATTTTCAAAATCAAGTCTGCCACGATGTCCAACACTGCGGCAAATCCATCAGAAACTTCCGTAAACTTAAACTTCTTGCCTTCTGTGCAAATCTTGAAACTATAGTCCCTATAATTAAATTCCAGTTGCAGGTCATTATCCTGATAAATCTGTTTCAACAGACTTTCGAAATCCTCAAACCACGCATTGATTCCATCGGCATCTTTCGTCAGTTTTTCATTCCGCGCCAATGCCTCTTGAATTTTCAAGTCTGACAAGAAATTCAAAAAATGTGATGTCACAGAATCCTTTACATTTCCTTTCTTATTATATACAGGCTTGGTCGGACTTTTAGGCTCAGTCATTTTTATCTTCCTGTCGGCTTGGTAGAAAGAAATAACAAATTCCCCACGATTATATTTTCCAATAATATCAGACAAACAATCTGACTGTAAATCCACCTTACCATATAATCTGTCTAATTCCCTTTTTAAAGAATTTACATTTTGTTGAGCCTTCATTTTTGTTCGTTCATCTTTTGCCGTTGCAAGCTGATTGTTCCAAAAGTCTAAATTTTTAGAATATCCAAGGAAATTCATTGACAAATCATTCTTGATGATGTTCAAGAAATCAGAAACGGCATTTAGCAAAATGGTCTTTCCGCTACCATTCTTACCCGTGATAATCAGATGAGGGAACTCCTCATTATCAATGGGAATATCAAAGTTATTCAGATGGAACAACTTATTGATGTGGATGTTTTTTATAAAGTAATTCATAATTGTTTATTTTATATTTTTATTTTTCCGAGTGCAAAGATAATGAATTATTTGTAAACTTCAAAGAGAAACAACTTTTAAACGATATTTTCTACTATTTTTATCTAACACGACATCAAATTCTCTTATTCCTTTTTGCTTTGCTATGCTTCGTAAACGTTCTTTATTTTTCGATTCCATTTCTGGACCATAATATATCGCTTTCAAATATTTTCCGTTTTGTATTGCAAAGAAATCTTCTTTCGCTTCGTGAGAATCGAAAGGCGCCATATCCAAAAGACGCCATTCCCTTTCATGGGAGTATTCCGCTTTGTCTTTATAAAGATATACTTTCTGAAAATACAAACGGTCTATTGGGACTGTTGCAGCATATATTTTTTTTATGTCTTCTGACACATTGTAGTATTCGAAATAGCTCTGGGCTCCGAGCCTGTCTATCATTTCAGTCGCATCCATCTTTTGTGAAGAGTATATAACAGGAAATAGCATGACTGCATGATTATCAATTGATAAAGAGCGCCAACCCCTAAAATCATATTCTAAAGCAAATCCTGTATAACCGTCAGCATAGCTATCCCACATAAATTTTGATTTGACTGTTTCCGTGAAACATGCTATTTTTGTTGCCTTATTTGCTCGCGGCCATTGTTCTTGCAGAGTAATATGTTCTCTCCATTCGAATTGTAGTTTTTCGTATTCATGCCATAATAACTCTAAAATTTCCTCATCCGAATTAGTACCATTCATTAATTCTATAGCTTTGGAAGTAATAGGATTTGATGGAAATGAAGAAGGATCTCTTTTCAGAGAAAGAAGAATGTTCGGCATGAGTTGATCATAAGCCTTTCTCGCTCTTTGCAAAATGGTTTTGTGGTCATAATAGACTGTCGAATCATATTTATCAGGAAATTTACATGCAGCACAAACAAAAATTGTGTTCTGCTCAAATGAGTCAATATTATTCTGATTACATTTTCGAAAGCGAAATAATTTTGGGGGAATGAATGGCTCTACAAATGAAAATAGTTCCTTATAGCGTTTTATTGTCTCCGTATCAGGCATATTGCTTGGTATTGATGCTGATTCCATCAATTTTGCGAACTCTTTCTTGAATTGCGTTCTTGTATATGATACTTTTTTATGATCCATTTTCATTAAGTCTTACTCATGTATATTTATTATTTTGGGCTTTGTCGTCCAAACAAAACCCATTAATTGAATATTGTCAAGTATATATCTCGTTTCATGGAAAATTCCAGAATTTGGCGATTTGAAATAACTCTCCCCTACCCTTTCATCCGTTGCACCACTAACAACAAATAGTGGAGTAAAACAGATTTTACCTTTATTGAGTAAATCTCCTAGCACTTCATCTTCTGTTTCTATTTTAGCAGTCATTCCAACTTGAGAATCCATTTTCAAGTCAGACATATTGACATCTTTCAACACATGTCGGTGTTGAAAATATAGGATGCCATCATCTTTAATATGATTTGCTTCTAATGGTGAGGGAGAATCTTTCCCGTTGTTATGGATATAATCATTTTGTTGTTCTAGCCAACGCTTAAAATCCTCATGTTTAGTTGAGATATTTCCAAATGTCTTAAGCCAAAAATTAATATCTGTCACATGTCCCATAATACTGACAGATACACTTCGATTATCCATATTCCAACCTAATGAGAATGAATAAATCTCATCGTCATTATTCTTTACATGTTGATTCATGAGTAACCGAATACCTTTCAAAGTTTCATTCAAATCTTCTTGGCAATCTGGATTTGAATGAAATATTTGTGGAACATTATGAAAATGATCTTCTATAAGAATAACTTTTACATTTGTTGGCATATTTATTTCTGCTCCAACTTTCCACAATGCTTTAACTATTTCTATAGAGGAGAAATCAATCGCATCATATTTACCATCACTTAATTCTATAGAATCATAATTGCAGAAACATCGTTTTCCTTCATACTGTTTTATATTATGGTATGATACAAATAAACGTATTCCATCACCTTTGTCTATCTGATATGGAACATAATCTTGAAGTGTTTTCCCTTTTAGCTTTTCTTGTTCTTGTTTGGGGAATGGACGAGGTATGCCAAAATAATCATATACAGAATGATTTGAACAAAGGTATTGGGTAATAAGACTTTTCCATAAATCTAATGAGATATTCCCATCTATTCTGAAAATCTTTGTATATTCTGCTTGATGCCCCACTTGATTCATAGGGGTATCAATACGCTTTATCACCTTTTCTAAGTCATAACATCTTATTGCGCCATCAAAGTGGTTGAACACTTTGCTATTTATATCGTATAATGCATGAAGATATCGACATCCGTATGTATCTTTTTCTAAGGTTGGAGCTTCGGCATCTACAACTTCTTCCATTTCAAACTGATACTGCTTACCATCATCTTTCTTCTGCCATATAAATTCCGTAGATTTTATATTAGTGTAAATTTTGTCTATTTTGTCACTTTCATATCTTGTCAAACCTTCAGGAATGCTTTCTATATCATCATTATATTTCGGTCCATACCAATATTCATATTCATGACTCTGCTTCCATGAAGGAGTAAAACCAACAAAATTTGTTTCTAAACGAACTTTGACAGTATGATTTCCATTGTTATAGACTTCAAATAGTTTATCAAGAAAGCCAAAATTGTAATTATTGTATATAGAAAATGATCTGCGAAAAAAAGAATGTAATACTATAGACAACTGGTTATGCTTACATTTAAATACACCTTGTCCGCAATAATTAAAATCCTCTAATAGATGTTCAAGTAGGATTAGTCCGTCACCATCTATATGCTCCTTCAGCTCAGGAAAAGCGTTGTATAAAATATCTACATATCCATATAGAACAATGCCATTATAAAACCATCTCCCTTGTCCATCAGCACAATATAATTCATGCTTGATTAATTCTTCTATAAATGCTTTACTATATTCTTGAATGGCTTCATTCAGATATTTGTAAAAGAACGCCAGTCTACGTTCTTGCATCTCTATTTCTTCTTCTTTGTTTTCAGGAATATATGTATTACCAACAACATAGCTTAGTTCGTGTGACATATATAGACCATTTACAACGCTCCAACCAACAAATCTATGAATATCATGAGACATATTAGTCGGTCTTCCGCCATCAGATCCCATCCATATCATATCATCTAATGCGGAAATAGACAAACGAGTATTATCTCGTGCTATGCCATCGGTGCAATATATTCCTTGAAGATTAAGCATAAACCGTTATTGATTTCCAATTATCATTGCTTCAACCTCTTTTTTGGCATTCTCCAATATGGCCTTCCCTTCTTCTTGCAATGCTTTTGCTTGTTGGCGAATTGCCGTTATATGATCAACTATTTCTTGCTGCTTCTGAAGTGGCGGTGCAACAACAATTTGGTCGAAATATTCTTGCATTATTAGGTTTCTAATGCCATTGGTTTGACTTTGCATAGAATCCGTGATTTTTATATTATACATCGTCTTCAAATAGAAATACAAGTATATCGGGCTAATACCTTCTACTGTAATCTTGTGAATGAAATTACTATAAGCAATCTGATTGCCCTTCAATATTTCATCTGTCAAAATAGATATTCTGCCAACAGGCTGGTCTTCACTTCCACCAGACTTTTCTATCAATAAGTCATTTGCCTGAATATTCATTTTTGACAACTTTGAATTTTCTATCCAACGATATTTCACTCTTGAATTGTCTAATTGTAAGTTATATGTGTTGTCATACTCTGTAGCTCGAATGACCAAACATTTTGTATATTTATTCTCATCAACTTCTTCGGATACATCTTTTCCCCACTCACCGCTGCAACTACTTTTTATGAATTTCTTTAATGGTTGTTTGTCAAATGGCGACATGTAAAGCGATTGTTTTAATTGTTTAACTGGAATCGAGTATAGTTTAGGGTCAAACCTGCCATTGCAAATCTCACTGAAATTCACTGTAAATATTCTATCTTGTAATGATTGTAAATCTATTTTTTGCAGTTTTATGCCTAATTCGGCAAGTAAATAACTATCGATGCTTTGTAATAGAGTCTCGGCTTGTTGTTCTTTTTGTCCTTTGTTTAGTAAAGCAGTGTCAATAATCGAAAAGTCTATCCCATCAATGACGGGAATATTTTTTAGTGATGGATAATCCAATGCCGGTCTTGTGCCACCTGTGGAATGACGAGAAACTATTCGCTCAATAATGTTAAGGTTAAGATAACGAGCCAAGTACTTGCTTATGTTGGCATCCCCTGTCTTAATTACCACCATGTGCTGGTTTGTATTCCCAACAAATCCTTTTGGTGCAACAGAGGCAATCGCCATACGGCCCACGCCAGTTATTTTGACAAGCAAATCACCTTCTGCCACTTGACTTCTTTTAAGCATTCCCTTATGTGTGTCTTCATTAATATAGATACAGTCATCTAATGATAATTCACCATTAGTTTGTAAATTCTGAACCCTCAGAAATGGTATTCCTGATTCAGAATTAGAATAAAACCTGTCCGCTTCTGTCTTTTTAGGAGTAGCACCACCTGCAATTGACAAAGCATAGTCTTTCAATCGGTGAGACGAAAGAGAACGAATGCGTTTTTCAAGAGAGGCTATAGAAGGTCTATAAAACTCTGGCTCTAATCTTCCTTCAATCTCAGAACGATTGACAAGGAAAATCTTGTTAGGGTCAATATTTTGGGGAACTTGATAACTCATAACGTTGCAATAAACTTCTTTAATTCTTCACCGATAACATCCAGTTCATTGTTGGCCGTTTTCTTTCCAGTAGCATCATAACCTATTTCTTCTGCAATAGCCATGAAAATAGGATAATCAGGAAGTTTGCTCTGTTTAGTTTGTTGATATTTTTCTAACAAACGAGTTTTAAGTTCATCTACTTTATTGGCATATTCGGCAAGCAGTTCCGAATTCCATGTTTTATACTCCTCAGTTTGCTTTGCAGCTGTAGCAGTTATTCTTTGCCTAATCTTTATGTCATTTGCTTTGTTTCTCTGTCTTTCCCTGATTTCCGTGTCCCAAGTCTGCCGCTGTGAAATATAATTGCTGTCTTCCAGCAGTTTGTTTTCAATGTCCTTCTTTGCATCTATCAGCCCTTTGGTCTGCTCCTTTTTCCATTTCTTAAGGAACAATACCGAACTTTTCACACCAGCACCATTAGCGGTGAACGCAGTTTGAGGCATACTAACTACTGCAACGATGCGGAACCAGTCTTCTATCTGTGTTCTCACATATTGCATACTGCTATTGGTCAGAATGCCATCGGGAAGAACAATTGCCAAATATCCTCCTTCTTTCAAAAATTTATAGTCTTGTTCTATAAATAGCACTTCTGTGCTTTGTCCGTCCCGTATGTTTTCGGGCGTTGCTCTAACAGCCAACCAATCTTCTTCTTTTTTGCCTAATTGATATGTTTTCAAATAAGCCTGTTCACTTTGACGAATAGTGCTGCCAAAAGGCGGATTGGTTATGATAAAATCAAATGTTCCGTATTTAAAACCTTGATTATTCGTTTTTTCCAATATCACTTCGTCAGAAACCAAACCGTCAGAAGTGATGACATTGGTATGACCGTCGTCATGGATAATCATATTCATTTTGGCTGCACGCGAAATTTGTTCGCTGATTTCGATACCATACAAATTGTTTTGTGCGAAATCATGCCAATAAGGGAACCATCTTGCATATTGCTGGGCATCATTCCTATAATTTGGATAGTATTCCGTAGCCTGATTACGCACTTTGTTGAGAGCATACAAAAGGAAACCACCACTTCCGCAAGATGTATCCAACACTTTGGAATCATTTTTTATAGGCAACACATCAACTATAAAATCGACTATTTCACGAGGAGTAAAATACTGGCCAAAATTGCCTCGAAAGAACGACCCCATAAAGGTTTCAAATGCACGGCCTTTGCTGTCAAGGTCTGTATCACCCAAATTCACGCTCTCAAGATAACTCACAACAGTCCTAATCTTTTCTGGTGTTAGTCTAATGTTGTCACGAAAAACCTCTGCATCACGCCTCCGACCCTCTTCATAGAGTGCTTTCACACGATTATATAGATTATTATTTTCTATCAAACGGCGTTTGTGCTCATCCTTTTCTTCCGTTTTAGATACTGTAATAATTTGGAAATCATACGGTTCGCCGACTTTTCTCGGTTTTCTTTCGTCCCATATCTTGCAGAAAATCAGTTTATCCAATTCGTCAAAAGCTTCAGAAGGATTCAATTGTCCGCCAGCCCACAAAGCTTCATGAGCCTGTTTGAATCTGCGGGTTAATTCCGATTGGTCAATGATTGAAAGGTCAAAAAACTTTTGCTTGCCTTTTTCTTCGGGTAGGTATTGAGCTCCATAAACATATTTGTAGTTGGCGATACTCTCTACTCCATATTGAGGAATATCAGGCAATTGATTCCTTGTGTTTTGGCTTTTATCAACTTCAAAATAATCGGACTTGATGCCAGATGTTACCCAAACATATTTCACATCGGAAGGCAAAGCAAAAGCATAACTATAGGCTTGCTCTATCGCTTGCTGATATTCTGCCTCGCTAACCTCTTGTCGTTTACATTCAACCAAAATATGTGGAATTAAACACATTTCATCAGCATAAACTACAATATCTGCCTCTTTGACTTCGCGCCCCATCGTTACAGGGACAAATTGCTTGATTCTACTGACAGGATAATTGTAATCCAAAACCAACCTAAGAAACGTTTCTGCCTGAACCTTTTCTTCTGGGTTATTGTAATTGCGTTCTTTGTTTTGATGCGTATATGTAATTCTGGAATTATCATCATTGAATGAGATAAGTCCTTCTTCTATTCCTATTTGTAGATAATCTTTCATATCAAAAAATTTTATAAACTTACTAGCTCAATCCCTCATTTGTTAATTCTTTGCCACAAAGGTACAAAAATTTTTTCAAAATCGGAAAAATCGGGGAAAAATCACGAAAAAATCATCCCCAACACGAAACCTGCGCACTCACAAGTTCGGCGATTTGCTCCAAATACTGGCGGTCGAGGTCATCGAAGGTGGCGAGGTGCTTGCTGTCGATGTCGAGCACGGCGACTACTCCACCCTCTTTTGAAAACACGGGCACGACGATTTCGGAACGCGACAGACTGCTGCAAGCGATATGCCCCGGAAACTGCTCGACATCGGGCACGACGATGGTCTCGCGTCGTTGCCATGCCGTGCCACAAACGCCACGACCGTAGCCGATATGCACACACGCCACAGGCCCCTGAAACGGCCCGAGAACGAGTTCCTCGCCCACCACGCGATAGAAACCTGTCCAGAAGAATCCCATCGCCTCGTGGATGGCGGCACAGACATTCGCCATCACCGCCACCGCGTCGGTCTCGCCGGCAATCAGACTGCGTATCTGCTCCGTCAGCAGGCGGTATTTCTTTTCCTTTTCCATCGTCATTTCCATTGAAAAATTGTTTCGTTTGCAAAGATAACGATTTTTTCGGGAGCGACAAAGTTTTACCTGTAAAATATTTTCAGATATTCTTGCAGATTCCGATGTTATTCAGTATCTTTGCAAGCAAGAATACCAAATAACTAAAAAAGATGGAAAAGAGCAACCCCAACATGAATCGGCGTGAGTTTCTGAGGCGACTCGGCCTCGGAACGGGTTCGGCTATCGCACTGATGGCCCTGGAACCCCTGAATGTCTTGGCAAAGGACGAGAAAAACGGCTCGTCGGTGGATAACCGTATGACCTACCGCGTGCAGCATGGTTCGGGAAAGCAGATTTCCCTGCTCGGCTTCGGTATGATGCGCCTGCCCAACGATCAGGACGAAGTGAACCGACTGGTGGACTATGCCATCGAGCACGGTGTCAACTATTTTGACACAGCCCCGATGTATATGCGCGGACAGTCGGAGGTGCTGACCGGCAACGCCCTCGCCCGCCATCCTCGGGAGAAATTCTTCGTCGCCACGAAGATGTCGAACCAGAACGAACGACTGTGGGACTTCGACGAGGCCGTAAAAATGTATCACCAGTCGTTTGAACGGCTGAAGGTGGACTACATCGACTACTACCTGCTTCACAGCATCGGCGGTGGCGGTGTCGAGAACCTGAAGAAACGATTCATCGACAACGGACTGCTCGATTTCCTGATGAAAGAGCGCGAGGCAGGGCGAATCCGTCACCTCGGTTTTTCCTATCACGGCGATGTGAGTGCCTTTGACTGGCTGCTCGACCGCAACGACGACTATCACTGGGATTTCGTGCAGATTCAGATGAATTTCCTCGACTGGCGCCATGCCTCGATGCGCGAAGGACGACGCGTAGATGCCGATGCAGAATACCTGTATGGGAAATGCGAGAAACTGGGCGTTCAGTGCGTGGTGATGGAGCCGTTGCGCGGTGGCGCCTTCGGAAAAATGGCCGAAGAACTGACCGACCAGTTGAAGATGCGCCGTCCAGATGACAGCACGGCTCGCTGGGCCTTCCGTTGGGTTGGGTCATTCCCCAATATCCTGACCACCCTGAGCGGTATGAACCGTATGGAACACCTTGAGGAAAACATCAAGACTTTCTCGCCCCTCGAAGTCTGCACAGAGGCCGAAAACGCCCTGTTGGCCGACATCGCCGACCAAATGTCGGGCTTCCCCACCATTCCCTGTACCACCTGCGAATACTGTATGCCGTGTCCTTACGGCGTGAATATCCCGGCCAACTTCGCTTATTACAACGATGCCGTCACCGAGCACATCCTTCCCCTGCCTGCACCCACTGCCGCCGACTATTCCGAGCGTCAGCAACGGTTCATCGAGGGCTATCGCAAGGCACTGCCCGATGCCGAGACTTGGGCCCGTGCGTGTCAGGACTGCGAGGAATGTCTGCCGAAGTGTCCGCAGCAGATTCGCATCCCCAACCAAATGGGGCGCATCGTGGAAACGCTGCGCGTCAGGAGGAAATCGTGAATTTCGTGGACTTATTTGTTACGATGCTCTTTCATAAGTTCGTACATTATCATATATGCAGCACAACGCATTACTTTGCCGCAATCCGAAGGACGTGCTACCATTTCACCCGTTTCGAGATACCATCTGTATAATGCATACATATACTTGAAATCAGAATATGATTTGTATTTGATGTCCTCTGAAGCACAAAAGATGCTGTCTTTGTCGCTTGCAGGATAAAAATTCAAATCGGGATCGACTCCTGCCCTGATTCTGTTTCGCACACTCTTAAAATCAAGTTTTACAGCATCCATATACAAGAATAAATTAGCATTACCAAAGCCTGCATCTCTGAAATCCTGTGGTTCAAATCCCATTATATCGGCTACAGTATCTTGGTCTTTTGGTATATAGAAGAATGCATTGGCAAACTCTTTGAATGGTATAGAATTCCATTTCGGGATTCCTAACTCATTTTCCCAATAATCCAACATAGCCTTGGTGCGTTTCCTCATCTCCAAAACCACAGGCATGTATTCTTCGGCATAATCGTCGGAACCAAAAATGATTTCCTGACACTTAGTTATTGCATAGAATAAAGGGGGAATGCCATCCTTTGTTGGTTCTATTTTGGCACATGGTGGCAAATTGTTGCCCATATCGCAGGCTCTGACATAATCCACATTTGCAAAGAGCAAAGCATCAACCATTCTTTTTCCTTTTTGATCGTCACTGTTTTCTCCATCTTCGAGTTCCGGAGCTGGTTTGTTTATGCTATATTCTCGCGCTTTATCCCAGAACTCCTCAAACTGCTTGTCAGATAGCGGAGAGGTGAAATATTGACAGTTGTCAAAACGTTCCCATTGTTCTGGTGCCACTTTCATAAAATCATCATAATCGAGCAACAGCATTTGTTGATCATGAGCCATTAGCATGAAATAATCTGTTCTTGATATCATGTCATACGCATTCTGCTCGTAGATCGTAACTTTATTAGGAACATCGCTATCATTCTCAGGCTTGTTAGGAATGTCTATTGCCATAGATGTTGTCGTTCGTCTGCAATCACGCGGACGAGAATACTGACTATAACGAAAACGCTCAATCAGTTTGTCGCTTGCTTCCTTTATGTCCGTATGCAAATCCACGTTTATGTCTCTTAATAGATTATCACCTACATAAAATTCACAAACAGGTCCAAAAAGGCCGACCTCGTGATTATCATTATCCGAAAAATCATTGACGCGTTCGCCAAGAATCAGTACCAACAACATTCTGGCGTCTGTCTCCATTTGCCGTTCAATCCACTCTTGGTTGAAATAGTCTCTTACATCTTCTATTCGTTCTTCATCATCATCCTCATAGAAAACCTCACCATCAACCATCTTTTGAACCACATCTATCGTTTTTGCGAAAAGTTCATAGTCTTCACGGCATGCTAAAGTTGTTATACGTATTTCATAACTATTTTCCTCTAAAGATATGTCTATCGGACGTGTAGAAATACGATGTTGATAAAATTCACAAATCTCTGGCTTCATAAATTTCACAGCCAGTTGATAGCCCTCATCGGCCAGGGAAGTTAAGACCTGAAAATAATCAAGGTCTCTTCTCTTAGTTCTAACGTTAATGTTGATGCTCATAATTGTAATTTTTTAGTTATAGATATTATCAATTTTTAGTTAAAAATATGTTGCCATATAGTAACAACGATATAATACCAAAGGAAAATATTAACTATCAGCAAAATGACAAAGCACCCTACCTGTTCTTTCTTGCTCAGACTGTCAAACAGATCAGGCCTGTGTTTCTTAAATTCAAATTCCCGCAAATAATCGACGATGTTTTTCTTCCAGACGGCTTCCTTTTCCGACATCGACCCCGACGCAAGTTCAAAATATCGTTCTTTTCTTGTTCGCGCCCATTGGTAGGCATTGTCCTTGCCAATGTGCAACCGCAAAAACTCGATGTAGGACTCCGCAAACTTTTCTCTGACGTTTTCCCCATTCGCATTCGTGAAATCTTCTGGCATTTCCATGATGAGCCCGACGGCTGCCATTTCCAAGTTAGGAAAAATAGTTTCCCAAAAAGAAACTGTCACATCCTTGTCGTCCATCCTTGAAAGAATTTCGCAGGCTGCCTCGTAACAAAATTGATTCACGTCCGAACGCACCTGCTGATTCGGCGCATATTTCACCGCATTCCGTACACATTCCAAAATCAAGTCATCGTTCACAATCATGTCGGAATTAAGCAGCGTCACCTTACCTTTCAGAAGCCACATTTCGGCATCGTGCGGATTGATTTCCAATGCCATTTCGGCATATTTCAGGGCATTGTCGCCATCGTTGCCACGATGGGCCGACATCGCAAGTTCCCGATAGTTGGCAAGATTCTTGGACTTGTCGATTTTGACCTTTGCGATGGCCTCTTTGATTTGGATTTTCGATCCGCAATACTGGCAGAGTCCTGACTCCTGTTGGTTATCCATCTGAATCGAGGCTCCACAATTCGGACATGCTGCACTGACGAATGGCATAGGCGTTCTTTTATTTTAGTTTTTTGGCGGTTCCGACGGATTGAACGCGTCGCCGATATGCTTGCCAACGCCCAACGCAGCACCCAGTCCGACACCAGCATTGACGATGGCTGCTCCCGCACTGCCTTCGTTCTCGGCAGCCTTTTCAAGCACGTCAAACAAGCGTTCCAGTTTGTAGTTGTCCGTCCCCGTGATTTTCAGTCGGGCGGAAAGATTCTTCGCCTTCTTGATTTCGGCGATGCTCGGGTCGTTTTCCGGCACATTGATGCTGATGATATTAAACAGCAGAACCTCGACGCCGAAGTCCTCGAAATAGGGTTTTAATTCCTGTTGCGCCTCTTGCGAAATGTCGCCAAGACGGGTGTTGATGTCAAGCACCGAAATCTGCTCTTTTGTGATTTTCTTGGCAACGATTTCCGTCAGGCGGTTCAACAGCAACCCACGGAAATAGGCTTGCAGCGTCGCCTCGTCGAAGGTCGGCATATTGCCCACGAGCCCACGCATAAAACGCGACACATCGCCAACTCTGAAGCCGTATTGACCATAGGCCCGCACAGGAACCAGAACTTCGTATTTGGGGTCTTCAAGCAGTATGGCCGTCTCCGTTCCCCACTTCAAGTCCAACCTGTTGATGGTACTGACAAACCACACGTCTGCCTGAAACGGAGAGTCGCCTCCAAATGGTATGTTCACAAGTTTGTTGAGCAGTGGAATGTTGTTGGTGTGGAGGGTATAGGTGCCCTCCGTGAACATATCGCATACCTCGCCGCCTTTTGTAAAAACGGCAGTCTGTCCGGGATAGACCACCAACTGACTTCCCCATCTCAAGTCGCAGGAAGGAAATTTACAAACGATTTCGCCCTGCCGTTGTTCGTGTTTTACAATGTCGATGATTGCCATAGCTGTTGTTGTTTATGTTTTTGTTAATTCCATTCTTTTCTTTCTTTGACAATAAGAGCTGTAAACTCCATTAATGCAGAAACTGAATCAAAAGTACACTGGCCATTAGGACGATTAACACCGCCCAACACCCATTCAAAGACACCATCAGGTACATCGAAGAAATATTCCTCATATTCTTGCTCACTTACATTTGGAGGAAAGTGCCTATTGAATTGAGTGAAATCAACGTCTATGGCATCCAAATCCACACCAAGCATTTCTTTCCAAATATCTTTCATTTTATCATTATCCCTACATGCTCCACACCGTGTCCGTGTAGCATGTTCCTCTTCCATAAATTCTTTGAGGGCAACTTCATAGTCATCCTCATCATCTTCTTCAGGGCCAATCATGAAAGCATAATGTTCCAATTTGTCCTTCAACAGGACCTCCCACGCTTTGGTGACATAATAAAGGGGAACGACATAATATCCTCCTGGCACACCTTCTATCAGTGCTTTATCAAATTTTCCTGACTCAATTCTTTCCTTGAATTTCTCAGGCAATATGTCAAAAACACAGCCAATGCTTTTTTTGTCAATGTCACTTCCTTCCCATAATTGGTTTCGCTTTTTCCATTCTTCACTGCTGATAATCCTCTCAACAACTTCTTCGAATCGCTTTCTCGCTTCAGTTTCATTATTTGCCGCAAAACTATAACCTTTTATTGCTTTTTCTTCATAAAACTCACCATAATAGCGTAAATCACGTTTAATGGTTTTCATCATTGTAAAATAACCTTTGTACTCAAATCGTAGTTGCGGTTTGTTTAAGAAATAGGACTCTATTATGTCTGAATACACCAAATGCTTCATTTTTTCCGCATCCCATTTCATATCGATATAAACTGAGCGTACAAAATCCTCCGTATCGCAGTATGACCTTGCTTTCATCATACCTGATGAGTGATCATAAATATAGAAAAAACCACTATCGGCGGAATGAATTCTTTTTCCCGTCTCACTCATCTCTATTGTATTTGGGACAAATTCATAATTGAGCGTAATGTTTTTTTCGCCATGCTGACCACTATTGATTTCCGCCACAACCGCTCCATCATTCTCATGAGTAATGATTTTTTCAAGCCATTTTACAATAGAGTTGAATGGCGTTGACGTTTGGGGCAAATGAACGATGTCTGGTGAACCCCAAAAACCGTTGACCACCACTTCTACATAGATTCCTCCATTTTTCGGCTTTTTAAAGCTGAAACTTACATTGTCTTTCTTTTTAGGAATAGTCGTTGCAAATTGTGATTTGATAAATGGTTTCATAATTATACCGAATTAATGTTTACCTAAATTTACAAAAGTACAAATTAAAATCGATTTCACCAAATAATAGAGAAAAATAGCTACCATCATTCATCTTCTTTAATTAAACTTATTGATTATGGTGCAAAATTAATGGCACATTGTTTCAAATTGCGGTACAATCAATGAAAAATGTCGAAAAAAATGATTTTTCCAACATTTTCGGCGACAAAAACGAATTATTACCTTTGTTTCTGATACTTTTCGATGGCATCCCGATGCCACTCGACGATTTCGTCGGCCAGCCACTGCGGTTCCAAAACGACAGCCCACTGCCCTCTCGACAGCAGATGAGCCTTGAAATCGGAAGTAGGGCGCATAAAAAGTTCAAAATCGGCGTACTCGTCGGTGCTGTCGATTTCGCACTGGCTATGGTGCAACGGCAAGTCGCGCACGTAGTTGGCTTCCGTTCCGTAAGCCCTCAAAACAATCTTCTCGGCCTTCGTACCGTCGCCCACGACAATACCGAAACACTCGCTGAAATAATCGGAAGCGTCGAAATCGTCGGCCATCTTGAATTTCTCATCCAAGATTTCCACGTTTTCCATTCTATCGAACGAGAAAACCGACATTTTTCCTTTATCGAACTTTCCCAACAAATACCAACGGCGATGGAAAAGTTTGATGCAGTAGGGTGAGAGCAAAAACGTATTGCCGACGGAAAATCCGTAACGGCAATAGTCCAACTTAACACGGCGATTTTGCTTCATCGCCGCAATGATTTGTTGCAATTTCTCGTCGCCCGAGGGAATGTTTTCCAATAGGATGCGATGATGCAGGCTCTGACTTTCGCCCAGCAGGTTGCTGACGCTGAGCGTGGAGAGCATCCAGTTCTGCACGGAGTCTTCGCGCAGCACGTGGTCGTTGCCGATGTAGTATTTGTTCCCGTTTTTGCGGTCGCACTCGATGTAGATGCCGAAAATATCCTCTATGGCGTATTTATGCCTGTAAAAAGTGGTGCGACTGAAGGGCACGCCCTCGCTCATCTCCGTTTGCATCCATTTTCGGTTGATGTCTGCAAGCGTGATGGCTTTGGCACGGCGGATGGTGTCCACCAGCCAAATGTATTCCTTGAACAAAAACGGTGCTGTCATTTTTCAGTTTTTACCGATGTAATGTCTTGACGCCACCGACGATATAAATGCCTTTGTGGGCGATGTGGCTGAGGCGGCGGCCCTGCAGGTCGTAGATGGCGGTGCGAGAAATGCCGTTGGCGACGGGAAAATCGACTTTGACAATGTCGCCACCCTCGCCGTCGAACGTGGGAACGAAGGTCCACAAACCGCCATTTCCGTCGGTCGGGCCGTTGTAGAGGTTGATGGCGAAGCCCTTGGCAGGCATCGCGCAGTTCATCCATTGTCCGCTGTGCTTGTCGCTGCGGATGGTGTAGTAATAATTCTTGCCGTCGGCCCCGAAAGCCGCATCACCCAAAACGAAATTGTAGTTTTTCTTGCTTTTGTCATACGACCAACGGCCATTCGTGTTGGCTGCCGAGGCCGTCGGATTCACCGAACCGTTGGGCGCAGTCTTGTTTACGATGGCATATTTTCCGGAACCGTTCGGGTCGAGTTCAAAGGCCCAAAGTTGCGCGTCGTAGTTGCTGGCACCCTCGGCAGCCGCCACGTTTCCCCAGAGCATTCCCACGGCTGCTCCGTTGCTGCTTTGCGCGGAAAGCAGGGCTGACCCGCTTTGGATGAGTTCGATTTGGCGATTATCGCGCTGTACGCCACGCGAAACCAGTTGATACCAGTATTTCTCGGCGGCAACAAGCCCTGTCGAGGACTTCGGATAGATAACATTGACGGCACCGTCGTATTTCAGAAACTGCGGATGGTAGTTGTAGCCGCCGAGGTTGAGCATCGTCGTGTCCTGTCGCATACGGTCGCGGAACGAAGTCCAGTTCTTTTTTCCCTGCGGAGTCCAACCTGCCTCGGCCACCGCCATCAGACGCGGCAGGGCGAGGTATTCCAAATGCTCAGGTTCGCTGACGTGTTCGCACCAGAAAGTGCCCTGTACGCCGTAATAATACTTCTTCTCTCGCTCCGTTCCAACCACATTGCTGGGCACAGGCACGTAGTTGTAGGTGTTTTGCAGGTTGTTGTCGCCACCGCCTGCGCCATAGTCCGACGCAGTGGGCTTGCGGTTGATGTAATACGACTGTCCGCCGCTGTTGTATTCGGTGACGATGGCTTTCAGACCGAGGTCGGCAGCCTTCGACGCGCCTTGCTGACAGGGATTCCAGCAATAGACCAATGCCTCGCTTTCCTGAATCAGTTTCGTGTCGGCACCGCCTGCGGTAATCGCCTCGTTCCACACGGCAATGCGTTTGCCGAGCGTCTTGAGATGCTCTGAAATCTGCTTCGTGAAACGGCTCTGCAGTTGCGAGTAATTCGTCATTCCCTCCTTCTTGTAAAGCGCCTGACATTGGGCATTGTTCTGCCACGCATTCGTGGGGCATTCGTCACCGCCGACGTGGAAAATCTCACTCGGGAAAAGCGGTGCAATTTCCGTCAGAATATCCTTCGCAAACTGCACGGCACGGTCGTTCGCCACGTTGAGAACGTCTTGCGAAATACCACCCGAAACCCACACTTCGTGCGAACCGTTCGGCGTGCAACTGTACTCGGGATAGGCCGTCATAGCGGCAGCGAGGTGGCCGGGCATCTCGATTTCGGGCACGACCGTGATGTGGAGTTTCGCGGCATAGGCCACGACATCGCGGATTTCGTCCTGCGTGTAGAAATAGGGGCCGTATGGCTTGTTGGTCCAATATTGGCCGGTTTTCAGGTCGGTGTTGAACGAATTGGCGCGTGTCGCACCCACCGTCGTCAGTTTCGGATATTTCTTCACTTCGACGCGCCAGCCTTGGTCGTCGGTCAGGTGCCAATGGAAGTGATTCATCTTATAATACGCCATAATGCGCAGCATTTTCTTGATTTCATCGACCGTGAAGAAGTGTCGGCTCACGTCGAGCATAAAACCGCGATAGGCGAAGCGCGGTGCGTCGTTGATGGTCAGGAAAGGAAGGGCGTAGGTGGCGTCGGCATCGAGTATCTCGACGAGCACGTTGCCCGGCAGCATTTTCTTGATGCTTTGAAAACCGTAGAAGAAGCCTTTCGCGGTGCTGGCCTTCAGCGTGATGCCCTCGGCGGCGACTTGTAAGTAATAGCCCTCGTCAGCGAGCGTCGAGGCGTTCATTTGCAGTTTGATAGTGGGATTTTCACTATTCCCGACGGTCACGCTGCGGCCCGTGGCTGCACGGAACGCATCGGCGAAGTTGTTGGCTTCGGCAACAACATCATCCGACAGTCCGCTGACATCAATCGTGATATTCTGCGGAAATTCATACTGCCCCGTCTTGACCGACATCGTTTTCGGCCACGGAGTAAGATTCACTGACTGCGCCCGAACCTGCATACTCAGGCACATCATCAACAGCAAAATTGCTTGGATTCTTGCGATTTTCTTCATATTATCCTGTTTTTTTGATTATTGTTTTTTATTCGTGCAAATTCCGTCCTCTCAGATAATACAGCAGAAATTCTGCCCGGTCGGTCTGGATGATGCGTGCGCCCAGGGTGTCGATTAAGAAGCCATAGGCCGCATCGGGATTCTCCAATGCCAAATCGTCGTCGTGGCCGCCGCAGAGCGTGTCCCACAGCGTGTTGTACCAGATAAGCGCCTTCCCTCGCAGGTCTTCCTTGATTTGCAGGGGATAGTCGATTTCCTCGTCGGTCTGGTAGCACAGTTCATAGGCTGCCGGCCTCAGTTTTTCCATATAGCCCGCCATTTTCCGCCTTGCATCGCGGCCGTGCACATCGACAACAGGCATATAAATGACCTGATTCAGGTATTTTCCCCACAACGCAAGCACTTCTTCGGCAGGCCGCTGGCCCTTCATAATGATTTGGCGCGTCGTGCCTGTTTTCTCCAGTATGGGAAAGACCAGATCGAAATAGCGGTCGGCCTTGTCTAAATTGACGAGGACTTTTCCTTTTGCCGCGAGCAGGGCTTCCTCCAACGTGGGGATGCGGTGTTTCGTATGAAGGTCGCAGCCGTTTTTCAGCCGCAATGTCCGCAGCGAGTCCATCGTCCATTCGCCGACGGCACCGCGTCCTGTGGTCGTGCGTTCCAGACGGCTGTCGTGCATAAGGATGAGCACGCTGTCTTTGGTCATTTGCAGGTCGATTTCCACGACATCCACGCCGACGTGAATCGAATGTTCGATGGCGGCAATCGAGTTTTCGGGTGCATAGCGCCAGTCGCCCCGATGCGCCACGACCATCACCGTAGAAGTGTCGCCGCCGAGAATCTTGTTTCGCAGCATTTCTGCCCTGTCTGTCTGGGCTGTTGCGCCTGCCACAAGCAAAAACGGCAGCGCGAGAATCAAATATATTTTCTTTGTCATCGTTTTTATCGGGTTTCTTCCACGATTTTAGTGGTTAATAATGGTCGTATCGCTTGCAAAGTTACGATTTTTTTTCCGATTGCCAAAGAAAAATCGTTTATGTCAGTTCTCATTCTCTTTTTATTGGGTAGTACACTACATTGGCGCGTTTCAACATTTCTCGCGTCACGATTAAGCTGTCGTATAACCTTTTATCGCGAATTTCATTCCACGTACATCTTCTTGCAACATCTAATTTAATGATAAAAAAATACCCTTTTTTATCATCGTTTTGCTCAAATAATTTACTATTAAATGAACGCTCTATAGCTGTAGAATCAGGATATACGTATATTTTTTTTATTTTTTTCATTTCGTCAATGTTTCCAAATCTCTTTTCGGGATCTTGCAAAGCATCTATATAAACACGAATCGAATCCTGTTCCCAACAAATGTCTGGCATTATAAAATATTGAATACTATCTATATTATTGTAATTTGCACTACCGATAAGAATCGTATCTGTCGTGTGGTTGACCATTTTCATACTATGTCCAAAGTCACAGGAAATAAAAACAATCATTCCTATGAATATCATCATCAATTTTTTTATGAATATTTTTCTAATCATATTACTTTTGTATTTAAATGAAACCACTAGCGTATCATAATGCAAAGTTACGAAAAAACGAGGGAAATACAAAATAAAACCGTTTATTTTTATTTCCGAGTGATAGTAACTTATTTAATTTAGGACCGCCTGTTCGATGACCTGCGGAAAATGCTGCTGTTCGAGTTCGTGGATGCGGTTGGCAATGTCGTCGGGCGTGTCGGTGGGTGCAACGGCGGTGCGGAACTGCGCGATAATAGGGCCTCGGTCGTAGTCGGCAGTGACCCAATGGACGGTGATGCCCGTTTCGGTTTCGCGTGCCTGCCAGACGGCCTCGTGAACGTGGTGGCCGTACATTCCCTTGCCGCCGAACTTGGGCAGCAGCGCGGGATGCAGGTTGAGCATCCGACGGGGATAGGCATCGATGAGGTATGGCGGAATTTTGAGCAGGAAACCGGCCAAAACGATGAAGTCGATGTCGTAGTTTTTGAGCAGACGCAGCACTTTTTCCTCGTCTTGGAAATCGGCTTTCGGAACGATGGCCGTCGGCACGTTCAACCGCTCGGCACGGACAAGCGCAAAGGCATCGGCGCGGTTGCTGACGACAAGCGAAACGCGAATGTCGGCGTGGTCGGCGAAATAGCGGATGATGTTTTCGCAGTTGGTTCCGCTGCCGGAAACGAAAATGGCGAGATTTTTCATTTTTTGTGGAGTGTGGAGTGATTTTTTCAAGAATCGTCGTCGTCATCATCATCGTCAAAATCAAAACCGAACATCACGGGTTCGACAAAACTATCGAGCGCACGGCGTTCCTTTTTCGTGGGCCGTCCTGTGCCACGTGCCCGGTCGACAAATCCGCTGATACGGCTCATCTCAAGGAGTTCGTACTGGCTGGGGTCGGTGACGTTTTCGTAGATTTCGGGGATGAGTTTCGCCCCGACGCGCTGCTCTATCGGCTTCAGAATGCGAAACGAATAGGTCACGGGCGGTTTTTTCACGTGAACCACCTCGCCAGCCTTCACCATTCGGCTCGGCTTCACGCTCACGCCATCCATCGTGACGCGACCGTTTTTAATGGCATCGACGGCAATCGAGCGCGTCTTGTAGATTCGCGCCGACCACAGCCATTTGTCTATTCGGGCTGTTTCTGACATCCTTTTCCTAATTTATTATACAGATTCATTGTCACATCGATGCCTGCAAGCACGAAACTCGGAATGATTTTTACCGCCGTGTCGATGACGGGCTGCAACTGCTGCAATTCCTCATCGTCGAACCGACCGAGCACCCAATCGATTTGGTGGCCCAAGGGAAAATCGCTGCCAATGCCCACACGCAGGCGCGGATAGCTCTGTCCGATGAGTTGTTGGATGTGGCCGAGGCCGTTGTGACCGCCGTTGGAACCGCTCGCCTTCAGCCGAAATTGTCCGAGTGGCAGGGCGATGTCGTCGCTGACAACCAAAAGCCGTTTTTCGTCGATATTTTCCTTTGTCAGCCAGTAGCGCACAGCATTTCCCGACAGATTCATAAACGTCGTGGGCTTCAACAGGAAAACTTTCCGACCGCGAATGCTCGTCTCAGCGACAAATCCGTAGCGTTTGTCGGCAAAAACAGTATTGGACGCCTTCGCAAAAGCGTCCAATACCATGTAGCCAGCGTTGTGACGGGTCATGGCGTATTCGTCGCCAGGATTCCCGAGTCCAACGATTAAGTATTTCTCCATACTTCAGTTTATTCAGCGGCAGCCTCACTCTGGGCAGCGGCAGCAGCGGAGCGCGATGCACGCGTGGTCTTCACGGAGCAGACGACAACCTCGGCGGGCGTAGCCAGTTCGAGTCCCTCGAAGCTGAGTTCGCCAACCTTGATGCTCTTGCCGAGCTCGAGGTTCGTCACGTCGATGTTGAGAATCTCAGGAATGCTGGGATAGGGAGCCGTCACGTTGATCTTACGAATCGAGAGGTTGAGCTTACCACCGTCGCGCACACCCTGAGCCAGTCCGTTCAGTTTCACGGGGATGCCAATTGTGATGGGCTTCGTCTCGTTCACCTCGTAGAAGTCGGCGTGGAGCACAGCGTCGGTCACGGGATGGAACTGCAATTCCTTGAGGACGGCCTTGTGGGGCTCGCCGTCGATGTTGAGGTTGATGACATAGACCTCGGGCGTGTAAACCACCTTGCGCAGTTCGGCCATCGAAATCATAAAGGCCATTGCCACGGGCTTGCCGTCAACTGTGTTTTCACCATAGAGATTGCAGGGAATCATACCCTCTTTTCTCAGCAATTTAGAAGCTTTTTTTCCAACGGCTTCGCGCTTCTTACCGTTCAATGCAAATTCTTTCATAATCGTTTGTGTTACTCTAAATTAAGTGATTAAAAATTGTGCCTTAATTCGCCATCACACGAGATGTGCTCAAAAAAGCGGTGCAAAGGTACGAAATTTTCCCGAATCGAGCACCAAAAATCGAAACTTTTTTGAAAAAATGCGTAAAATAACCCGATTTTCTTTGGCGTTTGCCACAAAATGACTAAATTTGCAATCGATTTTACACAATTCTTTAGAGAAAGATGATTAACAGAGAACTGATCAGAATCAAAATCGTGCAGCTGACCTACGCCTACTACCAGAACGGCAACCGCAACTTGGACAATGCCGAGAAGGAACTGCTTTTCAGCCTGTCGAAAGCGTACGACCTGTATAACCTGCTGCTGCTGCTCATCGTGGCGATTACCAACGAGGAGCGTCACCGAGTGGAAATCGGACAGCAACGGGCACGGCGCGAAGGCACCCAAGAACCTTCGACGAAATTTGTGGACAACAAGTTTGCCCTGCAGTTGGAAAGCAACAAGATGCTGCGCGAGGCCGCCGAGTCGATGAAACTGTCGTGGGACGACAACATCGAGTTCATTCGCAAGATGTGCGCACTCATCGAGGAGAGCGAAATCTATCGCGAATACATCGAAAGCGATGACGATTCCTATGAGTCCGACCGCGAGGTGTGGCGCAAAATCTACAAGCAGATTATTCAGGAAAACGACGACCTCGACGCGCTGCTCGAAGAGCGCAGCCTCTATTGGAACGACGACAAAGAGGTGGTCGATACGTTCGTGCTGAAAACCATACGCCGATTCGAGCCCAAATATGCCTCGCGTCAGGAACTGCTGCCCGAATACAAGGACGAGGAAGACCGCGAATTTGCCCGCAAACTCTTCCGCGCCACCATTCTCAACGCCGACACTTACCAACGCTATATGAGCGAGTCGTCGCGCAACTGGGATTTTTCGCGTTTGGCCTATATGGACGTGGTCATTATGCAAATCGCCATCGCCGAAATGCTGACCTTCCCGAACATTCCCGTCAGCGTCACTATCAACGAATACGTCGATTTGGCGAAACTCTACAGCACCTACAAGAGTGGCGGCTACATCAACGGAATGCTCGACAACATCGCCCGACACCTCATCAAAACAGGAAAAATGATGAAAGTGATGGGCGACGAGGTTTCGAGGAAGGAGGAACGAGTTTCGAGGAAAGTCGATTCGCCGAGAAACGAGGATTTTTCGAGGAGCGAGGATTTTTCGAGGAACGAGGAAGGAGATGCGAACATTGAAAATTGAACATTGAATATTGAACATTGAAAATTAAACATTAATCATTACTCATTAAAAAACTATGACAACAATTCTTTTACAAGCGCCGGCAGGCGGAGGCGATATGATGGGCCCAATAATGATGATGGTCGCCATCTTCGCCATTTTCTGGTTCTTTATGGTTCGTCCGCAACAGAAGCGGCAGAAGCAAATCCGCGCGTTCCAAAACTCGCTTACACAAGGCACGAAAGTGGTCGTCGGCGGCATCTATAGCACCGTCAAGAGCATCGACCCCGCTTCGGGCATCGTGGAAGTGGAAATCGCGCGTGGCGTGGTGATTCAAGTCGATAAAAACTACGTTTTTGCCGACGTGACTGCATTGCAAGAAGGCGGCGCAAACAAGGCATAAAAGCCCACAGAAACCGTGAAAGAACAATTCTTGCGCATCTATCGCCCACTGAGAGACTTCCTGTTCAGCATCGTGAACAGGGAGTTCCTCATCTTTTTGTTCTTTCTCGTCGTCAGCGGCGTGTTCTGGCTGCTGTCAACGCTCAACGACACCGACGAATACGAATACGCCATTCCCATCAGTCTGAAAGGCGTGCCGCGCGACGTCATCATCACCACGGGTTTTGAAGACACGTTGCGCGTCACCATCGAAGACCGAGGTTTTATGCTCGCCACCTATTATTACGCCAGACCATTCAAGCCCATCGCGCTGAGTTTCCAGCACTACGCGAAAAGCAACGGACGTGGGCTGATTCCGCTGGCCGACCTGCAGAAAAACATCAATCGCAACCTCTACAGTTCGTCGAAAATTGTGTCGATCAAGCCCGAAAAACTCGAATTCTACTACAACCACGGGCAGTCGCAGAAAATTCCCGTGCGACTCAACGGCACCATCACACCGGCCAAGAGCCACTATCTGGCGCGAACCCACTTCTCGCCGAGCGTTGTCACCGTCTATGCCGACAAATCAATGCTCGACAGCATCAAATACGTGCTGACCGAGGAACTGAAAATCACGAATTTCGATGACACCGTCGTGCAAACCGTGAATCTGCAGGCGATGAAAGGCGTGAAAATCGTGCCCTCGCAGGTGATGATTACGCTCTGTCCCGACGTGCTCACCGAGGAAAGCGTCGAAGTGCCAATCCACGCCGTGAATATGCCCGAGGGAAAGACACTGCGAACCTTCCCGCCGCGTGTCAAGGTGAAATTCGTGACCGGAGCAAGTATGTTCCGACAAATCAAGGCAGAACACTTCCGCGTGGTTGCCGATTTCAACGAACTGAGCCGCAAACCGTCGGAAAAATGCAAGCTCTACTTGCGCAACATCCCCGCAGGCGTGAAAAATGCGCAGTTGGAAATCTCACAAGTCGATTACCTCATCGAACAATGAAGCGCATCGCAATCACGGGCGGCATCGGCAGTGGCAAGTCTTTTGTGTGCCAACGGCTGAAGAAACGGGGCATCCGCGTCTATGACTGCGACGAGGCGGCGAAACGACTGATGCGACAGTCGGAGTCGCTTAAAACGGCTCTGCGCGAGTTGGTGGGCGACAAGGTCTATACTGCCGACGGACGACTGCAAAAACGCCTTCTGGCGGCCTTTCTGCTGACTTCCGAAGCGAACAAACAAGCGGTGAACAACATCGTACACCCCGCCGTGGCGCAGAATTTTCTCGATTCGGGAATGGAGTGGCTCGAAAGTGCTATCCTCTTCGAAAGCGGTTTTGATGCGCGCCTGAAATTCGACCACGTGGTTTGCGTCACCGCTCCGCTCGAACTGCGCGTCGAGCGCGTGATGCAGCGCGACGGAATCCCTCGCGAAAAGGCGTTGGAATGGATTCGCTGCCAAATGCCGCAGGAGGAAGTGCTGCGCCGTAGCGACTTTGAAATCGTCAACGATGGCGTGAGCGATTTAGAAGAGCAATTCGACGAAATACTAAAAAACATTCAACAACTCAACAAACAACAATTAAACTATAAAAAAATGGAAACAATTCTTTCAATTGCCGGCAAACCGGGCCTGTTTCGGCTTGTCAGCCAAGGAAAAGCAAATCTGATTGTCGAAACACTCGACGAAGCGAAAAAACGAATGCCGGCCTTCGGCACGGAACGAATCACCAGCCTCGGCGACATTGCGATGTTCACCGACAGCGAGGACATTCCGCTGTGGAAAGTGCTGAGAAACGTGGGCGAGAAAGAGCAACTCAAAACCTGCTCGCTGAACTTCAAGAAAGCCTCGTCGAAGGAGTTGCACACGTATCTCGGCGAAGTGCTGCCCGACTACGACCGCGACCGCGTACACGACAGCGACATTCGCAAACTGTTGCAGTGGTACGACATCCTCGTGAAAAACGGATACACCGACTTCAAGGAACTCTTCGACCGCGAGGAAGAGGAGGAAAACGAGGAAAAATCCGATGCGGAATAAGTTCCGACGACAAAAAACCGAAGCGATTTCTCGCCTCGGTTTTTTCTTGGTCGGATTCAAGCGTTTTTTCGCCGAAAACATCGTTTAAACGCAGGTATAACCGCCATCGACGGGAATCGCCGTGCCGTTGACATAGCTCGACGCAGGCGACGACAGGAAAATCGTCGTGGAATCGAGTTCGCCCTCGTTGCCGTATCGCTCGACGGGAATGGCACCCTTCGCATAGTTGGCGAACCACTCCGTCTCGAGCGTGTCCTTCGTCAGCGGTGTCCAGAAATAGCCCGGACAAATCGTGTTCACCGTGATGCCATACTTGCCCCACTCGGCAGCCAGTCCGCGCGAGAGGTTCACTACTCCACCCTTCGCAGCGTGATACGGCGAACACGGCGCAATCTTGTTGCCCACCAGTCCATACATCGACGCAATGTTGATGATTCGTCCGTATTTCGCCGGAATCATCACGTGTTTCGCCACGGCACGCGCCATTTTAAACGTACCGAACAGGTCGATTTGCATCTCGTTGTCGAATTGCTCGTCGGTGATGTCCTCAGCCGGAGCCACCGCGCCCGTACCAGCGTTGTTGATGAGGATGTCGATGCGTCCAAAGCGCTCCATCGTCTGCTTCACCACGTCCTCGACCATCTCGGTCTTCGTGATGTCGCAGCGAATCGGCAGGACTTCCACGCCAAATTCCTCGCGCAGTTCCTTTGCCACTTCCTCGAGTTTTTCCATGCGGCGAGCGATGGGAACGATGTTGCATCCTTGGTTGGCCAGCGCCTTCGCCATCTGGACACCCAGTCCTCCCGAACAGCCAGTCACAATGGCGACTTGGCCTTTTAAATCGAAATAGTTTTTCATAAATCTTCAGTTTTTGATTGTAGCAATAAATTAGTTATCGCTGCAAAAGTAGTCACTTTCTTTTTTTCTTGCAAATTTTTCCATCAAAAATCCATTTTCTCCAAACGATTGGCGATGTCATCGTCGGAAAGTTGATAATTGACGAGATCTCCATTGAGGAACTGCTCGTAGGCGGTCATGTCGATGAGGCCGTGGCCGGAAAGGTTGAAGAGAATGACCTTGGCTTCGCCTGTCTGACGGCATTTCTCGGCCTCGCGGATGGTGGCAGCGATGGCGTGGCTCGACTCAGGCGCAGGGATAATGCCCTCGGTGCGGGCGAAGAGCAGTCCGGCCTCGAACGTCTCGGTCTGGGGAATATCGACACCGCGCATCATTCCGTCTTTGATGAGTTGCGAGACAATCATTCCGGCACCGTGATAGCGCAGTCCGCCGGCGTGGATGTTGGCCGGTTTGAAATCGTGGCCGAGGGTGAACATCGGCAGCAGGGGCGTATAGCCTGCCTCGTCGCCGAAGTCGTAGCGGAATACGCCACGCGTGAGTTTCGGGCAACTTTCAGGCTCGGCAGCGATGAATTCCGTCTGCTTCTCGCCCGTCAGATTGTGGCGCATAAAAGGGAAGGCGAGGCCGCCGAAGTTCGAGCCGCCACCGAAGCAGGCAATCACCACGTCGGGATATTCGCCGGCCTTCTGCATCTGCTTCTCAGCCTCCAGTCCGATGACGGTCTGGTGCAGAGCAACGTGGTTGAGCACCGAACCGAGCGTATATTTGCAGCCCGGCGTGGTCGTGGCGAGTTCGATGGCCTCGGAAATGGCAGTTCCGAGCGAACCCGAATGTCGCGGGTCGCGTGTGATAATGTCTTTTCCGGCGCGTGTGGACATCGAGGGCGAGCCCGTCACGGCGGCTCCGAAAGTCCGCATAATCGACGAGCGATAGGGCTTCTGCTGCATCGAGATTTTCACCTGATAGACCGCCGCCTCCAAGCCGAAAACCGAAGCGGCATACGACAGCGCAGCACCCCATTGTCCGGCTCCCGTCTCGGTCGTGACGTTGGTCGTGCCCTCTTGTTTGGCGTAGTAGCACTGCGGCAGTGCCGAGTTGATTTTGTGCGACCCAAGCGGACAAGCCGACTCGTTTTTGTAGTAGATATGCGCCGGCGTGCCCAACGCCTCTTCCAACGCATACGCACGCACGAGCGGTGTCGAACGGTAGTATTTGTATTTCTCCAGAACCTCTTCGGGAATGGGAATCCACGCGTGTTCCGCGTCGAGTTCCTGCACGCAGCATTCGCGTGGGAAAATTCGTGCGAGGTCATCGACTCCCAACGGCTGTCGGGTTGCCGGATGAATTGCCGGCATCGGCTTCGTCGGCATTTCAGCCTGAATGTTGTACCACTCGCGTGGCAGTTCGCTCTCTTCGAGCAAGAATCGTTTTTGTTTCATATTTCGTCTTCTATTTTTTATGATTTCTCGAATAATGTCTTGTCGAATTAAAAAGAGTCTGACGCAAAAAAAACGGCAGACCCTTAAATCAATTGTTCTTCGCTTGCAAAGGTACGGTTTTTCGGAAATACCACCAAATTTTTTGTCATTTTTTCGAAATTTTCATACCTTTGCAGCCACTATGATTGCGATATTGGTTATTTTCTGCTATCTCGCGCTGGTTTTCCTCATCAGCAGGGTCACGGCACGCCGACCGTCGAACGACGCGTTTTTCCGGGGCGAAAGGCGCAGTCCGTGGTATATGGTGGCGTGGGGGATGATTGGCGCGTCGATTTCGGGCGTGACATTCGTCAGCGTGCCGGGGATGGTGCTGTGGCAGGATATGACCTATATGCAGACCTGTCTCGGCTTTATTCTGGGCTATCTGGCGGTGGCATTCGTGCTGCTGCCCGTCTATTATCGGCTGAATCTGACGACGATTTACGCCTTTCTCGGACAACGGCTCGGACGCGATGCCTACAAGACGGGTGCGGCCTTTTTCCTGCTCTCGAAAATGACAGGCGCAGCGGCTCGGTTCTATGTCGTCTGCCTCATTGTCAAGCAGATGCTCAACACGCCTTTCACGCTGACCGTTGTGGCGATGGTGGCGCTGATTTGGCTCTACACGCGGCGAGGCGGTATCAAGACGCTCGTATGGACCGACGGACTGCAAACGGCGTGTATGTTCGGGGCTTTGGCACTGATTATCTACAAGGTGATGGGCGCCCTCGACCTCAGCGTGGGCGAGGCCGTGCGGGCGATTGCCGCCGACAGCCATTCGCGGATTTTCGTGTGGGACGACTGGGTGTCGCGACAAAATTTCTGGAAACAATTTCTGAGTGGCGTTTTCATCGTGATTGTGATGACGGGACTCGACCAAGATATGATGCAGAAAAACCTGACTTGCAGGAACTTACGCGACGCGCAGAAGGATATGTGCAGTTACGGACTGGCCTTCGTGCCCGCCAATCTGCTTTTCCTTTCGCTCGGCGTTCTGCTGACGATGTTTGCCGCGAAACAGGGCGTTCCACTACCCTCTTCGGGCGACGAATTGCTGCCGATGTTTGCTGCGACAGGGGCGTTGGGACAGGGCGTAGTTGTGCTGTTTCTCTTGGGAATGGTTGCCGCGTCGTTTTCGAGTGCCGACTCCGCGCTGACGGCCCTCACGACAAGTTATTGCGTTGATATTTGTGAGCGTCCCGACGACGAAGCGTTGCGCCATCGCGTCCACATTGGAATGGCGGTGGTGTTCACGGTGGTCATTCTGCTGTTTGGGCTGCTCAATTCGACAAGCGTCATCGATGCCATCTACGTGATGTGCGGCTACACCTACGGCCCGTTGCTCGGCCTTTTCGCCTTCGCCCTTCTCCGCCCGAAAAACAACTGTCAACTATCAACTGTCAACTGTCAACTATCAACTGTCAATTGTCGATTCGTGCCCATTATTGCAGTAGCGTCGCCCATCATCTGCCTGATGATAGACAACGCTACTCGTTACTTTTTCGATTACCGATTCGGCTATGAACTGCTGATGCTCAACGGTTTTCTGACCTTCGTCGGCCTTTGGATTATTTCGAAGAAAAATTCCAAAAATAGGTAGTTTTTTCGATTTTTAAGGGAAAAATATAGGAATTTCAAAAAATATTTGTACTTTTGCAAAGTTCACGCCTGCGACATCAAATTTGCAGACGGAACAACGACATATTGAAAAGCGACACACGCGCTGTTTTTGACCATTTGAACCTCGGAAATTCAAATCTCAATCAAAGACAAATGCAGAGGTCGCCTACGGATGTGTATATGCGCAGCCGGAGTGTGCCGAGGGTACTTGTGCCCTCATGCACACTTTTCGGGTGTTTCTATATACTTCTGCGTGGGTATCAACTCTGTTCGTTCTATTGAGATGGCTTCCGAGGGCCAAAATGGGGAACGGCAGTTGTAGATACCCCGTTTTTTTATGCCGTTACGAAACATCAACTAATTTTCTGGCGTTGGGTATCAGCCAGAGCATAAAAATAGGTATGGCTAACGAGAGAATAACAGAAAGTATTGTAAGAGACCATTTCAAAGAAGATGCACTTTTCAAATCCATAAGATGGGAAGAACAAAAGTCAAGCAATAAACGTATTGCAGAACTATTGAAAGGTGAAAGCAAAGGCGGTGGGAAAGGCAATGGCTATCCAGAGTTTATCATTTCATTTCCCACCAACAGCAACTATCTTGTTGTGGTTGAGTGCAAAGCCACTGTTCAGAAACACGAAAGCAAGAATCGCTACAATGCTAAAGACTATGCGGTTGATGGTGTATTGCATTATGCGCAAGCTTTAAAAGATGATTTCAATGTAGTTGCAATTGCTGTAAGCGGTCAAAATGAAACAGAACTACTTGTGTCACATTTCTATTGGAAAAAGAAAGCCGCGAATTATACTGAAGTGAGTGACACAAAACTATTGCATATAGAAGATTATATGCAAATATTTGATGACCAATTCTTTATAAGTGATTTTTATACGCGTGATATTGCATTTAAGGCTCGTGAACTCAACGAAGACTTCCATCTGCGATCCATTACTGAAGATAAACGTTGCACGATGGTGAGTGGAATGTTGTTGGCATTGATAGATAAAAATTTTGCAGAGCAATACGAGGCTCAACCTACTATCAACGATTTGGGACAATCAATGCTTTCTTCTATTGATGCCGTTTTTGAAGCAGAGGAAGATATGGTGCGAAACAAAAGTGCCTTGATTAAAGAATTTTCCACCTTATTGAATGAGCCATTATTTGCGCATAAAACAATAAACAACACTAATACACACAAGGCAGAAGACACATTGGCAACAGCAAAAGATTTTATTGCATACCTACATAAGTATGTATTCCCTCTTGTTAAACATTCGAATATTGGCTATGACGTTTTGGGACGATTCTATATTGAATTTATCAGATATGCTCAAAGTCAACAGAAACAAGGTCTTGTCCTAACTCCTCCACATATCACGGAATTGTTTTGCGATTTAGCAGAAATTCGAGGGTCTGATATAGTTTACGATCCATGTTGCGGGACTGGCGGATTTTTGGTTTCTGCTATGCAACGAATGTTCGAACTTGCCGGAAACGACATAAATATTCGCCGAAACATACGGCAGCATCAATTGTGTGGTGTAGAAATGCGCCCTGCCATGTATGCATATGCTTGTTCAAATATGCGTTTTCGCGGTGATGGCAAATCAAATCTTTATAATGGCGACTGCTTTTTGCACGAACAACTAATAAAAAATAATCACAAACCGACTGTGGCTTTTTTGAATCCGCCATACGATGTGGGATGTGCTGGGCAGATGAAATTTATCGAACACGTACTGAACACCATAAACCCCCAATCTGACGGGCGCGTTGTTGCCATTGTTCAAATGAGTTGTGCCATAAAAAATGAGAAAGAATTGAAAGCCGTAAAAGCGAGAATCTTGGCAAAACATCATTTGAAAGCTTTGCTTAGTATGCCCGATGATCTTTTTTATCCAATCGGTGTTGTCACTTGCATTATGGTATTTGAAGCGAATAAGCCAAACAACGGACGCAAAACTTGGTTTGGTTATTTCAAAAACGATGGTTTTGAAAAGCGCAAACATTTGGGACGCATAGATGCACGCGACAAATATACTGCCATCAAAGAGCGTTGGCTTACAGCTTATAAGAATCAAGATGAAATTCCTGGGCTTTCTGTACGCAAAGAAATTACTTTTGAGGATGAATGGTGTGCTGAAGCATATATGGAAACTGATTATTTAACGCTTTCCGATGAGGATTTTATCTTAAAAATGAGAGATTATGCAGCATTTTTGGTTCAAAATGAAGAGTTTTAATTATGGAAACTAAAAGTTGGAAATGGTTTAGATATGATGAGGTTTTCGTAATAAAAAAAGGTAAACGCCTGACAAAAGCAGATATGATTGAAGGTGAAATACCATATATTGGTGCAACAGATTCTAACAATGGGATTACTGCTCGAATATCTAACAACGAGCATCTTCATTCTGCCAATACAATAACTGTTTCATATAATGGTTCAATTGCGGAGGCTTATTATCAGTCGAAACCTTTTTGGGCAACAGATGATGTTAATGTATTGTATCCTCTATTTACAATGACACCGTATTCAGCCCATTTTTTAACAACTATCATCAACAAAGAAAAATATAGGTTCAATTATGGTAGAAAATGGGACAAGGAACTAATGAAAATTTCAAAAATCCTACTTCCAATAGATGCAAACAACAATCCCGATTGGCAATGGGTTGAAAAATACGTAAAAGAAACTCTTATACCGAAGTTACCGCAAAATACAAAAGCCGTTTGGCAAAATCAATTTGAAAACAAACCCCTTTCTTCCAATAAATTAGAGTTAAAAGCGAGAGGTTGGCAATGGTTTCGATATGATGAGATTTTTGAAATCTGCAAAGGTTTCTACAATAAAAAACCAGAAGAAAACACCAATGGAGAAATCCCATTCATCGGCGCAACAGATTCAAACAATGGCATCACATCTTTTCACGATTTGGAAACAATAGAACTGTCATCAAAAACTGGAGATGGGAAAAATGCACCCTTGAAAGATAAAATTTTCAAGCCAAATTGTATAACCGTTTCTAACAATGGTTCTGTAGGATATGCCTTTTATCAACCACGAAAATTCACTTGCACACACGATGTTAATCCATTATATCTTAATAAAAAATGGAACAGAGAGTTGAATGTTTACATTTCAATGTTTTTGTGTACGATCATTGAGATGGAACAATTCCGTTGGGCATACGGTAGAAAATGGAGACCGAAAAGAATGCCAGATTCTTTAATCAAACTTCCTGTAGATAAAGAAGGAGATCCTGATTGGAAATTTATGGAGGAATACATAAAGGGACTTCCTTATAGCGCAAATATATAAAATTACGCAATGGGCCGAAGTTCCACCGTCAAACCCATAGCTGCAGCAATGCGATAGAGGGTGGAAACAGACGGGATGGTCAGACCGCGCTCCAGACGCGAAACATAGCCTTTGTTGGCTCCGATTCGTTCTGCCAGTCCCTGCTGTGTAAGTCCTGCATTTTTTCTCGCATCGAGAAGAATCTGTGCATTGTATTCTTCCCACGCCTTGTTCTCAGCAGCCTTCCGACTCAGAGAACCTTTGGGGCCGAATTCTTGTTCAAGTTCGGCACTAATGTCGTAAATTTTTTCTTTCATTTTTGTATTCCTCCTTTAATTTTATTGCCTTATCAATTTCACGTTTAGGTGCTTTCTGAGTTTTCTTCGTATAACAATTAAACAAGACTACTATAGTATCTCCATCGTAGATGAAAAACAAACGAAACTCTTTGTTGCCGTAAGTAACGCGAAACTCGTATAATCCATCCCTAATGTAGCTGATGTAATGTCGCGGAATTTTGTCCTCTGTTTCAAACAGCAACAGGGCACGTTTGATTTTTCCACGTTCAGCTTCGGAGAGTTTACTCATAAACTCTCTATAATAGTTCCTGTATGCTATGATTCGTCTCATCGGCTGCAAAATTACTAAAAGTTATACAACTATACAACTTTTTTAAAAAAAATCGTCTGAGAAATAAAAAAATCGTTGAAAAAGACGGACAGACACCCGAAAAAGTGCCTGTCCATTCCAAATATTAACCATTTATTTTTTTTAGTCGATTTCCTCGTCGGCCTCGTAGCCGCCCATTTCGCGAATCGCATTTTTCAACATCGTGTGCTGCTGATAGAGGTGGTTCACGGGCATTTCACCCTTCGTATAGTCGTGCATCGGACTCTTGAGGAAGAAACTCAGGAAACGCTGCGTGCCGTAGCGACCAGCACGGGCGGCGAGGTCGATGAGCAGGCAGAGGTCGAGGCACACGGGCGCGGCCAGAATCGAGTCGCGGCAGAGAAAATTGATTTTGATTTGCATCGGATAGCCCATCCAGCCGCGAATGTCGATGTTGTCCCACGACTCCTTGTTGTCGTTGCGAGGCGGATAATAGTTGATGCGCACCTTGTGGTAATACTGCGTGTCATCGTCGTTGCCGTGGCCGTAGAGGTCGGGCTGTTCGTCGGGTCGCAGGATGGTTTCGAGCGTCGAGAGTTTCGATACTTCTTTCGTGCGGAAATTCTCGGGTACGTCGAGCACGAGGCCGTCGCGATTGCCGAGAATATTCGTCGAGAACCATCCGTCGAGACCGAGGCAGCGCGTGCCGATAATCGGGGCGAAACCGCTTTTGACAAGCGTCTGACCCGTCTTGAAATCCTTGCCTGCAATGGGCATCTGCGTCTTTTCGGCGAGTTCCCAAATGGCGGGAATATCGACCGTCGTGTTCGGCGCACCCATCACAAACGGACAGCCCTCGGCCAGTGCAGCGTAAGCGTAACACATCGACGGGGCGATATGGTCGCGGTCGTCGGCTTTCATCGCGGCTTCGAGGGCGCTGAGCGTGTAGTGCGTCTTTTCATCGACGGGCACGTAGATTTCGGTCGATGCAGCCCAGAGAACGACCACGCGGTCGCATTGTTTCTCGGCTTTGAACTGGCGGATGTCCTCGCGCAGTGCCTCAACCATCTCCCAACGGGTAATGTCGCCCTTCGTGTGGTTTCCATCGAGGCGCTTGGCATAGTTCTTGTCGAAAGCGGCCTTCATCGGCACGATTTTTTCGAGTTCGTCGCGCACGGGATCGATGTCCTCACGCTTCAGCACCTCGGCATAGACCGCCGCCTGATAAGCATTCTGCGGATAGACGTCCCAACAGCCGAAAACGAGGTCGTCGAGCGTGGCGATGGGCGCGATTTCGCTGTATTTCAGATACTTTTTCTCTGAACCTTTTCCGACGCGAACCTTGTCATACAAAGTCATCGAACCGATGGGGTTCGTCAAGCCCTTGCGAGCCATCAACACACCCGTCATAAACGTGGTGGCGACGGCACCATTTCCGACAATCAAGATTCCTAACTTGCCGTTTGCCGGTTTTACATTCATATTTTTCATTCTCTGATGATTTTTAGTTATTTTCGCCATTTGTAGGCGAACCAACGTCGATTTTTACAGCGTCTGCAAATATTTCTCGGCCTCCAATGCTGCCTTGCAACCGCTTCCAGCCGCCACGATGGCCTGCCGATAGACAGGGTCGGCACAGTCGCCCGCAGCGAAGATGCCGGGTAGCGTCTGCGTGGGGTCGGCAGCCGAAACGACACGCGGCGTACCGTTGAGCGTACGGATGTAGCCCGTTTCGTCTAAGGCGATGAAATCACGGAAAATATCGGTGTTGGGTTTGTGGCCGATGGCGAGGAAAAAGCCGTCGATCGGCAGGTCGTAGCGCTCTTCGTCGGCCTCGCCCTTGCGCTTCACCACGTGAGCACCCTCCACGCCGTTCTCGCCATAGAGTCCGACGGTGTTGTGCTCGAACAGCACTTCGATGTTCTCGGTTTCGAAAACGCGCTTCTGCATCACGTCGCTGGCGCGCAGGAAAGGTTTTCTGACAATCAGATAGACCTTTTGGCAGAGTTGCGAGAGATAGATGGCCTCTTCGCAAGCCGTATCGCCACCGCCCACGACCGCCACCGTCTTTTTCCGATAGAAAAAGCCGTCGCAGGTCGCACAGGCCGACACGCCCATACCGTTGTATTTCTTCTCGTCGTCGAGTCCGAGGTATTTCGCCGATGCTCCCGTGGCGATAATCACCGTGTCGGCCTCGATTTCCACGCCCCGGTCGGTTGTCACGACATAGGGCCGTTTCGAGAAATCAACCTTTTCGATGATACCGTCGCGCAGGTCGCAGCCGAACCGTCCAGCCTGCTGCCGCAGTTGCATCATCATTTCATTGCCGTCGATGCCGTCGGGATAGCCCGGGAAATTCTCAACCGTCGTGGTCTGCGTGAGTTGTCCGCCCATTTGCAAACCACAATAGAGCACGGGCGAGAGGTTGGCGCGTCCAGCGTAGATGGCGGCCGTGTAGCCCGCAGGACCGCTACCGATAATCAGGCATTTAACGTGAGACCCACCCCCGTCCCCTCCCATCGGGAGGGGTGTTTTGTTTGTTTCGTTTGTCATATTATTTTCTTTTCCATCCCACCTTATTTATTCTCCCCTCCCGTGGGGAGGGGCTGGGGGTGGGTTTTTATTTTAAAAGTTCTACAATTTTCTCTTCGATTTTCTCAATTTTCGCCGTCGGTTCGAACCTTTCCACGACCTGCCCCTTCTTATTGATGAGGAATTTCGTGAAATTCCACTTGATGTCGGCCTTTTCCTTGTAGTCGGGGTCTTCCTTCGTCAGCATATCGTCGAGGATATGCGCAATCGGATGCTCCATATCCCAACCGGCAAAGCCCTTCTGCTCCTTGAGGAACTTGAAAAGCGGGTCGGCATCGTCGCCGTTCACCTTCACCTTTTTGAAACGCGGGAAGTCCGTGCCGTAGGTCAGTTTGCAGAATTCGTGAATCGACTCGTCGGTGCCCGGAGCCTGCTGTCCGAACTGGTTGCAGGGAAAATCAAGCACTTCGAAGCCCTGTGCGTGATATTTTTTGTAGAGCGCCTCCAACTCGTCGTACTGGGGCGTGAAACCGCACTTCGTGGCCGTATTGACGATGAGGAGCACCTCGTTTTGATACTCTTTCAGCGATACGTCTTTCCCTTTTCTGTCTTTCACAGAAAATTCATAAACCGTTCTCATTTTTTTTTGTCAGATATTTTTAGTGATTAATTAAATTCGAAACTTCGTACAAAAGTAACAAATTATCTCATAAAGCGAAAAATCGGGTGGTAGTTTTTCGATGTTTTTAATGTTTATTAGGGATTTTCACATCATTCGTAGGGATTTTCCTATGAAAGATTATGAAAAAACGTTTTGCGGGGCGACCAAAATAGCGTAACTTTGCAGCAGAGAATTGAAAACTCGATGTTGAACCCTTAACGAATAGGAGATTAAAAAGATGAAAAAACTGTACACACTCATGACCATCGCACTCTTGGCAGTGCTGTCGATGTCGTTTGCAAGCTGCAACTTCCTTTGGAACGATGACGATGAAATCGCTTACACGCTCGAGGGAACTTGGCAAGGCAACATGTATGTTTCGTCAGAATGGAACGGACGGGTCTATGACGCCACCTACTCGGAAATCTGCTTCCTGCGCGACCCCTATCGCTACAGCAGCGGCAAGGGCTACTGGGTCGATTACTACGACAACTACGGCTGGGGACGCAACTACGTGGCCAACCACATCGATTGGACGGTGGAATACGGCACCATCAAGGTCTATTTCGTCGAGGAGCGCGTCACCATCTGGATTGAGGACTATCGACTCAACGACAACTATTTCACGGGTGTCATCTACGACGGTTCGAACCGCGTGAAATTCCGCCTGCGCCACGTCGATTCGCCGAATTGGTACAACTACGAATGGGGTTGGAATGATTACTATTACGCGAAGCCGAACGACATGACTCGCGCTGCTGCCGCCAACGATTCGAATAGCGAAATGATGCCCAAGCGCTTCATCCGCGCGGAAAAATAAAGGTTTTTAAACACGAAAAAAGAGCCAGATTCGCTTGAATCCGGCTCTTTTTCTATTTCCGCTTCGCAGCAAAAAACGTCTGCATCAATTCGCGACATTCCGTTTCGAGAACGCCCTGCGTCACCGTGCATCGCGGATGCAAAGCCTCGGGTGCAAAGCGCTGGAAACCGCGCTTCTCGTCGGGTGTACCATAGACCACGCGCCCGATTTGCGCCCAGCCAATCGCCCCGGCGCACATCACGCACGGCTCCACCGTCACGTAGAGCGTGCAGTCGGCGAGATATTTGCCGCCGAGCAGGTTCGCCGCCGCCGTAATCGCCTGCATTTCCGCATGGGCGGTCACGTCGGTGAGCGTTTCGGTGAGGTTGTGCGCCCGTGCGATGATTCGGTCGCGACAGACAATCACCGCGCCGATGGGAATCTCGCCCTCGCGCTGCGCCGCCTCCGCCTCCTTCAAGGCCATCTGCATGAAGCGTTCGTCTTGTTTTCGTTGTTCTTCGGGTGTCATAACTGCTGTTTTTGGGTGCAAAATTACGATTTTTTGCCGACTTCGAGATAATTTTTCAAGGTTTTCACATAGTCGTCGAAGGCTTTGATGCCCGTCGGCGTGACGCGGCAAATCGTACACGGTCGCTTGCCCTTGAACGTCTTTTCGACCGTGATGTAGCCTGCTGCCGACAGTTTGTCGATTTGCACGCTCAGATTGCCTGCCGTGGCACCCGTCTGCTCCTTGATGTAAGGAAACTCGGCCTCCTCGGCACTGATGAGCAGCGACATCACCGCCAATCGCAGTTCGGAATGAAGCAGTGGGTCTAATGGCTGGAACATAGTTGCGTCCTCCTTATTTTTGGTTCTGTAATTGAATCAACACTCCGGGAACAACAAGTCCAATGACTGCGACGGCAGCCATCACGAAAAGTTGCCGATGGTCGAGGAAGTGCAGGGCACCGAAGAAGCCGCCCAAACCTGCGATGACACCACAAATTTGAATGACGCGGTTTTTGATGACAGCCCCCGTGATGGTCGTAGCAATTCCGAAACATAGTGAGATGACGCTCGTGATACTGGCCACGATAAACACATTCTTACTCACAATCAGTTCCATCGGCAAAATGCCTCCGCCGACCAATCCGATAATAAAACCAATGGTACCACAGAATATACCAAAAGTTGCCCAGACCTGTCCGATGGTCTTACCGACGAAAGTCGATGGCACCGTTTCATTCCGTTTAGCAATTAGCCATTCACCTGCATAGCCGATAATCCACATTACAAACCACAGAAAATTCCACACTGGTCCGCCGTGATTGGCCCACAAATAGGCAATGATAAACGAAAATGCGACTACGCACACGCCCCACCAAATCATCGGCAGAGCCGAATTTCTCGTTATCGTGCGCTGGCTGCGCTCGATTGATTCACGAATAATCTCCAGACTACGCTCAGCAGTCAAATTTTTGTTTTCTTCCATTGTTTTTTCGTTTTAATAGTTTAACTCATTCTTGATTGTTCGGCCTTGTCCTCGCCCCTGCAGAAGGCTCAGTCGCAGCCATTTGTGTTCGAATCACGCTGCAAAAGTAAATAAGTTTATTTTATGAACCAAATTATTTTGCAAAAAAGTTTTCATTGATAATATTTTTTAACATTTCGAGAGATTTTAGGAACTCACATTTCTAAAAAATAGTATTTTCAGTTCACAAAATTTCCTAATCTGAATCATTTCATTAAAAAATGTGTCGCCAATTCAAATCTTTTCCGTAACTTTGCAATCAACAATCGGAAAACAAAAAATGGCTCAACATAACGACATTGGAAAATGGGGTGAGGAGATGGCGGCGGAGTATCTGCGGAAGAAGGGATACACGATTCGCGACACGAACTGGCGCTGCGGACACCGCGACATCGACATCGTTGCCCTCGACGAAAACCTGCAAACGATGGTGTTCGTCGAGGTGAAAACGCGGTCGGCAAACTACGTGCAACGACCCGAGGAGGCGGTAAACCGCGAGAAAATCCGAAACATCGGACTGGCGGCCAACGTCTACGTGAAAATGTTCCGCATTATGAAGGAACTGCGCTTCGACATCATCACGGTGGTGGGAAACGGCAACAACGACGAAACGCCCGTGATTGAACATTGGGAGAATGCGTTTAATCCGATGTTGGTGTATTGATATGGAAGCGAGAGTGATACGACTGGACGAGGTGGATTCGACGAACCGATGGCTGCGCGAGAATGTGGCGACGGACGAGGCGATGACGGTGTGCGTGGCCGATTTCCAAACGGACGGACGGGGCTGTGGCACGAACTCGTGGGAGTCGGAACGGGGGAAAAACCTGCTCCTCTCGCTGCTGATGCACCCCGATGGTATCGAGGCGCGACAGCAATTCCAAATCTCGATGGCGACGGCATTGGCGGTCAGCGACGCGATGGGCGATTTCGGCATCAAAGACATTCGCGTGAAGTGGCCGAACGACATCTATTGGAACGACCAGAAACTCTGCGGAATGCTCATCGAAAACCGTTTGTCGGGCACGGCGATTCGCGACAGCATCATCGGCATCGGACTGAATGTGAACCAGACCGTTTTTCGCTTTCCGCAGGCTGCCGACCACGACCCTCTGACAGCACCGAACCCCGTTTCAATGCGGCAGATTCTCGGCCACGACATCGACCGAGAAGCGGTGCTTCGAAGCATCGTCGGACACCTGAAAATCTGCTCGTGTATGGCCGACTACACGCGGATGCGCTACAATGCCCTGCTCTATCGGCGCGACGGTCAGCCACATCGGTTTCGCGACGGCGAGGGCGACTTCCAGGCGGAAGTGCTTGAGGTCGATGAACTGGGGAAACTTCTGCTGAAAAAGATCGACGGACGGGTGGTTCCCTACGGCTTTAAGGAAGTAGTGTTTTCGAGGAGTGTGGAGTGTGGAGTGAAAAGTGAAAAAAGTAATCATAATTCTTAATTGTTAATTCTTAATTTTTAATTGAAAAAAAATATGGCACGATTCAAAAGAATTCTTCTGAAACTCAGCGGTGAGAGTCTCGCCGCAGGCGGTAGCGGCATTGATATGCAACGGCTCACCGAGTATGCACAGCAAATCAAGGAAATCCACGACTTGGGCGTGGAAATCGGCATCGTCATCGGAGGCGGCAACATTTTCCGCGGCCTGAGCGGTGCGAAAAAAGGTTTCGACCGCGTGAAGGGCGACCAGATGGGTATGATGGCGACCGTCATCAACTCGCTCGCGCTCTCGTCGGCGCTCGATGCCGCAGGCGTTCCCAACCAAGTGCTCACGGCCATCCGAATGGAGCCCGTCGGTGAATTTTACACGAAATGGCGCGCCATCGACGCGATGAAGTCGGGGAAAGTCTGCATTTTCTCGGCTGGCACGGGTTCGCCCTATTTCACAACCGACACAGGCTCGTCGCTGCGTGGCGTGGAAATCGAGGCCGACGTAATGCTCAAGGGCACGCGCGTGGATGGCGTTTACACCGCCGACCCCGAAAAAGACCCGACCGCCACGAAGTTCACCGACATCACCTATGCCGAGGTGCTTGCCCGCAACCTGAAAGTGATGGACCTCTCGGCCATTTGTATGTGTCAGGACAACAACCTGCCGATTTACGTTTTCAATATGGACATCGTCGGCAACCTGCGGCGCGTCATCGAAGGAGAAGAAATCGGAACGCTCGTTCACGCATAAAAACTCGACTGAATGATGAAACCACGATATTCCGTTCTCATTCTTTTGGCGCTCATTGTTGCGTCAGGATTGACTGGCTACCACAGTTATTCGACCACAAGGCAACTTGTCACGCAAGATATGAACGATGCGTTGGCGCGTACGTTGGAACAACAACAAACCAATGTCATCAGTGCCGACACCATCCGCGTGTTCAACAACTATCTGCAACTCGAACAACTGCGCGGAAAGGCCGTTTTGGCCGTCGATACGCGGCAGCGAGATTTCCGATGCTATGCGAAATGCTCGGCTGCGACGATTTTCTCGATGTCCGACCAACGACCTGCCTCTGTGCTGTGGATGATGGCCGTTTTGTGGGGCTTTTTCTGCTTCCATCGCCGTCGGAAATTGACTTTTCAGCCAGTCGGAGCAAGTCATTTCGGCGGACTGAGTTTTTCCGAGTCTGACGGACGATTTTTCGATGCCCAAGGCAATCACGTGAAACTCACGCCGATGCAGCAGCAACTGATGGAAATGTTTTTCCGTTCGCCCTCGCACCTGCTGACGAAGGCCGAGATTTGCGAGGCTCTCTGGCCGAAGAAAGACGATGCCAGTGAAACGCTCTACACGCTGATTCGCAGGCTGAAACCCGTCATTGAACAACATTCAAAACTGAAAATCGAGGCCGACCGAGGACGCGCTTATGAACTGAAAACCAGATAGTTAGCCCATTGTCAGTAAAATGTCAGACAAATGTCAGCGTTTTTCTTTGGCAACCGAGAATTCTCTTGATACTTTTGCAGCGTTAAACCAATCGCAAACAAAGTATGAAGAGAATTTTTATTGTAATTTTTGCAGCGGTTTCCACGTGGACGGCAACCGCACAAAATGAAAAAGAAGTGACGCTCAGCGAAGTGTCCGTGAAAGGTGCTCGCACGGTGCAGAAAGTCGATGGACAATGGATTTACCCGACGAAAAAGCAGTTGGAAACCTCAACCGATGGCTATTCGCTGTTGGCGAAACTCACACTGCCCCACATCCGCGTCGATGAGGCAATGAACAGCATTACGGCACTCACCAATCTCGGTTCCGTGCAGGTGCGCATCAACGACATCGTAGCCACACGCGAAGACCTGCTTTCGCTTGATATGAAGAGCGTCGAGCGCATCGAATATATCGACAATCCTGGCCTGCGCTACGGCGAAGAAACGGCCTATGTCATCAATTTCAAAGTGAAAAAGCCCATCAGCGGCTATGTCGTCGGCACGCAACTCACCAACACGCTGACCGCCGTGAACGGCAATGAGGCGGTCTATGGGAAAATCAACCACAAAAAAAGTGAGTTCGGCCTCAATTATTCGCTCAACTACCACCACTTCAAAGGTTTGGGATACGACGAAAAGGCCCTTTATACATTGGAATCGGGCGAAACGGCCACGATTCACCGCCACCAAATCGACGGAAGAAACAAAAACCTCAGCCACAACGCCCAACTGACCTACAGCCTGAGCGATTCCAACTACGTTTTTCAGGCGAAACTGACAGGCAGTCGCAACATACTTCCGCAAGAAAACCAATCGACGATGGCTTTCAACGATTCGCGCTATGAAACTCGCTCAGCCACGCGCAACAGCACGCCCTCGCTCGACCTTTACTATCATCAAGACTTCCGTCAGCACCAGTCATTGACGGCCAATGTCGTGGGCACGTTCATCAAGACAACGAGCCAAACGAAAAGCAACGAAGGTACTGAATATCAATACAATACCGACGGAAAAACCTATTCGCTTTGGAGCGAAGCCATCTACGAAAACCGTCTCAAGCCCTTCACTTTTTCTGGCGGATTCCAATTCGCCCAACGCTACAGCCACAACGAATATCACGGCGATTCCGAGGCCATCAACGACCTGCACACGTCCGATTTCTACCTGTTTTTGCAACTGAAAGGCCGACTTGCAAAACTCAACTATATGGCTGGGATCGGCGCAAGCCGTCGTTACTATCGGCAAGCCGAAACGAAGCACAATTTTTGGCTTTTCCGACCGAAATTCAGCCTTTCGTACCCTTTGGCAGACCGGCTGAAATTGAAATACGACTTTGAAACCTCGCAACACGTTTCGCGAATCGCCCTCGTCAGCAACGCTTCCATCAAAGTGAACTCGATGGAAACCCTGCTCGGAAATCCTGAAATCCGTCCCTGTCGCAGAATCGACCACGACCTTCGCCTGACCTACGCCACCCCGCGATTCACCTCGGAACTGCAAGGCTACTACCTCATCAACACCCATTGCAATATGGAAAAATACATCCGAAAAGACGGCCATTTCTACCAGACGCAGACCAACGCCGACAACGAATGTAGTTTTTTCTTCATCCAAAGTTACAACCAATGGGACATTGTCGCCGACAAACTGACAGCCACGATTTACGGCGGCATCTACCGCTTTTTCAACTTCGGCGAAGACTACCGCCACACCTTCACGAGCTTCAACGGCGGCTGTTCCGTGCAGGCCTATCTCAATCGCTGGACGCTCGGAGCCTACGCCGACAACGGCTGGAGCTTCATGGAGGGCGAGCACCGCGGGCTCAACGTCCCGTCGTGGCATTTCACCGCCACCTATCGCCCCAGCAAGTCGCTCACCATCTCGCTTTTCGCGCAGCATCTTTTCAGTCAGCACCCCCTGACAACCAAAGCGGAAGTCGTGAGCCGTTATATCCAAAAGGAAATTACCCAAAGTCAGCGCGAATACGGCAATATGGTGACGCTGAAACTCGCCTATCGCTTCGAATATGGCCGAAAATATCGCGACATCAACCGCTCAATGAACCATAGCGACAGCGAAACAGGAATTTTAAAATAGTTTTTGAGGAAAAAACCGCCCGAAAATCACTCGAAATAGAACGTCAGCGCAATCATTTTCGAGGTGGCTCGGCTGACGCTATTTGCGAAAACGCGAAGGTTTTCGTCGCGGAGGTTGTCAGCGTGGTTGTGGTCGAGGCAGTCGGTGAGGCCGAACATAAACTTCAGTTCGGGTCGCAGTTTGAAAAACGGCATATAGATATCGCATCCCGCACCAATTTCAAAGTAAAGGTCGGTGCGTTTCAACTTCAAAATGTCGCTCTCGCTGCCCGAAAGATTGATGACAGGGTTGAGGCCCGCCATCAGGTAGGGTCGCACGTTGCCATTGCGCTGTGAAGCGAAAATCATGTCGGCAGCGCAGGTGATATAAGCCGTTTTGATGTTCTGAATCCGCTCGTTGAGCAATACGCCCGTGCCCGACTCGTCGCCCTCGCCAACAGGGGCTTTCGGGGCAGTGAAGTCGTAGAAAGTGAGGTGGCGCACGCCGAAAAGCATCGCAGGTGCCAAGCGGAACTGGAACGTTTTGTTGAGGCGGAATTCACCGAGCACGCCGACGGTAAAACCCGCATCCCATCGGTCTTGGTCAACGGAAATGAGGCGCGTCGTCTGCGTTCCATCCTCGGCGACGATGGTCTGCGGCCCCACGTTGATCAGGTCGAGGTCTTGCAGGTGCGTACCGACAAACAGGCCGAAGTGGAAGGGTCGCAGGTCAGTATAAGGGCGGTTTTGCACCGTCCGTCCCTGCTGTGCCGATGCCGCCAGAGCGACCGTCAGCACGGCTATCAGAAAAAATATTCGCCTCTTCATTTTACTTATTAACGTGATTTACGTCAGAATATTGTGTTAGAAAGAAAAAGGAAGTAAAAACGTTAAAAAATGTAGAAACGACGAAAATATTCTCATCATTTTTAGGTATATAAGAAAAAAAACGTACCTTTGCACCACCTAATATTAGGTAGGAACTATAGAAACTAAAGCATTTAACAAACCATTAAACAAAAAGACTATGGCTTACGTAATCAGTGAAGACTGCATCGCATGTGGAACATGCATCAGTGAGTGCCCCGTTGAGGCAATTTCCGAGGGCGACATCTACAAGATTGACCCCGAACTCTGCACAGAGTGTGGCTCTTGCGCCGCTGTTTGCCCGAACGAGGCTATCAGCCTGCCGTAAGGAAAGAGCGACCACTACAAAAACGGCTTGGACAACACGTTCGGGTCGTTTTTTTGTGCCATAGATTTGGAGAAACACCTGATTGTTTGTAACTTTGCAAGCGATAAAATCAGAGAACAAATGGAATATATTTTTGAAACTGAAATGGAAGTGCGCGACTACGAGTGCGACATCGAGGGCATTGTCAACAACGCCAACTACCTGCACTATGCCGAGCACACGCGCCACCTGTTTTTGCGCAGTCTGGGCGTGAGTTTTGCCAAATTGCACGAGCAGGGAACCGACGCCGTGGTGGCGCGGATGAACCTGAAATTCAAGACTCCGCTGCGCTGCGACGATGTGTTTATCTCGCGCCTTGCTTTGACGAAAGACGGCATCAAGTACATTTTTCATCAAGACATTTTCCGCAAGTCAGACAATCGCCTTTGCTTCCACGGCGACATCGAACTGGTGTGCCTCGTCAATGGTCGATTGAGTGCCTCGCCCGACTACGACGCGGCCTTTGCGCGGTTTATTCCGGCTGAGTAAAAGCATAAAAATAGCCCGAACATCGCTGTTCGGGCTGTTTTTTCTGTCAAATTCGTTTATTTCACGCCGAGAGACTTGAGAGCCGTCTTGGCATCTTCGTTTTCCGGGTCAATTTCAAGCACTTTCTGGAAGTTTCTGATACAGCCATCCTTGTCGTTATTGACGAACAAGCAGTGGGAAGCGAGGTAGCGATAGGCCTCAACGAGACGCTGATTGTCGCTGTTGTCGCGGTTCTCGGCATTGGCGAGGTGATCGACGATGGCCTGATAGAAGGGTTTGGCGAGTCCTTTTTCACCTTCGGGATCCATCGCACCAGCTAGACGGGCACGCATGAAGTTGGCGTAGTCGATCTGCTCGGGATAGCTCTCACCCAGTTTGGCGTAGGTGGCATCGGCCTTCATGAAGGCATCGACCTGAGCCTGACCCTCGAGTCCGGCACCCAGACGCTGGTAAATCGAAGCCAGACCGGCGATGTCGTAGGCCGACGGCTTGTCCTTGCCATTGAGGTAGATGTCGTAGTATTTCGTACCATTCTCGAAGTCGTCGTTTGCGATGTAGGCATCGGAAAGGTTCTTGTAGGTCATGCTGAGCAGGTCCTTGTTGTCTTTATTGGCATCGGCAGCCTTGAGGAACATTTCGATGGCACGGTCGTACTGCTTCGCGTTCTTCAGCGCAGTGCCGTAATAGGTGTAGTCGTAGCCAGAGATTTTGACGCTGTCGGAGCGGTTGAAGAGGGCGTCGGCATATTGCAGAGCCTCGTCGGTGCGCTCCATATCGGTCAGGTTGTAGAAGGCCAGACGGTTCCACGCAGCCTTGCGGGCGTCGCGGGTCAGACCGTATTTCGCCAGTTCGAGGCTCTTCTCGCGCTCCTGGTGCATCCACGTGGCCATTGCATAGTTGGTGATGTCCTCGTCTTCGAGTTTGGTCTTATCGACCTTGCCATAATACTTGATGGCATCTTCCAGACGGTTTGAGTGGTAGAGGATGCGGCCTGCCATGGCATCGACGGCGATGTCGGGACGCTGCACGCGCAGTTCTTCGAGGTTGGCGACGGCCTCCTGCGGACTACGGCCACGCAGGATGTTGGCATACTTGTAGTAGCCCTCGGGGTCTTTCGGGTCGGCGTGCTTGGCCTGTGCATACTGCTGGGCAGCCGTTCCGCCGTCGTCGTTGAACACGGCGATGTCGCCCAAAAGGATGAACGCCTTGGCAAACTTGCGGTCGCGTGCGAGTGCCATTTCAGCGTACTTCGTGGCATTCACGGGGTCTTTCGCGTCGAGGAAAGCCTTACCAATGGCCGTCAGCATAGCCGGATTCTTCTTGTTGGCATTGACGATGGGCTTCAACTGCTTATCGACATCGGTCTTCGAGGCGATGATGTTAGTCACTTGGCCGAGTACGGCCTTGTCCACTTGCGCCATGGCGGGAGCACTGAGGCTGAGCGCCATGATTCCTACTACGAGGTATTTAAACTTTTTCATATTTTTCTCTCTTTGAAGGTTAAACAATACTCTGACTGCCTTTTACTCTATACGACGAATGACAGTCCGAAAGGTTTATTGGCTTTTTACGTTTACGTTTCTGATGGTGATGTCGCCATAGACGGGCAGCAGTCCTGACTTGAGGATGATTTTCTGGCCGATGGGCGACTCGATGAAGTGCGCAAATCCCCACGGCAGTCCTTGGCGCGGGTCGTTGACGAGCGCGTAGATGGTGCGGATGAGCGGATAGTTGTTATTGTAGATGTAATATTGGTAGGGCTTCCAACTGTTGGCCGGCGTGGCCGTGTCGAGCCTGCTTACCGACATCACACGGATTTCCTTGTTGTAGGTGAGGTTGGTCGTGTCACGCTTGTCGTTGAGCCAGTTGCTACCGATGATGCCGATGGCATTCGGAGTCCTGGCAACGTAGTTGACCACCTCTGCGCTGGTCTGTGCAGCGGTTACGTTGGGACTGGTGATGGGTTTACCGCCCAGGATGGAGTCTTCGGCGTAGTGCACTGCCGACGATTTCTTGTTGTCGAACACGAGTGTGATTTCTCCGCGCTTCGAGCCGGGATAGATGTCGCTCCACTTCGTGGCTTCGCCATTGAGAATGCGGGCGATGTCTTTCACGGTGATGCACGAGTCGGTGTTCGATCGGTGGATGATGAGAGCCAGTCCGTCGTAGGCGAGTCGCACGGTTCGCGGGTTGTTGCCCCGATCGACGAGGCTCTGCCGCTCTTCTGGTTTGTAGTCGCGTGCGGTGATGAGCAGGCACGTCTCCTTGTTGAGCAGCATTTCCATTCCGTCGGACTCGTTGGTGTAGATCGGATTGACTTTCGCTTTCTTGTAGGTGTGTTCGAATACTTGTCGTTCTTCTTCGACGATGGGACTAAAACTTTCGTCAGAGGCGAAACTGATCACCCCTGACGAATAAGTATCGGTGCGCCCGCTCTTCGACTTCTTGCCTGAGCAGGAAGCCCAGAGCGTGGCGACCAGTGTTAATCCTACAATGATGTAAGATGCGTTTCTTTTCATTTTTCGTTGTTTAAAAATGACTTACTGCAGTTTGAATGAAACAGGCACGTTGTACTTCACGCGCACGGCCGAACCGTTCTGCTTACCGGGAATCCAGCGCGGCATCGACTTGACGACGCGTGCGGCTTCCTTGTCGAGCGACGGGTCAACCGAGCGAACGACTTTCACGTCGGTGATCGAACCGTCTTTCTCGACGACGAACGACACCACTACTCTACCCTGCACACCGTTCTCCTGTGCTACGACGGGATACTTGATGTTGTTGCTCAGGTATTCGAGCAGGGCTTTGTCGCCGCCCGGGAACGAAGGCATCTGTTCCACAACCTCGAACACTTTTTCCACTTCGGGCTTCGGTTCGGGCTGTGCCACGGTTTCCTTCAACTTGAGCACTTCACCGTCCTTGTCGTCGTTACCCTTCACGTCGAGGGCACCGATGGCGGTCTTCGTGTTCAAGAGTTCGTCCTGGTTCTTGAGCTCGTCTTCGGGCTTCACTTCGTCGTCTTTCTTGATGACGGGCGCGGTGAACTTCACCGAGCTTTTCACGCGCTCAACGACCTTTTCAGGCTGCTGGATTTCAACTTTCTTCTGCTTCACTTCAGCTTTCTCTTTCGGCTTCTCAAGGGCTGAAAGTTCCTGCACCTGGGTGACTGCGACCTTTTGGGTCGAGGCCTCGATGAAGTTTTTCAGGCTGATGCCGAGATAGATGAGTGCAGCTGCAGCAAGCATGGTGATGATGGAGATGACGTTTCGGCGGGAAGTGCCCTTACGCAGCTTGTAGGCTCCGTATTCTTGGTTTCTTCCTTGGAACACGAGATCAACCCAGTCATTGTTTACAAGATCTATTTTTGACATAGTTCCATACGTTTTTAATGGTTAATGACTTGCGACTGACTTATTTGATTCCGCGCTGCTCGAGAAGTTTCTCGTCGTCGGGATTGATGTCGTCAATCACATACTTACCAATACTGCAAATCTGCATTTCATCGAGAGCTTCAACTACTTTCGAATAGGGAGCGCTGTCCGTGGGCTTGATGATGACGGTCATGGTCTGGATTTTCTCGCCAGTTCCCGTCACGTCGCCGCCCTTGATTTTCGACAGCTCGGCATTGTAGAGCGAATCGGGCCAATCCTTCGGATGGTTGAGTTTCTTCTCGTCGAGCTTGGCCTTGGCCTTCATCACGTCGAGCACGGGCTGTGTGCCGTCCTCAGTGACGTGTCCGATCAAGACGCTGCGGATGCCTTCCTTGCCCCAAGTGGTTTCCTTGATGCACGACGGGTCGTCGTACTTGGGCAGTCCTTCTACGTAGTACACTTTCTTCTCGTCGGAGCTGACATAGATCGTAATGGTGTACGATGCCTTCGTCACCGACTTGTCTTCGTCCTGCATGTTCTTGTCGTTACTCGGCATGACCAATTCCATCGACTGAGGCTTGGCCAGAGAGGTACAGAGCATGAAGAACGTGATGAGAAGCATCATCATATCGACCATGGGCGTGAAGTCCACGCGCACGTCCATCTTCTTTTGTTTGCTTGCATTCTGTTTTGCCATAGTTTAGTCCTCCGATGCTTTAAGTGACGTTGCCAAGTAATAACGGTTCTCGTTAATGTCACGCAGTTCGTTCATGATACGCTTGACGGTCTTGTACGGCGTGTGCTGGTCACCCTTGATGATGAGCTTCAGGTCGTCGTTCACACCGCGAGCGGCTTTCACCCAGTGCTGGAACTGGCTCATACCCTTCGAGCCGTCACCGTTTTCGATGCTGTCGAGGGGGATGCCTTCGTTCTTGTCACTCTGGATGTACTTGTTCATCTCGTTGACGTCCAGTTTCAGATATTCGTCGAGGTTCTCAATGGGCACGCCCCACATGGCGTCCTGCAGGAAGTTGGCCTGCTGCTCCGCACTGAGGCTCACGCCGAACAAACCGGTGATTTCGCTGAGCACTTCGCGGATTTCTCCTTGATTGTCCATGCCCATAAACACCTTGCCGACGGAATCGACGAGTATCGTCAGAGCGTCTTTTTCCGGAACTTTGATCTCCGAGACAGACGACGGGGTGAGCACTTTTGCCGGTTCGTTCTTGACAAACGTAGATGTCATCATGAAGAACGTCAGCAGAAGCACCATCACGTCTGACATGGGAGTCATGTCGATCCAGACGTCTTGTTTCTTAATTTTTACTTTACCCATAGTGATAAATGTTTTAAAGGGTTAGCAAAAAATTAAGCCTCTTCCGTATGGTTTGCTTCGTAGGTCTGAGCGATTGAATAACCAACCTCGTCGAGGGCGTATGTCAACTTGTCAATCTTGTTCGTGTAGTAGTTGTAGGCAATCACAGCACCCCACGATGTCAAGATACCGGAAGCCGTGTTCACGAGGGCCTCGGAGATACCTTGCGACAGAGCGAGCGAGTCACCACCACCACCAGCAGCCAGAGCTGCGAACGAACGAATCATACCTACCACAGTACCGAACAGAGCGGTCAGCGTACCGAGCGTTACGATGGTTGCCAGAATCGGCATGTTCATCTGCAAGGTCGGCATTTCAAGCTGAGTAGCCTCTTCGTGAGCCTGCTGAATCTTGGCAATCTTCTGCTCTTTCTTCAGGCCGGAGGTTGCCTCCATCTCCTTGTAAGCTTTCAACGAAGCACCAACGACGTTGGCAACGGTTCCGCGCTGGTCGTCGCACAACTTCTGAGCCTTTGCGAAGTCGCCGTCCTTGAGAGCCTGCTTGATGTTTGCCACAAACTTCGGCAGTTTGCCCTTACCGAAAGCAGTGCGCAGAGCGAGCCAGCGCTCGATGGAGAGTGCGATCACGGTGAACAACAGCGTGATGATCACCGGCACGACGATACCACCTTTGTAGATCAGACCGAGGAGGTTTCCGTCTTTCACGTGGTTGTTGGGATCGCCATCGACGAAGTTGGCGGGGTTACCCAGCACGAACTTGTAGAAAGCTACTGCTGCGAGGAAGCAGAAAAAGATGATCCAGATTGCGGCCTGGACGCCCTGGAAGCCCTGAGACTTTTTCTTCGGGGCTGCACTTGTTTGTTTGTTTGCCATAATTTAATTTTTGTTTTTTGGTTATTAAATAATTTAAGTTGTGAAAAAAAATTCTGTTTTGAACACGCAAAGATAGCAATTTAAACTTAAGAACCGAAACGATTAAGAAGTTTTAACAAAATATTTTTGCATTTTTCTCTTAACTTCGCTCTTTTGGTCACTTATTTCAGTTTCTTGAGTGCTTCTGCGATGCGTCTGATGGCTTCCCGGATGTTGTCGTCGCTCGTGGCATAACTCATACGGAAACAGTCGGGGTCGCCAAAAGCGTCGCCGCCGACGGTGGCCACGTGTGCGTTTTCGAGCAGATACATCGCTAAATCGCTACTTGTGGCGATGGTCTGGCCGCTTTCGGTCTGCTTTCCGAAGAAACTGCTGCACTTCGGGAAGAGGTAGAACGCACCCTCGGGCTTGTTCACCTCGAGGCCGGGAATCTGGCTGGCGAGTTCGACGATGAGGTTGCGACGGCGCTCGAAAGCCTGCCGCATCTGCTCGACGCAGGCCTGACTCTCGACATAAGCGGCCAGCGCAGCCTTCTGACTGACGGAGCACGGACCGCTCGTATATTGTCCCTGCAACTTGTTGCAGCCTTTCACAATCCACTTCGGCGCGGCCATATAGCCGATGCGCCAGCCCGTCATCGCGTAGGCTTTCGACACACCATTGATGATGATGGTGCGCTCCTTCATTCCTGCAAACTGCGCAATGCTCTCGTGGTGCCCTTTATAATTAATGTGTTCGTAAATCTCGTCGGCGAGAACGTAGAGGTCGTCGTGTTTCAAGATGACTTCGGCGAGGCTTTTGAGTTCTTCCTTGCTGTAAACGCTGCCCGTCGGGTTGCTCGGTGAACAGAGAATCAGCATCCGCGTTTTCGGCGTGATAGCCTTTTCGAGTTGTTCGGCGGTGATTTTGAAGTTCTGCTCGAAGCCCGCATTCACGAAAACGGGTTTTCCGCCTGCCAGCAACGCCATTTGCGGATAACTCACCCAGTAGGGTGTGGGGATGATGACCTCCTCGCCATCATCGACGAGTGCCATCACAGCATTGCAGACGCTCTGCTTCGCACCATTCGACACGATGATTTCGTCGGTCGAGTAGTCGAGTCCGTTTTCATTTTTCAACTTGGCGACAATGGCTTCGCGCAAGTCGGCATAGCCCGGCACGGGCGAATAGCGCGACCAATTGTCATCTACAGCCTTTTTCGCAGCCTCCTTGATGTGGTCGGGCGTGTTGAAGTCGGGTTCGCCCACGCTCAAGTTAATTACGTCAATTCCCTGTGCCTTCATTTCGGCACTTTTCTGCGACATCGCCAGCGTTGCTGACGGTGCCAGTCGATTGAGTCGGTTAGATAGTCTTTCCATTTTTCTGTTTTTTTATGTAGTTATATATAATTAATGTTCACGTGCGCACGAGGTTTCTTCCGGCATCGATGCGAAGGAAGATGAAGAGCAGAATGGTGAAGCCCCAAAGATTGGAACCGCCATAACTGAAGAATGGTAGCGGAATACCAATGACGGGCGTGAGTCCGAGCACCATACCGACATTGATGAAGAGGTGGAACAGGAACACGCTGGTCACGCAGTAACCGTAGATTCGCCCGAACTTGAAAGGTTGTCGTTCGGAAAGGTGGATGAGCCTGAGAATCAGCATCAGGAACAGCACGAGCACGCCCGCAGCCCCGAAAAAGCCCTCTTCTTCGCCGACAGTGCAGAAAATGAAGTCGGTGTCTTGTTCAGGCACGAATTTCAGTTTGGTCTGTGTGCCATTCAAGAAGCCCTTGCCCAACAATCCGCCCGAACCGATGGCTATCTGGCTTTGGTGGACGTTGTAGCCTGCGCCTCGAAAGTCTTCCTCAAGTCCCAGCAGTACGTTGATTCTCACGCGCTGGTGTTGTTGCAGGATGTCGTTGAGCACATAGTCGGCCGAGTAGAAGAGCACGACGGAACTGACGGCGAAAGCGGCGATGAAATAATAGCGTTTCAGGCGCGTGCGAAGCCCTTGGAATACGAGATAGCCGATGAGAATGGCCGTGATGATGAGTTGCACCCAGACCACGTCGAAGGGAATGACGTATTTCGAGAAAAGCAAGGCACCGATGGTGATGGCGAGCACGTAGCCCATCAGCACGTAGATTCTTCGACGGTTTTCGCAATAGACGCCGACCATCACGATGGAAAAGAGGTGGACGAGTAGCAAAACCAAGAATTTTCCGAGCGACGTGGGCGTTGCCCAAAGGTCGATGGCGTCGTACTTGATGCCGACGACGAAATAGATGACCATGGCGACGGCTGTGAACAGGATGCTGCCGGTCATTCCCTCACGATAGAACATCAGGAAGAACGACAGATAGACGAGTGCCGAGCCAGTTTCTTTTTGCCCGACAATCAACAGCATCGGCAACAGCACGATGGCGCAGGCTCCAGCGAAATGTTTCCATTGCCGGATGTCGATGCCGTAGGTGCTCATGAATTTCGCCACGGCGAGTGCGGTGGCAAATTTGGCGAACTCGGCTGGCTGCACACGCAGCGGTCCGAGCACGAGCCACGAGCGCGAACCCTTGATTTCGTGGGGATTGAAGATGGTTCCGAGCAACACCACGAGTAGAATGCCGTAGATAATCCACGCGGCACCGTCGTAGAGGCGGTCGTCGAGCAAGAGAATGACAAGTCCGAGTACCAGACTCGTCGCAATCCACACGATTTGCATGCCCGAGCGCGACGAAGTGCTGAAAATGTCGGTTTCGCCGTAGGTATATGACGCACCGCAGACGCTGACCCACCCAAAAATGAGCAGTGCCACGTAGATGGCGATGGTCAGCCAGTCGAGCGACCCCAACACCGTCGGATTTTTATTCTCGTTATTCTTCATTTTTTCAATCTTTCATCGGTCACTCAATCCATAGTGAATCCGTCGTTTCTGGAACGCCGCAGCCCGCGCTTCACTCGCTGGCGACAGTTTTCCATTGATAAATTTCTCCATGATGAGCGCTCCGAGCGGCACACCGTAGTCGGCACCCCATCCACCATTCTCGACATAGACCGCCACAGCGATTTTCGGCTCGTCCATCGGCGCGAAACCCATGAAAACAGAGTGGTCGTGGCCTCGGTTCTGGGCCGTTCCCGTCTTTCCGCAGACGGCGTAGTCGCTGCGGTTGGCCGAGCGACACGTTCCACCCATCACCGCCGAGCGCATTCCCGCCACCACGTATTCATAGGCGCTGCGCGGTGCTTTTGAATAATGTCTTCGCGTGAAAGTCGTGTCGAGCGGCTCGTCCTGCACCTTCCGAACGACGTGAGGCACGTAGTAATAGCCTCGGTTGGCGATGGTGGCGGCAAGGTTGGCGATTTGCAGCGGCGTGGCGTTCACCTCACCCTGCCCAATGGAAATCGAGATAATCGTCAGGCCGTTCCACGAGCCTTTGTAGTTTCGGTCGTAGTAGTCGGCATTGGGAATCAATCCGCGTTTTTCGCCCGGAAGGTCGATGCCGAGTTTGTAGCCGAAACCCATCGAAACCATATAGTCGCGCCATGTGTTCATCGCCTCTTGTGGCGATTTGTATTTTTGGCGATTGCCAATCATGTGGTAAAGTCCCCAACAGAAATAGCCGTTGCACGAGGTGCTGATGGCGGGAACCAACGGCAGCGGCGACCCGTGGCCGTGGCAGCCGACGCGCAAGCCTTTATAGACGAATCCGCGATGACAGGAGTAGGCAGTCTGGGCCGAAATGATGCCTTCGGAAAGGAACGTGAGTGCCTGCGTGGTTTTGAAGGTCGAACCCGGCGGATATTGTCCCATAATCGAGCGGTTCAACAGTGGTTTCCACGCATTTTTCTGCAATTCGATGTGCTTTTTTCCGCGTTGCCGACCCACCATGACGCGAGGGTCGTAAGAGGGTGAACTGGCCATGCAGAGCACCTCGCCCGTCGAGGGTTCGATGGCGACAATCGAGCCGATTTTGCCCTCCAAAAGTTGTTCACCGAGGGCTTGCAGTTCCAAATCAATCGACAACGTGAGATTTTTACCGGGTTCGGGCTTCTGGTCGTATTTTCCGTCCTGATAGCGCCCCTGAATACGGCCTTTGGCGTCGCGCAGCAGAATCTGAATGCCTTTCTGACCGCGCAGTTGCTTTTCGTAATACCGCTCGACGCCGAGTTTGCCGATGTAGTCGCCGGGCTGATAGTAGTCGTCTTCCTCGATGTCGGAAGGCGAAACTTCCGCTACATCGCCGAGCACATGGGCGGCGTAGGGGTATTTATATTCGCGAATCGTGCGTTTTTGGATATAAAAACCCGGAAAACGGAACATTTTCTCTTGGAAAACGCTGAATTCCTTGTCCGAGAGTTGTCCCATGAAAATTTGTTGGGTATAGCGCGAATAGCCGGGATTTTTCGCGCGGTCTTTGATGTCGCTCATCCGCTGGATGAAATATTCCTTCGTGATGCCGATGGCCTTGCAAAACTCCACCGTGTCGAGTCGTCCAGCCATCTCGTTCATAATCACCATGATGTCGTAAACAGGCTGGTTATAAACCATCTGCTCGCCGTTTCGGTCGGTGATGACACCACGCGAGGGGAACTCGATTTTCTTCAGAAAGGCATTCGAGTCGGCATTTTTCTTGTAGTCGTCGCTGAGCAGTTGGAGCATGAAAAGGCGGATGATGTAAATCACGACTATCAGCGCGGCCACACCACCAATCACATAACGCCGGTATTCAAGACTATGATCTTTCACGCCACTTTACTATTGCGAAAAAACTCTATCGTCAGCAGTAAGACACTGGTAATCAGGAAACTACCGCCGACGTTCATCAGCCAATGAAGCCAGTTGTCGAAATCGAAGGCCTCAAGGGCGAAAAATGTCAGACAATACACCAAAACGATGATGAGCGCATACCAAATGAACTTTCCGATGCCGAGCGACCGCATCGAAGGGGCCAAGTCGTCGGGACTCTCACGCGGCAGAAACAGCGTCAGTAGATAGGGCTGCAACAAGCCGATAAGCGTCATCGAAGCGGCTGCCAGACCAGGCGTGTTCGAGAAAATATCGACACACAAACCCATCGTGAAACTGGCGACGAGAATCGTCCAATGGGGGAAATCGCGGCGGAAAAGCGTGACCATATAGACATAAAGCAACGGCGTGGCACAACCGAACAAATGAATGTGGTTGAGCACCAGCGACTGGGCCAGCAACAGCAGCACAAAAGCCCCGATTCCTTTCAAAACGCCTATATTCATCGTATTTTCACTTCACATTACACACTTCACACTCCACACTCCACACATCACACTCCACACATCACCTCAATGCCTTGATTGAGTCCTGCGCCGCACGGATGATTTGCAATCGCTCGTCCATGTTGGCATCGCTGATGACGCAGACATCGCGCAACCGACCGAAATCGGTACTCAACTTGACCTGCGCCAGATACGACAATCCGTCGGCTGAATTATACTTCTCATTGACCGTTCCGACCATGATTCCTTCGGGAAAAATGCTCGAATAGCCACTCGTCACCACACTGTCGCCCTTTTGGAAAACGGCATGGCGCGGAATGTCATCGACGAAGGCCATGTTACTCTCCTTGCCATACCAGTGGAGCGAACCGAAATAGCCTCGTCCGACGATGGTGCAACTGATATTCGAATGGGTGTTGAGGATGGGAATCACGACGGAATAGTGGGCGGAAGTCAGATAGACAATGCCCACGACACCCGTTCCGCTGACCACACCCATGTCTGTCCGCACGCCGTCGGCCTCACCCTTGTCGATGGTGATGAGGTTGTCGGGCTTGTGCACCTCGTTGGTGATGACTTTCGCCGGAATCAGCTTATATTGCTCGAGCAACCGCAGTTGATTGCTGTGGAGATAGGCCGAATCTTTCGTCAGCGAGGTGAGCCGTCCCGAAAGTTCCGTGACTTGATGCTCCAGATAGGTGTTTCGCAGAGTGAGTTCCTCGTTGACCTTCGTCAGCGCGAAAAACGCCTCCACCTGCGAACTCCATGAATAGATTTTTCCTGTCACGGCGTTGGCCGTGGAAAACCACACGCTACCCTGATAGCTGTTGAATCGGAACAGCAATGCCACACTGATGACTTCCAACAAGAGGAAGACGAACCAGTGATGATATTTTTTCAGGAATTCGAGTAGCGCGCCCACCTGTCTTCTACGATTTTATCGAGTGGAAACGCCGATTATCGCATCAGGAACGAGAACTGGTCGATGTTCTTCAAGGCAATTCCCGTACCCTTCGCCACGCAGTGGAGCGGGTCGTCGGCCACGATGAACTGGATGTTGATTTTGTCGGTCAGACGCTTGGCCAGTCCGCGCAGCAAAGCTCCGCCACCCGTCAGGTAGATGCCGTTTTTCACGATGTCGGCATAGAGTTCGGGCGGTGTGTTTTCGAGTGCCTGAAGCACAGCAGTTTCGATGCGACCCACGGTGCGGTCGAGGCAATGGGCGATCTCCTGATAGCAGACATCGACCTCCATCGGCAGAGCCGTGATTTTGTTCGGACCAATGACGGTGAAGTCCTCGGGTGCTTCTTCGCCGAGGTCGGTCAGTGCCGAACCCACATTGATTTTGATGCGCTCAGCCATGCGCTCCGACACTCTGACGTTGTGCTGGGTGCTCATGTAGGTCTGGATGTCGGTCGTGAGGTCGTCGCCAGCCACCTTGATGCTGTTGTTGGCCACGATTCCACCGAGCGAAATCACTGCGATTTCGGTCGTTCCACCACCAATATCGACAATCATATTGCCCTCGGGTGCCTCCACGTCGAGACCGATACCGATAGCGGCTGCCATCGGCTCGAAAAGCAGATAGACGTCGCGTCCGTCGGCATGCTCGGCAGAGTCGCGCACGGCACGAAGCTCCACTTCCGTCGAACCCGACGGCACACCGATGACCATGCGCAACGCCGACGACGAAAACAGGCGCGAACCGCTGTGCACCATCTTAATCAGACCGCGCATCATCTGTTCGCAGGCCGTGAAGTCGGCAATCACACCGTCTTTCAACGGGCGCACCGTGCGGATGCCCGGATTTTCTTTCTCATACATCATTTTGGCCTTTTCGCCGACGGCAATCATCTTGTCGGTACGGCGGTCGAGTGCCACTACGGAAGGTTCATCGACAACAATCTTGTCGTCGCTGATGATGATGGTGTTGGCTGTGCCCAAGTCCATCGCAATTTCCTTTACAAAACTGAAAAATCCCATAATAATTTTACTATTTTACAATTTGACTATTTTACTATTAAAACCATTGACCGATGGCCGTATCATACCGACTCGACACTCCGAAAGCCCGTTTGGCCAGTTCGCGACGCTGTTCGAGCGTTGTTTCGGCACCTTGTCTGTTCAAAATATCGAGCAAAACGGCATATTCGGCCTTGCTCGGCACGATGACCACGTCGTTGAAGTTTTTCGCTGCCGCACGGATGAGCGAAATGCCGCCGATGTCGATTTTCTCGATGATGTCTGCCTCCGACGCACCACTCGCAACGGTCTGTTCGAAGGGATAGAGATCGACAATCACGAGGTCGATTTCCGAAATTTCATACTGCGCCATCTGCTCACGGTCGCCCTCGTTGTCGCGACGCGCCAGAATACCGCCAAACACTTTCGGATGCAGCGTTTTCACGCGACCGCCGAGAATCGACGGATAGCCCGTCAGCGACTCCACGGCCTGACATTCGTAGCCCTGCTGCTCTATGAACTGCTGGGTGCCGCCCGTCGAAACGAAGTGCACGCCCTCGTCGTTGAGTTTGCGGAGCAATTCGTCGAGTCCATCCTTATGAAACACCGACACCAACGCGGTTTTGATTCTTTTTTTGTCGAAAAATTTCTCTGCCATAACCTTAATTTATTATCAGACTGCAAAGGTACAAAAAAGCAACCGAAGGCACAAACTTTCGGCTGCTTTTTTTAGAAATAAAAAATCAAGATCATTCCCATCATCACTTGGCGGTCTTCCGTGCTGTCCATCCTGTCACCAAAAACACGCCCAACAGCACCAAAACAGCCGCCACAGGCTTATCCCACGTCAGCACGTCCTGACCGACGGCTATCGCGACCAACGAAGCCACTACGGGTTGCAAATTCGTATAGATGCTCACCGTCGTCGCCTTCAAACTTTGCATTGCGTAAGGAATCATAAAATAGCCCAAAACCGTGGCAAAGACAACGATGAAAAACATTGCCGAAGCCCCATAACACCAATCCATCGACGGCGAGAAATCGGTCAAAAGTCGCGTTTGTGGAATGTCGCCGACGGCAAAAGGCAACACCGCCACGCTCGACACGAGGAAAACCCACTTCATCTGCGTCACGGCGGAGTATTTTTGCGACACTTTGCGCGTAATCAGCAGATAAACCACCCATGTCAGTACGCTCAAAATGGCCAGCGCAATGCCCAAAAGATCGTTGCTACCCGTTTCCGACTGCCACCTGACAACCACCATCAAGGCCGCGCCGACGATGGCCAACAGAACGCCGACGGTGTTCATTCCCGTAATGCGCTCACCCAAAAACATAGCCGCCATCAGCATCGTGGCAATTGGCGTGAGCGTGGCAATCAGCGAGAAATAGACGGGTGTCGTGAACTGCAACGCCCACGCCGTGAGCGTCTGTGAAATCACGAATCCGAGCAATCCGCCCGCCATAATGACAAGCAAATCGCGCCTTTTCACGGGTTCTTTCGGCAAAAACGTGGCAATCGCCCAGAAAATCAATGTTGCCCCGACACATCGGAACGCCATATAGGTCATCGGCGTCACCCAGTCGTTGAGCAGAAATTTCGTCACTGGCACACCCAATCCGAATATCACGTTGGCCGCCAGAATGGCAATGTGCGCTTCAAAAATGTTATTTTTTTCTTTTTTCATGCTACAAAATGACCTCCATCGTCGTTTTTTGCACCTGCATTCCCATTTTTTGATAGAAGAGCGAAGCCGCAAGATTGCCTTTCCACACGTTCAGCGTGATGTTTCGGCAGCCAATCGACCGCGCAAAGTCGAACACGAAGTCGAACACTGCCTTCCCTATGTGCCGACCACGCACTGCCCCATCGACACAAATATCGTCGATGTAGAGCGTCTTGATGTCTTGCAGCAGTTTGTCACCAATCATCTCGGAAATCTGGCAGAACGCATAGCCCCGAACCGCGCCGTCGTCATAGACGAAAATGGGGTTTTCGCCGTCGCCGAGCATCGCTTCAAGTTCCTGTTCGTCGTACTTGGTGGTGTGCGGCTTGAACAAATCGGGGCGCAACTCGTGGTGCACCATATTCACTTGATGCAGCAGGTCTATGATTCGCCCGATGTCGCCTTTGTTCGCTTTTCTAACCATAGTCGTATTTTTTTGCAAAGTTACGTTTTTTTACTGAAAAATCCTTGCGAGCATTTCGCAAGGATTTCTTCGTAGCGGGAGAGGGACCCGAACCCTCGACCTCCGGATTATGAATCCGACGCTCTAACCAACTGAGCTATCCCGCCTCCGAAATGAGCTGCATTCCCTTTAAAATCGGGCTGTCTGAAAGGACTGCTCCTCGGAAATGCGGTGCAAAGGTAATACAAAGTTTTCAATCTGCCAAAAAAATCTTGCGAATTTTTATTTGTATTTGAGAAAAAAGCATTATTTTTGCAAGCACAGAAATGAATTTTTGAAAAAATCAACATTTGACGACTTATGAAAAAGCAGTTGATACATATCGAGCACGAACTGAAATCGAACTCGCCGAGCATCATCTGGCAGCTCATCGGAACGCCCGAGGGACTGGCGCGATGGATTGCCGACGAAGTGACGCTCGACGGGACGACGCTCACGCTCATCTGGGGCGAGACGTGGCGACACCACGAAATCAGGAAGGCAGAAATCACCAAGCAAGTCAAGCAGAGCTATCTGCGAATGCACTGGCACGACGACCCCGACCCCGAGGCGTATCTGGAATTGCGCATGGAGTACAACGAACTGACCGACGACTACATGCTGCTCATCACCGATTTCGCCTTCGAAGACGATTTGGACAGCATCCGCGACCTCTGGGACGACAATCTGGAGCGTCTTCACCAGTCAAGCGGACTATAAGGAATGCGGGGCATCAAGAAACTTGACATATTCATGGTGCGGCAGTTCATGCTGCTGTTCGTGGCCGCGTTTTTCATCTGCCAATTTGTGCTGATGATGCAATTTCTGTGGCGCTACGTCGAAGAACTCATCGGCAAGGGAATTTCGATGGAAATCATGGCGAAATTCTTTTGGTACATGGGGCTGACGATTGTGCCGCAGTCGCTTCCGCTGACGCTGCTGCTCTCGTCGCTCATCACCTTCGGAAACCTCGGTGAAAGCAGCGAACTGACGGCCATCAAAGCCGCAGGAGTATCGCTGATGCAGGCGATGCGCTCGCTCATCGTCGTGGCAGTGATGACGGCCATCTGCTCGTTTATCTTCCAGAACTACATCGGTCCGAATGCTCACTTGAAAATGATGCAAATGCTCATTTCGATGAAGCAGAAAAGCCCTGAAATGGAAATTCCCGAAGGCGTTTTCTACAGCGGAATCCCGGGCAGCAACATCTATGTGCAGCAAAAAGACATGGAAACGGGCAAACTCTACGGCATCATGATTTATCGGCGCACGGCAAGTTGGGAAGACCAACAAATCATCCTCGCCGACTCGGGCATGTTGCAATCGACCGCCGACAAACAACATTTATTATTGAGTCTGTGGAGTGGCGAATGGTTCGAGAATATGCAGTCGCAACAACTCGGCGGAACGGCCAACGTGCCCTATCAGCGACAGACTTTCGTGACGAAACAACTGCTACTCGACTACGACGGCGACTTCAACATGACCGATGCTGCCCTGCTGACGGGCGATGCGCGAAACAAAGAACTCGGACAACTCGTGCGCGACCGCGATTCGCTCGCGATGGCCTACGACAGCATCGGACTGGAATACTACACCTTGGCTCGACGCCACTATTTTGCCGTGGCAAAAGCCTCGAAGCGCGACTCGCTGACTGCGATGAAACGGGCGGAACAAGTGAACAACCACCCCGATTCGCTCTTCAGCCACCTGTCCGACGAGCGGAAAAAGCAGGCAGTGAACTACGCACAGAGCCGTGTGCAGTCGCATCTGAGCGAACTGAGCTTCAACCAAATGGTCATCAAGGATGGCGACCGCAACATTCGAATCCACGGACTTGAAGCCATCAACAAATTCACGCAGTCGCTCGCGTGCCTCATCTTTTTCTTCATCGGCGCATCGCTCGGAGCCATCATTCGCAAAGGTGGACTGGGCGTTCCTGTCATCGTGTCGGTCTTGGTGTTCATCATCTATTTCATCCTCGACTACAGCGGCACACAGATGGGAAAAGACGGTGTTTGGAACATCTGGGTCGGCAAACTGATGGCAACGGCCATTCTCGCGCCACTCGCCGTGTTTTTCACCATCAAGGCCAACAACGACTCCGCCGTGTTCAACATGGATGCCTACCGCACATTCTTCATGAAACTGCTCGGACTACGGCTCCATCGCCACGTCAGCAGCAAGGAAGTCATCATCGAAGACCCACACTATCAGGACGATATGCGCCATTTGCAGGATATGAACCACACCATCGAGGACTACAACCACGAGCACAAACTGCTGCGACTGCCGAATCCCATCAAGGTGTTCTTCCGTCCAGGCGACGACCAAGTCATCAGCATCATCAGCAACGTGTTGGAAGAAACCATCGACGACCTGACAAACACACGCGACAAGCAGATTCTGTCGTATATCAACCGCTATCCAATTCTTTCCGAAAACGCCCACACGCGACCGTTCCGAAAGAAATGGCTCAATATTGTCACAGGACTTGTGCTGCCCGTCGGACTGTTTTTCTACCTGCGCATGTGCCGCTTCCGTCTGCGTCTGCACAAAGACCTTTCGACCATTCGTCAGGTGAACGATTTGGTCATTGCCCACATTGACGCGAACTATCATTAAAATAGAACATAAAAAACTATGGAATCATTCAAACTGAATACAATCGAAGAGGCTCTCGACGACTTTCGCGAGGGAAAATTCGTGATTGTGGTCGATGACGAAGACCGCGAAAACGAGGGCGACCTGATTTGTGCCGCCGAGAAAATCACGCCTGAAATGGTGAATTTCATGCTGAAAAATGCGCGTGGCGTGCTCTGTGCGCCTGTCACGTTGAGTCGTTGTCGTGAACTCGACCTGCCGCATCAGGTACAGGACAATACGTCGGTGCTCGGAACGCCTTTCACGGTGACGATTGACAAACTCGAAGGCTGCTCGACGGGCGTTTCCATCTACGACCGCGCCGCCACCATCCGCGCATTGGCCGACCCGACTTCCACGCCGCAAACCTTCGGTCGTCCGGGCCATATCAATCCGCTTTATGCCCAAGACAACGGCGTTTTGCGTCGCTCGGGCCACACCGAAGCCGCCATCGACCTTTGTCGGCTGTCGGGGCTCTACCCCGTCGGCGCACTGATGGAAATCATGAACGAGGACGGCACGATGGCGCGACTGCCCGAACTGATGACAATGGCAGCGGAGTGGAATATGAAAATCATTTCGATTCGCGACCTGATTGCCTATCGCCTGCAACGCGAATCGCTCATCGAAGTGGGCAACGAGGCCGATATGCCCACGCTCTACGGCCATTTCCGACTGATTCCTTTCCGCCAGAAAAGCAACGGAACGGAGCATTTTGCGCTCATCAAAGGCGAGTGGAAGGACGACGAGCCGATTCTCGTGCGCGTACATTCTTCATGTGCCACGGGCGACATCCTCGGTTCGATGCGCTGCGACTGCGGCGAACAACTTCATCGCTCGCTGCAAATGATAGAAAAAGAGGGCAAGGGCGTACTGATTTATATGCAACAAGAGGGTCGTGGCATCGGTCTGATGAACAAAATTGCGGCTTACAAGTTGCAGGAAGAGGGTCTTGACACGGTCGAGGCCAATGTCCACCTCGGTTTCAAGCCCGACGAGCGCGAATATGGCTGTGGTGCGCAGATGTTGCGCCATCTGGGGGTCCACAAAATGCGCCTAATGACCAACAATCCGACGAAGCGCGTCGGCTTGGAGGCTTACGGACTGCAAATCGTCGAGAATATTCCCATCGAAATCACGCCGACACCTTACGATTACCGCTATTTAAAGACGAAGCAAGAGCGAATGGGGCACAATCTGCATCTTCAATGATGAAACAGCCTCACACCCGTGAACGCCATGGCGATGCCGTATTTGTCGCACGTCATGATGACGTGGTCGTCGCGGACTGAACCGCCAGCCTGCGCGATGAATTCCACACCACTCTTGTGCGCCCGCTCGATGTTGTCGCCGAAGGGGAAAAACGCGTCTGAAGACAGGCTCACACCCCGATTTTCCGCTATCCACGCCCGTTTTTCCTCGCGTGAAAGTGGTTCGGGCTTGGTTTGGAAGAATTGCTGCCACGCGCCCTCGGCCAAAACATCGTCGCATTCGTCGCCGATGTAAATGTCAATCGTGTTGTCGCGGTCGGCACGGCGAATGCCCTCTATGAAAGGCAGTGCCATCACTTTCGGATGCTGCCGCAACCACCACGTATCGGCTTTCTGACCGGCGAGTCGCGTGCAATGGATACGGCTCTGCTGACCCGCGCCAATGCCAATCGCCTGACCGTCTTTCGCGTAGCAAACGCTGTTCGACTGCGTGTATTTCAGCGTAATCAGTGCAATCATCAGGTCGCGTCGAGCATCTTCCGTAAAAGTTTTGTTCTGCGTCGGAATATTTTCAAACAACTGAGGGTCGTCGAGTCGGATTTCGTTGCGTCCCTGCTCGAAAGTGATGCCGAAAACCTGCTTGCGCTCGATGGGTTCGGGCTTGTAAGTCGGGTCAATCCGAATCACGTTGTAGGTTCCCTTGCGCTTTTCACGCAGAATTTCGAGTGCCTCGGGCGTAAAATCGGGTGCAATCACGCCGTCGCTCACTTCGCGTTTGATGATGAGCGCCGTCGGCAGGTCGCACGTGTCGGAAAGCGCGATGAAATCGCCATACGACGACATTCGGTCGGCACCTCGCGCACGGGCGTAAGCACAAGCCATCGGCGACGAGTCGAGCCCCGCAATGTCATCGACGAAATAAATCTTTTTGAGTGTGTCGCTCAACGGTAGTCCGACCGCCGCACCAGCAGGCGAAACGTGTTTGAACGACGCAGCGGCAGGCAGTCCCGTCGCCTCGCGCAGTTCGCGCACCAACTGCCACGCATTCAGCGCGTCGAGGAAGTTGATGTACCCGGGCCGTCCGCTGAGCACCTCAACGGGCAGCGAGCCCTTTTCCACAAAGATTCGCGACGGCTTCTGATTCGGATTACAGCCGTATTTCAGTTCGATTTCCTTCATTGCGAGCAAAAATATTTATTGAGGACGCTCAATATACGCAATCACGTCGCCTTTTGCGACTTTCGCGCCTTGTTTGGCATTGATTTCGACGAGTTTGCCACCCAGAGCCGCAGGCACGGTGACGATTTCGCCCCACGTGGCCACGATGTAGCAGAACACGTCGCCCTCGGCATATTCCTTGCCGATGTGCGGTTCGACCGTCGGAGCAGCCTCGCCGTCGCCGCCAAATTCCCAGAACAGCTGTCCTTTCACGGGAGCCACGAGCGCGTCGGCCTTCGCGTGTTTGAAGGCAGCCACTTCCTCGGGCGACAATTTTCCGCCGAGTGCAGCGTCTTTCGCCTTCTGGATGTCGGCAAGCAGGTTTTTCTTCGCCTGACCGCTCTTGTAGTTGCGATATTGCTCGGGATGCATCGCCAGTTCCCAGAGTTCCTCGTTGTCCTGACCGTATTCCCAGCCGTTTTCGTCCATTTCCTTGCGGAAATCGTCGAGCGCATTCGGATAGAAGGTTCGCGGATCGTCGGTGACGAATTTTCTGCCCTGTTTCTCGGCCAGTTCGATGATTTCGGGAGCCAACGGACCGGGCACTTTGCCACTCTTTCCGAGAATCATACCCCACATCGAGTCGTCCATCATCACGAAACGGCCTTTTCCTTGCTCCATCGTCAGCAGGTTCATCAGCGCGATGTTCTTCACATACTGCGAGAACGGCGTGACGAGGGGCGGATAGCCGACACGCGGCCACACGTATTCCACTTCGTTGAACAGTTTCACGAGCATATCGTCGGTCGAAAGTTCGGCATCGCCCTTTTTGCGACGCAGGTTGTTGATGGTTCCCATGATGCCACCGAGGTCGGCCATCATCGAACCCATCATTCCACCCGGCAGACCGCATCCCAGCAGCAGCGACGACATGTGCTTGTTGCCCGGATTGATGAAGTAGCCGAGCCAGTCGTCGATGAATTCCTGCGTGAGCGAACGAGCCTTCATATAGGCATTCATATTGATTTCAGGCACGTCGAAGCCCTCGTTTTTAAGCATCGACTGCACCGAAATGATGTCGGGATGCACCTTGCCCCACGACAGCGGTTCGATGGCGGTGTCGATGATGTCGGCACCGTTTTCGCAGACTTCGAGAATCGAAGCCATCGACAGTCCGGGGCCGCTGTGGCCGTGATATTGGATGATGATGTCGGGATATTTCGTCTTGATCATCTTCGTCAGTTGGCCCAAGAACGCCGGCTGACCGATGCCTGCCATGTCTTTCAGGCAGATTTCCTCAGCTCCTGCGGCCACCACCTCGTCGGCAATCGCCATATAGTAGTCGAGCGTGTGAACGGGCGAGGTCGTGATGCAGAGCGTGGCCTGCGGCGTCATACCAGCCTCTTTCGCCCATTTGATGGAAGGAATGATGTTGCGCGTGTCGTTCAAACCGTCGAAAATACGCGGAATATCAACACCCTGCGCGTGCTTCACCTTATACATCAGGGCGCGCACATCGTCGGGCACGGGATACATTCGCAGTGCGTTCAGACCGCGGTCGAGCATGTGGGTTTTGATGCCCACCTCGTTGAACGGCTTACAGAACGCACGAACAGCGTCGTTGGGGTTCTCGCCTGCCAGCAGACACACCTGCTCGAAGGCACCGCCATTGGTTTCCACACGGGCGAAACAGCCCATTTCGATAATCACCGGAGCAATGCGCTCCAACTGGTCCTTGCGCGGCTGAAACTTGCCCGAAGACTGCCACATGTCGCGATAGACCAGACTGAATTGAATTTTTTTCTTCATATTGCTTATTTTTATTATCCTTGTTTGCTTTTTTCGGTCAGCGACCGATGGTCCTCTCCCCTCCTCTTCCTCTTTTGGCCTGCAAAGTTAGGCAAAAAAAACAAGGCCACCAAACTTTTTAAGTTTTCTACACAAAAAATATTGATTGGAAAAAAATCGTTTTCCCGTCTGAAACAAAAAAATTCCCGAATCGTTTGGCGGTTCGGATAGTTTTTTGTAATTTTGCCACATAAATTATAAAAGAAAGGAGCAAAAACGATGACAGCCATACAGATGAATGCAGAACTGTTCCGTGAACTGAGCATCATTGCCGAAGACGAAACATTGTCGGCCAAACTGATGAAGTACATCAAAAAGTTGACGGCAACAAAGAAAGACCCTTCGCTGATGACACGCGAGGAGTTCTTTGCCCGTGTCGATGCAGCGGCAAAAGGACCATCTTATGCCATGCTCCCCAACGAAAACTTGACAGACTATCTAAAGCGCCGAGGCTATGATTTATAGAATAGAAATCAAGGAACAGGCCGAATTGGATTTGCTCCGTCTGGCAAAGTCCGAACCGAAGGCTTTCGCTAAGGCCCAGAGGTTTTTAGAAGAGATGAAGGTCCACCCCAAAACAGGTACAGGACATCCAGAACCGCTGCGAGGGGACAGAGCTGGGCAATGGAGTCGCCAAATTACCAAGAAGCACCGTATGGTGTACGAAATTCATGAAACGGAAGTCATAGTTCTCGTTCTGACCGCCTACGGCCACTACGATGACAAATAACCATCACAGATTATTGATAACAAAAAAATAAAAACAACCATTTAGTAGTTGCGCCCGACACGGATTAAGGGTATTGAATTATGTTTAAGTATTCTTCAAAGTGGGCTTATATTAAGTTTTTTGCATCAACTGTATGTTTCATTTGGCTGATTGTGATGATTGTGGATGGCTTTTTTGGTCAAGACGTTAATGCATCATCTAAGGGTTGGAATCTTGTGTTGTTTATCTTATTGGGTATCTCTGGAGTGCTTCTTCTATGCTCTGGGTTGAAGGAACTAAAGAATGAAAGACCCCTCAAAAAAGTAAGAATTGTGTGGCTATTCACAATTCTGGTTGCTCTATATGAGACGTTTGTTTCTGTATTCAGACTTATTGAAGCTGATAACAGAAATCTATTTGACGCAATCGGCGTTCTTTTCATCGTTGTTTTTATAGTCCTGATTCGTGAACTGGGGATTAAGAAGTTATACAATAAGCGTCAGGAGTCAGGCTGTTAGTTTAGCGAATATAATCAATTGAAGTAATGGAACAGAAAAACGGAATTTTGGTCATAAGAACCAATTGGAAACAGCCGTGGTCGAGGAAAATTGTCCGCGTAATCAGTTATACTATGGGCCTTTTTGGAGTGCTGATACCGTTAGCAATTCTCATATATGCACTTGTCTCTATAGTGTCTGGGAAAGGAAATCCCTATGATGACAATGGGATGACTGTCAGTGACGTTGTCTTATTAAATATCATATGTATAATAGCTGTGGCTTTCTTGTGTGGATGGGTACCAATGTTAATCAAGTACATGTTCCCCATAACATATGAAGTAAGGGACGACTCGGGCATCTTAAAAATAAATCGGAATGGGAAGGACGTTTTCAGAGCCAGTAAACGAGAAATCACAAATGTGCAATTCATTACAAATGTTGCCAAAACATCAGCAGGAACGGAAGTTACAAGAGGTAGTCAATTTGGAGATACTCTGCAGATTGATTATTATATTCTACGCTCCAATGGAAAAAAGAAAACCAAACAGTTTAAGATGAATCTTGCGTGGCTAGAGGATACTGATAGATTCAGCCTTAGGAGTTTTGTCACTTCTTTTCTAAGAGAACAGTCAAAGAAGATGGACGAGAAAGGCAACAAACTCAAAAAACTGGGAGAACTGGCAGGCAAGATGAAAGAAGATTTTGTGAATAAGGCAAAACAAGGTGACAAAGGTGCATTGAGCCGTGCTGGTGAAATGACATTGCTTCAACATTGGGCAGAAAAGGTGCGAAATTGTGAGCATACTTTTGAGAGGAAAGATGGCAGGGATGTCTGCACGAAGTGCGGTTTTGAGGACCCAGACTCTCTGTCGATAGAGGAGAAATGGGCAGAAGCTTGGTTGTGATGAAAACCTTTGAGTTGAATGTTTTGTTTGGTGCTGTCAAATAAAAATGTGAATTTTGTTTGATGTTGCCAAATAAAAAAGTTATCTTTGTCTATGTTTTATTCAACAATTTGTATCTTTACCATATTAATTATAACCAGAACCTCATTATGGCATTTATATATAAAGAGACTATAAAGATAAGAGAAACCAATCTTCATCAGGAACCAGACATGAAAGCTGGCGAGCGGTATATTGATGATATGGGGCGTTTCTGCGAAGTAAAAGAAGTTCGTTTTATAAAATTTGTTTGGGAAGATGTGTCACAATGGGAAATCGCTACGGAGAAATATAGTCGTGATGAACTGACCGAAAGTGAGATGTCTAAATGGTTAAATGATAATTGAAATAAGAGTTATATGACAAACAATTTTAATGCTAAACAAGTGAAAGACCAAGTTGTGCAATGGATTCGCGACTGGTTTGAGGAGAATGGAAAAGGCTGCAATGCTGTGCTGGGCGTTTCAGGCGGCAAAGACAGCAGCATCGTGGCTGCACTGTGCGTGGAAGCTTTAGGAAAGGATCGCGTTATCGGTGTGACGATGCCCAACGGAGTGCAGAAGGACATTTCTGATAGTATGCGCCTCATCAATCATCTTGGCATCCGCTACTGCAACGTGAACATCGGTGATACCTGCCAAACATTGATGGGGACGGTAAAGGAGCAATTAGGGACGTTAGGCGCAGAAGTGAGCGAGCAGACCACCATTAACTTGCCGCCACGTGTACGAATGACAACGCTTTACGCCATCTCACAGTCGATGAACGGTCGTGTGGCCAACACCTGCAACCTCTCTGAGGACTGGGTGGGCTATTCCACTCGCTATGGTGATGCTGCCGGTGACTTCTCTCCCCTCGGTGGACTGACCGTGGGTGAGGTTATTGCTATCGGCAAAGAACTGGGGCTGCCCATCGACTTAGTGGAGAAGACACCCGCCGACGGTCTCTGCGGCAAGAGTGATGAGGACAATCTTGGCTTCACCTATGCTGCTCTCGACCACTATATCCGCACTGGCGAATGTCCCGATGCAAAGGTAAAGGCCGTTATCGACGACAAACACGAGAAAAACCTCTTCAAGCTGAAGCCGATACCGCACTTTGAGTATAAGTAAACGAGTGTTTTATTTTAGATTAATAGAAGTTGCGCCCGACACGGATTAAGGGATTTGATTATGAATGTAAGATTCTTAGAAGAAGGTTGTTGTGGCGGAACCTTGCATCCTGATAGTTTTCGGATACCCGATATAGGTGAAATCATGACTTTTTATGGTGGGGTGCCTTATCGTGTTGTTGACATTGATAAATGTACTTATGTTGATATCAAAGAACATGGTGGTTCAGAAGAAGGGACTGACGTCACCGTGTTTGTGAAAAAGATCGGCTAAGAATGAGCAGGCACCCAAAACGGATAATAATGCCACACATCATCACACATACTGAAGAAATAGAAGAGCACGGATACTGCCAGCAGCGCCCAGAGTTGAGGACTGGCGATAAGTATTTGTACGAGGTGGACGGAAAGAAACGATTACATATCGTAAAGTCAGTCCATCTGGATAAGTATGTATGGGAGAACGTGGCCCTGTGGAGCACGGAGATAGAGGAATACATGGAGGACGAGTACGTCCTGTGCAGGATGCCTGTTCATGTCGAAACACAGGAAAAGGCAGATATCCCCGTTTTCGTGGTCAAGGGGCTGGTAGGTGTTCTCACTCGCGACAAGGACTTGGTACGAGGGGAGATGATTATTCCGTCAAGGATAGGCGACATAGTGGTGAAAGGTGTCTGCCCGTTCGGCTTCTATGACTGTACGAACCTGACGAGGGTGGTCTTTTCGCCGATGGTGGTGATAGCTTATGAAAAGGCTTTTGCCCAAAGTGGCCTTAAGGAGATGGCTTTCAACGAGGAGGTGGCCGTGACGATTCACATCACGGCTGTGGATGACTGCAAGGATATGCCGAAGTTTGACCGGCTGTTCGACTTTCCTTTCCCCGGTAAGTATATGTTCTGCGGAGGAGAGGCCTTTCGGAAATGGGAGCAGAAACTGCACGACTTACATTTTCTAAACTGATAAAACTAACAAATTAGAAGTTGTGCCCGACACGGATGAGGGTAACGAAAGTATGAGAAAGTTAATATATTTTCATGGCTTTGGTTCTTCAGGAGAAGGAGGAACGGTGAGAACACTTAAAGAGTTGTTACCTGACTGGACCGTGATTGCGCCTGACATCCCTGTAGATCCGAAAGATGCGTTGCCTTTTTTGAAAGAGTTGTGCCAAAAAGAGCAGCCCGATGTGATTGTAGGAACCAGTATGGGTGGCATGTACGCACAACAGTTGCGTGGATTCAAGCGCATCTGCGTCAACCCCGCATTCGACCTGCCCCAACACAAAGACATCCTGTATGAAGGTACCTTTGACTTCTTCAACCCTCGAAAGAACGGCGAAACCACCTTCATTATCACCCACGAAATCATCAGCCATTTCGCCGAGATGGAAGCACACCAGTTCGACGGCATCACCGATGAGGATCGCGATAACGTGTATGGTCTCTTTGCCGACAATGACACCACTGTCAACTGCGAGGACATCTTTCGCAAATACTATAAAAATGTGATTCACTTTCGTGGTGAACACCGTTTGAATCGACAAGTGATTGAAGAGGTAATTGTACCTTTGGTTCAGGAACTGGTTCAACGTGAATACAGATGGGAAGACAATGGCTATACTTGTGTCTTCAAGGTGGATAGGCAGTCGGCATCTTTTGAGGAAATAGACCGTTTGGATTTCTCCAGATATCTGCTACAAATTGACGTCCAGGGATTGATGAAGGCATTACATGTTTCAGACTTGCGTCAATTGGTAGAAGAAGTCAAGGACCATTTTAGCTTTGGAATTATGGAACACTTCCTCAAGAAAAATGGAATAGCATACAGCACTTATTACGAGACTAATTTCGATTGATCATTGCAACGGAAATAAAATGAAACGACTATTTTTTGACATGGACAATGTGCTGGTTGATTTTCAATCAGGACTTGACAAGATAGATGAAGAAACCAAGAACCAGTACAGGGCAAAGGGTCCAGAAGACAAAGACCGACTGGACGAGATTCCCGGTTTGTTTGGAAAGATGGAGCCAATGCCTGGAGCCATTGAGGCTGTTCATAAACTGGCAGAGGTATATGATATGTTTATCCTCTCCACTGCCCCTTGGAAGAATCCTTCCGCATGGTCGGATAAGGTGGAGTGGGTGACGAAATATCTGGATGATGTGTTCCACAAACGAATGATTATCACTCATAGGAAAGACCTTGTTGAGGGTGACTATCTGATTGACGACCGAGGCAAGAACGGCACGAGTGAATTCAAAGGCGAATGGATTCAGTTCGGTTCAGAGCAATTCCCAGATTGGGATGCTGTAGTGGATTACTTAATAAACAAATCAACATGAGCACGATGCAAAAAGACATCTCTCAGTTGCTGACAGAGAAATGCGGAGCTGATTTTGAGATAGAGAAAATCATCGGTTATCAATACTCCATTGGATATATCACTGAAGACTGGGATTTTCCAATCGAAGGGGAATATTAATTATGATGTCGGCACGTTTCCCGCATTTGGGCACCAACAACAAAAACCATATTGGATGCTTTATGGTCTCGACCAACTACTTCATCAATTGGTGATTGTTGGGATTTGGTATTATTGTTGTATGAACCAATGAGAATATAAAAAAATCTTTATTCTGTTCTCACTTCATAGAAATATTCGTAACTTTGCCGGCGAAAAATGTTTGAAGGAATGAAAAAAACGATTGTTTTTCTGCTGTTTTGCGGCCTCGTTTTCGCCTGCGGACAGCGCGGAAATGTAGAAAATACGGTGCCTGAGAGCGACAAAGACGGTCTGCTCGAGGGCGACAGCATGGTTTATGGCTTGGCGTGCGAGGGCTGCAACGACTCGGTGGTGGTGCTGCTGCCGATGGACGGTAGCGACCCCGTGAGTTACGACATCATCGAGGCACGGCTCAATCAGAAAGTGCTGGGACAGATGCGCGTTGGCGACTGGATTGGGCTGATGCGCAACGCCGAGGACTCGACCGTGGCCGACCTCGTCATCGACCTCGACGAACTGAAGGGAACGTGGTGCTACGTGGTGATGCCGAAGCTGGTGAAGGACGTGCCCGACAGCATCCGCGACGAATATTTAATTCCGCGCGAGTACGGTTTTTCGCTGAAACGGCAGTGGATGGCGCAGAGCGTGGGCTACGTGCGCGAGCAGAAATCAGTCGAGGACAAGAGTCCGGTGGTCTATCCGCGCCTGCTGTTTTTCACGGGTTGGCACATGCTCAACGGCCAACTCATCGTGACGAGCGGCGAGTTTGGAAAGGATGAAGACAGCGACGATATGAAAATCGTGAGCACGCGCAACGACACCTGCGACATCCTTTATTTGCGCGACGACTCGCTGGTTTTGGGCAGCGACGGTGTCACGCGCAGCTATTATCGCCACACGAACGTCGACGAAATCAACCGAGAGGCTCGTAAAAAGGCTGAAAAGCGTCTGAAAGAGTCGCTTGGGCTGTGAGTTTTGAATGTTGAATTTTGAGTTTTGAATTTTGAATGATCGCCTACGGCGATGATGAATTTTTCAATGATGAATTCTTAATTGTTAATTCATAATTGTTTATCAGCGAAGCTGACAATTCAACATTCAACCTTCAAAATTCAAAAATCTTTCTTCCGCCACCCGCTCCCACTTCGTGCCGGGCTTTCCGTAGTTGGCGTAGGGCCAAATCGAAATGCCACCGCGAGGCGTGAAAATGCCCTTCACCTCGATGTATTTCGGTTGCATCAGCTTCACCAAATCCTTCATAATCGTGTTCACGCAATCTTCGTGGAAATCGCCATGGTTGCGGAACGAAAACAGGTAGAGTTTCAGGCTTTTCGACTCGACCATTCGCTCGGCAGGCACGTAGGCAATGCGGATTTCGGCGAAATCGGGCTGACCCGTAATCGGACAGAGCGAAGTAAACTCGGGGCAGTTGAACCGCACCCAATAGTCGTTGTCGGGATGCTTGTTCTCAAAGGTTTCAAGCACTTCGGGCGCATAGTCGTCCCGATATTCGGTTTTCGTTCCGAGGGCTTGCAGTTGGTCCTGTTCCCTGTTCATAACTTCCAGATTTTAAAGATGTTATAAGAAATGTCGTAGTCATAGACGTCCTCGTTGTCGTGTTGTTTCGTGAAGGCGACCACACGATGAGTGATGGGCAATGCGATGATTTCGTAGAGCGTTTTCAGCACCACCTGCGTAATGACGAGCGAGGGCATTTCCTCCCACGGCATCACAAACGAGAAGGCCAGCGGAAAGAAAATAATCGAGTCGGTGAGTTCGCCGAAAACCGTACTCAGAACGGCACGAGCCGAAAAATTCTTACCCTTCGACGACATTTTCATCTTCGACATGACATAGGCATTGATGAACGAGCCTGCCAGAAACGCCACAAACGAAGCGGCGGCGATGCGCGGTGCCAGTCCGAAAATGCTGTGGAACGCCTCGCTGCGGTCCCAGTAGTCGGCGCCGGGGATGAAATCGGCGATGGCGGCCATCGTGACGAAGAAGAAATTCATCGCGAAACCCATCCAAATGAGCAGTCGGGCACGCCGAAAGCCCCAGACTTCGCAGACCACATCGTTGATGATGTAGCTGACGGGGAAAATGAGCAAACCGCCCGTGAAATTGGCTGGGCCGAACGAAATAAGCTTTGTCTCCAACACATTTGCCGTAATCAAGCAAACGCAGAACAGCGTGCAGAAAAGCATAAAGAGCACACTGACTCGATGATTCGTTTTTTTCATATTCTTGTTTTGTTAAAGGGGGTTGAGCAAGTACCCCTGTCGTTAAAAAATAGCGGCTCGCGAAAGCCACTTGATTGAAAATCGGGTGCAAATTTACAAAAAAAATGGCAAGGGAAGAATTTTTTCGGGATAAATTGTCTAAATTTGCAGCGTAGAACGTCGATTTTTCGGCAAAAACGACCTTTTTAGACATGAATCGAGAAGAATTTCATCAGAAACGCGTGGCACTGCTGCTTTCGGGCGGTGTCGATAGTGCGGTTGCGCTGCACGAACTGGTCGGAAACGGCATTCGACCCGATTGTTTCTATATCAAAATCGGGAGCGAGGACAACGACGAATGGGACTGTTCGATGGAGGAGGATTTGGAGATGGCGACGGTGCTGTGCCACCGCTATGGCGTGACGCTCGAGGTGGTCGATTGCCACCGCGACTATTGGGACGAGGTGACGCGCTACACCATCGAATCGGTGCGGGCGGGTCGCACGCCGAACCCCGACGTGATGTGCAATCGGATGATCAAATTCGGGGCGTTCGACCGCAAGCGTGGCCACGACTACGACCTCATCGCCACGGGGCACTATGCCCAGACAGAAATCGACGAAAACGGCGTGAAATGGCTCACGACGAGCCCCGACCCCGTGAAAGACCAGACCGATTTCCTCGCGCAAATCTACGACTGGCAATTGCGCAAGGCATTATTTCCCATCGGCCATTACCGAAAAGAAGAAATTCGGGCGATTGCCGAGCGCGAACACCTCGTGAATGCCCGTCGGAAGGACTCGCAGGGCATCTGTTTCCTCGGAAAAATCAGCTACAACGACTATCTGCGGCGCTATCTCGGCGAACAGGAGGGCGACATCATCGACATCGACACCGAGCAGGTGATTGGCCGCCACAAAGGCCATTGGTTCCATACCATCGGACAGCGCAAGGGGCTCGGACTCGGCGGTGGACCGTGGAATGTGGTTCGGAAGGATGTCGAGCGGAACATTCTCTACGTCGTCAAGGGCTACGAGCCGATTCGGGCGCATCGAATGGAATTCAACATCAAGGATTTTCATTTCGTGGTTTCGAGGAATTCTGACAATACTCCGATTTCAGAACAAGTTCCCAAACTCCTGCAACTCCCGAAAGAAATCACTTTCAAAGTCCGCCACACGCCCGACTACTTCATCGGTACGCTCGACGACCTCGGCAACGGCTGCTACACCGTCCACGCCGACCGCTGGGTGCAGGGCGTTGCGCCCGGACAGTTCTGCGTCATCTACGACAGCGATTTCCACCGTTGCTTCGGTTCGGGCGAAATTACAATATAGATTGCAACTTTTTCGCGAATTAAAACGTCTAACAAATACCAACTAATCCAAAACGATGATGATGATGATTTTGTCAACAACCCCAACGATTGAAGGCCGCACCATCCGCGAATACAAGGGTGTGGTGACCGGCGAGACCATTATCGGTGCCAATTTCTGGAAAGACTTCAAGGCCAGCATCCGCGATTTCGTGGGCGGCCGCAGTGCTTCCTACGAGCGTGTGCTGCGCGAGGCGAAAGACACTTCGATGAAAGAAATGGAAGAACGCGCACGCGAACTCGGTGCCAACGCCATCGTGGGCATCGACATCGACTACGAGACGCTCGGACAGGGCAATTCGATGCTGATGGTCGCCACGAGCGGAACGGCTGTCGTCATCTGACTATTTCTCGAAATGCTGGTAATCTTTGAGTGATTTCCAGTCGCCTCCCCAACGGAATCCACGCTGCTTGAAAAGGCGGTAGGCGAGGTCGTTGCGCGTGATTTTGTACTTGAAATTGCGCGAGCGATTGGCATAGAATCGGGCGGTTGCGGGCTGCACGTCGAGTGTGCCGTCCTTGCGCCGTTTCACGCAGGGATTTTGCAGCGGATTGAGGTCGATGGCGAGTCCTTGCGCGTGTTTCGAGAGTTTTCGGCTACCGCTGACGACTCGAAAACAGAAGCACGAGGTGTTGTTGGCCTGCATCGATTGTTCGTCGTCGGCGTCAAAGTCGTCGATGAGGCGAATTTGGGCAATCGGATAGCGCTGGCGATAGAGTTCGCGGAAAATCGCGATGAGGTCTTGGGCAATCGCCTTGTTGCAGACGAGTTCGCCCTGTTGCGTCGCACCGTCGAAATCGCAGTAGGTCAGCGTGAGCAGGCGCAAATCAGCCCGTCTGACGGTGCAGTTCGAGGGATAGGAACGGCCTTGCATACGGCTGAAAACGGCGTCGCTGAGGGTGTCGGCACGGAAAATTTCGCCCTGTGCCGCCATTTCAATCGACGAAAAGAGCATCATCGCCCAAAAAACGATATTTTTTCGTGAAATCAGCATAAAAAAAGCTTTTTTCGTGAAAATCAACTTGATTGTACCCAAAAATCATACAGTTCGCGAAGCGTCTTAAAGACGCGCTCAGCGCCTTTTTCCGCCAGAACGTCGTCGGCCAAAGGTCCTGTATTCACTGCCATCGTGCGACAACCAGCTGCTACGGCAGCCTCCACGCCCAACGGCGCATTTTCTACGACCAGACAGCGCTTTGCGTCGGTGCAACCGCACTTTTTCATCCCCATCAAGTAGGGGTCGGGGGCAGGTTTTCCGCGTTCGACATCGTAGGCCGTCACCACCCTACTTTCATCGACGAAATCGGCGAAGTCGTCCAACATTCGGGCGATGAGCGGTCGCTGGGCACTGCCCGTGACGATGCCGATGGCGCAACCGTTGTCCTTGAACAACTGCATCAGGTCGAAAACGCCGTCGAAAATCACCGCCTGCGGCATCGAATGGAAAATTTCCGCCTTTTTTTGGTACATTCGCATCGCTTCGTCGGTCGAAATCGTGCGATGTTGCTGTGTCCAGACCATCTCGCGAATCGTATCGACACCACGTGCGCCCTCGGTGGCGTAGGCATCTTCCGCCGTCATCACAATGTCGAACTGCGCCATCGCCTGCTGCCAAGCCACAGCGTGGTTCGGCATCGAGTCGTAGAGCACACCGTCCATATCGAAAAGTACCGTTTCGAGCCCCATTTCAACCTTTTAACCCTTTAACTTTTTAACCTTTTAACCTTTCAAGGATTGCTTTCGACTCAGCCTCGTAGCCCGGTTTGTTGAGCAGGGCAAACATATTCTTCTTGTACGCCTCGACACCCGGCTGGTTAAACGGATTCACGCCGAGCAAATTGCCGCTGATACCACAACCGAGTTCAAAGAAATAAATCAGCTGACCGAGGTAATATTCATTAAGTTGGGGCATCGTGATGAGAATGTTCGGCACTCCGCCATCGACGTGCGCCAGTTGCGTGCCGAGTTCCGCCATTTTGTTCACCTCATCGACGCGCTTGCCGGCGAGGAAGTTCAGTCCGTCGAGATTTTCCTCGTCAAACGGGAAATCGACACGATTTTCGGGCTGTTCGATGCTGATGACGGTCTCGAAAATCGACCGTTCACCGTCTTGAATCCACTGTCCCATCGAGTGCAAATCGGTTGTGAAGTCGCACGAGGCCGGGAAAATCGCCTTGCCATCCTTGCCTTCCGACTCGCCATAGAGCTGTTTCCACCACTCGGCAATGAAATGCAGTTTCGGCTGGTAGTTCACCATAATTTCAATCTTCTTGCCACTCTGGTAGAGGGCATTGCGCGCAGCGGCATACTGCGCAGCGATGTTCTCCTCGAACGGAACGTCCTTGCCGCATTGCTTTTCCATATCCTGCGCTCCCTTCACCAATGCCTTGATGTCGAATCCGGCACAAGCCACAGGCAGCAGTCCGACCGGCGTGAGCACCGAGAAGCGACCACCCACGTTGTCGGGAATCACAAACGACTTGTAGCCCTCTTTGTCGGCGCAGGTTCGGGCAGCGCCTTTTTCCGCGTCGGTCACGGCGACAATCACCTCGCGAGCCTCGTCCTTGCCACGCTGTTGCTCGCATTGCTTCTTCAGCAGACGGAAAGTCAGCGCGGTTTCGGTCGTCGTACCCGATTTCGAGATGTTAATCACGCCGAAACGCTTGGTTTTCAGGTATTCCGTGAGTTCAAATAGGTAGTCCTCGCCGATGTTGTTGCCAGCGAAGAGGATGACGGGTGTTGGGTGTTGGGTGTTGGGTGTTGGGTGTTGAAGCCACGCAAACGAATTGCTGAGTGCCTCAATCACCGCACGCGCACCGAGATACGAGCCTCCGATGCCTGCCACAACCACCACTTCGCATTTTTCGCGCAGCGAGTCGGCCACCGCCTGAATTTCGTCGAGAAACGCCTCGCTGATGCTCGTCGGCAGGTGCAGCCAACCCAGATAATCATTACCCGGGCACGTGCCGTTTTCCATCGACAACTGTGCCTCTTTCACCTTCGGCTCAAAAGCCTTCACAGCGCCTTCACCGAGGAAGCACGCCGCTTTCGTCAAGTCTAATCCAAATTTTTTCATTGTAACAATCTTTTTATCCTATTTTTTCTGATTTTTTCAACATATTCCTTACGGACTGCAAAGTTACGCATAAGCGAGCAGAATACAAAAGAAAAACTCGTTTTTCTTTTCATTCTCGAGCGAAAGGAGTTCCCTTGAGCAAAGCGAAAAACTTCTCGAAAGTTACGCATAAGCGAGAAGAATACAAAAGGAACAGAAAAAATTTTTTCAGTCGCGTAAAAAAAATGCCGAATCGTTTGGTCGTTTCGTTTTTTTGACGTATCTTTGCAAAAATAAATTTTAATTAGGTAAAATATAAAAAAATGAACTTTCTTAATATTTTAAATCATTATTAACTCATTAAAAAAAAGATTATTATGAAAAAGTATTTAGCAGAAATGGTGGGCACATTCGTGCTTACGTTCTTGGGCTGCGGCGCGGCTGTGGCTCTGGGTTGTGGTGCTGAAAACACGGCGGCCATCGTCGGAACAGCCTTCGCATTCGGTCTTTCGGTCGTGGCGATGGCCTACACAATTGGCGGCATTTCGGGTTGCCACATCAATCCGGCAATCACGCTGGGCGTATTCCTCAATGGCGGCATTTCGGCCAAGGATTGCGGTATGTACATGGTGTTCCAGGTCATCGGTGCCATTCTGGCTGCCGCTGTACTCGCTGGCATCGTTGCCACTGACCCGAATCTGGTCATCACCACCGCTACGGGTGCCAATGGCTGCACGTATGGCGTGACCAACGGCCTCATCGTTGAAATCGTGCTGACGACGCTGTTCGTGCTCGTCGTGCTCGGTGCAACGTCGAAGACCAACGGTGCCACCAACAACTTCGCAGGTTTGGCCATCGGTCTGACGCTGATTCTGATTCACCTCGTGGGCATCCACTTCACGGGCACTTCCGTGAATCCCGCTCGCTCAATTGGCCCGGCTCTCTTCGAGGGTGGCGAGGCGCTGAGCAACCTCTGGGTGTTCATCGTTGGCCCGCTCGTGGGCGGTGCATTGGCAGCAGTCATCTGGAAAGTGATTGAGCCCGCTGAATAAAAATCTAATAAATCGCAATGTTGTGAACCTCAGAAGTCTTGAATTCAGACTTCTGGGGTTCATTTCCAAAATTAAAACATGAAAAAAATATTACTTGACGCACATACGCATACGGTGGCCTCGGGACATGGCTACAGCACGGTGCAGGAAATGGCAAAAATGGCAGCCGAAAAGGGCCTTGAGGTGCTTGGAATCACAGAACACGGACCGGCTGTCCCTGGCTCATGCCATAAGTTGTATTTCAAAAATATGTTCGTGGTTCCCCGGCAATTGTTTGGCATTCGCCTGCTGATGGGATGCGAACTGAACATCCTCGACACGAATGGCTCGCTCGACCTCACCGACGAATATTTCGAAAGGCTCGATTTGGCCATCGCCGGTGTGCACGCCCCATGGTATCAGGGTGGTACGAAAGAGGAAAACACGGCGGGCATGATTCGCGTCATCAAAAATCCGAACATCAACATCATCAGCCACCCGGGCGACGGAGCCTGCGAACTCGACTACGAACCGCTGGTGCTGGCGGCGAAGGAGGCGCACACGCTGTTGGAGGTGAACAACCACTCGATGGCTCCGCAGCGCAAAAATATGGTGGTTCGCGACAACAACCTTGAGATTCTGCGTTTGTGCAAAAAGTACGAAGTGCCCACGATTCTCGGCAGCGACGCCCACGTCTCGTACCAGATTGCCGACTACGAAAGGCTTTATCCGCTCTTGGCCGAAACCGATTTCCCCGACGAATTGATCATGAATTATTGGCCGGAGAAGTTTTTCAAATATCTTTTTGGATAAAAAATCACCCCAAAATAGTAGCAAATTTTTAATTTTTGAAATGTTAAAAAAATAAGTGGCTGAAAATCAGCCACTTAACCGTTGGGTGCCTAGTCGGACTCGAACCGACGACATTCAGAACCACAATCTGACGCTCTAACCAACTGAACTATAGGCACCATCAAACTTCCTGTTGTTGGAAAGCAGGTGCAAAGGTACAGGAAATATTTGACATCGCCAAATAATTCCTGATTTTTTTATCAATCGGACGAAAGAAAATCCTAAAATCGAGGAAAAATCCCCGTGATTAGGACTTTCATTCGTTCAAATGACGTTTTTACTCAGCCTTTGCGGGTGCTTCTGCCGGTGCTGCCTCGGCTGCCGGAGCAGTTTCAGCGGCGGGAGCGGCTTCTGCGGGAGCGGCCTCACCTGCACCAAAGCCCTGCGTATTGACGGGATTGGTCGTCATGGTTTCGGTGGCTGCCTTCTCGAGCACGCTCTGGTCGGCAGAGGCGGTCGGAGCCACGTAGGCGCAGATGACGCTGAACACGACCATGGCGGCTGCCAGGGCCCATGTTGTTTTTTCAATGACGTCGGTTGTCTTGCGGACACCCATGATTTGATTCGACGAGGAGAAGTTCGAGGCCAGTCCGCCTCCCTTTGACTCCTGAATGAGCACGATGCCGATCATCAGCAGTGCTGCAATTACGATGAGAATTACGAATAATGTGTAAACCATTTTTTAAGTTTTAATTTGTTTGTTATTGAGTATCAATTTTTCCAAAAATCGGATTTGGTCTGCAAAGTAAGCATTTTTTTTCGGATATAGCAAATTTAATCGCTGAATTATTTCCAAAGCCTTGTCATATCGCCCCTGTTTGATGTAAATTTTGGCCAAAGTCTCGGTAAAAATGCCTTCTTCGGCTTCATTTTCGTCATTTTTGTCTGACAAGTCATATTCTTCGGGCGTGTAGTCGATTTCGTCCTTGAGTTTGATTTTTCCTCCTTCGTTTTGGATGAAGTTGTCGATGAGGTCCTGGCCTTTCATCTGGGGTTCTTGCTGCGGCTCGTTTTCTTCTTTCTCGACATCCAACAGATAGGAAACGTAGTCGATGGCGGCATCGGCGGGTGTCGGCTTTCGTTTCTGACCCGTCGCGACCTTTTCCTCGGCTTCTTCTTTTGGAATCGACTCGAGGAAGTCGTTGATGAGGGTGATGGTTCGGTTTTCCTCGTTGGTCTCGGCAGGCGTGGTTTCGGGCTCTTTTCCCAGTTGATAATGGGCGGCTTCGACAAGGTTGAACAGCACTTTTCGATCGCTGAAATAGACGGCGGCCTTGCGCAGTTCGGCGTCGAAAGTGGCATCGTGGAGCAGATAAAGGTTTTGCAACATCAGAAGCCGCGCCGTCTGGTAATAGGGATGGAGCGCGAGCAGGCTGCGAAGCTCGTAGAGAGTCTCGCGGTTCATCTGTTCGGGGTGGTTGATGAGTTGCGTCAAGTCCATTTTTCTATCTTTTTTTTACCAGTTTGCGACTGTTGCGTTGAAAATTTGGTCGGTGAGTTCCTTCACCATCTGCGTGACGAGTTCTTCCTGCACCGAGTTGAGCGACTGCGTCGATTCGTAGGTGGTGGTGGCGGTGAAACTGCGTTCGAAGTCTTCGGAGTGGTTCACGTTGTTGGTGAATCGCACGTTGACGGTCATCGACAGTTCGACTTGCGCCGAATAGCCTTCGCTCGACACCGACTTGTTTCGTTGGTTGTATTGGGTGATTTCGCCCTCGATTTTCAGGTCGCCGTTGCGCTTCACTTGAATCAGTTTCGTGTGGTTGGCGTAGGTGTCCTTGAGTTGGTTATTGAAGAGCGGCGCCATCGGTCCCCAAACGTAGTTCGCACGAATCGGGAAGTCGGCGATTTGGATGGTTTTCGTCTTGCTATAGTCAATGCTCGCGCCGTTGAACTTGTAACTGACAGAACAAGAAGTGAACAATGTGCAGTGAATAGCGAACAGCGTTGCACCGATGATGAATCGGCCAACCCAACGCTTGATTCGATGATATTTATTTTTTTCACTACTCATTTTTCACTACTCATTATTTATATTATTCCAACCCAAACTGCTTCAGCCGCCGATAGAGCGTGCGGTCGCTGATGCCCAGTTCCTGTGCGGCTTTCTTGCGATTTCCGCCATTGCGCTCGAGGGCTTTTTCCAGCATCTGCCGACCCATATCGCTGAGATTCAGGCTCTCTGGCTCGCGAATTTCCTCGGCCTCGGCTTCCTCGATGTTGTTTTCATCCGATTGTTCGCCCCTGACCGTCGGCATCGTACTCGATGACGGCCCGATGGTCGTGATTCCGCCAAACGAAGCCGCTCCGCCCAGTGCCCGAGCCTCGTCCATCTGCTTCCGCAGGCTGTTCATATCGCGACGCAGGTCGCTCACGTTTCCACGCAGTTCGTAGAGGATTTTGTAGAGCAGTTCGCGCTCGCTCTCGTACGAATGTTCGCCCGCGTTGCCGATGACGGCCAACTGCGTGCTTTCGGGGTCTTGCGGAATGAATTTCGACAGCGTTTCCACGTCGATTTCACGCTGTTCGCTGAGAATCGACATCTGCTCGGTGATGTTCTTCAACTGGCGCACGTTTCCAGGCCATTTGTAGCGCAGCATCTGCTGGGCAGCCGCCTCTGTCAGCGTGATTTTCGGAAGATGGTATTTCTCGGCCATTTGCAGGGCGAAAAGTCGGAACAGCAGCAGAATGTCCTCGCCACGGTCGCGCAGCGCAGGCATCTGAACGGGAATCGTGTTCAGGCGATAGTAGAGGTCTTCGCGGAAACGACCCTCGCTGACGGCCTTCTGCATATTCACATTCGTTGCTGCCACGATGCGCACGTCGGTCTTCATTATCTTCTGACCGCCCACGCGGATGTATTCGCCCGTTTCCAACACGCGCAACAGCCGAGCCTGCGTCGCCAAGGGCAGTTCGCCCACTTCATCGAGGAAAATCGTACCCTTGTTTGCCACGCCGAAATAGCCCTCGCTCTCGCCGATGGCACCCGTGAACGAGCCTTTTTCGTGGCCGAACAGTTCGCTGTCGATGGTTCCTTCGGGAATCGAGCCGCAGTTGATGGCGAAATACCGCTCACGGCGGCGCGGCGAGTTGTCGTGGATGATGCGCGGAATGATTTCCTTACCCACGCCGCTCTCGCCCACGATGAGCACGCTCAAATCGGTGGACGCCACTTGCAAAGCGACATCCAGCGCACGGTTCAAAGCATCGCAGTTTCCCACGACATTATACCGTTTTTTTACCTCTTGTAACCTCGTCGTATTCATTTGAGCTGACAAAATTACACATTTTCTGCGAAACAGCTGCAATTTTGGCAGAAAAATTTGGTTGTTTCACGAAAAAACACTACTTTCGCGAAAGATTTTTTCAATAGAAAATGATTTTTTATGTCGGAAACGATGATTTCGAAATTTCAATTTGAGGTCTGCGCGAACAGCGTGGAGAGTTGCAGGGCGGCACAGTTGGGCGGTGCCGACCGCGTGGAGTTGTGTGCGGGGATTCCCGAAGGTGGAACGACACCGTCGTATGGCGAAATCAAGCTGGCGCGGCGCGTGCTCGACGAGGGTGCGGCGCAGGGTTTGAAGGCGACCCGCCTGCACGTGATTATCCGTCCGCGAGGCGGTGATTTCCTTTATTCTGAATGGGAATTGGAACGGATGGCTGAAGACATCCGAATTTGCCAAAAATTGGGTGCCGACGGCGTTGTTTTCGGCTGTTTGCGCCCCGACGGTTCGCTCGACACCGAGGCCAACGCCCGACTGTTGGAAGCCACCCAACACCCAACACCCAACACCCATCACCCAGCAATTACTTTCCACCGCGCTTTCGACCGCTGCGCCCATCCTGAACAGGCTTTGGAAGAGTTGATTTCACAGGGTTTCGACCGAATTTTGACCTCTGGTCAGCAGCCGACGGCCCTCGAAGGTGTCGATTTGCTCAAAAAACTGCACGAGCAAGCCGCTGGTCGCATCAAAATTTTGGCTGGTTGTGGCGTAAACGAGGAAAATATCCGAAAAATCCACGAGGCGACGGGCGTCACGGAGTTTCATTTTTCGGCTCGCGAACCGCGAAAAAGTCAGATGATTTTCGCGAATCCCGACGTGTATATGGGTGCGAAGGGAGCCGACGAAGACACGATTCTCGTCACCTCGGCCGATCGCGTCCGCGCAACCATCGAACAGTTGGAAAAATTATAGTTTCAGATACGAGAAAATGCGCTCGGTAGCCCCAGAACGGCGACTGACACATTCGGCAGCGGCCTCCCCACGGGTTTTCACGGCTTGTGCGTCGGTTGCAAGTTGGTTCATGCTGTTGGCGAAGTCATCGTAACTGGTGATTTCGATGCCGCCACCGCATTCTTTCAGTTCCTGCGCCTCCATAAACCGCTGGTTGTTCGGGCCGAAGAACACGGGCTTGCCCCAGACAGCCGCCTCCACAACATTGTGGATGCCCACGCCGAAGCCTCCGCCGACGTAGCAAACGGTGGCGTAGCGGTAGATGCTCGACAGCAGGCCGAAGCAGTCGATGATCAGAGCCTCTCCCCCAGCCCCTCTCCAAGTAGAGAGGGGAGTTTTTTCTCCCTGAATAGATAATTTCGTATAGCGTTCCACGTGGAAGCCGTCAAGTTGCTTTTCAATCTGCTGCAAATGCTCTTCGTCGATGACGTGAGGGGCGATAATGAGTTTCCAGTCGGGGTGTTCGCGGAAATATTTGATGAAAATTTCTTCATCGGGTGGCCACGAGGAGCCTGCGACAAAGATTTGTGGAGTGTGGAGTGTGGAGTGTGAAGTGTTGTCGGAAATAAATTGCTCGATAATGGGCAAATCTTTCGCTGCTTCTTTGATCTGCAACACCCTGTCGAATCGCGTATCGCCCGTGATGGTCACGTTTGTCAGGCCGATTTTCGCCAACAAGTCTTTCGAGGTTTCATTTTGCACGAAAAAGTGGGTAAAACATTTCAAAACACGGCCATACTGCCGTCCGTACCAACGGAAAAAGACCTGATTCGGACGGAAAATCGACGACACGCTATAGACGGGTACGCCGCGATGCTTCAGAATATGGAGGTAGTTGTACCAAAACTCGTACTTGATGAAAAATGCCATCACGGGACGCACCGCACGCAGGAATCGACGGGCGTTGCCGACGGTGTCGAGCGGCAGGTAGCAAACGATGTCGGCACCCTCGTAGTTTTTGCGAACCTCGTAGCCCGAGGGCGAGAAAAACGTCAGCAGAATTTTGTATTCGGGATGGTCGCGACGCAGCCGTTCCATCAGCGGACGACCCTGCTCGAACTCGCCGAGCGAGGCCGCGTGGAACCACACATATTGCGCCTGCGGATCGACCTTCTCCTTGAGAATCCGAACCGCCTCGCGCTCGCCACGCCACATCTTGCGAACCTTCTCGTTGAACAGGCTTGCGATGGCTACGCCGCAGGAATAGAGGAAAATGACGAAGTTGTACATACCCTCCTTATTTGGCGCTTAAAACTTCAATCGCACGACGCATCCGACGCAACGTTTCTTCCTTGCCGAGGAACGCCGAAATATCGAACATTCCGGGGCCTTTTCCCTCGCCAACAAGCGTCAGTCGCCACGCATTCATCACGTTGCCGAGACCGTAGCCCTTCTGCTCCACCCAATCGTGGACGATGTGCTCCTGGTTTTCGAGCGAGAAATCGTCGATTCCTTCGAGCAAATCGGCCAATTCAGCCATCACCTGCGGTGAATTTTCCTTCCAACGCTTTTTCACGGTCTTTTCGTCGTATTCCAACGGCGGAATGAAGAAGAACGAGCACAGCGGCCACAGTTCGTGGACGAAACTGACGCGGTCTTTCATCATGCGGACGACCTCCGTGATGCGCTCAAACGATTCATCGACGCCATTGTTGGCGACAATCGGCGCAAAAAGTTCGGCGATTTCCTCGTCGGACTTCCGCAAAATATACTCGTGGTTGAACCACATTCCCTTTTGATAATCGAATTTCGCACCCGATTTCGAGCATCGCGAAATATCGAACGCCTCAACGAGTTCGTCGAGCGTGAAAAGTTCCTGTTCTGTGCCCGGATTCCAACCCAAAAGTGCCAAGAAATTGACGACTGCCTCGGGGAAATAGCCGCTTTCGCGATAGCCGCTCGACACCTCGTCGGTCTTCGGGTCGTGCCATTCCAAAGGGAACACGGGGAAGCCCAAACGGTCGCCGTCACGTTTCGAGAGTTTGCCCTTTCCCTCGGGCTTCAGCAGCAGTGGCAGATGGGCAAACAGCGGCATCGAATCCTGCCATCCGAGAGCCTCGTAAAGCAGCACGTGGAGCGGTGCCGACGGCAACCATTCCTCGCCACGAATCACGTGGGAAATCTCCATCAGATGGTCATCGACGATGTTCGCCAAGTGGTAGGTCGGCAGTTCGTCGGCACTTTTGTAAAGCACTTTGTCGTCCAAAATGTCGCTTTTGACGCGCACTTCGCCGCGAATCATGTCATTGACCACGATTTCGCGTCCGGGTTCGACCTTGAATCGCACGACATACTGATGTCCGTCTTCAATCAGTCGGGCGACCTCCTCGACGGGCATCGTCAGCGAGTTGCGCATCGACATTCGCGTCGAGGCGTCGTATTGGAAATTCAGGATTTCCTGCCGCTTTTGTTCGAGTTCTTCGGGCGTGTCGAAAGCGATGTAGGCACGGTTCGCACCCAGCAGCCGATCGACGTAAATCTTATAGATTCCACGCCGCTCGCTCTGGCGGTAGGGACCGTATTCGCCGCCGTAGGAAACACCCTCGTCGAACTCGATGCCGAGCCAGTGGAAAGCCTCGATGATGTAATCTTCGGCACCCTCCACGAAGCGCGCCGAATCGGTGTCTTCGATGCGGAAAACGAACTCGCCGCCATGTTTGCGGGCGAAAAGGTAATTATACAACGCGGTACGAACGCCGCCGATGTGCAATGGTCCTGTCGGACTGGGCGCAAAACGCACCCGAACATGTCTGTTTTCCATCTGAAAATGATGATATTTCTAAAATTTTGTGCAAAATTACGAATATTTTTTGAGTTTAACGTATTTTTTTTGTATTTTCGCAGTTGAATTGAAAACTACTTGAAAAAAAAATGGAAAAAACGGATCAAAAACAAGCCACGAAAAGTCGCCATTTTTTGACGCGCGGACTCATCATCGCCACCACCATTTTGCTCATCGTCTGGTTCCTGCCACGCGAAGAGGGACAATTGTTCCACTACGGCGTTGGACGGCCTTGGACGTCGGGTTCGGTCATTGCGAAATTCGACTTTCCCATCTACAAAACCGACGAGGTCATCGTACACGAACAGGACTCGCTCAAAAACCAGTTCCAGCCCTATTACAACTACGACACCGACGTGGAAAAGCGGATGGAGGAAAAGTTCCTGAAAGATTTCTCGGCAGGACTTCCTGGACTTCCCATGGCTTATAAAAGCATGGTTTACAGCCAGTTAAACCGACTTTATCAGGCTGGAATCATGAATACACCCGAATACAACATTCTGGTGAAAGACACGACGAACATGCTGCGCTTGGTGACAGGAAAACAGGCGCAAAGTCTGGCCATCGGCGACGTTTTTTCGACCCTTTCGGCCTACGAAACGCTTTTCCAAGACCCGCAACTGGCCTCGCAGCGGCAACTTCTTCAAAAATGCAACCTCAACGAATACATTGAGCCCAACCTTATCTACGACAAGGAGCGTAGCGAAGCCGAGTTGGCCGACCTGCTGTCGAGCATTCCCATCGCCAGCGGCATGGTGCTGACAGGACAGAAAATCATCGACCGAGGCGAAATTGTCGATGAACATACGGCTCGCGTCCTTGAGTCGTTCGAGCGCGAGATGAAACGGCGCAACGCTTCTGAAAACGAGATTACCAGCACAACCGTCGGACAATTCATTTTCGTCGCCGTGATGGTGCTGTTTTTCACGATTTACCTTTGGCTTTTCCGCCGCGACTACTTCGAGAAACCGCGTTCCATCATGATGCTCTACGCACTCATCACGATTTTCCCGATTCTCGTCTCGCTCATGGTGAAAAACAACCTGATGAGCGTCTATATCCTGCCCTTCGCCATGATTCCGATGTTCGTCCGCGTGTTCATGGATTCGCGCACCGCTTTCATCACCCACGCCGTGACGATGCTGATTTGCGCCTCGGCAGTGAAATATCAATATGAGTTCATCATCGTGCAACTTGTCGCCGGACTCGCCGCCATCTATTCACTGCGCGACCTTTCGAGCCGTGCACAAGTCTTCAAGACGGCGATTCTCGTCACCATTGCCAGCGCCATCATCTTCTTCGGACTGCAACTCATGCAGACCAACATCGTGCTGAACATCGACACCGACATGTACGTGTATTTCATCATGAACGGTGTTCTGCTCTTGCTGGCCTATCCGCTGATGTACCTCATCGAGCGCACTTTCGGCTTCACTTCAAATGTCACGCTTTTTGAACTTTCCAACACGAACAAGGGCTTGCTGCGCGACCTCAGCGAAATTGCGCCCGGCACATTCCAACATTCGATTACCGTCGGAAACCTGGCTGCCGAAATCGCCAACCGAATCGAAGCCAACAGCCTGCTCGTGCGTACTGGTGGCCTTTATCACGACATCGGAAAAATGGCGAATCCCGTCTTTTTCACCGAGAATCAGGCGACAGTGAATCCGCATGACAACATGCCCTACACCGAGAGCGCCCGCATCGTCATCAGCCACGTCACCGAGGGTTTGAAAATGGCAGAAAAGGCGAATTTGCCGGCCATCATCAAGAATTTCATTCTCACCCATCACGGTCACGGTCTTGCGAAATATTTTTACATCAAGGAGCAAAACGAGCATCCCGGCGAGGAAATCGACAAAGCGCCATTCACCTATCCCGGTCCGAATCCTTTTACACGCGAACAGGCGATTCTGATTATGGCCGACGCGGTCGAGGCGGCCTCGCGCTCACTGCCCGAATACACGGAGGAAAGCATCACAAACTTGGTGGAGCGCATCATCGAGTCGCAACTGGCCGACGGTTATTTCCGCGAGTGCCCCATCACGTTCCGCGACATTGCCCTCGCCAAGCAGATTCTCATCGAGCGTCTGAAAAACATTTACCACACGCGCATCAGCTACCCCGAATTGCAGAAAAACGAGGAGGAAGTGGTGGAGGAAACGAGCGAAAAGGAAGAAATCGACTGATTTACAGCGGATCGACATCGAAGAAAACCTGCAGGGCGGCGTTGCGCTTGTCTTGCATCAGTTGGGTTTGCGCCCGACGCAGGTATTCGCGGACACGCCGCAGGTCGATGCCATTTTCCAGTTTCAAGACGATTTTTCGGATATGCAGCGTTTTCACTTTTGAAACGCCAGGCTTGTCGGGTCCGAGAACGCGACTTCCAAAACTCTGACGCAACAGCGAAGCCATGAAAATAGCGGCGGAATCGACGACATTTTCGTGACGATGGCGCATGTATATATAAATAAGGTGGTGGAAAGGCGGATAGCGGAAATCGCGCCGCTCTTCGATGAGGTCGGCATAGAAATTCGGCCAATCGTTGTTCGTAACTTGCTGAATGACAGAAAGTTCCTTGTTTTTTGTCTGAAGAAGCACCAATCCTCGCTTGCCCTTGCGTCCAGCGCGTCCGCTGACCTGCGACATCATCATAAAAGCGTGCTCATAGGCGCGGAAATCGGGGTTGTTGAGCATCGAGTCGGCATCGAGAATGCCCACGACGGCGACGCGGTCGAAGTCGAGACCTTTGGAAATCATCTGCGTGCCGATGAGAACGTTGGTGCGACCCGATGCAAAGTCGCCGATGAGCCGTTCGTAGGCGTTGCGCGAACGGGTTGTGTCGAGGTCCATCCGCGCCACACGAGCCTCGGGGAAAATGTCGCGAATCTGGTCTTCGATTTTCTCCGTGCCATAGCCTCGACCGCGCAAATCGCGACCCTCGCAAGCCGGACATTGCGTCGGAACGGCGTAGGTGTGGCCGCAGTAATGGCAGGTGAGCGTGTTCGTCGTCTTGTGAAGGGTCAGAGCGACGTCGCAATTCTTGCATTTCGGTACCCAACCGCAGGTGTTGCACTCGACCATCGGGGCAAAACCGCGCCGATTTTGGAAGAGAATCACCTGTTTTTTCTCTTCGAGAGCCATTCGCATTGCAGTGAGCAACTGCGGCGAGAACGGTCCCGACATCATCTTCCGCCGACGCAAATCTTTCACATCAACCACTTGAATTTCAGGCAGTTCGATGCCTTGATAGCGCGTCGAGAGCGTCACGAGGCCGAATTTTCCCGTCTGCGCGTTGTAATACGATTCCATCGAGGGCGTCGCCGTGCCGAGAAGGATTGGGGAGCCCATCATAATCGCAGCGGAACGGGCGTGATAGCGCGGTGCCGGGTCTTGTTGTTTGAAGGAAGTTTCGTGCTCCTCATCGACGATGACGAGTCCGAGCCGCTGAAACGGCAGAAAAACCGCCGACCGAGCCCCAAGAATCACGTCGTAAGGCTGCTCCGAGAGTTGTTTTTGCCAAATTTCGACGCGCTCGGCATCGCTGTATTTCGAGTGATAAATGCCCAACCGATTGCCGAAAACGCGGCGCAGTCGCTCCATCACCTGCACGGTCAGGGCGATTTCGGGCAGCAGATAAAGCACCTGATGGCCTTCGTCGAGGGCTTTCTGGATGAGGTGGATGTAGATTTCGGTCTTGCCGCTCGACGTGACGCCGTGCAGCAGCACGACGCGCTTGTCTTCAAACTGCGATTGAATCTGGTCGAAGGCCGTTTGTTGCGCCTCGTTGAGCGACTTGATTTGTTCGGGATGCGGTTCTCCGCCGTGGTTCAACCGCCCTACTTCACGCTCGTAGGTATAGAGAATTTTGCGGTCGATAAGGGCTTTCAGCACCGCCGAAGTGCAGTGGCTTTCGTTCATCAGTTCGTCGCGGGTAATGTCGGGAAAATCAAATGTCTGAACTCCTGAACTCCTGAACTCCTGAACTCCGCCCAATTGTAAAAAATCCGCCAAAACTTTCTGCTGTTTTTCCGCCCGATGGAGCATATCGAAAGCCAAGTGCAGTGCCTGTTCCGAGCGATACGCCTCGCAAAGTCCGATGCAAGTCTCCGTTTTCGGCTGATAACCGTCTTCGTTTTTCAGTCCGGCAGGCAGTGCCGCGTTCATCACCTCGCCCAACGGAGCCATATAATAGTCGCTAATCCATTGCCACAACCGAAGTTGTTCGGGAAGAATAATCAGCTGATTATCAAGGATTTCGATAATATTTTTTGTGTCGAAATCAGGTTTTTCGTCGTGCAGTCTGACGGCAATGGCCGTGTATCGCTTCGACTTGTTGAACGGCACCACCACGCGCACGCCAGAAGCCACTCGCGCTGCCAATTCATCACTGACACCGTAAGTAAAAAGCCCTTCGAGGGGCAACGGCAGTATCACATCGACGTATCGCATCGCTCAACCCTCGGTTTTTCGCTTTTCAAACTTGATGAGCAGCAGCCCGATTCCCGTCCAAATCAGTTCGCGAACCCGCACAATGAGGGCGACGAAAGTGCCTGCGCTGGCGGTCATTCCCAAGCCGTTGACCGACATCAGGAAACCGCCCTCGCGACCGCCGAGTTGCAGTGGCATAAAGAAGAGCATATTGGCGAAAAGCGAGGTGAACGCGAGGATGAGAATACACTGGATGAAGTTCACCGAGGGCATTAGAATGAGCAGCACGAAGAAGATTTCGAGGGCGCCTCCGATGCGGCAAAGCAGTTCGAGAAGCACGGCTGCAACGAATGTTTTCGGATTCTGACGATGGAGAGCGGCAATCTGGCGGTCGATGGTGTCGAGTTGTTCGCGATGCTTTTCGATGAAAGGCTGCGCCCATTTTTTGACGATGGGAATGTGGCGAAGAAGGGTTAAAACCCTGACAGCCAATCCTTTACGATAGCCCGCAATGAAAAACCATAGTCCGAGCAGGCAGAACGCGCCGACAAGCGTGAGCATCGTTCCCATAAAAACATTG